>OLQN01000659.1_pt1 | contig 28995 bp, 23 predicted proteins | sample 1673181 | NCBI WGS metagenome assembly OLQN01 (sample SAMEA3136763, study PRJEB25190) | human gut metagenome | biome: human gut; feature: human-associated habitat; material: faeces | place: Austria | collected 2013
TCGCCCTGCTCCACGCGGTACTGCTTACCGCCGGTAACAATGATTGCGTACATTTTGTTCATTCCTTTTCGTTGTACTCGCTGGTCGTAAAGGCAGACCCTTACTGCGGGCCATTTCAGGCGCCCACACCATGCGGCTAGAATATTATAGCAAAAACCAAACCGGATTGCAAGAGGAAATTTCCCTTTTTGCGCAGATTTTTACGCTTTTTTCTGCCCGGCCTGTTCTATGGCGGCTTTTACCTGCGCATTATAGGCCTCGGTCTTTTCCAAAAACAGCTTGCGCGGGCTGGAAGCCAGCAGCTGGGTGTCCTTACCTGCAAAGGAGATGGGGCCGTCCAGCTTCTTTTGAGCTGCCTTGTTCTCGGCGTTCAGCGCCAGCGGCACAAACAGGGGCTTGTCCTTGAGCTTGCGGGTAAAGTACACCTCTGCCGCAATGCCCGCCACCACGGCGATGCCTGCCACCAGCTGGGATACCCGCAGCCCGATGGAGGGCACCAGCATCAGGCTGTCGGTGCGCAGACCCTCGATCCAGAAACGGCCTGCGCCGTACCAGATCAGATACCGCAGGGTGATATCGCCGTTGAACTTGCGCTTTTTGATGTAACGGAACAACAGGAAAAAGCCCACAAAGCACCAGATGCTCTCGTACAAAAAGGTGGGATGCACCGGCAGATTGGGGTCGATGACCACACCATTGGGCACCGTGACCGTGCTGCCCATCAGGTAAGCACGGGTGGCCTCGCTATACATCCCCCACGGCAGGGTGGTGTTGCAGCCAAAGGCCTCCTGATTGAAAAAGTTGCCCCAGCGGCCGCAGCCCTGCCCGAGGAGAAAGCCCATGGCGGTAAGGTCGAACATGGGCAGCACCGGCACGCCCCGCCATTTACAGGCCAGACCGCCGAACAAAAAGCCGCCGATGATGCCGCCATAGATGGCAAGGCCGCCATCGCGGATGGCGATCATCTCCCAGATGCTCTCGTATTTAAAAGGTGCCATGGCCACATAGTAGGCGCGGGCGCTGATGATGCCCAGCACCACGCCGATGAGGATGACATCCACCATGCTGTCCGGATCTACGCCAAATTCCAGACTGTGCCGGAAGGCAAAGATCAGTGCCAGACACAGACCCACCGCGATGCACACGCCGTACCAGTAGATGCTGACCCCGCCGATGGTAAAGGCCACGCGGTTCAGGTGAAAGCTCAGGCCAAGGCCCGGGAACTGCACCAGATTTGTCAGATAGTTCATTCTTCTTCCTCCTCGTCCTCTTCTGCCGCCTGCGCCGTGCCATCCGGCTGGATGTACATGGTGGCCATACGGTCGGTGCACAGAATGTGCTGCAGGGCAGCGTCTGCATCCTCTGCGGTCAGCCCGGCCAGCATGGAGATCTGCTGCGCCACCGTCTGGCCGCTGAGGGCAAAGTCTGCCATCTGGCTGGCCGAGTCTTCCACGTTTTCCAGATTTTCGATCAGCTGGCCGTATTTTTCGTTCTTGCACAGGGTAAACACTTCCCTGTCCACACCGGCGGCGCGTACCCGGGCGATCTCGTCCAGCAGCAGCTGCCGCACAGTATCCGGTACATCACTCTCGCCGGTGAACAGGATGCAGCAGCAGCCGTCCACCCGCAGCACCTCGCCGCCAAAGCCGGGGTTCACAAGGCCTTCGTCATACAGGCGGCGGTACAGCGGCGACATCCCGCCCACGATGCAGCTGAGCACAAGGTCGTACAGCGCCTCGGTGCGCAGATCGTCCGCAGGCAGCGGCTCTTCCTTAAAGCCTACGCCGAAGCAGGGCTTGGAAACCGGCATGGTCAGCGTTTTTTCCGTGGCGGCAAGGGTCATGGGCTCCAAAGCCCACAGCCGCTGCACCTTTTCTGCCGGGCGAGGCTCCATCAGGCCGTGCCGCTTGCAGGCGGCAAGGATCTGTTCCATAGTGGTGTTGCCGGCCGCAGCCAGCACCATATTGCCCGGGGCATAAAAGGCCTTGCAGCTGTCGTACAGCATGGCAGGCGTGATCTCGGCAATGCTCTCCACCGTGCCCGCGATGTCGCTGCGGATGGGGTGGCTGTGGTACAGGCACTCGAACAGGCCGGTGATGAGCCGCCAGTCCGGGCTGTCATCGTACATTTTGATCTCCTGTCCGATGATGCCCTGCTCCTTGGCGATGGTCTGCTCGGTAAAATAGGGGTGCCCCACCATGCCCAGCAGCACGTCCAAGCTTTCGTCCAGCTGCTGGGTGGCCGTGAACAGGTAGCAGGTGCGGTCAAAGCTGGTAAAGGCGTTGGCGTTGGCACCGGTCTTTGCGTACTTGGCAAAGGCATCGCCGTCCTCGTCCTCAAACATCTTGTGCTCCAGAAAATGCGCTACACCGGCCGGCAGATGCACCGTTTGCCCGTTCAGGCAGAAATCCCGGTCGATGGAGCCGAACTTGGTAGCATAGATCACATGGGTGCTGGAATAGCCCGGCATGGGGCGCACCAGCACCGTCAGGCCGGAGGGCAGGGTCTGCCACTGGTCGGCCACGGTCTTTTCCAGCAGGGTCTGGTTATTCTGCGGCATGGGCAGCATCCTCCTTTGTAAGCAGATAGCTGACCGAGAGGGTCAGGCGGCGCAGGATATCCCGCACCTCGTCTTTGGTCACGGCGCGTAGAGCATTCCGCGCCTGCTCCGGGCTCTGGATGGGTGCAGCGCTGTTGGCACCGGCGCGCAGCACCTCGATGTAGTACCAGCTTTCGATGCCGCCAAGGCTGTCCTCTATCCCGTTCATGCCGCTGAGCAAGCCCCGGCGGCAGTCCTCAAATTCCTCGTCGGTGATAGGGCCGGTGCACAGGTCTGCAAGTTCCTTCAAAATGGCCTGCTCTGCGCGGGCGGCATCGGCGTGCTCCACACCGCTGTTCACCGCCATGCTGCCAGTAAAGCTTTGGAAGGAGGAGGAGCAGTAGTAGCACAGATGGTCCCGCTCCCGCACATTGAGGAACAGGCGGCTGGTCACGCTGCCGCCGTACAGCGCCATGGCAAGGCGCACTGCTGCCAGCTGCTGCGGCTGCATGGGCTGCCCCAGTGTGAACAGCATACACAGCTTTGCCTGCACCATATCGTAGTTTTCGGTCTTGTGCACCGGTGCAATGGTGGGCATGGCCATGTTTTCCACCAGCGGCAGCGGGGCGCGGTCGATGCAGGCAAGCTCTGCCAGCAAAGCATCCCGGATGGCGGCGGTCTGGGCGGCGTCGCAGCCCAGCACCAGCAGCTCGATGTTGGCGGTGCGCAGCATCTGCTGATAAGCGGCGGTCAGCATGGCGGGGGTAAGGCTGTCCACCTCTTCCAGATAACCCTCCTGCCGCACGCCTGCCGGGCTGTCGCCAAAAAACTCCCGGTTAGCCTGATGCAGGCAGTAGATACGTTTATCGTTGATCTCGTCCTCAAGGCCTTTTTTCAGCATCTGCTTTTCAATGCTGACGGCCTGCGGGTCAAAGCAGCCGTCCACAAGATAGGGATGGAAGGCCGCACCCAGCGCAATTTTGGTATACTCGGCGGTCAGCGCCTCGCCTTCCAGCGCAAAGGCATCCTTGATGCCGGTCACACTGACGCAGAGGTTGTGGTTGCAGCCCATGGGGCGGGCGTCCACGGTCAGGTCTGCGCCGTAGAGCTTTGCCAGCTTTTTGGTCAGCCGGGTCATATCCGGGCAGTCCGCATAGCCGCGCTCCATCACCAGCGGCAAAAGCGCATGGGCAGTGGCCGTTTTACGCTGGGCCGGGAAAGCAAAATGGATGCTGATGCGGCAGCGGTTGAATTTAGAAGCCGGGTCGCAGGAAAGATGCACGCCCGGTGCAATGAGAGTACGTTCCAATGATAGTTCCCTTCTCTCTGTGCCACAGCACAGAGCATTTGATTCAGTCTGCCCGCTGCAGGGCGATGAACTCTTCCAGGCTCAGGCCGCTGGCGCGGATGGCAAGGGCGTTTTCCACCCCCACATAGCGCCAGTGCCACGGCTCGAACACGATACCGGTGGCGGCCTGCCGGTCCTGCGGGTAGCGCAGGATAAAGCCGTATTCCGCCGCGTAGGCCGTAAGCCACTCGTAGGCGCGGGTCTCGGCAAAACTGGTGTCCTGCTGCGGATTGTCCGCGCTGAGGATATCTGCCGCGTAGCCGGTGCCGTGCTCGTTGGCGTTGGCGGCGGGCTGGATGGTAGCCGCCAGACGGGCGGCTTCCTCCTCACTCTTGCGCTTATCGCGGTAGGTCTGCACCCGGGCCTCGTAGGCGGCCTGCCGGGTGTCGGCGTCCTGATAACCGGCCACAAGGGTCAGGCTGACGCCGTCCGCCTGCGCGGCGGCGGCCATACTGCGATACTGCATGGCAGCTTCGGCCTCCAGCTGCTGGCCAGTGGCCTCGTCGGCGGTATCCAGCAGCGGGGCAGGCTCGGCGGTATAGGGCAGGTTGGCATTCACCAGCGTAAGCCGGGCGTCTGCTGCGTCGAACACATAGTCTGTGCCGTCGTACACGCTGGCTGCAAATACCTTTGGCCCGGCCAGCAGGCCGTGCACCTTGGGCAGCAGCCACAGGATGCCGCCGGTCAGCAGCGCCACCACTGCCGCGCAGCCGGCCAGAAACAGCCCCCAGTTGCGGGCCAGTCGCAGCATTTTGCGGCGCTTCCATTGTTGATAGGTCAGGCGCTTCTCAGCAGGCGCTCTGGAGGTACGGGTGGATTCACTCATGCGGCGGGGCTCCTTTTCGGCATTGTTGCAGCGCCGGTGCGCCGCACAGATTCAAACTATATTATACACCCCTTTGCAATTTGTGTAAACGCCGCTGTGTGTAAAAAAATTATGACCCGCCCGCCCCCCAGCAGGGAGCAGACAGGCCATAACTGAAAATTTTACGCAGATCAGTCAAACAGCATATCGTGGATGGCACCGACAGCCTTGTCGGCGTCTGCACGGTCGATGATGCAGGAGATCTTGATCTCGCTGGTGGAGATCATTTTGATGTTGATATTGTTGTTGGACATTGCCTCGAACATCTTGGAGGCAACGCCGCTGTGGCTCTGCATACCGGCACCCACGATGGAGACCTTGGCGCAGGTGGTGTCCACACTGACATCGTTGAAGTGTGCACTTTCCTTCAGCACACGCATGGCCAGCTCGGCTTCGCCTTCGGCACAGGTAAAGCTGATGTCCTTCTTGCCGTCGCGGCCGGTGGACTGCAGAATGATGTCCACGTTGATGTTCTTCTGTGCCAGCAGACCGAAGATCCTAAAGCTCATGCCCGGCTCATCGGGAACGTTGAGAATCGTGATAACGGCAACATCGGTGTCCTTGGCGACACCCTTGATCAGCATACCTTCCATGTCCTTTGTAACCTCCTTAACCACCGTACCCGGGATGGGGTTCAGGCTGGAGAGCACCTCCAGCTCCACATTGTACTTTTTAGCCAGCTCCACGCTGCGGTTGTTCAGCACCTGTGCGCCCAGAGATGCCAGTTCCAGCATCTCGTCAAAGGTGATCTCCTCCAGCTTACGGGTGTTGCTCACTTTGCGCGGGTCGGCGGTATAAACGCCCTCCACATCCGTGTAGATCTGGCAGCGGTCAGCGTGCAGGGCAGCGGCAATCGCCACAGCACTGGTGTCGGAGCCGCCGCGTCCCAGAGTGGTGATGTCATCCAGCTTGTTCAAGCCCTGGAAGCCTGCCACCACCACCACGCGGTTGCGCTCCAGCTCGGAGGAAATCCGCTCGGTCTCCAGCCGGGTGATGCGCGCCTTGGTGTAGGCACGGTCGGTACGGAAGCCCGCCTGCCAGCCGGTCAGGCTGATGGCATGGCAGCCCAGCTCGTTCAGCGCCATGGCCAGCAGTGCGATGCTGATCTGCTCGCCGGAGGCCAGCAGCATATCCATCTCACGCGCCGAGGGGTTATGGGTGATCTCCCCTGCCTTGGCGATCAGGTCATCGGTGGTGTCGCCCTGTGCGGAAACTACCACCACTACGTCATTGCCCGCGTTGTGGGTGTTGGCCACGATCCGCGCAACGTTGAAGATACGGTCACGGTCCTTTACGGAAGAACCGCCGAATTTCTGTACGATCAACGCCATATCTTGTCACTCTCCTCTTTAACGCCCCGCGCTTGCGGGGGGCTTGCCGGGCGGAAGCGTCCTTGCACTTCCCTTACCCATTTATCATTCCACGGTTGCGCCGGTGTTATCGGCATCCAGCTGCAACAGTGTAAATGCTTCACATCCGTCCAGACCCTCCAGCAGCTCCAGACCTTTTTCCAGCTTGGAATAGAACTTTTCGGCCTCGGCCTTTTCTGCCACAGCCATGACCGTGCTGCCTGCACCGGACACATACACGGCCTTTGCGCCGCACAGCCGCGCCATATCGAATACCTCGCGGGAGCCGGGCATCAGGGGCATGCGATACTGCTGGTGCAGCTTATCCTCGGTGGCAATGGCCAGCAGGTCGTGCCGCCCCTCGCAGAAAGCTGCGGGCACCAGCGCCGCACGGGACAGGTTATACACCGCATCCTTATGGGATACCTCTTTAGGCAGGGCTGCGCGGGCTGCCTCGGTCAGCAGCTTGTAGTCCGGCACGATGGCAGCAAAGCAGAGGCTTTCATCCACATTCCGCTTGACCGAATACACCTTGCCGTCCTCGAACACGCTGCTGGTCAGGCCGCCCAGCAGTGCCGGAGCCACGTTATCGGGGTGTCCCTCAATGGCAGTTGCCAGCGTGAGCAGCTCCTGCGTGTTGAGCACATCGCCCAGCATCCGGTTTGCGCCCAGCAGACCCGCGATGATGCAGGCCGAAGAAGAGCCCAGACCCCGTGCCATGGGGATGGGGTTCGTCTGGGTGATCTTGAGGGGCGGGATCTGCTTGCCAACCTTTTCGAACAGACCCTTGGCGGAGCGGTACACGAGATTCGACTCGCCCCGGGGGATGCGGGTGCCGTCCGATGCCGAGATCTCCAGCACCTCGCTGTCCTCAAAGGTGACCGTGTTGTACAACGTAACTGCCAGACCCAGCGCATCGAAGCCGGAGCCCACGTTGGCGCTGGTGGCAGGGACCGAAACCTTGATCTTCATTGCCGCAGTTCCTTTCCGTTACACTTCCTCGGGCAGACGCTTGAGCACCAGCTTCACACTGCCGCCCACGGCCTCCACCTTGCGCGCGGCCTCTGCCAGCGCACGTTCATCGGCGCGCTTCACAAAGTAGGCGCAGCCCTCGTACCGCTCATCCACCACCTTGCCGTAGCCGTAGATGGCCTCCACCACAGCGGGTGCAATGCCCGCCACACGCACATAATATGCAGCAGGAGCCGGGTCGGTGAGCATGCCGTCCACCGGGTCCGCAGGCTGCCAGAACAGGCTGTCGTGCACCTGTGCGCCGTTTTTCAGCGCATCCACCACGTCTGCCACCACAGCGCTGGCGGTAGGCAGCTTGCCTGCGCCCTTGCCGTAGAACACCACATCGCCCAGCATATCGCCCTTGACCAGCACCGCGTTGAACACATCGTCCACGCTGGCCAGCTGGTTTGCCTTGGGCACCAGACACGGCTCTACACCGGCGGCCACGCTGCCGTCCTTGCCAAGCTTCATCCATGCGATCAGCTTGATAACGCAGCCCAGCTTTTCGGCGCTGGCCACATCGGCGGCGGTAATGGCGCGGATGCCCCGGGTGGGGATGTTCTGGGGGTAGATCTGGTGGCCGCACACCATGGAGGACAGGATGGCGATCTTGCGGCAGGCGTCGCGGCCGTCCACGTCATCGCTGGGATCCTTGGTCTCTGCGTAACCCAGCTCCTGCGCAATTTGCAGCGCATCCTCAAAGCCCAGTCCCTCCCGCACCATCTTGGTGAGCATGAAGTTGGTGGTACCGTTCACGATGCCCTCCACCTCGGTGATGACGTTGGCCGCCAGGCACTGGTGCATGGGGGTGATGATGGGCGTACCGCCGCCCACAGAGGCCTCGAACAGGAAGGCGCAGCCGTGCTCCTTGGCCAGTGCCAGCAACTCTGCACCGTAGGTGGCCACCATCTCCTTGTTGGAGGTGCACACGCTGCGGCCGCTCTCCAGACACGCCTTGACGTAGGGGTAAGCAAAGCGGGTGCCGCCGATGGTCTCCACCACCACCTGGATCTCCGGGTCCTGCAGGATCACGTCGATATTCTTGACCACCAAGGGCTCCACCGGGTTGCCGGTAAAATCCTTCGGGTCCAGAATATATTTTACCTCCACCGGTTCGCCAGCCCGGCGGGAGACGCTTGCAGCATTGTGGCACAGCACCTCGTATACGCCGCTGCCCACCGTGCCAAAGCCCAGAATTGCAATTTTAGCCATACTCTCTTTCCCTCGTTTCCTGTTTTGTTACAGGTTATACCCACAGCGCACACTCACCACCATGCGCTGGCGCGAAAGTTTTTCGGTCAGTTCCTCCGGGGACATCTGCATGGTATCGGTGCGGATGGTGACCGCCACCAGCGCAGCCCCATTCTCCGGGGTGGACTGGTTGATGGTCACAATACTGGCGCCTGCGGCGCTGATACCGGCCAGAAGGCTTTGCAGCGCACCGGTCTCGTCCCGCAGGGTGGCCATGACCGTGATGACCTCACGGCCGTTCTCTGAATCAAAAATACAATCCTTATACTTATAAAATGCACTGCGCGAAAGCTCTACGGCGCGGGTCGCAGCCGAAATGCTGCGGGCTTCGCCGCTGGCCAGCAGCTCCTTGGCGCGTACCACCTTGAGAAAAACCTCCGGCAGCACCTGCGCATCCACCAGATAAAAACGGCGTTCCAACTTGTTCACCTCTCAAACACAAGTGTTCTTGCAGAAAATATAATAGCATCCGAACCCCTGCAATGCAAGAGCCCGGATGCTATTTTGTCACTTTGTCCAGTTTTGTCTTGTGAAGTGCGCCCTGTCCTTGCCGGATTTTTCAGCAAAGGGGTGAAAAAGTACGATTTTTGTCCTTATTCCGTGTCCAGTGCACTGGTATCGGTGGGTATGACCGGCTGGGCGGGCACAGCATCGTCTGTGTTCTCGGCAGGGGCAGCAGCCTGCGGTGCGGCATGGGAATAGGTGCAGGTATCGGGCAGGTCATCGGCACGGTAGTAGCCCACGGCAGTGCTCGGGCAGCCTGCACCGGCCAGCAATCCGCTCTGGGTGCAGTAGCGGCGCTCCACCACGCCTGCGGAGGTGGGGAATGCCTTATAGGGCAGGTCTGCCTGTGCCTGCTCCATCAGTGCCTTCCACGCGGTCACACAGGTACGGGTCTTGGCCTGCTGCTTGGACAGAGTCTTGGTCATATCGTAAGGTGCATCGTAGCCCCACCACACAGCGGTGACATAGTAGGGCGTGCCGCCCACGAACCACAGATCCTTTTCGTCGCTGGCAGTACCGGTCTTACCAAAGGCCTCCATGCCGTTGGAGTTGGGATAGCGGCCGCTGGCAGTACCCACACTGGAGAACAGAACGTTCTTCAGCAGGCGGTTCATGACGTAAGCGGTATCGGGGGTCAGTGCCTGATAGCTGGTGGCGTTGTTTTCCAGATAGATGTTGCCGTCCCGGTCCAGCACACGAGTGTACAGGTGCGGGGTGGTGTACTCGCCATCATAGAAGATCTGGAAGGCTGCGGCCAGTGCCATGGGGGTAACGCCCTTGGTCTGGCTGCCCATGACCATCTGCGCCAGACCCACATCGTTGGTGGGATCCAGCGTGTTCAGCTGCAAGGTGTTATAGACGAAGTTGAAGATATTGCTTGCGCCCACAAGGTCGCCCACGCGGACTGCGATGGTATTCAGCGAGCGGGCAAGGCCGTTCCACAGCGGGAGATCGCTGCCATCGCCGTAGTTGCCGCCGTAGTTGCGCGGCCAACTGCGCCATGCGTTGGGGTAAGCGCGGAGCTGCTTGTCGGAGAGCCCCATCAGGCCATTCTTGCGGCAGTAGTCCTCGTCCCGAATGATCATATCCTGCTTCTGGTACAGGGGGGAGTTGTTGAGCATGGTGGACCAGTTGACCAGACCGTACTCAATGCCCAGCGCATAGGCACCGATGGGCTTGATGGTAGAACCGGTCTGCCGCTCCACATTATAGGCGCGGTTCAGGGAAAGGCTCTTGGTCTTTTCGCCCAGACCGCCCGCAATGGCCAGCACGTTGCCGTCATAGTCCAGCGTGACCATAGCAGCCTGCGTGCGCACGTTGCGGTAATAGTAGACGGTGCCATCTTCGCCGGTGCGGGTCTTGGGGGTGCCGTCCTCGTTGAACACCTGCACATCATCGTCCGAAATGGAGGTAACCTCTTCCTCATGCCAGCCCGCCGGGAAGTAGGCATCGTCGGTGTTCAGCATCAGGTTTTCCATCTGGGACTGCAGCTTGGTGTTGACAGTGGCTTCAATGGTAAAGCCGCCGGTGTAGAGCAGCTTCTGTGCCTCGGACTCGCTGATGCCCTCCTTGGTCATGATGTCCTGCACGACCTCATTGAACAGTGCATCGGTGAAGTAGGAGGTGACGGTGCTGGGCTTTTTGCCGCTGTCTTCTTCGGCCAGCACAAGGGGCTGTGCAGCGCCGTTGCGGTAGTCCTCCTCGCTGATCACACCCTGCTGCCACATATTGTACATGATGAAGTTGCGGCGGTGGATCAGATTTTCGGGGTTCGTATAGGGGTTATAGTTGGTGGGGTTTTTGGTAATAGAGGCAATGGTAGCGCACTCCCACAGGCTCAGCTGGCTGACGTCCTTGTTGAAGTACTCGTTGGCCGCCGTCTGCACACCCTGAATGGTGCCGGTAAAGCTGATGGTGTTCAGGTAAGCCTCCAGAATGGTCTCCTTGGAGTAGCTGCGGCTCAGGCAGAGGGCGCGGTAGATCTCGCGCACCTTGCGCAATGCGCCATCGATACCGCTGGCGCTGTTGTCATCGGTCAGGTTCTTGATGAGCTGCTGTTCCAGTGTGGATGCGCCCTGCTTGGAGCTGTAAATGGGCAGCAGATACTCGTTGATCATTGCGCCGATGGTGCGCTTGAAGTTGACGCCGGGCTCTGAGTAGAAGTCCTTATCCTCGGTGCAGATGAAGGCATACTGCAAATTGGAGGGAATCTGCTCAAGGTCTGCCCATACGCGGTGGCTGTTGGAGGAGCGCAGGGTGGCATACTCCACCTGTGCGCCGGTATCCGGGTCGGTGGCTACCACCATACTGGACTGGCTCAGCTGAATGTTGTCCAAGTCCAGCAGGTCACCGTCGTTGGCAGTAGCCTGCACCACATAGAACACCATGCCCACGGCCACCACGCTGCCCAGCATAATGCCAAGGCAGAGCACCGTAGCGACGGTGCGGCCAATGAACCGCAGGATGGGATGCTTGCTCTTTTCCTTTGGCGGCTTGGGGCTTTTGGGTGCCTTGGGCGCGCGGGTACGGTTTTCCGCTGCGGAGTGTACCTCGCGGCGGCTCTGGGAAACATTGACCTTACGTCCCACCGGGCGGGCAGGCTGCTCCTCGCCGCCCCGGTGGATCTTTCTCATCTCATTGTTGGAGATAGGGATCGCCTCCTGACATTTCAAGACTGTTGCCGGGCATAGCTGCACCGGGCTTTATCCACATCGTTTGTGACACGAAATTTCAAACTGCAATACCATATTATAGCACGCAAGCCCCAGCCGGGCAAGAACCAATCTTTGCGCGCTGAGCAGATATAAATAGTATAACACACTCTCTTGTGGAAAGTACAGTATCTGCGTGTGAAAATTGTCTGCTATCCGCCAAAACGGGGCATACTTACCGGGGAAGGGAGTGTTTTTTATGCGCAAGCTGTCTGTCTGCCTGTTCTACGGGCTTTGCGTATTCACCATTGTATTCAGTCTGTTCTGGATGGCGCTGCCAAGGCTGCCGCTGTCTCAAAGCCCCGCCGGGTCTGAGACCGACCCCGCCTCTCCCCTGAGCCTTGCCGCGCAGGCAGTGCCCCAGACGGACACCGCCCGCTACTGCCTGCAAGACAGCGGCGGGCGGGTGGCGGTGTACACCTGCCGCGCCGACGGCACCCCGGGCACCCTGATCCGCGTGACCGGCATCTACACCAATCTTCTGCCCGAAAACGACGCCTTACGCATCAAGCGCGGAATCATGGTCAACAGCCCCCGGGAGCTGGACCTGCTGCTGGAAGATCTGGGGGAGTAAATGCGCGGCAGGGCTAACGATTTTCAATGGCCTCCGCTTGCGCTCTGGCCATATTCAGCGGAAAATTTATTTTTAATTTCGGGATAGCGGAGCGTCTGCGGACGCTCCGCTATCCCATTTTCACGAGGGGGATTGCAAAGATATACGGCAGCGCCTACTGCATATTCCTGCGTGAAAGCGCAAAATAAGCCAGACCCGCAGGCCCGGCTTATTTAAAAACAAAAATATTTTATGCTTCCATTTCTTCCAGCGGCACAAGGTACTCCTTGCGGCACTGCTCGTACTCCAGCATATAGTCCTTGCTGGGGTTGTGGTGCATAATGCTTTTCAGGGTGTGGGAGTCGTAGTCCTCGCCGGCTTCCATGCCCACCATGCGCACTGCAATGTTGGAGCAGTGGTCGGAGATACGCTCAGCGTTGTTCAGCACATCAAGGAACACCACGCCGGTGTCGATGGAGCAGATCCCGTCCTTCAGACGGAGGATGTGCTGGTCGCGCAGGCGCTCCACCATCACGTCAATGATCTCCTCCAGCGGCTCCACCTGTGCAGCCTTCTGGACATCATCGTTTTCAAAGGCCTCGTCCGTCAGAACCAGAATGCGCTCCAATGCGGCATCCAGCAATTGCAGTTCCTTTTTGGCGCTCTCGCTGAAGCTGGCTTCCTTGTCGTACAGCTCCTCGGCCTTTTCCATGATGTTCACGGCATAGTCGCCGATACGCTCGAACTCGGTGACAAAATTCAGCAGCTCGGTCACCGCGTGGCTTTCGTCGTCGCCCAGCTCCTGATCGGTCAGTTTGATCAGGTAGTTGGTGATCTCCACCTCCATGCGGTCGATCAGGTTCTCGCGCACCTTAATGGCGCTCACGGTCTCCTCGTCCATCTTCAAAAGCAGCGGCGCAGCCAGACCCACGTTGCGGGCGGCACGGCGGGACATCTTGATCACCGCATTCTTCGCCTGCTGCAAAGCCACAGCCGGGCTCTTGTACAGACGCTCGTCCAGCACCGGCATGCTCAGCTCCTGTGCTTCCTCCACGCTGCTGGGCACCGTGAGCATCGCCAAGCGGCTCAGCACTCCGCTGCAAGGCAGGAACAGCAGCATGGCGCATACGCTGGACAAAGTATGGATGTTTGCAATGGAACTCTTGTTCATCACATCGCCCCACATGGGAATGCCGATGGTGAACTGCACCGCATAGATCAGTGCCAGCAGGATCACACTGCCGATGACGTTGAAATACAGGTGGATGAGCGCTGCCCGCTTACCATCCTTGGAGGAGCCGCCGATGGTGAGCAGCGGGGTGAACGCCGTACCAATATGCGCGCCCAGAATGATGGGGATGGCAGAACTGAAGGTGACAAGTCCTGTGCTGGACAGTGCCTGCAGAATACCCACAGAGGCAGAGGAGGACTGGATGATCACGGTGACCACCACGCCCACCAGAACGCCCAGAATGGGGTTGGTCATAGTGACAAACAGATTCTGAAAGACGGCGCTCTCCCGCAGGGGTGCCACACCGGTATCCATCAGGCTCATGCCGGTAAACAGGATGCCGAAGCCCAGCATGATCTGGCCGATATTCTTCTTTTTGGCATTGCGCAGGAACACATAAAAAATGCAGCCAATAAACGCCACCACGGGGGCAAAGGTCTTGGGCTGGATCAGGGTCAGCCACAGGCTGTCGCCTGAGATATCCGCCATGCGGATCAACTGACCTGTTACCGTAGTACCAATATTTGCACCCATGATCACGCCTACCGACTGCGTCAGTGTCATGATACCGGAGTTGACCAGACCGACACAAATAACCACCGTACCAGCCGACGACTGGATGACGCCGGTGATCAGTGTGCCAAAGATCACGCCTTTAATGGTGGAGGAGGTAAGCTTTTGCAATACGCCCTGCATCTTGCCGCCTGCCAGCTTTTCCAGTCCGGCGCCCATGATGGACATACCGTACAGGAACAGCGCAATGCCGCCCAGCAGAGAGGTAATGTGTGTGATATCCATAACGATACTCCTAATATGAAACTTCCCTTTTAATCCTTTACAGCACACAGCTGCCGGAACCTTGCACGCGCAACGCCTGCCCTGTTCCGGAAGCCGCTTACTTTTATTATACCATCAAAGGGGGCGTCTCAACAAGGTTTATTTTACAGGAAAGTTACTTTTTTCACACATTCCGCAACATATTTCCGGGCGGCAAACAAAAAGATTTCCGTTATTTTACATACATTTTACATTCAGCTTTCCCAGATGCGATATGCCGCCGCTTACCCGGCCAGCTCTTCCATGGCCTCGCGCACTGTATCGGCCGAAAACAGGAACACACCACTGCCGGTGTATACCTCCACATGATTGCCCACATAACGCAACTCAAAATCCTTCATGGTGTTTCCCTCCTGTGTTTCTGTTTTGTTCCGGGGCTTTCCCGGTGAACACAGTATCGCATAATTCAGATACCATAAAAAGGACTTTCAAAGGTTTTTGCGGATTTTTTGCGTAAAAAACAGCGTATGCTCCCCAGTCTGCTCACGCTGTACACGGCCATTTTCCTCGGAGATCAGGTCTTTGGCAGTCCCCGCAGCGCCGCATTTCCGCAGGAAACAGGCGCTGGAGCTGCCGTTTTCCGTCACGACCCCCTCCTGTGAAAATGGGATAGCGGAGCGTCCGCAGACGCTCCGCTATCCCGAAATTAAAAATAAATTTTCCGCTGATAATGGCTAGAGCAAAGCGGAAGCCCTTCCAAATCATCCTGCTGTGCAAAGCATTATTCTGCCGCGTCCGTCACACGGACGGGGTAGCCTGTCCGCACACAGCGCACCGCGTAGCGGGAACCGCCGCCGGAGGTGCAGGTGAACAGGGTCAGATCCCAGTTGTCCGTCTCGGTATCGGTGGTCATCTCCTCGATCTGGGTGGGATGCAAAGTCTCCACGCTCTCCACCTCGTAGCTCCAGCGCAGACCGTCCGCATCCGTAAAGTACACCGAGCTGCTGATAGCCAGCCACTTGATGGGGCTGAAATGCTTTGCGTAGTTGTGGCCGCAGAGCACAAGATCATCGGCATAGGTGGTGCCGCTGTACCGCCCGGGAGCGACCTTCAGCCCGGCGTAACTCCACTGTGCCATCACCGGCAGTTCCAGCCCCGCCGCGGGGATGGAAAGCACCCCGATGTAGTCCTGCCCTTCCACCTCCACGGTGGTCATCTCCTGTGCTGGGTCCAGCACAGGCTGCGGGGCTGCGGTCTCGTTTTCCTGCCGGTGCTCCGTGATGGTCTTTTGCATGGTCTGCTCCAGCTCACCCAATACTTCCTGCGAGGCCTTTTCTGCCCGGGCTGCATCCCACCGGTTGTAGCCCAGCAGCCCGGCGGCGCATAAGATCAGCACCGCACCCAGCACCATGCACAGCCTGCCGATTTTCCGTTTCATTGCATTCCATCCTTTATATATAATAGTATCATCTGCTTCAGTATACCATTCCCCGCTCCGGTTTACAACCGTTCTTGCGGTCGTTTTTTATCGGGCAGCAGCGCGCAGACCAGCCGCACCATCTGCCCGGTCAGGGGCAGCCACACCAGCGCGCACAGTACGTTGAATAAGGTGTGTGCGTTGGCGATCTGCCGGGCGATCACGGCGCACTCCACCCCTGCGGGCGAGCACAGCCGCACCAGCGCCGCAAAGGGCTGCAGCAGTGCGCAACACACCGCCGCTCCGCTCAGGTTAAAAATGGCGTGGGCTGCCGCCACCCTCTTGGCGTCTCTTCCCTGCCCGATGGCGGCAAGCACCGCCGTGATGGTGGCGCCGATGTTATCCCCCAGCAGAATGGGAATGGCCGCCGTCAGCCCCAGCAGGCTGTGCACGCCGTCTGCCCCGGGCTGCGCCGCCACGCTTTGCAGCAGTGCCACCGTGGCAGAGCTGCTTTGCACCGTTAAGGTCATGCAGACGCCCGCCAGCAGCCCGTGCATGGGACTTTGCTGCACCCGGGCAAGCTCCAGCCGGAGCAGAGGGCTTTGCAGCAGCGGTTCCATGGCGCTGCGCATCACCGTAACGCCCTCAAACAGCAGTCCGAAGCCGAACACTGCCTCGCCCACGCAGCGGCCCCGCCAGCCTTTACAGGCCAGACAGAGCAGCACCCCGCCAAACAGCAGCAGATACCGCCAGCTTTCCACCCGGAACGCCAGCAGCTGCGCCGTGACCGTTGTGCCGATGTTCGCTCCGAACACCACCGGCACCGCCTGCCGCAGCTGCAACAGCCCCGCCGCCAGAAAGGCAATGACCATAACCGTGACCGCCGAGCTGCTTTGCAGCACCGCCGTTACCGCAGCACCGGTCAGCAGCCCTGCCGCCGGGTTTGCGGTGCACCGCGCCAGCAGGCTGCGCAGACGCCTGCCCGCTCCCTGCTGTACTGCCCTGCACAGGCTGTCCGTTCCATATAAAAACAGCGCCAATCCGCCGAATACCTGCAACAACACTTGGAATCCCTGCTCCATCCGCACCCTCCGTTTCTGCCTGTCCTTTATTTTTATGCAGCGAGAGCCGGTTTGCGCATTGACAAAACCTACAAGTTTTTTGTGAATTTTTGTTTAATATTTCCCTATTCCCTTGCAATCCGGCTGCAAAAGGAATATGCTTATCAGGCGTTAATACTTAACATCTGTTAAGTATTTGAAAAATGCAAACGAGGAGGGACTGTCGTGTCCGAGCCAAGCACCCCCAGCTTTCAGGGGATGTGCCACTATATCGGGCAGCTGAGCAAGGCATCCAAGACCGGGATGCGGGCGGCGCTGGCCGATTGCCCCAAATGCCACTTCAATATGCTGGAAGGCCTGCTGCACGCCATCAACTGTCACGGAAAGGACGGTGCCATTTATGTCTCCGACCTTGCCCGGGAGATTCGTCAGCCGCTGCCGGCGGTCTCGCGCGGGCTGCGGCTCATGGAGCAGGACGGCACTGTGGTGCGGGAACCGGACCCCGCCGACCGCCGCAAAACGCTGGTGCGCATCACCCCCAAGGGGTACGAGCTGTGCCACCAGTGTGAGCAGGCTCTGCGCAACTACTTTGCCAGCGTGCTGGCACGGTTAGAGCCGGAGCAGGTAGCCCAGATGGACGCGCTGCGCGGCGCGCTGATGGATGCCATTCTTGCGGAAAATGCCGCGCGCAACATTGACCCGAAGGGAGAAACGAACCATGACAAAGATCTTTAAGCAGCTGGCCCGGCACTGGGCGGTCTGCCTTGTGGTGTTCGCACTGCTGTTCGTGCAGGCGTACTGCGACCTTGCCCTGCCGGACTACACCAGCAAGATCGTGGACACCGGCATCCAGCAGGGCGGCATTGAAAGCCCCCTGCCCCAAACGGTGCGCCAGAGTACGCTGGACGCGCTGAGCCTGCTGATGAGCGAGGAGGATGCGCAGAAGCTGCAAAACGCCTACCAGTACTATCTGCAGGACGATGGCGTGTTGCAGCTGCGCTCCGACCTGACCGAGGACGAGCGCACCGCACTGGAAGAGGCCGTGACCACCCCGGACATCGTGCTGTATATGGCTGCCGCACAGGCCGCCAACACCCCCGCTGGACAGAACAGCATGGGCATGACCGGCCTTGCCGAGACGCCCTCTGCCGCTGCGGACGCGGACACTGAGACCGTCACCCCTACGGCAGCGGATCTGGACACTGTTTGCAGCCAGTTTGCCGCCATGAGCCAGATGCCCGGCTTTGACCGCAGTATGCAGCAAAAGCAGCTGGACGGTGCCATGAGCCAGCTGGACAGCACCCTGCTGGAAAACCTGAAAAGCCAGTCTTTGCTGCTGGTGCAGCTGGAATACGAGGCGCAGGGCGTTGCGCAGGATGTGCAGATGGGTTACCTCTTCCGGGTGGGCGGCCAGATGCTGGCGCTCACCCTGCTGATGGTAGCCGTGGCTGTGGCCGTTGGCTTCCTTGCCTCCCGGGTATCCGCCGCCATCGGCCGCGACCTGCGCCGGGAGACCTTCTCCAGCGTTATCGGCTTCTCCAATGCGGAGATCGAAAATTTTTCCACCGCCTCTCTCATCACCCGCACCACCAACGATATCCAGCAGGTGCAGTTCGTCTGCGTCATCCTGCTGCGCATGGTGGCCTACGCGCCCATTCTGGGCATTGGCGGCGTGCTGCATGTTGTAGGCAGCAGCAGCGGCCTTTCCTGGATCGTGGTGCTGGATGTGGCTCTGCTTTTGTTGCTGCTGATCTTCCTGATGAGCGTTGCCATGCCAAAATTCAAGGTGATGCAGCAGCTGGTGGACCGGCTGAATCTGGTCAGCCGCGAAATTTTGACCGGCATCATGCCGGTGCGCGCCTTCAGCCGCGAAAAGTTTGAGGAGCAGCGCTTTGACAAGGCCAACCGGGAGCTGATGGGCACCCAGCTGTTCACCAACCGCGCTATGGTGGCTATGATGCCCTTTATGACCCTGATCATGAACGGCACCAGCCTGCTCATCGTCTGGTTCGGCGGCAAGGCCATGGATGCCGGCACTATGCAGGTGGGCGAAATGATTGCCTTTATCACCTACACCATGCAGATCGTCATGTCCTTCCTGATGCTGGCCATGGTGGCCGTCATGCTGCCCCGCGCCGGTGTGGCTGCGGATCGTATCGACGAGGTCATCCGCACCAAGGCCACCATCCGCGACCCGGACGAAGCCGCCGCAAAGGCTGCACAGGCGCACACCGACTGGCAGGGCGTGGTGCAGTTCGAGGATGTGAGCTTCCGTTACCCCGGTGCAGACAGCGATGCGCTGGAGCACATCAGCTTTACCGCAAAGCCCGGCGAGACCACCGCCATCATCGGCTCCACCGGCTGCGGCAAGTCCACCCTGCTCAACCTGATCCCCCGCTTTTACGATGTGACCGGCGGCAAGGTGACCGTGGACGGCATTGACGTGCGCGAGATGCCGCAGGCACAGCTGCACGACCTGCTGGGCTATGTGCCCCAGAAGGGTGTGCTGTTCAGCGGCACCATTGACAGCAACCTGAAATTCGGCGGCGAGGATATCACCGACGCACAGGTGCACAAAGCCGCCGCCATTGCACAGGCCACTGATTTTATCGAGGCAAAGCCCGAGGGCTACCAAAGCCCCATTGCACAGGGCGGCTCCAACGTATCCGGCGGCCAGAAGCAGCGGCTTTCCATTGCCCGGGCAATTGCCAAGGACCCCAAGGTCTATCTGTTTGACGACAGCTTCTCGGCGCTGGACTACAAGACCGATGTAACCCTGCGCCGCGCTTTGAAGGCACAGACCGACAACGCCACCGTGATCATTGTGGCACAGCGCATTTCCACCGTGCTGCACGCAAACCAGATCCTTGTACTGGACGAAGGCAGGCTGGTGGGCAAGGGCACCCACGCCCAGCTGATGGTCAGTTGCCCGGAATATCAGGAGATCGCCCGCAGCCAGCTGAGCCAGAAGGAGCTGGCGCTGGATACCCTGAATACAGAAAAGGAGGGTGAGTGATATGCCCAGACCCGGACGTCCCACCACTGAGCGCGCCAAGAACTTTAAAGGCACGCTGCGGCAGCTCATCCGCACTATGAGCCACTACAAGCTGCCCCTTGCGGCAGCCATGCTGTTTGCTGTTCTGTCCACCATCTTCAACATTGCAGGCCCCAAGGTGCTGGCAAAAGCCACCACCGCCCTTGCCACCGGCTGGATCGCCCGGCTGCGCGGCACCGGCAGCATCGATTTTGTGTATATCGGCCGCATTCTGCTGTTTTTGCTGGGAATGTACCTGCTGAGCAGCGCCTTCAGCTTTATTCAGGGCTGGCTGATGACCGGCCTTTCCCAGAAGGTCTGCTACGACTTCCGCCGCCAGATCAGTGAAAAGATCAACCGCCTGCCGCTGGCGTACTTTGAAAAGCGCACCGTGGGCGAGGTGCTCTCCCGCATCACCAACGATGTGGACACACTGGGCCAGAGCTTGAACCAGAGCATCACCCAGCTGATCACCAGCGTGACCACCATGATCGGTGTGCTGGTGATGATGTTTTCCATCAGCCCCCGCATGACCCTGATTGCCCTGCTGATCTTACCGGTATCGCTGGCGCTGGTGCTGGTGGTGGTCAAGTTCAGCCAGAAGTACTTCAAGGCACAGCAGGCTACGCTGGGCGTGGTCAACGGTCAGGTCGAGGAGATCTACGCCGGCCACAATGTGGTCAAGGCGTTTAACCGCGAAGCCGTGGTACTGGCAGACTTCAACGCCGCCAACGATAAGCTGTACGAATCCGCATGGAAAAGCCAGTTCCTCTCGGGCCTTATGATGCCCATCATGAACTTTGTGGGCAACTTGGGCTATGTGGCAGTGGCCATCGTGGGCAGCATTTTTGCTGCAAACGGTGTTATCACCATTGGTGATATTCAGGCTTTTATCCAGTATGTCAAAAACTTTACCCAGCCCATCCAGCAGCTTTCGCAGGTGTCCAATATGCTGCAAAGCATGGCTGCTGCTGCCGAGCGCGTGTTCGAGTTTTTGAACGAGCCGGAGGAGGCGCAGTTGGCCGACCCTGCCCGCCGCGCCGACCCCGCCGACATTGACGGACAGGTCACCTTTGACCATGTGCGCTTCGGCTACACCCCGGACAAGACCGTCATCCACGACTTCAGCTGCACGGTGCAGCCCGGCCAGAAGGTAGCCATCGTGGGTCCCACCGGTGCGGGCAAGACCACCATGGTCAAGCTGCTGATGCGCTTTTACGATGTGGACGCCGGTTCTATCACCCTGAACGGCCACAATGTGCGGGACTTTGACCGCAGCGCCTTGCGCGAAGGCTTTGGCATGGTGCTGCAGGACACATGGCTGTTTAAGGGCACCATCATGGAGAACATCCGCTACGGCCGGCTGGACGCCACCGATGAAGAGGTGATTGCTGCCGCAAAGGCTGCCAACGCCGACCACTTTATCCGCACCCTGCCCGGCGGCTACCAGATGGAGCTGAACGAGGACGCCTCCAACGTCAGTCAGGGACAAAAGCAGCTGCTCACCATCGCCCGCACCATTCTGGCAGATAACCGCATCCTGATTTTGGACGAGGCTACCAGCAGCGTGGATACCCGCACCGAGCAGCGCATCCAGACCGCCATGGACCGCCTAATGGAGGGGCGCACCAGCTTTGTCATCGCCCACCGCCTTTCCACCATCCGGGATGCCGACCTCATCCTTGTGATGCGGGACGGCGACATTGTGGAGCAGGGCACCCACGACCAGCTGATCGAGGCAGGCGGCTTCTACGCTGACCTGTACAACAGCCAGTTTGAGGACGTGGTGGATTAAAGCACCTGTCGTCACAATATAATTGCAAAAAGAGCACCTGTCGCCTTTTTAGGGCAATAGGTGCTCTTTGTTTTACCCTCTCAGTCATCGCTGCGCGATGCCAGCTCCCCCCGAGAGGGGGGAGCTTTTCTACATCTGTCGGTGCCTGAGAGGGTTTTCGTCTTTTCTTTATGATTCCTCCACCGGTTCCAGCTTCAGGCCGAACAACTTTTCCGCAAGGGGCGGCAGCTGTTGCTGCAAGGCGCGGACATAGGCCATTACTACCGGATCCTCGCGCTTTTGCCCCAGCACAACGCCGAAGCGGTGTCCCCTGCCCCAGTCCAGTACCCGCACAAAACTGAGGTCCGGCCTGCGGTAATAGACCGCCGGGACCATCTTGAGTGCCGGGTCGCCGTAGGCCGCACTGCGGATACCGCCCACCGGCGTAAACTCCACCCCTCGGTCCATTCCCTCCTGCAGCAGGCTTGTTTCGTAGACAGTCTGGTACATCTCCTTGATGGGTAGCCAGCGATATTGCAATGCCTGTTCCAAGGTCAATCTGCCCACCGGCATATCAGCGGGCGGGTGGATGGGGATGCAAAGTTCTGGCATATAGAACAGCGGCACAAAGGTAAGCCCCTGCGCGTAGAACTCTGCACTTTCCAGCTGGAAGGAAAGATCCATCTCCCCTTTTTTCAGGCTGCGCCAGACCTCGCTGCGGTTGGCACACCACCCCAGAATGGAGGTATACTGCAGGCACAAGTCACTTGTCAGGGAAAACAAGTCGTATGCGAACATCCGCATTGCCTCATGGCAGCCTGCAATCACCAGATGCCGTTCCGGCGGTTTTTCCTGCTGTTGCACCGCGCGGGCGTGGCGCAACGCCTGCTGATACAGAGCCACCAGCTGCTTTGCCTTGGGGTAAAAATCCTGTCCCGCCGGGGTCAGCACCACCCGGCGGGGCACGTGCTGGAACAGCTCGAACTGCAGCTGCCCTTCCAGCGTGCGGATCTGCTGCGAAAGTGCCGACTGGGAAAGATACAGTGCCTCTGCCGCCGCAGAAAAGCTGTTCAGTTCCACGATCTTTACAAAGCCTTCCAGTGCGCTCTCGTTCATGCTTTTCTCCCTCCCGCAATACATTAGGTTTTCCTTAATTATAATATTCAAAACTCGAATTGTAAATAGTGCCCTTCTACGCTACAATTGTTAAGGATTCCGCAAAGTGCCTTTTACTTTGCTGCACGATAAGAAGGAACACAAAGAAGAACAAAAAGAAAGAGAGCGTACCTATGAACAAAATTTCCCGTAAGGGCTTTATCAAGATCGCCGCTGCCGCCGCCATGAGCGGTGTGACCGCCGGTGCTCTGGCTGCCTGCAATTCCGCTTCCGGTTCTGCCTCCACTTCCGGTGCTGCCGGTCAGTACATCCCCGGCACCTACGAGGGCACTGCCGAGGGTATTTCCTCCACCGTCAAGGTCACTATGACCTTCTCCGACAGCGCTGTCACCGACGTGGTGGTGGATACCTCCGGCGAGACCGCTTCCTTCGGCGCTGCCGCTGCCGATGAGCTGCGCGAGCAGCTGCTGGCTGCTGGTTCTGCCGAGATCGACGGTGTTTCCGGTTCTACCATCACCTCCGACGCCGTGATGAAGGCTGCCAAGAGCTGCTACGCACAGGCTAAGGGCGAGGCCGTGGTCTCCAGCGTGCAGCTGCCCACCGGCGATGAGAACGACTGGCTGGGCAAAGAGCCTGACATCGACGAGGCCGCCATCACCGAGACCGTGGACACCGACATCCTGATCGTGGGCGCTGGCAATGGCGGTATGTTCGCTGCCGCCTATGCGGCTGCCAACGGCCTGAACTTCCGTGTTATCGAGCAGAACGCCAACGTGCAGGACACCCGTCACTGGTACGGCGCTGTTGATTCTGCTGCCGCTAAGGAAGCTGGCGAACCCGCCACCGATAAGGCAAAGCTGCTGAGCGAGATCTCCCGCTACGCCTCCGGCAAGTGCGACCAGCGCGTTGTCAAAACCTGGATCAACGAATCTGCTGCCATGCACGACTTTATGCGCAGCATTCTGGAAGATAAGTACGGCTGGGTGTGCGATTTCACCTCCGGCAGCGAGGCTGCATGGCCCGCAGAGAATGCCGAGCACAACACCGACTACCTCTACCCTGTGCAGGAGCACAACTACATGGCCAGCGAGAGCGCATCCGGTCTGCCCCGCAACGAGCTGCTGCTGCAGTACATTCAGGAGCTGGGCTACGATGTAGACTTCAAGACCAGCCTTGCCAAGCTGGAAAAGAACAGCGATGGCCGCATTACCGGCGTCATCGCCCAGAGCACCGAAGATGACCACTTCATCCGTTACAACGCCAATCAGGGCGTGCTGCTGGCCTGCGGCGGCTTTCCCGGCAACCCTTACATGATGGAACAGCTGGACCCGCTGGGCACCAGCGTGACCACCGCCTGCTCCTACTCCCCCGCCGACAAGGGCTACGGCATCCGTGCAGCAGTGTGGGCAGGCGCTAATCTGGACAAGGAAGCCGCTCCCATGCTGTTTGACCGCGGCATCGTTGCCCCCGGTGTGGATGCCGGTTATGTGGACAGCGACTCTGCCTTTGGCGGTAAGGCCTTCCCGGGCAAGATCCGCCAGTTCAACCCCGGCACCCAGCCTTTCCTGAAGGTGAACCGCAACGGCGAGCGCTTTGCCAACGAGAGCAGTCCCTACAACGATATCGTCTACGCCGCTGCCCACCAGCCGGGCCGCGTTTACGCCCAGATCAGCGATGCAAACTTCATCGAGGATGCAAAGCGCTTCCACACCATCGGCTGCTCTGCCCAGACCCGCAACCTCGGCGAGGACTACTTTGCTCAGCAGGTCGAGAACGGCGAGAAGGAGGGCTGCTTTTTCAAGGCCGATACCCTCGAGGAGCTGGCCGACAAGATGGGCTTTACCGGTGCGGCAAAGGACACCTTCCTTGCCACCGTGGAGCGCTACAACGAGCTGTACGATAAGCAGAACGACGAGGACTTCGGCAAGCCCGCTTACCGTCTGAGCGCCATCCGCACTGCTCCCTTCTACGGCTGCTGGCTGGGTGCCTCTCTGCTGACCACCGAGCAGGGCATCGCCATCAACGAAAAGGGTCAGGCTCTGGACACCAACAACCAGCCCATGGAGGGTCTGTACATCACCGGTGATATGTCCGGCAGCTTCTTTGCCAACAACTACCCCTGCCTGATGGCCGGTGTGGCTATGGGTCGTACCCTGACCTACGCCATGAAGGCTGTCAAGCAGATGGCCGGTCTGGAGAATGCCTGATAAAGCGCAGTTCTCCGACATACTCTAAGCGTTTCTTCTTTTCTTCTTTTTCATGTGAAGAGGGGCAGCCCGATTTGGGGCTGCCCCTCTTTGCGTTTTTGCCCCGCACACCCTCTACACAAATGCCCGCGATTGTGCTATGATAAGCGTGAAACCGGGCAGTTCATTCCCGCCCGGTCACAAGATCGAGGTGTTTGTACAAATGTCGGATATTCTGGATACCTTACGGCAGGAAGGGGTGGACCCCGCCCTGCTTACGGCGGTGCAGGAATACCGCGCCGCCCATCCGCTCAGCGAGGCGCTGCGCCCGCGCATCCCTGCCCCTGCCTTTACCTACTACGGCAAAGAGGTGTGGGAGCAGGCGCTGGCGGCCATCCTCTGCGGCGAAAACCTGCTGCTGGCCGGCGGCAAGGCCACCGGCAAAAACGTGCTGGCAGAAAACCTTGCCGCCGCTTTTGGCCGCCCCGCGTGGGACATCTCCTTTCATGTAAACATGGACGCCGCCTCCCTGATCGGCATGGATACCTTTTCGGGCGGGCAGGTAGTGTTCCGTCCCGGGCCGGTGTACCGCTGCGCACAGTGCGGCGGCTTTGGCGTGCTGGACGAGATCAACATGGCCAAAAACGAGGCGCTGGCGGTGCTGCACGCGGTGCTGGACTTCCGCCGCTCCATCGATGTGCCCGGGTACGACCGCATCCCGCTGGCCGAGGAAACCCGCTTTATTGCCACCATGAACTACGGCTACGCGGGCACTCGGGAGCTGAACGAGGCACTGACCTCCCGCTTTGCGGTGGTGCAGATGCCCACCATCACCCAAGATAATCTGGAAAAGCTGCTGCGGGCGCAGTTCCCGGATCTTACCGCAAAATATGTGCATCAGTTTGCACTGCTGTTTCTGGACCTGCAGAAAAAGTGCGACAGTGCAGAAATTTCTACCAAAGCGCTGGATCTGCGCGGTATGCTGGACGCGCTGCGGCTGATCCGCAGGGGCATCCCGGCCGGGGCGGCGCTGGATATGGGCATCACCAACAAGGCCTTTGACTCCTACGAGCAGGGGCTGATCCGGGACGTGATCGCCGCGCGCATCCCGGCCAAGCTGGATGCCGGAAAGCTGTTTGCCTGATGGACGCCCAAAGCTACACCGCGCAGGAGCGGCGTGCGGCCAATCAGGTCTGGGCCGCTGCCGGAGCCTACGGTTTTGAGCCGCTGTTTCTGGCCCGCAACACGGACGGCACCATTGATTTTTACATGAACTGCATCGTAGGGCTGGTGCACAAATACTACGGTGATGCGCTGATCCGGGACATTTTTTCCGCTTGGGAGGGCGACACACGCCAGCCCATGCTGGACGATATGGCGTGGCTGTACTTAGAAAACGCCGCCTACCGACTGGAGCTGCCCCGCCGCCCGGTGCTGGAGGCGCTGCGGTTTGCCCACGCGGACTACTTTTTTGCCATCCAGTATAAGCTTTCGCGGCAGGAGTGGATGGCGAAAAACCAGCTGGTGTACACCATGCAGGCTGCGCGCTGGCGCAAGGTGCTGGGACGCACCGCCCCGGTCATGACCCCTTACGAGAGCAGCCTTGCCGCCGCGCTGGAACCGGAGACCGTACCGGAACCAGCACAGCTCAAAAACGACCTGCTGGCGCTGTTTGCAAAATTTGCCCTGTTTGACGGCAAGGTGCGCCAGAAGCCCGCGCTGCATCTGCGGCTGCAAGGCTTTTGGGCAAAGCTCGCCACCAAAACCATGCCCACCCAGATGATCAAGACCGACCGGGTGACGGTGGAGCATTCCGGTGCGGTGGATGCCACAGGCAGCGGGCTGGCGGTGAACAAGCGCCGGGCAAACATTACCCTGAAGCAACGCGCCGCACAGGATCGCGCCTACATTGAAAGCTGCTTTGGGCGCTGCTTTTACCCGCCGGAGCAGCTACGCAAGACTGAGCAGGAGCTGTGCACCGGAGTGCATCTGGGCTGTCATTTGTGGTTCAGCGCCGGTGTACCCAGCCCGGCGCAGGCGCCCACCCCGGAAGCGCGGCAGCTGGCACAGCAGGCAGAATTGCAGGCCGAACGCAACCGCGCCTACTATGCAAAAAATCAGGAGCTGCACCGCAGCGTGGTGCTGCGCCTTACCGAACAGATCCGCAACTGTATTCTGGTGCATCAGCAGCCCGACCAGCGGGTGGCGCGCAGCGGTAACCTGTGCGCCGGGCGGGTGTGGCGCGCCCCTTACCTGAACGATAACAGGGTGTTTTTATGCCCGGAGGAGGAAAACTGCCCCGCCTTTACGGTGGATCTGCTGCTGGACGCCTCCGCCTCCCGCCTGCACTGTCAGGAGGTGATCGCGGCGCAGGGTGTTATTCTGGCCGAAAGTCTGGCCAACTGCGGCATTCCGGTGCGGGTAAGCGCCTTCAGCAGCCTGCGGGGCTATACCGTGCTACGGGTGCTGAAAGGCTTTGCGGACAAAAACCGGCAGAATATCTTCCGTTACTTCGCCTCAGGCTGGAACCGGGACGGTCTGGCGCTGCGGGCAGCAGGTGATTTGATCCGGTATGCCCCCGGCCCTGCCCCGCGCCACCTGATGATCCTGCTGACCGATGCCAGCCCCAACGACAGCCGCCGCATCCCACCCACAGCGGAGAACCCGCTGGGCTGCGCCTACGAGGACGCCGCCGGTGTTACCGATACCGCCGCGCAGGTGCGCACCTTGCAGCGGCAGGGCGTGCGAGTGTCTGCCGTTTTTATGGGCGAGGACAGCAGCGCCGGTGCCGCCACGCAGATCTACGGCAAAAATATGGCGCGCATCCGCGGCATGGATCAGCTTGCCCGCGCTGCCGGGCGATTGATCCAGAACGAGATTCGGGAGCTTGGCGATTGAAAAATATAAAATGACCCCTGTGGGAGCAACTCCTGCCTTAGCCGGCATCTCCCGCAGGGGTCATTTTTCACAACCGATTATCATAAAGCACAACCATGCTTTGAACTTCTATTTGCTCCATGCCATAAGCTTTTGCAAAATTTTGTCGTTTCGAAGAAACTTGTAGTTGTTTTTTCCTCAAAAGCATGCTATACTACGTTCAGAGAAGTTTTATACAGCCTGTCGGCCCGATCACCCAGCTGGCACTTTTACAACGTTTCGCTGTTTGCTTTTTAGGAAGGAGATCAATCATGGACGCTTCCCGTTATTTTGACGCCATGCACAACGCCATGTCCACCCAGCACGTCGGTGCACAGTTGCTGCTTACCGTCCGTTTGCAGGATACCTGCGGCAACGACGCCTATCTTGAAGTAAAACAGCTGCCCGGGGAGCAAAGCGCCCTTGTGTGCTACTCCACCATGGGGCGGCGCTGCCTGAATTTCCAGCTGTTCCGCAAGGGCTGGCAGCTGTGCCACAATGCGGATGGGCAGTTGACCGGGCGTTTTCCGTCCAGTGCCGACAGCCTGCTGAGCCAGACCGACTTCCGCGCCTACTGCCGGGAGGATCGGCTGGATGCCGCCCGCACCCAGCGCCTTATTGAGGAGCTGGGGCAGCGCGCCGGGACCAACTATGTTGGCTCCATCCCGCAGAATGCCCGCACCGGCGCACAGATCACAGTCGAAAGCCACCTTGGCTGCGGTGCACGCTGGAGCTACTGGAATCAGGACACTTCTCCCTGCCTGCCGCTGGGCGCAATTTTGTACTGGCTGGCAGATTTTCTGGCCGGGAACGAGCGCCGTGCCTTGCAGTCTGACCCGCAGGCTGCCGCACTGGCTGCGCAGTGGCTGGCAAAGGACACTGCTGTGTTCTTCTGCCCCTCCCCTGCCCTGACGGTATCCTCTGCGACCGGTCATAGTGCTCCTGCTACACGGCGCACCCGCCCCGCGCCGGTGCCTGCCGCACGCAGCAAGAGCTGGCAGAGCGTTCTGGCTGCCATGGCTGCGGTGTAAGCTGGTACCTTTTCAATCTGGTTTACATATAAAAGACGAGTGCTCGGCAAAACCGAGCACTCGTCTTTTTTGCAGGATAACAGCAAAAAAGCACCCCGCCAACCGTTTCCGGTCAGCGGGGTGCTTAGTGCTTAGAGTTTACGGTTCAGCTTACGCTGCACAGCACAGGGAGGAGATCACTCCTCGATGTAGCCGTACTGGAAGTACCAGTAGCCGTAGGGGCTGTGCCAGACGCCCTTCAGAGAAGAGCTCTGCAGCCAGATGTCGTTGTAGTAAGCAACGGGGATGCAGCCCATATCCTCCATCAGGATGTCCTCA
>OLQN01000677.1_pt1 | contig 28423 bp, 19 predicted proteins | sample 1673181 | NCBI WGS metagenome assembly OLQN01 (sample SAMEA3136763, study PRJEB25190) | human gut metagenome | biome: human gut; feature: human-associated habitat; material: faeces | place: Austria | collected 2013
ACTATTGCCACTTCTAATGAACGGTCAGGTGTCGGTAAATTATGATTTATCGCACGATTGAGCTCAATCTTACGATTAAGTGTATAATATAAATTAGAGAAGTGTGCAAGATTACTTTCGCATGGAAAATGCAATGCAAAGCTTGTTAAATGCTCACTTATTATATTGTTGATATTTGTCCCCTTAGCTTGTGACTGAATATACTTTCGAAACAGATCACTTTGAATGTATGCAGAAATAAAAGCAGCATATTTTTGCTCTTTGGGGCGTATGATGCGGAGAAAAGCCCCGATTTGTACCTCTCCTAATGACGAGAAAGTACTTGCAGCCTTTCCAAGGACTTTAACACTACCAGTAGAAGCAACAATAATTGTATCTCCAACCTGAACGGTATTTCTGTTATCTTTGTAACTGTAAGGGAGGTATACGTCATCTTCTTTTAGGCAAACTTCTCCATTTTGAATATTTCCACCTCGAAGTATTCGTATGCCATAGCTAGACAAATCCGCTTTATCGTAGGTTACACCTCCAATAACTTCAGCTATCTCTCCAAGTTTATACTTCTTCATCTTCATAGTTCCTTGTTATCTTCCAGCTTTCTAACCTCCTTATCGAAGTCCGAATCTATCCGCTGAGTCTTATTAAAGATATGGTACTCACTTTCTGCCTTTTCCTTTGCTTGCAAGGCGGAAACGGCTCCTTTATTCGGGAGAATTTTATAATCATTGAATGTCAGAAACTTATTGACACTTGCAGCAAACTGCTCCATTGTAAAGCTATTGTGACGTTCAATCTGATTTTCGATATAATCAAAATAAGAGGTGACGGCACGCTCTAGCTGTCTGATCTCCCTTTCCTGTAAATAGTTCTTGGCTATAGAGACGTCTGACTTCAATATACGTCCATCAGGTGCATTCTTCCACGTTGTCAAGCCCATATGTTCCTTCGTATGATCTGCCTTGGAGCTTATGATCTCGGCTGCGGTCTGACCAGTAATGGCATAGTGAAAGCGGTTTTGTATCATCGCATAAAACTCCTTGGTGGTCGGAGCTTGTTTGTCGTAATCAATGCTGCACTCTGCGTAGATGTCGGTAATCTGTTGCCAGATACGTCGCTCACTAGCACGAATAGAGCGCACCCTCTCGAGTAACTCTCTGAAGTAATCTTTTCCGAAAGTAGCTGTTCCTTGCTTCAGTCGTTTGTCATCTAAAACGAAGCCTTTTCGGATGTATTCATTAAGTGTCTTAGTAGCCCACTGGCGAAACTTTGTCGCTCGGGCTGAGCTAACTCTATAGCCAACAGAGATAATGGCATCAAGATGATAAAAATCAACTGCTGATATCTGTGTTTTACCCTCTATAGCGCCATGCCGAGTGGTTATTTCCATTTTGGAAACAACCACATCTTTCTGTAATTCACCCTCCGTAAAAATATTTTTCAAGTGCTTACTGATAGCTGGAATACCCACACCAAAGAGGTGTGCCATTGCCTTTTGCGTACACCAAATGGTTTCATCTTTAATGATGACTTGAACTTTTCCCTCATCATCAGGAAGGTTGTATATCAAGAACTCAATCTCATTATTCATCTCTGCCGACATTTGGATTGAATTTTAGGGCATCCAATTGCTTCATTATTTCTGCTTCTAATCGACGGTTTTCAGCGAACTGCTCATCAAGCGTCATACGAAAGTTATCCATTCGCTGCTCGAACTCCTCCTCGGTGATATCCACATACTCAATCTTTATATCGAAATACTGTCCAGCAGAAAGGGAGTAGCCTTTCTCCCTTATCTCTTCGTAAGTCACGGCTACAGAAAAGTCATCCACAGCTTCTTTTCGCTGAAAAGTGCCAACTATTTTCTCAATTTCGTCGTCATTCAGTCGTACTTTTTTCAGTCCGTTGGCATCCTTATACTCCTCACCTAACTTGCTAGCGTCAATCAATACGACTTTTTCGGAAGTTGCAGATTTATCAAAGAACAAAACGCTGACATTTGTCCCTGTATTGGCAAATACATTGCTGGGCATTGAGACACAACCATAGACAATCTTATCATTCACAATTCTCTTAAGGATCTTATTTTCTATGCCCGTTTTGGCCGTTATAAAGCCTGTAGGAATGACGATTGCTCCTTTTCCACTATTCTTAAGCGAATTAATAACGTGCTGAATAAAGCAGGTATATATTGCCATTGCCTCTTTCTTCTTGGCTGGCACCCTTGGAACCCCAGCCCAAAAACGAGTCGGCATAGCAGCGATTTTCTCTCTTGTGTCAGAGAAGTCCATCTTGAATGGTGGATTGCTCACGACGAAATCGAATTGGCGTAACTGCTGACCATCATCGCTCTTATGATATGGACTCACAAGCGTATCTCCCTGTATTGCATTATCCAGAGATGACACCAACCCATTAAGCAACAAGTTTAGCTTCAACATTTTATTGCTCCTCTGGGAAATATCTTGAGAGAAAATAGTGCATCTGTCTTCACCTATTTGATGGCTAAGCGCCATCAATAGTGTACCGGTCCCTGCTGATGGGTCATAACACTCCATACTATGTAGGTCGGGGTTATCCCCCACTAGTAATCGTGCCATAATAGTAGCGATGGCATGTGGAGTGTAATACTCGGCATATTTACCCCCGCCAGCTGTATTATAGTCTTTGATTAAGTACTCAAAGATGCTGGAAAAGAAATCGTAGTTTTGTGCGAAAGCCTCTTCGAAGGAGAAGTTAACAAGTTTGTCGACCAAGGCACGTGCAAATGGTGCACGCTGTGCTGTGTCAGTTACGAATGGCGTTAAAGTCTCAAAAAGGGGGATCTTGGTATTGGCTGTAGTCTGAGTAGAGAATATATCTGCATTATGTTCTGCAATATCTACCATAGTGAAGTCAAAGATCATATCAAAATCTCCCTTGCCTTGTTGATTCCATAGATTAGCAATCAAATGGTGAGGCTGCAATATTGGCACATCTGGGGAGATGGCACTCAGAATGAGCATCCGCTCGCTCTCCGAGAGTAGTTCATATGCCACTTCCCACTTAACATCACCATTGAGCTTCTTAGCAATGTCGCTCTTTGCATTCTTAAGTTCATATCCGAACTTATCATTTAGGAATTTATAGAGGAACACTTGAGTAATGATCTTGTATTCATTACCATCATTTCCCATACCATAGGATTGGCAGGTAGCTTTGAGGCTGTCGATGAGCTTAATTGTCTTTTCTTTTATTTCTGACATTTCTTAGGTATTGCCGTATGTTGTTTGATATTGATTGATATACTGTTGTGATATACGTGACTGGATAAACGTATAATCTTCCATTTCTGGCTTAATCTGTGGGAAGTGATACAAGCACTTACTGATGAGAGATAGCACGGTGCGATTGAAATAGGCATCTTTTTTCAAGATATCATTTCGGTCGTAAACTTCTGAGTCAATATCTTCTTTAATGATATTGAGAATAGCCGCTATCTCTTCGTCTAAGAACGAGAATATTGGCTTTTGATCCTGCTCTCGCCTTTGCTTATTTGCTTCACGTATGCGTTTATGTACACGAGCAAATTTCTCATCCCCTTTGTATTTTTTCAGCAAAGTATTGTTGCGCTTTTGTAAGTCTTGCAGACGAGTAATAATATCATCCAAGGCTTTTGTCTCTTCATCAAATTTTGCAACAGTATCTACTACAAATCCATGCTCTTTGAATCGCTCTAGAAAAGCATCTCGCAATGAAATAAACTCGGGATCTTCTTGGTCAAAATTCTGCATGAATGAGCTAATCGCACACCTACGTTTATCATTGAAATACTCCTTATTAGCTGAAATGATTCTCATTTCCTCTTCTCCTATCTTGGAAAAGTTGAATTCTATATTCATCATCGCCTGATTAATCAAGATTTTAGTAAAATCTCCATTACATAAGGCTTCCTTTTGATTGATGATGCCAATACGCCTTTGAACCTCAGATAGTAGCTGTGGAAGTTTGGTAATCTCAAGTTTGGAGAATTGCTCTTTCATCTCTTCATCACCAAAAGTCCTTACGACATTTGCAATATTTTTTGCAGATTCTAACGCATGCTTTAATTCGAGAAGGACTGCTTTGTCTTCTTCAGTAGAGATTTCACTGGAAAACTCTTCTGCATTGTCATAGGAGTATTCAAAAAGCGACTGACGTACCTGCTTCATTTGCTTCACAATCTCCTCCTTGTTCTCTAAGACTTGGGTGAATGTATCGGTGATAGTGGAATCTCCTATCTCATCCACCTCGTTAAAGCGGTTGAGCTCTTTCAGATAAGCCTCATTTGTTTCCTCAAAATTACGCTTGATATCAGCGAAGTCAATAACAAAACCATAACGCATCTCCTTATAAGGACGGTTCACACGTGTGATAGCTTGGAGAAGGTTGTGATCTTTTAGTTTTCTACCAAAATATAATCTCTTTAACCGTGGAGCATCAAAACCAGTCAAAAGCATATTGAATACAATTAGAATGTCCACGGTCATATTCTTCTTAAAGTCCTTAACTATTTGTTTTCTAGTTTCCTTATCATCTGTATCATGAAGAATAATACCAGCTTTCAAAGGACGGAAACACGACTTGTAATCAACGTCTGGTTCTCCTATCACATATGACCCATCGGGAAGTTTTATTTTGATAGGCTTGGGTTGGTATCTAATCCATTCTTCTTGAAAAACATCATAAAGTCGCCTAGCCTGCTCACTAGTTTCGCAAATAACCATTCCGCCCAATGTTTCATCCCCTTGTATTTTTCGGAATTCTCTTAAATCAGACATAATATAGTGAGCCAACTCATTCACATAACTCGGATGTTCTATAATTTCTGATTTGCGGATATCTTTCTTCTGCACTAATGTATCTAATTTATCATACACATCTGAAAGACGCTCTTTGTATGAAGTTTCTATATCTTCTCGAATAATTTTCAGCGTATAACCATCAGCAATCGATTTATCATAGTAGTAGGTATGCAGATAATTTCCAAACACCTTGCAACTAGCACGTTCGTCTTTTAATAGCGGGGTGCCCGTAAGTGCGATCTTAACTGCGTCTGTGTCCGCTTCAAAAAGATTAGCAAGGAAACAACCACCTGGCTTATACCCACGATGTGCCTCATCAAGAATAAAGATACGTTGGAGATTTGTTGCATAGTCATTAATACGTACTTTCTCTCTATCTTCTGCAAACCTCTGTATGTTCACCACTGTAATTTCCGCCTGACCACTTACCCCTTGTTGGGCTTGGTTATTACGGAACTGAGCCATTAGCTCGGCTCTTGTATTAGCAGTTGAAACCATCAGCCCACGAGCCTCAAACTCTTGTGTAGCCTGCTCCAACAAGTCTAGGCGATCTACAATAAAATAGAATTTTGCAACCTTATTCTGTTTGGAGTAGTAATCATTAAGAATGTATGTCAAATAATAAGACAATGCTGTTTTTCCACTACCCTGTGTATGCCAAACCACCCCTGACTTCACCCCCTCTGACAATTTATGAATAATAGCCAATGAGGCAAACAGTTGCTGATAACGCATTATATGCTTCTGATCTGTAGATTCAATCTTACCATCCACTTCTCGCTCCATTTTGACATAGGCAATTCCGTACCTAATAATGAATAATAAGCGCTCTGGCGAACACATAGATGTCAGTATCCTATTAGTAGGGCTATCAAAATCAAGATTGGTCTGATATTCTGGACTTGTATGAATAACTTGACAATTATAGTCAGATAAGATTTGCCTCTCCACCTCCTTGTCAATTTCTTTATAAGGGTAATCACGATGGAAAGGTGCTACCTTTTGAGAAGAAAAATTCTCCTCACGAAAACAATTAAAAGGAGCAGAAGAACGTGCACCAGTACAATAGAAAGCTCCCTGAATAGGAACGATACCACCGAGTGAGTCATATTCCATATTGTTACTGAATATCATTAGCTGAGTGATATTAATAAAACGACGGAATTTTTTATTCGGAAAACGCTCTCTATTCATCCGTGTGCTCTCTGCTACCATTCCACCAAAATTGTTGGGCTTCTTAACTTCTACAAAACAAAGAGGTAGACCGTTTACAAATAATGTGATGTCTGGTCGAAACTCATCCTGTCCATTCTTGCAGGTAAATTCTGCAGTAAAATGAAAAGCATTATTTTCGATATTGTCAAAGTCGATCAATTTCACAGGAGAAACTGTCTTAAGACGATTATAAAAACCACGGCCAAGATCATCATCATTCAGTTCTTTGCGGATATCTTTCAGAACCTGGAGAAATTCTCCTTTACGACTTGGATTGAGTTTTTTGAATTGTTGCTCAAATACAGGCAAGAGGATATTCGTGTCACCATCATAGACTGTACCCTTCATATCTTCACTCAACTTTCCAAAATAAGTATATCCGATTCGAGTTAGATGAACCATTGCGGGCATCTGAACCCTTGTTGCTTCATTAAATTTTCCCATTAGTAGTCCTTATTATGTTAGTCTTACACTATCATTTTGCCTATCTCTCGGTAATAACTATTGCACTGAAAGTATGTTATTATTTAGAGAAACTTGTCCTCTATTCGTAGCAAAATTCACTAACCCCATACAATAGCAAATATAAGGAATAGTATTCTATTACTATAACTGTTGGACAATAGAGATAGTAAAAAGTTCTGCCATCTGGTTTTAATTTATCCAGAGGTTTCAATCCTCTGCGTAGAAGATATATGTGTTTTCCCATTATCAGTATTATACATGAAAATCTGATTATCTTTCGCTCGCACCATAGTTTCAATTACTCCTAACCTCAAAAAGGTGTCTCCTCACTTCTTTACAAATATAACCATTTTCTTTCATTAGAGGATATTAAAAAAAGGTCTAAAGATTGAATATATCATTGATGATTAGTAGCTTTAGATTACAACTAAAGAAAGGGAGCTAATTACATTCAAAAAGCTACTCGCCTAGAGAACTGGGATAAAACATAATCAACGAAGTGGCTAATTTACTGGAAGCACAAATGTCTAAATATACATTTTATTTAAGACTCTCATCTAAGTTGGTGGAACTCGAGGATGTCGAGTAGCTTGAAGAAGGTGCCGTTGATGTTTTGGTGCCAGCTCTGGTGGAAGTGACCATAGCACCAGTGGGAGATGGGGTGATTGGCATCTTTAAGGCATTGATATAATTGATCCATTGTAGCTCTCTCGACATTCACATCTTCCATTAGGTTTTCGTCCTTTAAGCACCACGACGCAAGGCCTAGCTTGCTTTGTAGCTCACAAAATGAGGGAGCTGTATGGGTAATGACGGCATCTACTTTGAATCTCTCCCCTATTACCGATAGCTTTTCAGTATCTAGGATAGGAGATTCATTTTCCCAATAATAGTTAGGCTCTAAAGGGTCTTGATCACTTGGTGCGGAGAAACGCCCCTTATTTTGCTGCCATGTCTTTATTCTGTACTGTCTATCTATAGAGATGGCACCTCCTACACATAGGATCGTAAGTCCAGCCGCCTGAATAATAGAGTAGTCTGGCACAGCGATAAATCGCTTGTGGTTGATGGCCTTTCCATCAAAGTATGCTGGATTGTCGTGATTACCTCGTACAAAAACGACCCAATTATTGCTATCATTCAGTGGCTTACGATGACGCTTAGCCACTTCCTTATAGTAGCCTACTTCATTAAACCCAAAGCCACAGTCTCCAGCAACAATTAGAAGCGTGTTCTCCAATTGATACTGCAAACATAGCTTTCCTATCACCCCATTAAAGTCTCCATGAATATCCCCACAAACCACTACACTCTTGGCTTCAGGAAAACTCAAATGATAGATATCTTTTTGCCCTATTGTCTCTAAATTGTTACTCATCTGGCTTTATTCTTTTGGCGACACTCTGCTCTCCTCATTGCCCTAAATTCACCTAATAATTGGACATGTGACCTTCTCTTTGAGAAGTCGCTGACACTTCCGAAACTGCGTTACCCTTTTGCTTCTCACTCGAAAACCTATAGACAATATCATATCAAGGGCATAGAAAGTTACCTGATAATTCTTGCCATCAGAGGCAGCTGTTAAGTAATCCTTAACAACTGATTTCTCATCTAACTCACACTCTTTCCGTATGTTAGATATATGCATACTAACATTGGGTTTAGAGGTAGCAAAAAGTTCTGCCATCTGATTTTGGTTCATCCAGATGTTTCCGTCCTTTGCATAAAGAATTACACTCGCTTTGCCATCATCAGTATTATATATGATAATCTGATTATCTTTCGCTTGCTCCATAGTGTTGATTGGTACCTATCTCACATAACAATTGGCCTTTCTCTCTTTACAAATATAACCATTTTACTGCATTCATCAGCAGTCAATGGGATGGTGATGTGGTGGGAATGGGGCGAAATAAAAGGGTTCCGATTGGATAATCGGAACCCTTTTCATTATTTATGTGTGGAGGAAGTTACTCAGCAAGAAGTATCTTCATCAATTCAATAGCTGCCTTGGACACAGAAGTACCTGGCCCGAAGATAGCTGCCACACCAGCCTTGTAGAGGAAGTCGTAATCCTGTGCTGGAATCACACCACCAGCGATGACGATGATATCCTCACGGCCTAGCTTCTTAAGCTCCTCGATCACTTGTGGTACAAGTGTCTTGTGACCAGCTGCAAGTGAAGAGACACCTAGGATATTGACGTCGTTCTCCACAGCCTGCCTTGCAGACTCTGCTGGGGTCTGGAATAGAGGACCCATATCTACGTCGAAGCCCACATCGGCATATCCAGTAGCCACCACCTTAGCACCACGATCGTGACCATCCTGGCCCATTTTGGCAATCATAATACGTGGCTGACGTCCTTCTTTCTTTGCAAACTGCTCCACAAGGCGAGTTGCCTCCTGGAAGTCTGGATCATTATTTGTTTCTGATGAGTACACGCCTGAAATAGTACGAATAATTGCTTTATAACGCCCTACGACCTCCTCGCAAGCGTCGGAAATCTCTCCTAGTGAAGCCCTTGCCTGAGCCGCTTTCACAGCTAGTTCAAGTAGGTTACCAGTCTTAGTACGAACCGCCTCTGTGATATCGGCCAGTGCCTTCTTCACAGCCTCTTCGTCGCGCTCACCACGAAGCTCCTGCAGACGCTCTACCTGCTGTGTACGAACGGCGGTATTATCCACCTCAAGGATATCGATAGGATCTTCCTTCTCAAGGCGATACTTGTTCACACCGATAATCACCTGATTGCGAGAGTCAATACGTGCCTGAGTACGAGCAGCGGCCTCTTCAATACGCATCTTAGGCAGACCGCTCTCGATTGCCTTAGCCATACCACCCAAGCTCTCAATCTCCTGGATATGCTCCCAAGCCTTGTGTACCAACTCATCGGTAAGACTCTCCACATAGTATGAGCCTGCCCATGGGTCTACTTCACGACATACCTCAGTCTCATTTTGGATATAGATCTGAGTATTACGTGCGATACGAGCAGAGAAGTCGGTTGGAAGTGCAATTGCCTCGTCAAGAGCGTTGGTATGGAGTGACTGAGTATGCCCAAGTGCAGCACCCATCGCCTCAATACAAGTACGACCAACGTTGTTGAATGGGTCTTGCTCTGTCAAGCTCCAACCAGAGGTCTGGCAGTGAGTACGAAGAGCCATAGACTTAGGATTCTTTGCTCCAAGGCTCTTGGTGATTTTAGCCCAAAGCATACGAGCCGCCCTCATCTTGGCAATCTCCATAAAGTGATTCATACCAATCGCCCAGAAGAATGACAGACGTGGAGCAAACTTATCAATATCCATACCCGCCTTGATACCAGCTCTCACATACTCAAGTCCATCGGCTAGAGTATATGCCATCTCGATATCTGCTGTTGCACCGGCCTCCTGCATGTGGTAACCAGAGATAGAGATAGAGTTGAACTTAGGCATATTCTGAGAGGTGTACTCGAAGATATCGGCAATGATACGCATACTAAACTCTGGTGGATAGATGTAGGTATTACGCACCATGAACTCCTTCAGGATATCATTCTGAATAGTACCGGCCATCTCCTCCTGCTTAGCGCCTTGCTCTAGACCAGCAACGATATAAAAAGCTAGGATAGGAAGCACGGCTCCATTCATCGTCATAGATACCGACATCTTATTCAATGGAATACCATCGAAAAGCACCTTCATATCCTCAATAGAGCAAATAGAAACTCCGGCCTTACCAACATCACCCTCTACACGCTCGTTATCGGCATTATAGCCACGGTGAGTTGGGAGGTCAAAGGCTACAGAAAGTCCCTTCTGACCAGATGCAAGGTTGCGACGATAAAAAGCATTGGACTCCTCAGCAGTAGAGAATCCTGCATACTGACGAATTGTCCAAGGACGCATCGCGTACATCGTGCTATAAGGGCCACGAAGATTAGGTACTACACCAGCAGCATAGTGCAGGTGCTCCATCCCTTCCAAGTCTTCCTTTGTATAGGCTCCCTTTACATCGATCAGCTCAGGAGTAGTCCAGTCGTAATCAATATGATTGGCTTTATTAAACTCTGCGACACTGGGCTGTGACCATCCTCCTTTGAGGATATCTATATCTTTATAATTTGGTTTCATATCTTTTATTTCCCTTTCCTCTTACTTGCTACTTCTTGGTTTGATGCCCATCAGTTCGTTGAACTTCTGCATCGTCTCCAGCACATTGGCCTTGACGTGTACAAAATGCTCAATACCCTTTGCCTGAAGCTCTTCCATGCAGGCAGGAGCTCCAGCAATCACTAGAGGCATCTCGCCCTTCAAAGCCTCAAGAGCTTGAGGTCCATACTCTGCATACTCATCATCACTTGAGCAGAGTACCACGATGTCAGCCCCTGCCTTACGAGCTGCATCCACACCCTCTTGTACTGTCTCGAACCCTAGATTGTCGATCAGCTTGTACCCAGCTACTCCAAAGAAGTTGGAGCTAAATTGAGAGCGAGCCAACCTCATTGCTAGATTACCGATGGTAAGCATAAATACCTTTGGAGTCTTGCCACTTGCTTCGGTAGCAAGTCTTAGCTCCTCAAAGTCGGAAGCACCACGGCGCTTATCAAGGGCTGTAATCTCTTTACCCTCTACCTTGCTATTGTCAATAGCTCTTGTCTCCTCGGTAGCAGTCTCGGTAAAGTTAGGGAATATATTGGTACCCAAGAGGTTCTCTCTACGAGTTGCCACAGCCTTGTGGCGTGCCTCGTTAGAAGCATTCACCGCCTCCTGCACCTTACCCTCATTGGCAAGCTTAGCAAAACCACCTTGCTCCTCAACCTCCAAGAATAGCTTCCAGCCTTGCTCAGCAATAGCTTGCGTGAGGTGCTCAATATAATAGGAACCTCCAGCAGGGTCTACCACCTTATCAAAGTGGCTCTCCTCCTTAAGTAGCAATTGCTGATTACGAGCGATACGACGTGAGAAGTCACTACCCTTAGGATTGTAGTGCTTATCAAAAGGATTTACCGTTACAGAGTGAACACCTGCAATGGTGGCACTCATCGTCTCAGTCATTGAACGAAGGAGGTTAACGTAAGCATCGTAAATCGTCTTATTCCACCTACTGGTCTCAGCATGAACCACCGCCTTAGTTGCTCTATCTGAAGCCTTTTCGTCATTACTACGAACAATCAAAGCCCAGAGCCAACGAATAGCTCTAAACTTAGCTATCTCCATAAAGTAGTTAGAGCCAATACCCATCTCAAAGCGGATACGCTCAGCTACTTCGCTAATGCTCTTACCACTCTTTTCACTCACCTTAGCAAGCATATCTGCACCAGCTGCTAAAGCATAGCCAATCTCTTGGTAAATATAGGCCCCAGCATTCACGAGGTCGACACTCTGGAAAGAAAGACATGTAAACTGTGTCAATGGCTCTGCTGCCTTCAGAACCTCCACAGATGTCTCTACCCACTCCGACCAACGTACGCCAGCACCCAAAGTATGCCTAAATGGATTGAAGCCAAATGAACCTCTTACCTTACCAAGATCTGCCCCAAGAGCCTTAAGTGCCTCCTTCGTTGCTTCAATAAGTTGCACAGTCAGGTCACGACGAGCATAGAGGTTAATCTCCAGCTTATCAAGGTCGATCCCCGCAAGCATCTCTTGGATAGTAGCTGCATTGACGCACTCATCAACAAAGTGGAGGCCAAGACTATTCGCACCACGCTCCATCACACACTTGATATTGGTATTCAGCTGCTTGATATCTCCTTGTACAGCGATATCCTGCCTTACGAGCCAATTATTATCGGCCTTAGTACCCCTTACATAAGGGAACTGACCAGGCAATACATCCTTGGTAGGAAGATGCTCAATATCCTCAGCCCTATAAAATGGCTGAACGTTAAAGCCCTCCTTCGTACGCCAAACTAGCTTCTTCTCGAAGGGAGCTCCCTTAAGGTCTCTAGTGACCACCTCCATCCACTCTTCATTTGAGACTGGAGGAAATTCGCTAAATAGCTTCTCTCTCTTTTCTTTCATAATCATCGAACGATGTGCATTTTGTAGGCTTTTAGTCGTCTACCAATATTATAACTACTAGGGTTTACGCCATTTGGGTTGACGCTCAAGGATAGCAATAACACTCCCAAGAGCAAATGGGTATTATTATCCCTAATTTTTCAATTACAAAGTAACATAAAATAAACCGAAAAAGCAAGGAATTCAATATTTTCTTCCATAAACTTCCCGATTCGCAATACTTCAATGGCACATCAAGCGGAATATACCACGAATATTAAGCAGACATCGCCAAGCACCGAACGACTGACCTCTCCTGAAATAGTAGACACCAATGTATATGCATCCCTATTTTGATGAGCACCAATTAGTGTGGTATTTCTAGAAGGAGATAGGAGCATGAAAAAGCTCGCCTATTGCCTAAGCAACAGACGAGCTACCCACAAAATGAATACACTTGAGATTATACTAGCTCCTGCAAGAGGAGGTTACTTCTTTGGTTCTACTTTTCTATCAGTATAAATCTTTGTATTGATCATACCATGAGTGAAGCTGAGCTCCCCACTCTTATCCTGTGCAGTGGTTTTGAGCTGATAGGTAGCAGTACAAGTACCCTTCTTTGTATCAAAGCTGGTAAAGGTGATACTACCTTCGGCAGTACTCCTTTCGATGATTCCTCTACGATACACCACAGCTATACCCTGAGCTCCTTCTGGCAGTAGCTTAGCTCGCTCCTTAATAAAGAGCGAAAACAGCTCCTGATTGGGCGATAATGAATTCACCAAACTAGTTGGCTTAAACTCATAAGGCTTATTCAGCTCAGGTACTCCCTTACTAAGGTCGAGATATAGGATAACGCCATACTGAGTAGGTGTCCGGACATCACCACCCTTCGGTGAGAGGTAAATTGGGAAGTACCCCACCTTATGCTTCTCACTGTAATAGAAGTAAGGGTTATTCTGGCGATAAGGAAGGTTGGCAAGATAGACCGTATGCTCAAACTCCTTGCCATTGACCTTGGCCGACCCTAGGTTTTCACGTGTGAAGTGTAGCTCTGGGGTGTCGGAAGGTTTCAAGCAACTAGTCAGTCCTAAGCCCAATAGCAGGACTGCACCGATAAGATAAAATCTCTTTTTGTTCATGATTAAATGACTATTTAAATGATTACACCAAATTGTATATTACTTTATTTCAAACCGAAGTCCAGCACTCATCTTGAGGTGCCACCGCGAGTTGGCAGAGCTAAAAAACTCTTTATCCAAAGGTATCACATCATATCCACCGCCTATCGCACCATAAAGGGACATCGAATTGGTGATGCTGTACTCCGCTCCTACTGAGAGGTGGGTATCGAGATAAAAACTCTGCTTGAGCTTCTTAATTCCGTCGCCTTTGTATGCTACCGAGACTGGGAACATTCCACTTGCTCCAGCACTTCCGTAGCACTTCCATCGACCTAGATCAGCAAAATAATATTGCAGATTCAGAGGGACACCTACTGCATGAACCTTTGCAATAAATTCGGAACCCAAGTTGGAGGTCACATTAAGTTGCCTATAAGCATACTGCACACCACTCTCTAGGCTCCATCTTTTTGAGAGAGGAAGGATGGCCGTCACCGCCAACTCTATTGGGGCCAGTTCTTTAGTAAAGAATTGCTCTTTGATAGGCTCAAAGTAGCGACTGTCCGTGACACTCACTAAGCTGTACCGTGTAGAAGTATCCCCCACTCCACCGCCACTAGTTGAGGCTCCACTTAGATTCACAGATAGCCTGATGGGTCGCTGCTCCTTAGGTGCTACAGTTATCGACTTTTCATAAGGTCTCAGTTCTTCCAAAGGTGATTGCTGCTCACTATTCACCTCTTTCTCCATCACCACAGGCTCCTCGTGAACCTCCTTCTCAGGTAGGTCAGAAGCCACCTCTTCGATTATACTCTCTTGACTCATTATCTCGTGGGTGGGCTCAACCTTTTCCGCCCTATGGTAAGCCACAAGCTGATCTACTTGAGTAATACCCTCCTCGTGGTCAATATGTTTGATAGGCTCTACAATCTTAGCGATCTCGCCATCTGTACACTGTACCAACTGATCAATAGGTTCATTATTCTGGTGTAGCAGTAGCAGTAAGAGAATGACCGCCGCAGCTGATGCTGCACCGCCCCATACCAGCCAAAGGAGAGGTCTCCGTTGTCGCTCTACTGGTAGCTGCAATGGGGGTAATTGGTCGATAGGAGCTTGATAATCCATCAACTTCTCACGCAGCTTCTTTTCCCACTGATCTTTTGGTTCTATTCTTGCTCTTTGATCCATTGCTCAATCCTCCTTTTAAGTTCCAACTTAGCACGATGATACTGAGATGATGAGCTTCGCTCCTTAATCCCTAATCGTGCTGCTATCTCTTTATGACTAAACCCCTCTATCACATACATATTAAGCACCACTCGGTAGCCATCAGGCAACCCCGCGATCATCTCCATCAAGAGGTCATTATCTAGCTGGGCTAGCCACCCCACCTCTTCATCTTGAGGCACCTCCTCGGCTCTCTGCTGCTCCTCGTCATATCTATCCACCATGCGTACATGGAAGCTTTTGAGGTGATTGATGCATTCATTAATCATAATACGCTTCAGCCACGCTATTAGCGATCCTTCCCTTTGATACTTAAAGGTATTCCTAGCCTTATAGGCCTTGCAGATAGCCTCTTGAAATAGATCCTTAGCCACCTCTCTATCCCCCACATACCGAAAGGCAACACCCAAAAGCCTACGTGCATAAAGCTCGTAGATCTGCTGAAATGCCTTCTCTGGGTCACTACCGAGTAGTGAGGCTATTATTTGTTCGCTATTTACTGGATCCATACATTCTATCTTGGTCTCTCTATAGTGAAAACAAGGGGGTCATAAAAATACTGCATCAATTACCAAATTTATTTGAGACTTTGCACGAAAGCGATCTGCTGCGTTGCTTTCGGGATTCGGGCTCGGTCACGTACGTGAGTACGCTCCCAGCACCCTCACCCTCAGCGCCTGGCATCTCATCCTTCGTGCAAAGTCTCAGCACATTTGAAGCAAATGTACGAGAATGGCACTTCGTGCATCATTCTCTATTTCAGTGCAAGATATATCAAAGCACAGAAAAAAGCGGTCGTCAGAACTATCTAAGTCCAACGACCGCCACTTCACAAACAAACTATTCAACAGCTAATTCTACTCTACATCATCTATCAGCCAATGTTAATCACACGCTCAATAGGAGTCTTCTCCTCTTCCTTGAGTTTTGGAATCACCACTTCTAGCATTCCATTTTCCATCTTGGCCGAGATGCCCTCCTTATCAACATCCTCGGGAAGCAATAGCCTTTGTACAAAGCTCTGATGCATAAACTCCCTACGCAAGTATCTCACGGGGCTTTCCTCAACCCTTGAAACCTCCTTATGCTCACTCTCTGGAGCCTCAGCAGAGTTCACCTCCTTCTGCTCCTCCTTCTTTTGCATCGAAATCACCAGCGCCTCATCTTCATCAAGCTTTACCTGCACATCCTCCTTAGTCAGTCCAGGAGCTGCTATCTGTATGGTATACTCCTTGTCGCTCTCCATCACATTGCACATAGGAGTGGTGCTCCGCCTATTACTTGCCACAGCTGGTCTCACCATATCATTGGCAAATATCTCATCCATCAAGTCAAAAATTGTACGTCCCATATCTATTTCCTTCCTTTAAGTTTAGTATGCTTATTATCAAACACTTCCTAGAGCCACCTGCCCTAGCTACTTAAGTAAGTGCAAAGCGTTTGCCAAGATAGATATTTGACACTTAGTCCTGACAATTGACTATTTCGTCACGACAGCATGCGATTTTTGACAAAAAAGAGCGACAAAGGTTACTAGCCCCTACCTCTTAGATAACGAATGTGATTTCGTGCGGGATATATGGTACAGTTCATTGCCCTCTTTATCCAATAGATACATAGTGAGCTTACCGCTTTTTATGGATATAAAGGCAAATCCTGTCTCAGGGCTACAAAACTGCGTTCCCTCTATCGGCTTCACCTTGCGTGAAAGAGCACCCGATGAGACCACCACATAGTCAACAGAGCTACCACGAGGGCGAATATGCTGATGATTGTGTATGTGTCCTGATAGATAGAGGTCTACCCCATACATCTCCAGCAGTGGCTGAACGTACTTCTGCATATCCAATCGCTCTGTTTCAGACTTTTTTGTATCCGCATATACGGGGTGATGACCGGCAACTATTTTGTAATCCGCCGTGCTATTGGCTAAGCCCTTTTCCAGCCAAGCCAATTGCTCTTCTCGGCTCTCACCCTGTACGCTTCGGTACTCTGGATCATTACGATACTTATCAATCAGCGGGCAAGTATCCAACATAAAGAGCTCCACCTTCTCCCCCTCGTCAGTCGTGAAGCAGAGAGAGTAATAGCGTGCGGGCATCACCCACCTACGGCTAACCTTAGAATAATCAATCATCGCCTGCACATTACCCTTTTGCTCATGATTGCCAATGATGGGGTACCAAGGTATCTGGAGCTCGGGGTGATCGTAGACCAATTCAAAGTTAGTCATCCACAGCGGGTCGGAAGTGCTCTCCAGCCCAATGTAGTGAAAGTTATCTCCAAGGGTGAGTACAAACTCGGCATCGCCATTGCCAGCCAGTTCGCCCATACTCTGTGCAATAGCTTTCTGATCATAATAGCCGTTGCGACCCTGGTCGGTAATAATCAGGAAATTAAATCCACCATCACTCGCCTCAGCTATCTCTGAAGGCGACATCTGTGCAAAGGCACTTAGCGGTAGTAGTAGCCAAAGGGCTAGTAAGATCCTATTTATTTTGTAAGTCATAGTCCTATTATAATGAATGTAAATGTTTATAGATTCCAACGGATACCAGCGTTAAAGGTTGGCTTGTAAAGCTCCAATTGCATTAGCCGATCCTTCTGGCCTTGGTAGTAATAGAGGGGCGTATTGAGTAAGTTATTGGCATCGAAGAAGATTTGCAAGTTTTGCTTTATCTTGTAATTGGCATTGAAGTCCAAGAAAGCCTGACTTCCGTAGTAACGATCTTCGAAATCATTTTTACCCAATTCATCGACATACGAACTGGTATAGTTGTATGATAGGCGTGCCGTGAAGTGCTTATCCTCGAAAGCGATAGAGGCATTAACGGTATGAGGTGCCGAACCAGGCAACATCATGCCCTGACGCTCTTCGCCCTCTTCATTGGTAATACCCGAAGCCTTGGAGTGGGTATAGGTGTAATTGAGGTAGAGAGAAAGGCGCCGTAGGAAGGCCAAGGGCAGGAAGTCGAGCTGGCGATTGTACGAGACCTCAAAGCCATATATATCTACCGACTCGCCATTGTGGTGTGTCTTGTAGTCCCACTCCTCACCCACTGGAATTGGATTGCTACGGGAGGGATAGAGCTTGGCGAAGTCACTATTCGTAAAGCTACTGGTCGCATAGGTGTAGATAAAGTCGTTCAGATGCTTGTAAAAGAGCCCCGCAGATAGCGATGCCACATTACCTGGATAGTACGAAGCAATCAGATCCACATTGTGAGCATAGGTACTCTTAAGATCCGAATTGCCGAGCGATATATTGTGATCGGCATTTGAGATATTCATATAAGGTACCAACCAGTAGTAGTTTGGTCGAGCAATAGAAGTTGAGTAGGCAGCTCTCAGTACTGTCTTTTTATTGGGTTCGTACTTAAGGGTCAGATTAGGGAAGAAGTTAGTATAGCTATTCTTGTCTTTGACATCTTCACCCTTCTCATCTTCTATCAATGTATGCCCTAGGTAATCAATCGCTGTGTGCTCAATTCTCAACCCAGTAATAATCACTAGCTTCTTGGTGATATTTTGGTCCCACCGCAAATAGGCAGCATAGATATTCTCCTTAGCATTGTAGTTGGCAGTCCAGTATTCACTCAGTATGGTCTCGCGATCAAACTTTTGGGAATTATTGAGATCCAACCCGCCCAAATAGGCTTTGCTTGGGAATTGTCCTGGCACATAGCCTTTGCTATTAAGAAACTTAGCATCGTTCCACTCTACCAAGTCCATCTGAGGGAAATCTGGGAAGTCACCCTTTGGTTCATATTCGTAGTAGATATTGTCTCGATCCTTTTCCTTGAGGCGAAGCTTGGCACCGATACGAAGACGGCCTTTCTGCTCGGGAATCACGGAAAGGGGAAAGCGGAAATTGAGTTTGGCTCCCCACTCATTTTCATAGGTCATCTGCTCAGACTCTGAGAGCGTATCCAATCCAAACTTATCCATAGACTCATTTTGTGCTGAAATCTTTGGGTATCGAGTATCAGATAGGTCTTGCTCAAAAGCGACCTTCTTTTGTCGCATATTGATATAGCGCTCGTGAGGGCGATGCTCAGAAGCTCTTGAGTAGGAGGCTCCCCAGTTCATCTCTACCTTACTTCCCAATAGATGCTCACCACCCAAAGCGATATTGTAGACACGCTGATCCTCTAATCGGCGATTACGATTGCGAGAGTTGTCAATACCTCCTTTAGTCTGGCGATCAATACGTCCGCTATAAGTGCCATCACTCTCAAGCTTCATCTTGGTCATACGGTAGCGAAAGCGATTTTCTCTATCATCACGCCAATTGTAGAGGGTCTTCAGGTAGATTGAACTTGAGTTATTGAACTTATAATCCAGGTTGATAGATCCACTTCGGCGTACACGCTGTACATCGTACTTACGGATCTGAAAATCCTTCATATAGATATCATCACCTTTGGAAGTCCATTCGCCCTCAATATTGTCAGAGCCGTAGTCTTTATTCTGATATGAAAAAGAAACCACCATTCCTAGCTTATCATCTAGATAGTGATTGCCATAGGTGAGGGCTCCATTGAAGGTTGGTTTATTTCGAATCATGTTGTAACCCCCACCCATATTGATCGATAACTTTTGACGTCGTGGGGCGGTCTTAGTAACCAAGTTGACCGAACCACCGATAGCATCGGCCTCCATATCGGGGAGTAGAGTCTTATTGACCTCGATCATAGAGATCATATCGCTAGGGATCAAGTCCATCTGCACATTGCGATTATCTCCCTCTGCACTTGGTATGCGTCCGCCATTGAGGGTCACCGAATTGAGATGTGGTGCTAAACCACGCATCACGATATTGCGAGCCTCTCCCTGGTCATTTTGCATTGTGATCCCCGAGATACGCTTCAAGACGTCACCAACATTAGAGTCGGGGAACCTCCCTATCTGGTCTGCAGAGACCATATTGGTGATGTTGCTATTACTTCGCTCCGTATTGAGTGCACGGGCTTGACCTTTCAATAGCTCTCCCACAATCACCACCTCACCAGTTGTGAATGTTGACTCACGCAACTTCACATTGATACTGATATTTTTTCCTTTCTGTACGGTAACTCTAGAATTGTACTCCTCAAAGCCTAGATACTTGACCGTCAGAGTATATGAACCTGCTGGGACATCTAGGAAGACAAACGAGCCATCGGCAGTAGAGACTGTGTACCGATTGTCCTTATCCAAGGTCAATATGGCTCCAGGCAGATATGCTCCATTCTCATCGAGTACAACACCCGATAGATTACCTGTGGTCTTGGAGGGTTGAGCTTTCTCTGAACGTTCTACGGGTTGCGTTGCCGAAGCCACTAGATTGCTGGGTAATAATAAAGCCCCGGCAACTATTGACAACCATAGCATCCTTTCTTTTCTAAACATAATAATGTTTCTAATTTAACATTGTTAACGTGACAACTATTCGTTTCGCAAAAGTATAATAACTAGATTACAATTCTCTTCTGTCTGTGTGACAATGCTGTTGCGATCATCACGTAACTTATCCTCAAGGACTACCCCACCCCCCCAGAATTTCAAACTGCGAAATAAGACGAAAATATTGACTAAATCAGGGACACAGATACGTTCATCACAACCAACTGGATTTCAAAACTATACCAAAGCGCTTGCCGAGATGCAACTAAGCGATCGGCGAGATGCAACTAAGCGATCGGCGAGATGCAACTCGGCAAATGCTTAGTTGCAACTCGCCGATTGCTTAGTTGCATCTCCACTTTTACTCACTAGCATAGATGATTTATGAAGGGTTTAGAAATGGCGAATGATTCAAGGGTAACGCATTAGGCTAATGCATACCCTCGCTCCTAAACAGAAAGGGAGTGATTATCTCATTAATGTTTAGTAGATTTGCGTAGAGATATACTTATAGTACTATTAGCTTAAAATGGAAGAGACTAAGCGACCAATTAATTGGCGTCCCTACCTTTATAGATATATTGTCCCATTAGTGGTCATCACTGGGATATTGATGGCATGGACCTGGGAACGTCCAGAGCCGGCCGATCCCTACCCTATGGAGGTGATGGAAGGGAGGGTAGCCTATCGCTTTAGGGGGAGCTACAATAGAGACTTCAATGACCTCAATGATATACAGCTCAAAGCAGCCAAGAAAAAAGGGATTACCCCAGCCCAAACTCGCAATGAGCTGGAGCATAAGAAGGGGCTGGTGGAGCTACAGAGCAATGATCATTACAAAATAATGGAGCTGACACACTCCGTTCCCTATGTGATTCCTGAAATGGCACAGCTCCTCGAGGAAATTGGGTCGAGCTTTGTAGGAGTGCTTTCGGAGGACCAACTTCCACTCTATCGCCCAGTGATCACGAGTGTTACACGCACGGAGGAAGATGTGCGAAAGCTACGACGAGGTAATGGCAATGCTTCCGAAAATAGCACCCATAGGTATGGAACTACGGTAGATATATCGTGGAAAAGGTTTGACAAAGTAGACCCTAATGACCCACGTGACCTATCGGAGGAAGAGCTGAAGCACCTTCTCGCCATGGTACTCAAGAGGTATCACAATCAAGAGCGTTGCTACATCAAGCATGAGCGTCAACAAGCCTGCTTTCATATCACTGTACGATGAGACCTATTAGCACCAACCCTTTAGTCCGAATCATCTCTCCAGACGACGAAAGGTATCAGGAGATAAAAAATGTACACGATCCAATAAGCCGTAAGCAACTGCTCAAGGAACTTATTGACCGTGTACGCAGGGAAGAGGTGCTGATCCAATACGTTAACCCCTCATTTACCCAACCTAAGCTGGTGGCATTTGATCTTGATGGCACGCTAGTAGCCAGCGAATTTATACACACTATTGCCACGCAAGGGGTAACGCCAGAGGTAGGAAAGGAGCTGAGACGGCTCACTGAGGAGGCCCTTAATGGGGCTAAAGACTGGAGCCACAATTACGAGAAAAGGGTGGCCCTTTTACAAGGAACGAGTGTGAAGCGTTTGGAGAATATCTATCAGTTACTTCCTCTGGCTGAGGGAGCAAAAGAGTTGATTGCCTCTATGAAAATCAAGGGAATCAAAACCGCAATCATTTCTGGTGCGTGGAGTGAATATGCCAACTACATTGCAAGGATAACGGGTATTGAGCACTGCTTTGCCACTAGATGGGAATTGGATAATGGGCAAGTCACCGGTCGCATCAGTGGCCCAATACTCTCGCCCGAGGCCAAGTGGGAGGTGCTGAGGCAATTGGCAGAGGAACATCAAATTCTGCCAGAGAATATCCTAGTAGTGGCTGATGGCTATAACGACCTAGAGATGATGACCCACGTGGGGTCGTGCATACTTTTACACGCCACGCCCCATCACCCCCTGCCACTAATGAAGTGTGTTCAACAGATTTTATGCAAAGAATTTACAAACTAATACTAAATATATGAGGTACGGATACGTAAAAGTGGCCGCAGCAGTGCCATTCGTCAAAGTAGCAGACTGCTTCTACAATGTAGAGCGTCACGAGGCGATGATTCGCCGTGCAGAGGAGCAAAATGTAGAGATGCTCACTTTCCCTGAACTCTCTATCACAGGATACACCTGTGGAGACCTATTTTTACAACCCTTCTTGCTCGAACAGGCTGAGAAGGCCATCTGCCAATTGGCGGAACGCACCAAGGACCTTAAGATGCTCATCATCGTGGGCATGCCACTAAGGGCGGAGGAGAAGCTATACAACGCTGCTGTAGCGATCCAAGAGGGGAAGATACTAGGAGCCATACCCAAAACCTATCTGCCCAACTATCGGGAGTTTCAGGAGAAGCGGTGGTTTGATAGCTCGCTAGAGCTCTCCTACTCCACTGTGACTATCGGGACTCACGAGGTACCGATTGGGCACGACATTATCTTTAAGTGTGGCGATGTAGGGGTTGGCATTGAGATTTGCGAGGATATGTGGACGCCCGTGACACCAGGCACTCGCTTGGCACTCAATGGGGCACACCTCATCTTCAACCTCTCGGCGAGCAACGAGAATGCGGGGAAGAATAAATACCTCAAGTCGCTTGTCTCTTCTCTCTCTAGTCAGGCAATCACTGGCTACGTTTACTGCTCATGCGGTTTTGGCGAAAGCTCTACAGACCTTGTCTATAGCGGTAAGGCCTTTATCGCTGAGAATGGAGAGATTGTGGCAGAGATGGAGCGCTTCGAGCTAGCAGAAAAGTTGCTTGTAAGCGATATCGATGTAGAGCGTATCCGCACAGAGCGCCTTATCAATAGCTCTTTCCGTACAGCTGCCTCAGTCTATGCTGGTGGGGATAAGCTAAGTGTGGTACCATTCCAACTCAAGGAGGCGGATAAGAGCTTTGAGATGACTCGTCCGGTGGAGAGGAATCCTTTTATGCCTTCTACGACCAACCTTACTGAACGCTGTGATGAGATGTGCCAGATCCAGATGGTAGCACTCGCACAACGACTCAATTACCTGAAGGGATCAAAGGTGGTAATTGGTGTAAGTGGTGGCTTGGATAGCACACTCGCCCTTATCGTAGCTGTGCGTACAATGGATATGCTGGGGCGTGATCGCAAGGATGTGATCGGGGTACTGATGCCAGGCCTTGGCACCAGTGACCGCACCTATCAAAACTCTAAAAAACTGGTCTCTCTTCTTGGTGTTGCCTCGAAGGAAGTCTCTATTAGCGAGGCATCTGTCGCACACCTCAAGAATATCGGGCACGACGCCACTACAGAGGATACCACCTACGAAAATGCACAAGCACGGGAGCGGACTCAGGTACTGATGGATATTGCCAATATGGAGGGGGCTTTTGTACTCGGTACTGGCGACCTCAGTGAATTGGCACTCGGCTGGTGTACATTCAATGCGGATCACGCAAGTATGTACAGCATCAACGGCTCGATTCCTAAAACAGGGGTAAGGATGATGGTACAGCACTTTGCCGATACCAAGCTCTTTGATAGTGAAGAACTAGCTCAATTGCTGAGAGATATCGTGAACACCCCAGTAAGTCCAGAGCTCACAAAGGGAGCATTGAAGCAGCAGACGGAAAGCATCATCGGGCCTTATGAGGTGCACGACTTCTTTATCTACCATATGCTTCAGAATGCCTACTCCCCCAACAAGATATTCTATCTTGCACGTAAGGCCTTCGATGGTATCTATACCAAAGAGCAGCTCAAAGAGTGGATGAAGATCTTTGCGCGTCGCTTCTTCGCGCAGCAGTACAAGCGCAACTTCCTGCCAGATGGACCAAAGGTGGGTGTAGTATCCCTCTCTCCTCGTGGCACATGGCGTATGCCTAGTGATGCGTCGGCAGAGATGTGGCTAGAAGCCATCGACAAGTTCTAATCTCGCAACCACTATATACAAAGAGAGCCGATAGGTCATACAACCCATCGGCTCTATTTATATTTTATGTGTAAAGCTCTATATTAAAACAGGGAGAAGCGGACGTACCGCTTTGGATTGGCCTTAATATCTTGGAGCAAGCTATCGGCCGACAATACTGCGGAATCAAGCTTCTGGTACAGTTGCTGATCATTGAGGAGCAGTCCGAGGCTGCCTTCTTTACTATTAAGCTGCACGGAGACGGCTTTCAACTCCGATACCACCCGAGAGAAGTCGGCAAGGGTTTGCTCAATATTGGCCTCCTCTATTTTACCAGTGACACTTTGCACCGAGCCTGCCGATGCCTCTACACTATCAAGTATCCTGGGCACCGTCCCCGACATCAAACCATCCAACCGACGAGTAGTTGAGCTAATCGCCTTGGTAGAGGCATTGAGTTGATACATAATCTCCTGAACCTCTGTACTATTAATTAATCCATTCACACTACCACTGAGGCTGTCAATAGATAGAATAGCAGCATTAAGGTTAGGCAATAACTCATCTGATATCTTGGATAGGAAGTCGACCGTCGACTGCCCCACTAACGTATCGCCATGGGCTACATAACCTGTTGTCTCCTCTGGTGTCATCAGATGTATAGAGCCACCTGCCAATGGGTTATCACGGATAACAGCTACTGTATTGAGAGGGATTTGCAGTTCTGAATTAAGGGAGAGTTGCACCACATTTCCATTAAAGTGCTTATAATCGAACTTGATACTCCGCACATTACCCACTCTATACCCATTGAGGTAGACCGAAGTAGAGCGGTCTACGCCTTGGAGATTAGAGAAAGTGGCATAATAGGTATTATTCTGTTCGAATACATTGATGCCTTTGAGAAAGTTAAACCCAAAGTAAAACATCAATATAGTCGCCAAAGTAGTGACCCCTATCAGAGTGGCCTTTTGCTTATGATTAAAACTCTTCTCCATAACTCACTAGAATATTAAAGGCTTGATATTAAGACCTGTACTCTCCACCAGTCCCAGCATCAGATTCATAATGTGAATTGCCGTGCCAGCAGCTCCCTTCATCAGGTTGTCCATAGTACTGACAATCAGGAGCCGATCGCCGTGCTTTGAGAGATGGATATGCATCTCATTGGTATTGACCGTATCACGTACATCTGGATAAGTATCGACGATATGCACAAAGGAGTGATCATCAAAATATTCCTCGTAGATTGCTCGCACACTATCAATATCAAGAGGACAGTCAAGATAAAGCGTCGTATAGATTCCCCTATTAAAGTCTCCCCGCATAGGGATAAAGACAATCTCCGAATCAAAGCTATTCTGGATATTACGTAGCGTCCGCTCAATCTCACCAATATGCCGATGCTCTAATGGTTGTAGTACGTGGAAGTTATCAAAGAGCATATCATAAGTGATGCCAGAGATTACACGCGGACGAGCGAGTGCTTCCGTTTTTCCAGCCACAGAAGTAACGTGGATATCGCTATTGAGTAGCAGGTGCTTAGCTAGCGGGATCAGAGGCGTCTGAATAGCCGATGCAAACGCCCCCGGCACCGAAGCCTTGGTAGCTTTGGTAAGTGCCCTACGATTGGCCTCTGGCAGCCCATATACAAAGCCCGTCTCCTCAGGGTCGGTATGTCGATACTCTTGGGAAAAGTCAATCACTTTCATCCCTTCGGGCATCTCAAAGCGCTGCAAAAACTCCCGGGTGCTTGCTGCAGATTGTAGGCACAAGAAAAGCACATCCAGTCCCTCCAACTGTAGCTCATCAGTAAAATTGAGTGTACGCATAGAGTTGAGGTCATTGAATAGCTCCGCCACACTCATTCCCGCACGTTGGGGAGCATAGATCATCTCTAGGTGTACATCTGGGTGGTGTACCAATAGGTTATATAGCTCCCCTACCGCATAACCTTCACTCCCTACAATCCCTACTTTATACATAACTACTAGACTTCATTCTTCAGCTACTCGCCGTATATTTTCTTTTTCTGTTCAGCGACTATTGGGTCGGTGATATAGTCGTCATAGCACATCATCTTATCAATGATACCATTAGGACCTAACTCAATCACACGATTAGCCACTGTATTGATAAACTCGTGGTCGTGACTACTGAATAGCACGATGCTAGGATAGTTAATCAGCGTATTGTTAAAAGCCTGGATACTCTCAAGGTCCAAGTGGTTAGTAGGCGTATCGAGGACCAGCACATTGGCATCTTGTAGCATCATTCGAGCGATCATCACACGCATCTTCTCTCCTCCTGATAGCACACTCGCCTTCTTCTTCAGCTCATCTCCATTGAAGAGCATTCGTCCGAGGTACCCCTTTAGAAAGACCTCATTGGTATCTTGTGCAAACTGCGAAATCCACTCAATCAGGTCGTAATCCGTATTGAAGTAGGCACTATTATCCAAAGGCAAGTAAGCAGTCGTTACCGTTTGCCCCCACTCAAATGTACCCTCGGCTGGCTTCTCCTCGCCATTGATGATTTGGAAAAAAGCAGTCATCGCTCTAGGGTCGTGCGAGAGGAATACCACCTTATCCCCCTTCTCAATATTGAAGTTGATATTCTTAAATAATAGCGTCTCCTCACCATCGCCACCAGCATAGGCCGTCAACCCTTTCACCTCCAATATCTTATTACCCACCTCGCGCTCAGGGGTGAAGATGATACCTGGGTAGCGACGAGTAGAGGGCTTGATCTCCTCCACATTGAGCTTCTCCAGCATCTTCTTACGGCTAGTGGTCTGCTTACTCTTCGCCACATTGGCACTAAATCGACGGATAAACTCCTCCAACTCCTTCTTCTTCTCCTCCGCCTTCTTATTCTGCTGTTGCTGCTGTCTAAGTGCAAGCTGACTACTTTGGTACCAGAAGCTATAGTTACCACTAAACTGCTGCACCTTGCCGTAGTCGATATCCACCGTATGTGTACAAACAGAGTCCAGGAAGTGACGGTCGTGGCTCACCACCAGCACCGTATTCTCAAAATCTGCCAGATAGTTCTCGAGCCACTGCACCGTATCCAGGTCCAAGTCGTTGGTAGGCTCGTCCAATAGCAGGTTATCAGGCTTACCGAAGAGTGCTCTTGCCAGTAGCACCCGCACCTTCTGTTTATTGCTCAGGTCACCCATCATCTGATAGTGAAAAGCCTCCTTTATGCCCAGGCCCGAGAGCAGCTGTGCCGCATCACTCTCGGCATTCCACCCCTCCATCTCAGCAAACTTCTCCTCCAGCTCCGCCGCACGGATACCATCCTCATCACTAAAGTCGGGCTTTGCATAGAGAGCATCCTTCTCCTGCATAATATCCCAAAGTACTGTATGCCCCGTGAGCACCGTATCCATCACCGAAAGGTGGTCAAAAGCAAAGTGATCCTGACTTAATACTGAAAGACGCTCACCTGGAGCCATCGACACCATACCTTTAGTAGGGTCCAACTCCCCACTGATAATACGAAGAAGCGTAGACTTTCCCGCTCCATTAGCACCAATAATGCCATAGCAATTGCCTGGCAAAAACTGCATATTTACATCTTGAAAAAGGGTACGCCCCCCAAATTGTATCGCTAGATCACTTAGTTGAATCATCTCTTACTTACTACTATTATGATAAATTATAAGCAAAGATACCAAATAACATCTAGCTATCAGAAAGAATGACCATGAAATCCATAATACTACAAATAATTCCAATATATAAGAATATAAAAACAACATACCTATAGCAAAAAAAAGGATACGAACTGAAACACAATCACAATTGACTATAGATATGAAATAAATAGTATTTTAGAAATGATAAAAAATGACGATGAAGCCGAAAGGATAGTTCTCACAACCCCAAAGAAGAAACTAAAAAGGAATGCACAAGTCACCTCCACAAACGCAATAAATATGCAATCAACAAGAACAAAGATACCAAAGAGCCCCACCTACCTTGCTCCCTAGAGAGCCCTAGATAAAGCTAACTTAATACTTAGGTGCTCTTCATCGCATTGGTCACAGTTGCCCACCTGTCCGACTTCCCCGACCTGTCCGACTCGTCCGATATGTCCGACTCGTCCGAGATTGGCTACAGAAGCGGCGGTGGAGAGGCAAGTGGCAGTGAAGCGCACAAAAAAGAAGAGAGACACTCTAGGAAAAAAACTTCCTAAAGTGTCTCTCTCTGTAAAATGGCGACTACCTACTCTCCCTTGTTAAAA
>OLQN01000681.1_pt1 | contig 28315 bp, 28 predicted proteins | sample 1673181 | NCBI WGS metagenome assembly OLQN01 (sample SAMEA3136763, study PRJEB25190) | human gut metagenome | biome: human gut; feature: human-associated habitat; material: faeces | place: Austria | collected 2013
GTTTTCCGCGGGCGGATAGTGAATCCACCCCTACGGTAAATACAGCATCTATATAAAAAAGGAGACCACCATGGATAAAACCAAAATTGCCCGCATCAATGCGCTGGCAAAAAAGGCCAAGACCGTTGGCCTGAATGAGCGCGAAACAGCCGAGCGCGATGCCCTGCGCAAGGAATACCTGGCCGAGATGCGTGCCTCGTTCAAGGCGCAGCTGGATTCCACCTACGTGCAGACCGCTGACGGCGCGAAGATCCCTTATGCCGAGTACGCCCGCACCGCCAAAGAGGCCGCCAATGACATCCAGGCTGAGCATGCCGGGCAGGGGAGCGCAAACACCCCGAAAAGTTAAGGCAGCCTTGCACAATTGCACCAAAAATCACTATGGAAATCTGCAAGGCAGTATGCTATAATAAAAGAACGGCAGCGGATCCCGGATGTTCCCGGAGAAGGCTGAAATGCCTAATGGCGATACCTCGGTATTGCCTAGATTACGAATTTTTACGAAAGAGGTAAAAACGTATGCTTACTTCCATCACCGGTATCAACTGGGGCGACGAGGGCAAAGGCCGCATGGTCGACCTGCTCAGCCAAGATTATGACATCGTTGCCCGCTATCAGGGCGGCGACAACGCCGGCCACACCGTTAAGAACGAGCGCGGCAAGTTCGTCCTGAACCTGATCCCCTCCGGCATCCTGCGCCCGGACGTTGTCTGCGTCATGGGCGGCGGCATGGTCATCGACCCGGAGCATCTCGAGAAAGAGATCGCCGCACTGACCGAAAAGGGCGTTGAGATCAGCCCGAAGAACCTGAAGATCTCCGACCGCGCCACCATCACTATGCCCTTCCATGTGGCACAGGATGGCCTGGAGGAGGAGCGCCTGTCCAAGACCGGCGCCCAGTTTGGCTCCACCAAGCGCGGCATCGCCTACAGCTACGGCGATAAATACATGAAGAAGACCCTGCGCATGGGCGACCTGGTCCACATGGACGCAAGCGTCAAGAAGCGCCTCGAGACCATCGTCGATTCCAAGAACCTGACCATGGTTTCCATCTACGGCCAGCAGCCCGTCAGCGTTGAGGAAATGTGGGCCTGGTGCGAGAAGTACTCCAAGCTGTTTGCCCCCTACATCTGCGATGTCGGCCAGTACCTGGCCGAGGCAGACGAGGCTGGCAAGAAGATCATGTTCGAGGCTCAGCTGGGTGCTCTGCGTGACATCGACTTCGGCATCTACCCCTACACCTCCTCCTCCAACACCGTGTCTGCTTACGCCCCCATCGGCGCTGGCATTCCGGGCCACAAGCTGAACCTCTCCATCGGCATCATGAAGGCCTACTCCTCCTGTGTCGGCGAGGGCCCCTTCACCACTGAGCTGGCCATGACCGAGGAAGAGAAGAACGTTCTGCGTGATCACGGCCACGAGTATGGCGCTGCCACCGGCCGTCCCCGCCGCGTTGGCCCGTTTGACGCCGTTGCCAGCCGCTACGGCGTACAGTGCCAGGGCTGCGATGAGCTGGCCCTGACCCTGCTGGATGTGCTGGACTACATGGAGGAAGTGCCCATCGTCACCGCTTACCGCCTGACCGATGGCAGCACCACCACCCGTTTCCCCATGGGCAAGACCCTGGACGATGCCCAGCCCGTTGTGGAGAAGGTTCCCGGCTGGCACTGCGACATCACCGGCGTCCGCAAGTTTGAGGACCTGCCGGTAGAGGCCCAGAACTACGTCAAGCGCCTGGAAGAGCTGGTCGGCTGCAAGATCAAGTACATTTCCGTTAGCCCCGAGCGCGATGCCTGCATTGTGCGGGAGTAAGCAAGGGAGTAGCCTCGCTTCCGTAGGGGCGGATGCTTGCATCCGCCCGCGGGACCGCTTGGCGGGCAAAACGATACCCGCCAGCCCAGCCGGCCCACTCGTGCGGTTTAATGTCCCGCTGGGGCATTAATCGCTGCGCGACCCCGCAATGCGAGCATCGACCCCTACAATTCCCACCACATTCTAAACCAAACAATCCACCAAAGGCAGACCCAACGGTCTGCCTTTTTGTGAAACACGGAAAGTGAGTTCCCATGATCCAACTGCTGATTCGCACCTTTATCCGGGATGCAGACAACACCGCCAGCCACACCGTGCGCACGGCCTACGGCAACCTGGCGTGCCTGGTCAGCGTGGTGTGCAACCTGCTGCTGTTTGCAGGTAAAACAGCCGTTGGTACGCTGTTTGGCAGCGTATCCATCACGGCAGACGGTTTGAACAACCTGTCGGACGCCAGCTCCAACATCGTCAGTTTAATTGGCTTCAAGCTGGGCTCCCGCCCCGCGGATTCTGAGCATCCTTACGGCCATGCCCGGTACGAGTATCTGGCCGGGCTGGCGGTCTCGGTGATGATTTTAGTCATCGGCGTGGAGCTGTTCAAGGAAAGCTTCGCCAAAACGCTGGACCCCACGCCGGTCAGTTTCGGCTGGCTGACGGTAGTCGTACTGGTCGCGTCCATCCTCGTCAAGCTGTGGATGAGCCACCTCAACCGCACCATCGGCCGGCGCATTGATTCCGACACACTGCTGGCCACCGCCGCCGATGCCCGCAATGACGTTATCACCACCAGCGTGGTTTTAATCGCCGCCGTGCTGACCCAAGTGACCGGCTTTGCCCGGCTGGACGGGCTGATGGGCATCGCTGTATCGCTGTTTATTTTGTACAGCGGCGCGATGCTCGTCAAAGATACCATCGACCCGCTGCTGGGTTCGGCCCCCGACCCGGAACTTGTACGCCACATTGAGGACAAGGCCCTCAGCTACCCCGGCGTGCTGGGCGTGCATGATCTGATGATCCACGACTACGGCCCCGGCAACCGACTGGTCAGCTTCCACGTGGAGATGGACGCCAATGCCGACGTCATGCACAGCCACGACGTCATCGACCGCATCGAGCGTGACCTGCTGAACCAAGATGACCTGGTAGCCACCATCCACTTTGACCCCGTCATCGCCAGCGACAGCCACGTGGCCGAACTGCGCAGCTTCCTGCAGCAGGAGGTCGCCAGCCTGGACACCCGCGCCAACATCCACGATCTGCGCATCGTGCCCGGGCCGACGCATACCAACGTCATCTTCGACTGCGCCGTCCCCGCCGAATACATCACCGAAAAGCAGCGCCGCGGCGCCAAACTGGCCGCCGCCCTGCGCGCTGCTGTCGAACGGAAATGGCCCGACCATTTCTGCATCATCAAACTGGAACCCGACTATTCTGCCGGGATACACGAAGCCAAATAAAAACAACACAGGAACGAGGTATCATCATGGATTACAACAAAGCTGCCCTAGCGCTCCACAGCAAATATCCCGGCAAGATTGCCGTGCAGAGCCTTGCCCCCTGCAAAAATCGCGACGCCCTGTCCACCGCCTACACCCCCGGTGTGGCCGAGCCCTGCCGCAAGATCAAGGCCAACCCCGATGACGTCTACACCTACACGATGAAAGGCCGCACCGTGGCCGTCGTGACCAACGGCACCGCTGTGCTGGGCCTTGGCAACATCGGCCCTGAGGCTGGCCTGCCGGTCATGGAAGGCAAATGCGTGCTGTTCAAGGAGTTCGGCGGTGTGGACGCGTTTCCCATCTGCCTGAACGCCAAAACCAAAGAGGAAGTCATTGCGGCTGTCAAGGCCATTGCCCCGACCTTCGGCGGCATCAACCTGGAGGACATCCGCAGCCCCGAGTGCTTCGAGATCGAAGCTGAGCTGGAGCGTGACCTTGACATCCCCGTCTTCCACGATGACCAGCACGGTACCGCTATCATCGTGCTGGCCGGTGTGCTCAACGCCCTGAAAGTGGTGGGCAAACGCATCGAGGATATTAAAATTGTGCAGAACGGCCCCGGCGCGGCCGGTACGGCCATCATCCACATGCTGCAGGTGGCCGGTGCCAAGCACATCATCGCCGTCGACGAGCACGGCATCCTGGTCCCGGGCCGCCCCGCTGGGCTGGAGGGCCACAAGGCTAAACTGGCCGAGGAGACCAACCCCGAGAAGATCAGCGGCAGCCTGGCCGAGGCCATTAAGGGCGCCGATCTGTTCATTGGTACGTCCATTGCAGGTGCGCTGACCCCTGAGCTGGCCGCCACCATGGCCCCGGACGCCATCGTCTTTGCCATGGCCAACCCCACGCCGGAGATCATGCCCGACCTGGCCAAGGCCGCCGGCATCCGCGTCATCGGCACCGGCCGTTCGGACTTCCCGAACCAGGTCAATAACGTGCTGGCGTTCCCCGGCATCTTCAAGGGCGCACTGTCCGTCCGCGCCCGGGACATCAACCCCGCCATGAAGATGGCCGCTGCCCAGGCTATCGCAGGCCTCATCCCCGACGACGAGCTGAACGAGGAGAACATCCTGCCCAAGGCGTTTGACCCCCGCGTGGCCGACGCCGTGGCTGCCGCCGTGGCCCAGGCCGCAAGAGAAAGCGGCGTGGCCCGCGTATGAGCATCATCCGTGAACTGTCCGCCGCCGCCATCACCGATGCGGTGGAGCGGCTGTGCATTGAAGCCAACACCCAGCTGCCCGCCGATGTGAAGGCCGCGCTGGACAAGGCCGAGGCCGCCGAACCGTGGCCGCTGGCGAAAGAAACGCTGGGCCTTTTGCAGAAAAACCTCTGCACAGCGAAAGATAAAGATCTGCCCATCTGCCAGGACACCGGCATGGCCTGCGTGTTTGTGGAGCTGGGGCAGGACGTGCATATCGACGGCGACCTAACCACCGCTGTCAACGAGGGCGTGCGCCGCGGCTACGAGAAAGCCTACCTGCGCAAGTCCATCACTGCTGACCCGCTGCAGCGGGTGAATACGGGGGACAACACCCCGGCGTTCCTCACCGTGCATCTGGTGCCCGGCGATGGCTGCCAGATCACCGTGGCCCCCAAGGGCGCGGGCAGCGAGAACATGAGCCGCCTTACCATGCTCAAGCCCGCCGACGGCGTGCAGGGCGTGAAGGATTTTGTGCTGGACACCGTCAAACAGGCCGGGGCCAACCCCTGCCCGCCCATCGTACTGGGCATCGGCATCGGCGGCAGCTTCGACCACTGCGCCACACTGGCCAAACAGGCACTGCTGCGCCCACTGGATGTGCCCAACCCGGACCCGTACTACGCCGTGCTGGAAAAAGAACTGCTGGATGCCATCAACGCTACCGGTTTTGGCCCCCAGGGCTTTGGCGGTGCCACCACCTGCCTGGGCGTTGCCATTGAGCAAAAGCCCACCCACGTAGCCTGCCTGCCGGTGGCCGTCAACATCAGCTGCCACGTCACCCGCCGCGCCAGCTGCACACTGTAAGGGGGCGAACCGCATGCAATATGTTTTACAGACACCACTGCAAAAATCAGACCTTGCACCGCTGAAAGCAGGAGACACCGTGCTGCTTTCCGGCGTGGTGTATACCGCCCGCGATGCCGCCCACGCCCGCATGATGGAGTTGCTGGACAAGGGCGAGGAGCTGCCGTTCCCGATTGAGGGTGCTGCCGTTTACTACGTCGGCCCTACGCCGGAGCGCCCAGGCTGTGCTATTGGCGCCGCTGGCCCCACCACCAGCGGCCGCATGGACGCCTACACCCCGCGCCTGCTGGACCTGGGGCTGGCCTGTATGATTGGCAAAGGCAAGCGCAGCGAGGCCGTCAAACAGTCGGTCGTTAAAAATGGGGCCGTCTACCTGGCGGCTATCGGCGGGGCCGGTGCCCTGATGGCAAACAGCGTGCAGAGCTGCGAAATCATCGCCTGGCCGGACCTGGGCTGCGAGGCCGTGCGTAAACTGGTAGTCAAGGACTTCCCGCTGACCGTGCTGCTGGATACCCACGGGGGCGACCTGTACCAAAGCGGTCCCGCCGCCTACCTGGCCAGCCTGACCTGAACGGTGGAGGGGAGCGCCCATGAGCAAAGCACAACAAACCCGCCTGAAACGCCGTCTGCTGCTCTGCGGGCTGGCGCTGGTCGTCTCGGTGGCCGCAGCCATCCTGCTTGTGGTCTCTGCCAACGCCAAGCGCGCCCGGCTGCAGGCCGAAAGCGAAGCTGCTGCCAGCGCTGCCCAGGCGGCTGCCGAGAGTGAGGCCGCAGCCAAAGCTGCCAGCGAGGCCGCCGCGCGGGAGGCTGCCGAAGCCGCTGCCCGTGCCGAGGAAGAGGCCAAGCAGAAGCGCGCCAACCAGGTCGCCGCCGCCAGTGAAGCTCACGAAAACACACGTTATGGCGACAAACTTGGCCGCATCTGGGTGGAGGGCACCAATGTGGATTGTGACCTCTACCTGGGCGACAGCGAGACACAGTTCAGCCGCGGTGCCGGCTGCCATGCCGAGGACGGTTGTGTGCTGCCCGGCGAGAACGGCACCGTCTTTATCGGTGCCCACACCGGCACCTACTTCTCCGACCTCGGCTCCTGCGAGATCGGCGCGATCATTCACCTGGAGACCACCTGGGGCGATTTTGCCTATAAGATCACCGATATGCAGGTGATTTTGGAGACAGACATCGACAAGGTGCGCTGGGGCGCCGAGGAGCCCAGCTGTATCCTGTACACCTGCTATCCTTTCGGCATCCTGACCCACACCACCCAGCGCTACGCCGTCTACGCCGACCCTGTAGAAACGGATGAATACGGCGTGGTAGCGGATGTGGATACTGGCGCGACCAACGCCAGCAGTGCGGCAGCAAGCAATTCTGTTTCTACCGCAGGCTAAACGCCCCATTGACAAACCCTGCCAAACTTGCTACACTAATAGTCGTTACGCGGCTATGGCGGAATTGGCAGACGCGCTGGTTTTAGGGTCCAGTGTCCAAGACGTGCAGGTTCAAGTCCTGTTAGCCGCACCATATAATTTGACGTCAGAACGTATGTTTTGACGTCTTTTTTATTATTTGACCACACAGCCTACTGCATTTTTATAAAAAACGCGTCCGGACGATATTTTTCAGCATCGTCCAGGCGCGTTTGACATTGTATCGTGGCCTGCATGTTGGCCATGGCGTTGGTGGTGGCACCCATGCCAAAACCACATATACCGCTGGAAAGCACCGCAGCGTCGTAGTCCCGGCCTATAATATTAAACACGGCATAGCGTGCCAAATACAAACATCAGCACTGTCTGGCCAGCCAGCAGCAGCGACAGGCTGATGCCGCCGATGTCGTTGATCTCGCCCATATGGGTGACGAATGTATAAATAATCCGCCTCCGCGCCGCACAGACTAAGCGGGAAAGGGGGCACTGACCGTGAATTCTCGGAAATTTTGTCGGCAACGCTTTGGCGCGGTGGGGCTGGCGGCGCTGCTGTTGGCAATTGTGCTGCTGCTTTGCCAGGCGCATCCGGCTGTCCAGATCGAACCAGCCGCTGCCGCAGGCCCTCGCAGCGTTACGGTCTGCGGCACGCCTTTTGGGGTAAAAATGTTCTCTGACGGCGCGCTGGTGGTGGCTTTTGCGGATCGGTATTCCGCGTCTGGCCGGGAAAATCCCGCCAAAGAAGCCGGCCTGCGGCTGGGAGACCTCATCATCTCAGCAGCGGGCCGCCCTGTGCACAGCAACGACGACTTATCCGCCGCTCTGCAGACAGGGCAGGGGAGCGCAGTCACGATCCTCTACCGCCGCGGCGGGCATGAGTACACGGCCCAGCTCACCCCCTGGGCGGATGCCTCGGGGGTGTACAAAGCCGGGCTGTGGGTGCGGGATTCCAGCGCCGGGATCGGTACACTGACTTTTGTGGACCCGGTGGCGGGCACCTTTGCGGGGCTGGGACACCCGATCTCCGATGTGGACACCGGGGCGGATTTTACGCTGCTCTCCGGCGAGATCGTGCCGGTCACTGTCACCGGTGTGCGCAGCGCCTCACCCGGCACAGCCGGGGAACTGCGCGGGGAATTTTTATCGGACATTCTCGGCATCGTGACGGGCAACGATGCCACCGGCCTGTATGGCCGCTGGACCGCCCCGGCACAAAATGTCGGGACGATGCTACCCATCGCCGCGCCGGGCGAGGTACACACCGGCGATGCCGAGCTGTGGACGACCCTCTCGGGCCGCACCGCCCAACATTACACTGTGCGCATTGAGCGGGTGGGCAGCGGCGGGCAGGATGCCAATCGCGACCTGACTCTGCGCATCACCGACCCGGCCCTGCTTTCCGCCACCGGCGGTATCGTGCAGGGGATGAGCGGTTCGCCGCTGGTGCAAGACGGAAAACTGGTGGGCGCTGTTACCCATGTGCTGGTGGGCATACCCGCAAAAGGATACGGAATTTTTGCTGATACGATGTTAAAAATGGCAGAAACGTATAATCAGTGATCTTACACTTCCTCAAACGCCTTCAGCCAATCCACCTCTTTATCCCGCACCGGTGCGCCCAGGGGGTCCTGGCCACAGCGGGCGCGGAACTCGCCCAGCACGGCGGCGGGCATCAGCAAAGCTTTCTCGATCTCGGTCTGGAACACCAGTTTGGGGTTCTTGATCCGGGGATTTTTCATCAGCTCTTTCCAGTAGGTGTCGTAGTCCATCGTCACGGCCAGCGCCTCAAACAACGGTGAAAGGTCGCCGTAACGGGCGATAACCCGGTTCAGCGAGCCGACAAACTGCATGTTGGCCTTGCCCTCGATCATGCCGTCGTCCTTGCCTTTGACGTTGCGGCGGCAGAAATAGGCGGTCATCTGCACGATGTCCTCCAGCGCTTCCTGCTGGCCGCCGGAAAGGCGGGCTTTCAGGTTCTCGTAATCGCTGAATTTTTCCAGCGCGGCGATCATCGCCTTTTTGGTGGCGGCGTCCTCAGACGTCAGCTGGGCGGGAGCAGCATCTGGCTCGGCCTCAACGAAATCCGCCTCCAGCAGGTCGGGCACCGGCGGAGCCTGGTTCTCGGTCGGCTCGGCGTCCTCATCCCGCAGTTCTTCGACCCCGATGCCCGCCACGTATAGGCGGTAATCTTCTAGGTCGTTCATGATGGACTTGTACAGGTAGGGCATGGGGGCACGCTTGGTGCGGGCCGTGGGAATGACCTTGGCCGCGTAACGGCTGGCCACGCCATCAAACCAGCGGCGCAGGCCCTTGCAGTTATCGATGACATTGTTCACGGTCTGGAAAAACACCGCGTTGCCGCCGTCGATCATCTTGTCGCTGGGGGCGCCGGCCATCCGCACCATCGCGTCGATAATGACATGTACGGCGTCCAGCTCCTCGGGGGCCAGCACCAGGGCCAGCTTATCCAGCTCGGCCTTCACGCCCAACTCCTGGGCCATCAGGTCGGGTGTGGCTCCGTAGGAGTAGGGGATGGTCGTCTCGGGCACCGAGACATAGTCCAGGGTCAGAATGTTCGGATCATCGTCCAAAGTGCCTGTCTCAGCCACTTCCAGGGCAGTCGTCTTTTTGCGCAGACGCTTGCTGCGCAGTTTGGTGATCTCGTTTAGTTTCTGATCGGCCACCTGCTTATCCACCGGCTCGATGGTGACCGAGATGGCGATGACGCGCTGACGGTCTTTTTCGTATACGGCATAGTCGAAGAGGATGTCGGTCTTGCCGTTGATCTCACTTTTGGCTTTGTCCAGCACGGTGCGGCGCACGTGGGCCCAATTGGACGCGTTGCAGTCCACCTGCTTTTTCAGCGTCTCGATGCTCCACACCAGCGGCTCGCCTTTTTTCTTCTTTTCGAGGTAGAGATTCTGGTAGCTCTTGCACAGCTCGTAGATCTTGATGCTGTACTGGCTCTTCATCGGCAATGTGTAGGTGATGTTCATTGTCGTGTAGAACTCTTTGAGCTGGATCAGGTGGGGTTTTAAGGATTGGTCCAGCGTCAGCACGATCTTGCCGGTGCCCTCATCGATGGTGGCGCTGCTTAACCAGCGGAACATCGTGATTTTTTGCGTACCGGCCAACCGGATCCACTGCACCTTGGCGTTGGCGATATCCTCGATGTTTTTCTTGACCTGTTTGTACATCGAGCCATTGTGCGGGTCCACGCCGCAAAGTTTCAGGAATTCGTAAATCGACATCTCGTACCGCGGCAGCTCGGTATCCGACGGCTTGATCATAGCGAAAATGTGCAGCATCAGCTTTTGTTGGCTCAGCGTCAGGCTGTACATGGCATTCTGGATCAGGTCGTTGGATTTGCGCACAATGGTCTGGTTGCCCCGGGCGCTGTAGGTAGCGACCGGGGTCAGAGCCTCGTCATTGGTCCGTGGGGCGTTTGACTGTTTTTTGGGTGCCATAGTGTTACCTCTGTTTTTCCCGCAGCTATGCTTGGCTGTGCCAAAATGGGTGTTTTGGCACACAGCCTACGACGGTAATGCTAATAATAGCAGATTGTGCTTCATTCGTCAATTATTGTAATAGTCAGCACATTTTGATTTTTCCGCAAAAATCCTGTATCCGTCGGTCTTATCTCTTTATGCTTTTAGTTTTTTTATTTAGATATAAGGTAAAGCTGTGCTGCCGATAACAACCGAAATGTGCGCGGAATAACAAGTGCATTGTGCCGAGAATAACTACAGATCTGTGCCCGGAACAACAATATGCGGGGGATAACAACCCTACTTGGGCACAAAATGGGGGCTATGCGGCAAAATGTGCGCGGAATAACAATCACTCGGGGCGGCGAAAGATTTTGCGGAGGGCAGACAGGCAATTTGGAATTGTGCCGCGTATAACAACAGGGGACCACGGTTGTTATTCACAGCATAAATTGCCGCAAAAAATATTTTTGCTGTGCGATAGTGGGCGGAGAAAAGTGGAAAGAATTTTTAAGATTTTGGAAATGTGCGCTGGATAACAACGGGGAGGATGAGAATTTTTTTGAGGGGGACGCGGAGAGGATTTTGCCGGCCAAGTTGTATTTGCCTGGGCTGTTGGCGGATACGCAATTTGGAAACCGAATGAAAAACGCTGTACATAGAATTGTGCTGTGGATAACAACCCAGCATTTTCTTTGTCTGCTGTGGTGGATACGCGGGGAAAGCGGCGGTAAACCGTAAAAATGTGCAAACAATAACAACTGCTGATAGAAAACAAAAAATCAGCGGTATTGCGATAAATACGGGCACATCGGCAATGAGAAAATGTGCGCTAAATAACAATCCTGCGTGCAAAATCCCGGAAAACAGCCTGCGGGCACGCCCCGCTTTAAAATGTGCAGCGAATAACAACCCCAGCCAACGGGGCCGCCGCAGCCTGTTGCACACCCAATTGTGTTGTCAATAACAACCCTGTGCGGAAAAGGCTGCCCTGGAAATTGTGCCGCCAATAACAACAGCTGCCTTTCGCCTTGGGAGCTGCTGACTGTAGGAAAATGTGCGGACGATTCCAACAGGCCACACAGCCCCAAAGCCCGGGCCAGACCCACCCCTCAAAAAGGAAAATGTGCGCTGAATAACAACCTAGCCTGGGTATATGCCTAAACCCCGCCCCGCCGAATTGTGCCGCGAATAACAATACCCGCCTGGGCCGCCCACCAGCCGTTTGAATTTGAAAGTGACCCGCAAGCGAAATCATAAGAAACCATAAATTGTGCCGCCGATAACAACCTCAAAATCTCTCAATCGGCCATGCCCTCACCGGTAAACTGTGCCGTGAATAACAATAGTAAGCAAAAGCCAGGCCAGTTGTTATCGGCGGCACAATTTATATTTTTTTGCGGGAATCACAGGCAAATTACAGGCAGAAAAATTTTTTATAAGATAGTAACCCGCCAACTACCCCCACAAAACTGCCCTATAATTTTTTCTCGGGTACTTTTCTGCACCGCAGTCTGGGCTGCGCCCACCGCAAATTATGCCGTGGATAACAACCATTCCTGCAAAATGTGCTGCCGATAACAACACGCCCCTATCATATAAAGGTAGAAATACGCATCTGCACAGCGGAAAGCGGGAAAATGCCGGGACCATAAAATTTCCAGCAAGAAAACCGCCTAACATGGTAAATTGGAAAAACTGGAAAATTAATGGAAGCAAATAACGGGGCCGAAAAATGTCTGTATTTTTAGAAAATGACGGCAAATCTAAGGAAAATGACGAATTGTGTCGAACGAAAATAGCGGGAATCGCTGAAAAAAATGGGAAAACCTCTTGCGATGAATGGAAAAATATGGTAAAATTTCCACAGTAAAGAGAACGACGGGCAAACACCACAGCGTGCGGCACCTGTTCATTGTATGGAGGAAAGTTGACGATGGATAAGATCAAGTTTGTTATGACCAATACCAGCGACATCGTGACGGAAGTCTGCCGCGAAGCGCTGGAAGCCAAAGGCGTGACCGTGATGGTGTGCGACAAAAACGGCACCGCCGCCCTGGAGACCCTGCTGGCCGTCCACCCCCAGGCCTGCCTGCTGGACGCCTTCATGCCGGACCTGGACGCCATCACCGTCAAGCAGCGCTACGAGGAAAAGAACAGCAGCGGCGTACATACCACATTCTTTGTCACCGGCGCGTTCCAGAGCGAAGAAGTCGAGCAGGACCTCTTAGATAACGGCTTCTCGTTCTTTTTCGTGAAGCCGTTCGATGAAAACGTGCTGGTCAGCCGGGTACTGCGTGCCGCCGGCGGTGCCAGCCGCCCGCAGCCGGTCTCGCTGGATTCCGATGAGCTTACCGTCACCGAGATCCTGCACCAGATCGGCGTGCCGGCCCACATCAAGGGCTACCAGTTCCTGCGGGATGCCATCCTGCTTACCACCGCCGACCACGAGTACATCAACGCCGTGACCAAGCGTCTCTACCCTGAAATCGCCAAGCGCAACGGTACCACGGCCAGCCGCGTCGAACGTGCTATCCGCCATGCCATCGAGGTCGCCTGGGACCGCGGTGATGTGGACACTCTGAACAGCTACTTCGGCTACACCATCCACAACCTCCGCGGCAAACCCACGAATAGTGAGTTCATCGCGATGATCGCCGACAAGATCCGCCTGGACAAAAAGCGGAGAGCATAAGGCCGCATAAACCCCGCCACTATCCGCGAAACCGGCATTTTGTGGCGGACGCTGCAAACCGATAAACTCGCGGATTCATCGCTATAAAAAATGTGAAATTATGAAATAAGCCTATAAATAATTTGTGTTTACACCGATAAACTTCCTGTATTCATTGGGTCCTGGACCGCGATGATACAGGAGGTTTTATTTTTTATGGTTCAATACGATGTTGAGGCTTTTATGGCAGCTTGTGAGCGCAAAGGCCTGGCCGCAAAAACGATGGGCAGCTATGAGCAGACGCTGCGGCTGCTTGGGCAGTTCCTAAGTGCGCGTGAAATTGAGCGGACGGAAGAAGTTAAACGTGTACATATAGAAAGCTATATTGACTATCTGCAAAAGCGCGGCAAGTACACGGTCTGTGCGATAGATGCGCCTGCAAACTCCAATAACCCAGAGAATCGCTCAGATTACGCAAAGAAAATATCGCCCACGACCATCAACAACTATATGCGGAACATGAAGGTGTTCTTCAACTGGTGCGTGGAACAAGAGCTGATATACAAAAATCCTATGGAGAAGGTGAAGTACATGAAAGTGGAGCGCAAACCGTTGGAGTTTGTCTCAGATGCAGATTTTAAGCGGCTGCTGGACTGTATGGACATCTCAAAGTTCAGCGAGTACAGAGACAACGTTATCATGCAAACACTGCTGGATACCGGTATGCGGTGCGGGGAGTGTCTACAGGTGTTGGCATCGTGTGTAGATTTGCAACGGAACTGTATTAGCCTGCCAGCAGATATAACCAAGGGTAAGAAAGGTCGCTATGTGTTTTTCTCGACCAGAACAGGCAAAGTATTGCGGCGCTGGCTGCAATACAAAGACCGTTACCGCGACAGCGAGTACCTGTTCTGCACGAATGAAGGCAAACCGCTGCAAGTATCAAATTTTGAAACGAATGTCCGCAAATATGCGCAGCGAATAGGGCTGAAAAACATTCATCCGCACTGTTTTCGCAACAACTTTGCAAAGCGCTTTTTGATGAATGGCGGTGACATCTATACATTAAGTCGGATTTTAGGCCATAGCAGTGTGAAGGTGACAGAGCAGGCCTATCTGGATGTGACCGAAGACGACCTGCACAGCCTGTACCAGAGATACAGCCCACTGGACAATATGCAATTGTGAACTAATTGTAAATACTCGAAAAAAGTCAAGATACAATTATAAGTTGTTTATTCAAATATACTTTATTTTTGATTTTGTCAAAAATATACGCAAAATCGCTTGACAACCTGTCATTTGTAGTTGTACAATGGTTGTAAATCGGAGACTGGCGTGAGTGGTTTGGTCCCCATAGCAATAGCGGCAGCGTTTTGTAATCTACGAACGATTAGAGCGCTGTGAACGATGCAAACGGAATAAGAGAAAGTCATTCCAGCTGAAATACGATGGATGTTTTAGACTGCCCGCAAGGGACGGTCTGGTTTTTATTGCATTTTGCACGGATAGAACTTTCTTTATTTGTATACATTTAATTGATTGGAAAGGAAGGAACGAAAATTGTAGTGAAAGAAACCCGAATTTGTACGAAAAAACTTATAAATGAATATTATCAGGAGTGATTCAATGGCAAAAAATAATAAACCTATCCCTTTTGCGAAAGATATTGAAATGACCGATGCGAACATTATGGAAATGAGCGCGAACTCGGATTGTGGCATGGTGCGCGTAACGCCAGAACAATTTTGCAAGGTGTTCGATGGACACGTACTTAGAGCGGAACAGCAGAAATCCTCGGTAGACAATGAGCTGCTGTTTCGTCAGGTGCCAACTCATGTATGGCATGATGGCGATGTAGTTCATATCGGCGATGACATTGTAGCTGACAGTGACAACCTGTTACTGATGATTACTTTTGGTATCAATCCGTATTCAGATGAAGAAGACAAACACTGGTGCGCGATTGAAGGCGTTGCAATCAAAAGGCATGAGGGCGTAAAGTATGCGACTGACTATGACAATAGCGATGCTTTCAAGCTGTACAAGCCGGTATGCCAGTGCAGACCAATTGGAAAGTATGATGGTGTTGACTACAGGGACCTGTACTATGTCGGAGAGAACGGCGAAGTGTTCAGCATGATTAAAGGAACGCGCAAGACGTATCTGACCCCATTGCGGAAAATTCATACGGGCAAGAACTGCGAATACCGAAGTGTCAATATCAGCAATAGAATCGAAGGGCACTGTGTTAAAATTCATAGACTGGTTGCTCATGCGTTTATTCCAAACCCGGAGAACTTGCCGGACATCAACCATCTAAACTTGAATACGTTGGATAACCGGGTAGAAAACCTGGAATGGTGTACCAAAACATACAATAACAACTATTCGCCTGTATTTTTGGCGTTTGAAAAGGCGTTGCCGGACGTGCCCTGTGAAGTGTATATCCCGCACTGCCAGCGTATCACGAATGAGGTCGTGAACAACGGAGCGGATAAGGCCGAACTAATTGCAATGGCTGTGGCAGAAATCAAAGACCAGCAGTAAGCAAACAAACCCGCCATGATGCTTTTTAAATTGTGTACACTAATTTGACTATTGCCCCGGCGGGCAATTTATAAAATTTGACACCATCATGGACAGCGTAAAGCAGGGGAGACCCCAGCAGTACGGCGAAGAACTGATCGTGCTGCACAATGATGCTGTTGACCGTGGCGTTACAGTAAAACCTATGCAGTATATTGATGTTGCGCAGAAAGATACGATTGTAAATGCAATCCTAAACAGCGCAGTATAAGCCCCGGCGGGAATGTGGCAGGGAAGCTATGTTCCCGCCATCTTAATAGAACACAGTTCAACATCGCAAGAAGCCGTAGGCTTTGCAGCGGGCAGCGCGCCGCCCCAAGCGGGAGCGCTGCTATGCGAGCAAGAAAAAAATTGAGAAGATTTATCAGAACATTAAAAATATTATATATAAATTATATGAATATAATTTTCAATGTTCTAATAAAAATCAGGATAACATTTTATTTGAACAATGAAAATCTTAATATATCTCGAACGTGTAGTGAGAGTAGTATAGGATTTTTGATGTTCAGAAAAACGAGTCAGCTTGCTAAGAGCAAAGTTTCAAGGATGAGTTACTAAGTGGGAATGAGTGAGCGGTGAAACCGCGAGCGAACTTCTCGCTTAGTAACTCATCCCAGACAAGCGCGAGCGAAGCGAGTGCGCGTCAGCAGGCGCCGCCAGCTACAGTAAATAGAGATACAAAGTGAGGTTATAATTTGGATAGAGAAAAGTTATCACAATTACAGATATGGGAATACTACAAATACTCTGAACTATGTGCTTTATTGGGGGAGCCTGAGAAGCAAGGAAATTCAAAGAAAGCACAGGAAAAAGAGTGGGCGCGGTATTTTGAATTTGAGAAGATCGGGAAGAACAAGGGAGCTCGGTATATAGTCGATGACATATATGATGTTGAGAAGCGTAAGACACCCGGCGGCAATTCCAAGTATATACAGATGATAGAATCGCTGTTGTCGTATGTTTTGATTAGTTATTGTGAATCAAAAGGAACGGATGAAGTCAGAATTGTTACGGATTGGAAAAGCATTGCCTATACGCTTTATATGTGCAAATACTTTTTTAAGGATAGGATATCGTGATATTGCTGCCTGTCGTGTGGACTTCATATTCCACGGAATCGAGACAGACGGTTTTCTCAATGTAGAGCAGTTCCGCTTTATCAATCGCAATGTAGGAACGGCTTTCAGCGGCAGAGATGATGCAGTCATTCTCAGACCATGCGCATTGCGCGGATACTGTGGTAAAGCCGCTTACACAATCACGGGAAACGGCACAAACGGCCAAGGCGTTGTCTTTTACAGCGGTGAACAGCTGTTCAATACTGATATATGTCATAGCATAAAACCTCTTTAGATGTGTACATATAAAATGCCTTACTCTCACTCAGGCACTTGCTCTCTGTCTGAACTGGTCTTTAGTCGGCCAGTTCCATTTTCTCCATGCAATCACCGCAAATCAGATTGACGGCTTTGCTTGCCCGGACGCTGTTCTTGCAGCAGGGGCAGATATATTTGCGAATATGCGTAGGCTTTTTGGGCGGTTTGTCAGCGCCGCCATTTGCCGCGCCGGGTGTACGGCTGCCTGTGCCTGTGCCGGTCATGTCTACCCATGTCAGGCCTTCAGTCATTTGGATGGCCTGCCAGCCTTGCAGCTCTATGAAGTCCAGCAGCTCCAGGGATGGGCTGGTAATGGTCCAGCCATAGCGGGCGGAGTGCTCTATAATAAGGCCGTGGCTTTCAGCGGTCTGCTTAAACGCTTTGTTGTGGTAGGCGCTGTTACTGCCGCTCGTGTCCTTTATACCGTTCTCTAAGTCGTAAAGATGGGCCATTTCGTGCAGCAGTGTGGCGGCTGTTTCTTCAATAGGCCTGTCCAGCGTAGCGGTGCTTATGTTGATTTCGTAGCGGCGCTCTGTGCCCGCTTGCCAGGTCTTGCCGCAAGTGATGTGGCCGTATGCGCCAGGTGTCTTTTTAAGCGTTATAATAGGCTCAGGCAATGTGCCTGCATAAAAGTGAGCGTTCAGCGCACGGAACATCTTCTCTAACTGCCCGGCGGCTCTGCTGGTCTTGATGGTCTGTTTCATATATGTAACCCTTTCTGTACTTGAAAAAAGAAAGGGCGACTGCTATACTTGTATGTAGACAGCCGCCCGGCTGTTAGTGAGGCTCTTTGCAGCTGGCTTTGGTCGGCATTGCTGCAAGGGGCCTTTTTTAGTTGACGGTCAGGCGCTTGATAGTGCTGGTCTTGCTGCACTGGTCGAACAGGGCAGGGTTTAAAGTTTTGACGCTCTTGCTGTCTAACATGGTGCGGGTGAACTCTGCCAGCTTGACACGGTGTACGCCTATGTCCAGGCAAGTTGTGTTACGCTCTGCAAGTTCAAGTTTGAGCTGTTCCCGGATTTCTGCCTGTTCATCTTCAAGGGCCTCTGCGAGTTGTGCGTTCTCTTTGTAGCGGATGATGATTTCGGTCAGCTGTTCGTGTGTCATGGTGTGCGTCCTTTCTTTGTGGGGTGTGTAGATTTGTAACGGGTGGTGTAACCTGTTGTTGCCTGCCCTGTGATTGTATTATAAGTCGACTTATAGTAAAAAGCAAGATGGAAAACTGCACAAAGATATAAGTATACTTATTGTCTAAAATGTACAAGTCGACTTATATTTGAAATTGACAGCGCATTATAAGAAGAATTATAATATAAATAATAAAACTGATAATAAGGGGCGCTGTGAATGGCAAGTGATGCACAGATTCGGGCAAGCGTAGCCCACAATAAGAAAATGGGAAGCATAACGCTGCGCCCATCAAAAGAACTTGACGAACAGATACGGCAGGCAGCACAGGAAGCAGGGGAGAGCCTGTCCGGCTATATACTGGAAGCTGTCCGCCGCCGCATGGAACAGGAAGGCCGCACGGCAGAGCCAAAAGAGTAACCGGCCAGCAATGCAGGCCAGCACCAAAAAGAAAGCCCGGCGGGTATGTTTTCATTTTGCAGAACATACCGCCGAGCGAAAAAGGGTATAGTAGGTATAAAATACTCTCGACAGCTTAATTTTAGGCATAGAACAGTCAGAGATGCGCTAACAGGCGCCCAGAGAGGCCTGCAGAGCGTTTTGTGCCTTATGCGCCAAAACAATATTCCTAAAAGCAGAAGCCGCTACAGAGCCTTATAGCCGTCTTGTGGGCGTTTGGTTTTATTGACGCAAAAGCAGACTACTGCCGGACGGCATGGCAATTCAGTCCGCAATATGGTACATTTCACCGCTGTACTGCACAGAGAGCACCAGAACGTCCAGCAAGGCTCTGCAAGCCTCTCAGATGGCCTCTAACTCACAAAACGACAACTCACTTTATAAACAAAAAGAACCGCCACAGAGCCTTACAGGGGCCTTGTGGCGGTTTGGTTTTATGAACGTGAATTGGGCAGGCAAATAACCTTAGTCCCGGAAATCGAATAGCTGTTTGGGTGTAATATGGAGAACTTCGCACATCTTAAAAAGCACATCAAACGACACGCCAACATTGCCCAGTTCAATAGCGCTGATATGGCTACGGTCAACATCGATCAGCTCGGCAAGCTGTAATTGTGTCAGGCGTTCGCGCTTTCTGTAGTATACAACATTCAGCCCAAACTTTTCATATAAGGATTTATATTCTGCTTTCATGTGCTCACTCCTTACTACTATTTTAGGAAAGTGAACACTATCTATAAACCTTGTATAAATAGCGCAACGCTATTGACACAAGTCATTTGATAAATTAGAATGGAGTCAATAAAGAACCTTCATGGAATGTGTGAAGGTAAAAGAAAGAAGGATGTATATGCGTAAACGGGGTTTAATTACAGTAGCGATGGTAAGTATGCTTATTTTAACGGCGTGTTCATCAAAGGAACCGTATTATGCAAATGAACGGCCATATACAAAATTAAAGGATACAGATTATGATTTAGATAGCTATGATTTGACAGATGCCGAAAAAGAATTTGTAGAAGCATTCAAGGATTGTTATGACAACTATAGAAAAAATGGCCCGGGTGCGCCGTATGATTATTACTCTATAATTTATGATAAGTATGACGAATTATGGAAAGAAGACCAAAGCATAGAAGATAGTGAAGTTGTAAAAAATTTAAGGGCTTTCTGCGAAGCTAATAAAGAGTATGAAGAAGAAACGAAAGAACGTGACAAAGCAGGAGACGCACAGGCTGGTAGAATAAACTTCTCTTATTCTGGTCCATACGCAACGGAGATAATTACTTTTGCGGAAGACATGGTTGGAAAACCTGCGGAATACCTTACTAAAGAAGAAGAACAGAATAATTATAACTCATTAACAATGGAAGATAAGGTTACTATTCTAAAAGAAATAAGTGGGCATAAAATGGAAGATAGAGAATCTGATCTTGAACTTTATTCTGCTATATATCGGGTGTCTAAAGAACATATATCGGAAATATTGGAAGACCCGGCAGTTATTGTAGAAGCGGGGAAAAAGGAGACAGGAAAGAGCAGCACATCAAAAACAACGACAGAAGTCGTGGAGAAAAGTCCAGCTCGTGCACAAGATGCATGGGTCTGTGCGAAAGACATTGTTTCCAGCGAGTTGAAGTCACCAAGCACAGCAAAGTATTGCACATACCCGGAAGCAACGGTCACAAAAAAGGGTGACATTTACACAGTTAAAGGATATGTAGATGCACAAAATAGTTATGGTGCAACGATACGGCAAAATTTCACAGTAACACTTGAATTGACGACAAATGGATACAAAAACGGAATGGCAACTTTTGATTAAGGTTTAAAGAAAAATAGGGCTGCAACACATTTGAGAGTAAAGTGTTGCAGCCCTATTTTTGTGATTGTTTCCCGGCGGATACATCCATATTCAGTTTGTTATTCATTTGGTTTCTGCAAAATCAGTTCAGTATCCAAATCCAGCGGCTCCGTCTGTACAAGATCAATCAGGTCATGCTGCTGACCGATGTTTGTTACATCAATCTTGTTTACACATTTACTTATCCATGGTAGTTCCTGTGTCAAATTGTCCATCAAATCGTAAATGTCGGCTGTTGCCAGCTTGGAAAGCGATATGTACCCGGAACCCTGTCGGTGCTCAAAACCGTGCTTTTCAAAGAATCGGCGCAAATCGTAATAGGCAGTGCGATAATTTACGCCCGGATAATAGGCTTGCAGCTTATGTGTATCCAGGTCAAAGTTGATGGCTTTCAGATAGCGGCGTTCCACATCAGCCACCTATTTGCGGTTTGCGCTGGTAGTGCAGCAACAGGTCTTCTTCACTGCAATCATTGAGATTGTCAGAATCATCGCTGTCATATAAACGCCAGACGGATACATTGTCCATGAACCACGATTGTTTTTTTAAGGTGTTGACGACCCTGCCGAAGCGTCCATAGTCCCGCGCGTTGCCGGTATCTCTGTAAAGCAAAGCGCCGGAAGCATCTTCTACTTTACGCAGCTGCATCTGAGAAAATGCAGATTCAATCGTGCGGTTGATAGAAGACAGCGTGTAGCGCTTTTCTGCCTGGATTTTGTCTGCATTCATTTCAATCTTCATCATTAGCATAGCCGGTGCCCCCCTTTATACTTTAATAGTAGCCAAAACGCGGAAAAATTGCAAGATGTATTGATGAATTGAGAAATCAATTTTTCAGAGAGTGCCCGGCGGTTACATCCATATCCAGCTTTTCTTCTACCCAGAGGGTTTCGCCCAGTTCGTATTGGTCAAGCAGTTCTTCAATACGTTCCAGCGCCCGCGCCTGTGTGATTTTGCCTGACTTGGCCATATTCACGTTCTGGCGGATGCGTGCCATGATATCAATTACGTCAAAGGTCTGGTCAATTGCGGTCGAGTTGTCCATAATGCCTCCATGTTTAGATGTGTACATATAAAATATGCCTGTAGAAAAGTGTAGTTATAATGCCAGTATAGCAGATATGGAAACGGAAAGGAAGCCACCTGTAGGTGACATGCAAAAAACTCAAAAAGTGTAGAAAATAAGCGAAGATATGCTATAATTATAAAGGAATAAATAATCGCAGTTCAGAGCTATGGATATTTGGAAAAGGCAACATATTTATTGGGCAACAAGCATAATACAAACATCGAATTATAGTGAATTTGACCATCCACAACCTCCGCGGCAAACCCACGAATAGTGAGTTCATCGCGATGATCGCCGACAAGATCCGCCTGGACAAAAAGCGGAGAGCATAAGGCCGCATAAACCCCGCCACTATCCGCGAAACCGGCATTTTGTGGCGGACGCTGCAAACCGATAAACTCGCGGATTCATCGCTATGGAATTATGAATTCCGTCATGTTGCCCAATAAATTATTCTGAATCAAACCTATAAACTTCCTGTGTTGGTTGGGTCCCTCGCACCCGGCAAATGCAGGAGGTTTTTCTTTATGTATCAGTACGATGTGGAAACATTTATGTGTGCTTGTGACCGTAAAGGTTTAGCGGCAAAAACAATGAAAAGCTATGAGCAGACGTTGCGGCTATTTGGCCTGTTTTTAGCAGAGCGGGGAATAACCCAGACAGAAGAGATACGGCATGCGCAGCGTATTGGTCTGAAAGAAATCCATCCACATTGTTTCCGCAACAATTTCGCCAAGCGCTTTTTGATGAACGGCGGCGATATTTATACCCTGAGCCGTCTGTTGGGGCACAGCAGCGTGATCGTGACAGAAGGAGCCTACCTGGACGTAGATACGGACGACCTGCACAGCCTGTACCAGAAATACAACCCGATGGAAAATATGGACATGTAAAAGCAGATGATTGGTGACAAGGCGTGATTTGGTATATCCTAATAGGAAACGGCAAAATACGCCGAAAAAAATTATTCTGATAAAGGAGAACAATACTATGTTAAACAAAGCTTTATTCTGCGAGATCGTCACAACCGTGCAGGGGCTGGATGAAAAGTGGGCAACACTGGACGGAGAACTGAAAGAGTGTGGGGAATACGAGGCAGCAAGCAGTATCTACCAACCAGCTGTGGAGGATCCTATTGAAAAGCTCTGGTCGACGGTGAAGTCTTTCCTTCGTAAATTCAAGGCACGGACCCTGGATGCTCTTCCGAACGCGATACAATGTGCTTTTCAGACAGTTTCGCCTTCTGACTGCTCAGGCTGGTTCCATTCCTGCGGCTATTCGCCTTATTTTTGAAAATTGCTATAAAACCCATTTTGCCGGAGCCCCGGCCCAGCGCAAAATCTCAGGTGGATACCCCTGCGCCGGGTGTCTGCCGCTCACTTTTTCCGCGTGGCAATGTCCTGAAAGCAGAAATAGTCCGGTTGGTGGCGGGACTGGGTGTACTCAAACAGCAGACCGGCGGCGTTGAAAGTCTGGTTCACGACGACGGCCACGCAGCCATAGGTGCCCATGTCCAGCAGCTTTTCGTCGCGGGCGGTGGCGTGTTCCACCGTGATGCGGCGCTTGCTGGTGATGATTTGCATTCCCAGTGTGTTCTCAATGTAATCGTAGATTGAGCTGGCCGCGATTTGCGGCGTCAGACCGGGGACAAACTCCTTTAAAAAGTAGTTGACGTCGAGAATCAGCGCTTTGCCGTTGAGATACCGCACGCGTTCAATACTCCATAGCTCATCCCCAACCGAGAAACCGCTCTTGGCGGCAAAGCACTCATCGGCGATGACAGTCTCAAACTTTGTGACCTTCGTCACGGCGCGAAGGCGGTTGCGGCGGGCGGTTTCTTGAAACGTCTCGATGCCGCCGATGGTAAATGTCGTTTTGCCCACCGGCTGGTAGATGACCCGCACGCCGCGCCCCTGCATGGTCTGCACATAGCCGTCGGCTACCAGCTCCGCCAATGCGCGTCGAACTGTGTTGCGGGAGCAGGCGTATTTCTCTATTAAGGTATTCTCGCTGGGCAGCAGCGATTGATAAGGGTAATCCTGCGCTTCAATGCGCTTTTTCAGACTGTGGTAAATGCCCTCATATTTTGCCTTTGGCATGGTGTGTACCTCGCAACTTGTTCAAACATTTGTTTTAGTATACCGTCTTTTCGGCCAAATTTCAAGTGGGAAAGTTGTGGGCAGTGCCGAAAAGCAGCGCTCTGCGCCACTTTTTTGGAAAATTGCCTTGACTTGTATAAACAAGTCTGCTATCCTGTGGCTGTAAGCAAAACTTGTATAAACAAGTTTGATAATGCCCGCTCTACCGGGCAAAAGGAGGAAAACATTATGGGTAAATACGAACAGGACGCGCGGCTGCTGCTTGAGTACGTCGGCGGCAAAGAGAACATTGCGGCGGTATCTCACTGCGTATCGCGTATGCGCTTTGTCCTCAACGATCCCGCCAAGGCGGACGTTGCCAAAATTGAGGCACTCAAATCCGCCAAGGGCACTTTCACCCAGGCGGGCCAGTTCCAGGTCATCATCGGCAACACGGTCAGCGATTTCTACAATGATTTCATCGCGGTCTCCGGCATCGACGGTGTCTCCAAGGAGGCTGTCAAGAGCGCGGCCAAGCAGAACCAGAACGCCCTGCAAAAAGTTATGAGCGCGCTGGCCGAGATCTTCGCCCCGCTGATCCCTGCCATCATTACGGGCGGTCTGATTTTGGGCTTCCGCAACTGCATCGACAGCATCTATTTCTTCAATAACGGCACTCAGACCTTGTGCGATATCAGCCAGTTCTGGTCGGGCGTGGACAGCTTCCTCTGGCTGATCGGCGAGGCCGTTTTCCACATGCTGCCGGTCTGCATCTGCTGGTCCGTCACCAAAAAGATGGGCACGACCCAGAGCCTGGGCATCGTCCTCGGCCTGACGCTTGTTTCCGGCCAGCTGCTGAACGCCTACGCTGTCGCATCCACAGCAGCGGCAGATATCCCCAAGTGGGATTTCGGCTTCTTCACCATCAACATGATCGGCTACCAGGCACAGGTTATCCCTGCCATGCTGGCCGCGTTCACGCTGGTGTATCTGGAAAAATTCTTCCGCAAGATCTGCCCGCCGGTCATCTCGATGATCGTTGTACCGTTCTGCTCGCTGGTCCTGTCCGTCATCGTCGCTCATACCATCCTTGGCCCCATCGGCTGGAAGATCGGCTCCGTCATCTCTGATGTTGTCTACGCTGGCATTTCCGGCTCCTTCCGCGTCATCTTTGGTGCTATCTTCGGCCTTGTCTACGCCCCGCTCGTCATCACCGGCCTGCACCACATGTCCAACGCCATTGATATGCAGCTGATTGCCGACTTCGGCGGCACGATGCTGTGGCCGATGATCGCGCTGTCCAACATTGCCCAAGGTTCCGCAGTCCTCGGCATGATTTACTTACAGCGCAAAAATGCTGACGCCCAGGAGGTCAACGTACCCTCCTGCATCTCCTGCTACCTCGGCGTTACCGAGCCCGCTATGTTCGGCGTCAACCTCAAATTCCACTTCCCGCTCATCTGCGGCATGATCGGCTCGGCCATCGCGGCAGCTGTCTGCGTGGCTACTTCCACCACGGCCAACGCCATCGGCGTCGGCGGCATCCCCGGCATTCTGTCCATCCAGCCTGCCTATATGCTCAGCTTTGCGCTGTGCATGGCCATTGCCATCGTTGTGCCCTTTGTGCTGACCGTCAGCGTCGGCAAAAAGAAAGGCATTGCCTGATTTTGTGAGGTGTGTACCATGAATGATTTTAAAGATAAAGTTGTCTACCAAATTTACCCGAAATCCTTCATGGACTCGAACGGTGACGGCTTCGGTGATTTGAAAGGCGTCACCGCTAAGCTGGATTATCTCGCCGACCTCGGTGTTGATTACCTCTGGCTGACGCCGTTCTTCCCCTCACCTCAGCGCGACAACGGCTACGATGTGGCTGACTACCGCGCCGTGGATCCGCGCTACGGCACGATGGAAGATCTGGAAGAGCTCATCCGCGAAGCAGACAAGCGCGGCATCGGCCTGATGCTGGACATGGTGTTCAACCACACCTCCACCGAGCATGAGTGGTTCAAAAAAGCACTGGCAGGCAACAAAAGGTATCAGGACTACTACATCTTCAAGGACAGCACGCCTGACCGTTACCCGACGAACTGGGTTTCAAAATTCGGCGGCCCTGCGTGGGAATACGTGCCGTGCCTTGGCAAATGGTATCTGCATCTTTACGACGTCATGCAAGCCGACCTGAACTGGAAGAACCCCGCCGTGCGGGAGGAAATGGCCGACATCCTGCGCTTCTGGAAGGCGAAAGGCATCAAGGGCTTTCGCTTTGACGTCATCAATGTCATCTCCAAGCCGGAATTTTATGAGGACGACTACGAGGGCGACGGCCGCCGCTTCTACACCGATGGCCGCAACGTCCACAAGTACCTGAAGGAGCTGGTCGCCGCGGGCGGCATCGACGGCATGATCACGGTGGGGGAGATGTCCTCCACCACGCTGGAAAACTGCATCGGCTACACCGCTGAGGGCAATCACGAGCTGACGATGTGCTTCAATTTCCACCACCTGAAGGTCGACTACAAGGACGGGCAAAAGTGGGAATTGAGGGAGCCTGATTACCTCGCCATGAAGAAACTGTTCAAGACCTGGCAGGAGGGGATGCAGGCCCACGGCGGCTGGAATGCGCTGTTCTGGTGCAACCACGACCAGCCCCGTGCGGTCAGCCGCTTTGGCAGCGACACGACCTACTGGAAGGAAAGCGCCGAGATGCTGGCGGTGGCCATCCACTTTATGCGCGGCACACCGTACATTTATCAGGGTGAGGAGCTGGGCATGACGAACCCGCACTTCACGAAAATCGAGCAGTACCGCGACGTCGAGAGCCTCAACTACTACAGGATCCTGCGAGAGCAGGGCAAGACCGAGGCCGAGACGCTGGACATTATCGCCCAGCGCAGCCGCGACGACAGCCGCACCCCGATGCAGTGGGACGCGAGCGAGAACGCCGGGTTTACCACCGGTACGCCGTGGATCGGCATTGCCGACAACTACAAGGCCATCAACGCCGCTGCCCAAATGGACGCCCCGGATTCCATCCGCAGCTTTTACAAAACGCTGGTGGCCCTGCGCAAGAAAATGCCGGTCATCAGTGCGGGAAAAATCGAGTTCTTGTACCCCGACAACGCGGATTTGTTAGCCTATCGCCGATACGACGGCGAGACGGAGCTGCTGGTTCTCTGCAACCTGCGGGAGCGGGAAATTGCCAAGCCCCTGCCCGTAGGCTGGACCGATGCCGAGAAACTGCTGGGTAACTACCCCGACACCGCCGACACGCTGCGCCCCTATGAGTGCGTAGTGCTGAAAAAGTGAAGGCTGCCGTATTATCTTTTCGCTATTGGGAGTTGACCGTATCCTTTGCGATAGTAACCCCATAGTGAGCAAGACAAAAGCACTTTCCCTTATTTGCAATACCACTGCACAAAGCTTGCAGGAGAGGAGGCAAAACAAGCAGAAACAAAGTTCGAGCCCAAAAAAGAAGGGGGAAAAATTGAAACGGTATGAAAGAAGGACCAACCAAAATGAAGAGTATGAAGAAACTTGTGACCTTACTGCTCTCGCTGGTCATGCTGTGCGCACTTGCCATGCCTGCGATGGCAGACGTAACAACGTACAGCATTACCATTAAGGGTGCAGTGGCGGGCCATACCTACACGGCTTATCAGGTATTCAAGGGCGTTTATTACAAAGGTAGTTGTCCGAATGATACTCACGGAGACAAAGAATACCTTTCTGATGTTGAGTGGGGCGATGGTGTTGACGGCACTGCTATCGTGACGGAGCTGAAAGCAAATACTACCTTGAAAGCGCTGCGCGATCGATTTACCAGTGTAAAGGAAAATGATGCGGATGCGGCAGAGAAGGTTGCCTACATCCTGCAGGACCTCGGCGATAAGAGTGAAGAACTGGACGAGTTTGCCCGCATTGTTGATAAGCATCTGACGACCGAAGCCAGTAAAACTGACGTGGTGGCAACAGATGCAACGAATGTCAAAATTGACAATCTTGCAGCTGGCTACTACTTTGTAAAAGATACCGGCACAATCAATGACGGTGAAATTGCAACTAAGTTCCTGGTCAAGGTTGTTGGTAATGCGAATGTAAATGTAACTGTTAAGGCTCAGGCACCTGAGTTTGAGAAGAAAATCGTAAAGGAGGATGGCAACACCGCTAATGGCACTTCCGCCAATGTTGGCGATAAGGTCACATTCCGGCTGACTGCTAAAGTGCCCGACATGGCCAGCTTCGAAGACTATACTTTTACTATGCATGATACACTGAGCAAGGGTCTAACCTTTAACGCAGACTCTGTCAAGGTAACTGTTGACAGTAAGCCGATTGTTAATGCTGATGGTGGCAGTGACAAATATACTCTGACTTATCCTGCTGCCGCTGAAAGCCATGAGACCTTCACAATCTCTTTTACCAAGGCTCAACTGAAGGGGCTTGTTAAGCATACAGATAATGCTACGGCTTTTGGTGCAACCATTGTCGTTGAGTACACTGCAACCCTGAACGAAAATGCGCTGAACAAAGACGTAGAAACCAACAAGGCTTATCTTGAGTACACGAATGATCCGAGCGGCAATGGCAAGGGCACGAAAACTCCTGAAGCTCCTGTCTATGTCTATGACTTCGACCTTACTGTTGATAAGTTTGATGGCACCGAGAAAGATATTGCTGATGAAAACAGCAAGCGCCTAAAGGGCGCAACCTTTATTCTGTATAAGGTCGAAGGTGAGGGCAACAAGGCCAAGAAACTTTATTATGTGCAGGATGAAACGACCAAAACTGAAGTGCTATACTAACGTTGTAACAGTAGTGGCTAATAAGATATAATAAATCCA
>OLQN01000700.1_pt1 | contig 27900 bp, 8 predicted proteins | sample 1673181 | NCBI WGS metagenome assembly OLQN01 (sample SAMEA3136763, study PRJEB25190) | human gut metagenome | biome: human gut; feature: human-associated habitat; material: faeces | place: Austria | collected 2013
GCCAGCAGCGTCAGGATGTAGATGAACAGGAACACCGCGGAGCTGGCGGACGAGAACAGCACGAACGCCCCCGAGATGCCGGGGATGGCGTTGACGATCGGCGACAGCAGGATCAGCGCCGCGGACACCAGGATGGCGCGGGCCGGCACCTTGCGGTCGGACACCTTGCCGAGCTTGTTCAGCATCGGGTTCGGCGACACCTCGGACAGCTGGTACAGGTGGCGGCCAGCCGAGTACCGCAGCGAGTTCAGCGCGGAAGATGCGGCGGTAATCACCACGAAGAACACCAGCGCAGACGCCCAATTCAGCCCGGCATACTGGAACATCATAATGAACGGGGATGCGAAGGAGCCGTCCTTGTTCGGCTTGAACGAGGTCCACGGCACAATGCACATGATGGCCACCAGTGCGCCCACATAGAAGATGAGCACGCGCACGATAATCTCGTTGATGGCCTTGGGCAGCACCTTGCGCGGATTCTTGGTCTCGGAGACGGTGACGCCCACGAATTCAATCATCTCGTAGGCGAAGAACACCATCTGGAAGCTCATGAGGAAGGCCATCCAACCGTTCGGCGCGAACGAGAAGTTGGCGAACAGGTTGTCGAATCCGGCGTGGCCGGCCGGGCTCACGTGGTCCACGCCGTGAATCTGCACGGCTGGGTAATGGTAGCCGATCACGATCATGACCACGGCGGTGGCGATCATCGCGCAAATCAGCGTGATCTTGATCATCGAGAACCAGAATTCCACCTCGCCGAACACCTTGACGGCAATCAGGTTGATGGAGACCAGCGACACCAGGAAACACAGCTCGATCAGCCATTTCCAATGGGTCAGGTCGATGCCGAACGTGTCGAAGAAGGTGATGAAGTACGTGGAGACGGCCGTGATCTCGGTCATGCCCAGCAGCACGAGCGCGGCCCAATACGTCCAGCCGGCGAAATGCCCCCACCCGTTGCCAAGGTAACGGGTGATGAAATTGATGAAGGTGTGCTGGCTGGGGTCACGGTACATCATCTCGCCGATGGCGCGCATCAGGAAGAACATGATGACACCGACCAGGATATACACGAAGACGATCGAGGGGCCGGTCAGTGCCAGCGACTTGCCCGAACCCAGGAACAAGCCGGTGCCGATGGTGCCGCCAATGGCGATGAACTGCACGTGGCGATTGCTCAGGCCACGCTCCATCTCGTTGGTCTGGTCCAGGCTTTCGACAGACTTGAGTTTGCCCGTAGCCTGCCGTGTACCACCATTCACATTCGTATCGGCCATACTGATTTCATTTCTCTTCTCTGCCGCCCGATTGTTACGCACCAGACGCGATACTCGTTCAAAACAAGTTCAAACTGTATCACCGAAATATGTCACGAAAACCGCTCAGCTCAAGAATACATGCGATGATACTGTAAATATTCCGCCAAAAAGTTCAATTCACCAACACCAAATTGAACTTCTACCTCTATTCCACGGACTTGAGCGAGCTGACCGGGTCTACGCGATCGAGCACTGGGTTGGTGAACAGCTGCACCAGCAGCGCGAACGCCAGCGTCGCCACCACGGCAATCGCATAGCTGTACCAGTGCACTTCCACTTCGAAATACAGCGACGGCATATTCAACGCAGCAGTCAGTAATCCGCCTATCCACCTGCCAAGCGGCAGACCAACCACCACACCCATACCGGTCAATATCATCATCTCGCGGTTCACGTAGTTGTGCACCTCGCGGTCATAGAAGCCCAGCACCTTCAGTGTGGCCATCTCGCGGATGCGTTCGGACACGTTCGTATTGGCCAACGTAAACAGCACCACCAGCGCCAGGCCGCCGGCGAGCCCCACAATCAGCGCCACCACGGCACCCATCAAATCGAACTTAAACGTGGCGGCCAGATGCGCACAGCTCACGGCCTTGAGCACCGACGATTCCTCGCCCAACCGATCCGCATATTCGGCCTGTTCGGTCTCGGAACCTTTCAGCTTGGCGAGCATCGCGTTCCACGTCAAGGTCGAGGCAGTGCCATCTCCCGAAGCCGAAGACGTCACACCGTCGGCCGCAAACTTCTGGTCGTACAGTCGCTCACTGATGTACACATCAGAGCCAATAAGATTGCGCGTCACGGCCGTGACCTGCACCTTGGCCCGGCTGCTACCGCCATTGCCCAGCGTGACGGTGTCGCCGGCATGAATATTCAGCGAGTTGGCGGCGGACTGCGATACAATCACACCACTATCGTCCAGCGCTACAGTGCCGCCACCCGCTTTGCCGAAGATATTGGGCAGCCCAAACCATCCATCATCGCCAGCTTGTTCCAGCGTGACCATATCGTTCAAGATATTCAGCGAATCGTTGGGCACGGTCATCAGCTGCACGGTTTCGCTTTCCTGCGCCGCATTGCTCATCTCGCCGCTATCCACGCGCAGATTCAGCGTTTCGGTGGCCCGGCCATCTTGTGCCACCTGCTTGCGCATCGCGGCGGCGTCATCGTCATTGGCCACCACCATCAAGTCATACTGGTAGATCTGCTCATATTGCTTGACGCCAGTCGTGTCGACGGTGTCGTTAATCGCAAATCCGCAGATAATCAGCGCTGTGCAACCAGCCACGCCGCCCACGGTCATAATCAAACGCGACTTGAATCGGAAGATATTGCGCGCAGTGACTTTGCCGAGGAAGTTCAGCCGGCTCCATACCGGGCGAATCCGCTCCAACAATATGCGAGCGCCCGCCTTCGGCACCTTCGGGCGCATCAGCGCGGCGGGCGTGTGCCGTATCTCCTCGCGGCAGGCGAGCGCGGTGACCACGCCCACACCGACCACGAACAGCACGATGCCGGCCGAACCGTACAGCCAGTCGTATTCAAGTCGCACACCGGGCAATATATACAGTCCCTCAATCACCACCATCAGGAATGCCGGGATGCCAAGGAATCCGACCAGCAGACCGATGCCGCCGCCGACCAAGCAGGCGAGCAACGCGAACAGCAGATACCGGCTGGACACGGCGAGTCCGCCATAGCCGAGTCCAAGGTAGGTGCCGATAAGTCCGCGATCTTCCTCGACCATGCGGGTCATGGTGGTCAGGCTCATGAGCACGGCGACCAGCAGGAACACAATCGGGAATGCGCGGCCGATGGATTCGATGGAACTGACATCTGATTTGAGCGAGCTGAATCCGTCGATCGAAGCGCGCGTCTGCACATACCAACGTGCGTTGGCCATATCGTCGATGCGCCGTTGCTGCTTGGCGAATTCGCTTTCCGCTTCGCTTCGCATCGCATCGAGTGCAGACTGCGCATCATCCAGTTTCGCCTTGCCGTCCGCGAGCTGTTGTTCGCCTTCTTTCAGCTGCCGCTCGCCTTCTTCAAGCTGCCGCTTGCCGCTGGCCAGTTGGGCGGCCTGCGCTTCAAGTTGCGCCGACTGGGTTTCGAGGGTTGCGGCATTCGCTTCGAGTTCCGCGGATTTGGTATTGAGCTGTGCCTCTCCTGCAGCCGCTTCCTGTTCCTTGGCGGTCAGTTGCGCGTTCTGCTGGTCCAAGGTGGATTGTGCGGGGGCAATGGTTTCGTTTAATGTGCGCTGCAAATCGGCTTTCTGCTGGGCCAGACTGTCTCGCTGCGTTTGCAGTTCCGTTTGCTTGGCGGTCAGCTGTTGCCGCAGATCGCTGATTGACGGCACTTCAGGCACGGTAATGCCAAGGCGCGCGAGCAGTTGCTTGATGGCCTGCCATGTGGGTGAGTTGAGGTCGATATTCGGGTCAAGTTGCGCCAGTAGATTGTTGGCCTGTTGAATCATGGGCAGCATCTGATCAATTTGCGCCATGCCTTGGTCGATTTGGGTAATGCCCTGTTCGATTTTCGTGCGATTGGCAGTCAGTTCCGTTTGCGCCGCATCGAGCTGTTTGCGAGCCGAGGTGAGCTGCGCTTTGCCCGATTCGAGCTGGGTGCGCGCTTCGGCTATCTGCTGGCGACCTTGCGCGATCTGTTGACGGGCCGATGCAATCTGCGCACGTCCATCGGCGAGCTGCCGTTCGCCATCGGTAATGGTTGTCCTGTTGTTCTCCAATTCGGTACGGCTATCTTGCAATGTCGTTTTGTTGGCTTCCAGCTCGGCCCAGTTGTCGTCGATCTGCTTCTGGGCTTCGTCCAGCTGCTCGTTGGCCTCGTCTTTGGCATCATCCAGTTTGCGCTGCGCGCTGGAGACGATCTGTTGACGACGGGCTTTCTGGCGTGTGGTCTGTATCTGATGTTCGATACGGTCGGCCACGGTTTTGACGGCTTCATCGTAGGCATCGGAAAACGTGTCAAAATCGGACGCACCAGTGACGGCAACCGATATCGCAGTGTATATATTGCCGGTCACGCCGTCGCTGGGTGCAAAGAACGTATAGTCCTCGGATGAGGTGGACCGGAAGGAGGTCATGCCCGAATAGCCGTCTGGATTGTTGAGGTCGCGCGGGTCAAGTACGACGCCGGTGATGGTGAGTTTCGTGGGGAACTGCGGGGATTGCTCGGCGTCGGCGTCCGTATTGGCGGCGGACTTCGCATCGGATGCCGAGGCATTGGCGGCGACACCTACCGTATCGGCATTATTGGAATCGTCAGTCTCCGTGGCCGCTACCGATATGACGGATGAAGAAGTGTCTTGTGGCGTCACAGTAATGGTGCCGCCAATCTTGAGTCCGCTATCGTTCAGGAATTGCTGCGTAACCGCCACTTCGCCGGCCTTGTTCGGCAGTTTGCCCTGCCGTATGTACGGCTGATCAAGCCCTTCGGTACCGATTTCCTGCATGGTCACGGTTTTCTTGGTGCCGTCCACCAACGTGGTCACCGTCTGAGAACGTTCGGGCTGCACGGTTTGCACACCGTCGATTCGGCGCAGTGCCGTTGCATCATCATCGGTCAGGCCGTATGTGGATAGCACCTGCAGGTCATGCAGTCCCTGCTGATCGTAAAAACGACCGGCCGCCAGAAAAGCATCGCGGCATCCGGCGTAGATGCCGGTCAGCACGGCCACGCCAAGCAGCGTGATGACGGCGATCGAGACGAACCTCTTCCAGCTGCGCAGCCAGCAACGCAACGTATCTTTGGCAAATACCGCAGAAACGCCCGCTCCTCGACCGCCGCTATCGTCGAGGTTCCGCCGTTTCACAGAATGTTTCACAGGTTGTTTCACGAATCGCCTCGCTTGTTTCACGGGGCGTTTCACAGAGTGTCTTGCAGTGAGCATCGCCAATCACCTACCATTCGATATCGGCGATGGGCCGCGGCGTTGCGTTGACCTCCTCGCTGGTCACCTTGCCGGAGCGGAAGCGAATCACTTTGTGAGCCATCGGTGCAAGCGCGGAATTATGCGTGATGATCATTACGGTCATGCCTTGTGTTTGGCAAATATCCTGCAGCAACTGCAGCACTTCCTTGCCGGTCTCGTAATCGAGCGCACCGGTCGGCTCATCGCACAACAACAGCTTCGGCTTTTTGGCAATCGCGCGGGCGATGGATACACGCTGTTGTTCGCCGCCGGACAGTTGTGCCGGGAAATTCCCCATGCGCTCCCCCAGTCCGACCTTGTACAGGGTTTCCGCCGGGTCGAAATGATCGGGGCAAATCTGTGAGGCAAGTTCCACGTTCTCCAGCGCGGTCAGGTTCGGCACAAGATTGTAGAACTGGAAGACAAAGCCGATGTCGTTGCGCCGGTAGGTCACCAAATCGCGCTTACGCAATCCGGTGATGTCGCGATCGCCCACAATGACGCGGCCTGAAGTCGCGGTATCCATGCCGCCCAGAATGTTCAACGCCGTGGTCTTGCCTGCGCCTGACTGGCCGAGGATGACGCTTAACTCGCCTTGATCGGCGGTAAAGCTCGCCTCATCGAGCGCCCGAATCACGCTGCTGCCGGAGGGGTATTCCTTGACCACATGATCGAATTCGATATATGCCATCACGCACCTCCAACAGTTCCCACCACGGCCCGCTCCATTCGCAATGCCACCTGCGTTCCCTTGCTATACTCAAGTAAAACAACACTGTGTCGGTTCTGCAACCAACAGTTGGATTGTGAGTTGTCGGAACTTGGGGAGAATGCCATGGCCAAGGATTTGACGGAAAGCCGCCGCACCCGATACACACGGCTCGCCATGCAAGACGCGCTCGTCGAGCTGCTGCAGGACCAGCCGCTTGGGTCCATCACCGTCAAGGCATTGTGCGAGCGGGCGGACGTGAACCGTTCCACGTTCTATGCGCATTACACAAGCATTGAAGATCTACTGCACGATATCGAAGACGAGACCATGGCCTGGGTTACTGCCGCTCTCGACCAGTTGCTCGCGCAGCCTGATTCAGCCGGCATCGAGCACGTCATCGAACGTATCTGCCAATACATCGCCGACAATCGCAAGCATCTGCAGGTATTGATGAGCCCGAAAGCAGATATCGGCTTCCAACAGCAGCTACTGGGACTTATTTACAGCCGGCAGACAGTCGCCGAGCAGCTGCAGCCCGCCGCCAACGACCCGGTCGAGGCCCAAATGCGCATGCGCTTCGCCGTATCCGGCAGCATCGGCCTACTGCAATACTGGCTCGCCACCGACCTCGCAGCATCTCCGGAATCAGTGGCCCACACCATTTTCACCATGGGCATGCCCGTCTCGCAGTGAATTGGTGGGGATGGTTTGATAGGCCACTGCCGACTTTAGCTGTTTCGATCAAACGCGAATACCGGTATGGGCTGGCATCGGCATTCTTTGGCATTACGGCATGCCGCGCCTTACAATGACGAGCGTTGCGCATGGCGACCTCCCGCCGGTCATGCTAAAAATCAAAGAGACTCGAGAGAAGAGCACAATGAGTACTACTGACGCACCTAAGAAGTCGCGCGAAACCGACGATGTGCCGGTGCCGGCCACGCTGCGCAAGTCACTGAAGAACCGTCACATCCAGCTGATTGCACTGGGCGGCGCTATCGGAACCGGCCTGTTCTATGGTTCCAGCGAATCCATCGCGCTGGCCGGCCCCTCGATTCTGCTGGCCTACCTGATCGGCGGCCTCGCGATCTTCATGATCGTGCGCGCGCTGAGCGAGATGTCCGTCGAGGATCCGAAGGCGGGCGCGTTCAGCTACTATGCCACTCGCTACTGGTCCAAGCGCGCCGGCTTCATCTCCGGCTGGAACTACTGGTTCAACTACATCCTCGTCTCGATGGTGGAGCTGTCCGTGGTGGGCAAATTCGTAAACTACTGGTTCCCGGCGATTCCGACCTGGGTGTCGGCAGCCGTATTCCTAGTGGTCATCTGCGCCGCCAATCTGCTGGGCGTCTCCAAGTTCGGAGAGTTCGAGTTCTGGTTCGCCATCATCAAGATTGTGGCCGTGATTGCCATGATCGTCGGCGGCCTGGCCGTCATCATCTTCGCTCTGCCCACCGCATCCGGCATCAAAGCGAGCTTTGCCAACTGGTTCACCTTGGAAGGGGGCTTCTTCCCGAACGGTCTCATGGAGCAGACCAAAGACGGCACCTGGACCGGCCTGTTGATGGCGCTTGTCGTGGTGATGTTCAGCTTCGGCGGCACCGAGCTCATCGGCATCACCGCCGGCGAAACCGAGGACCCTCGTCGTACGATTCCCCGCGCCACCAATGACATTATCTGGCGAATTCTCGTGTTCTACATTGGCGCGCTCGGCGTAATCATGGCCGTCATACCGTGGAACACCATCGGCGGAGACGATGTTCCCAGCCCGTTCGTGCAAATCTTCGATTCCGTAGGCATCCACGCGGCCGCCGGCATCCTCAACTTCGTGTGCCTGACCGCTGTGATGAGCGTCTACAACTCCGGCCTGTACGCCAACTCCCGCATGCTGTACTCGCTGGCCAAGCAGGGCAATGCGCCCGCGTATCTGGGCAAGCTCAACGCCAAGGGCGTGCCGGTGACTGGCGTGCTGACGTCCGCCGTAATCACCGCTATCGCCGTGGTCGTGGTGTTCGTGTGGCCTGAGTTCGCGTTCAACTATCTGATGTCGATTGCCACCATCGCCGGCATCATCAACTGGACGATGATCATGTTCACCGAAATGAAGTTCCGTAAGGTGGTCGCCGCGGGCGGCGCTCCCGAGGATTCCGAACTGGCCGGCAAGTCCGGCAAGGAAGCGCTCGACGCGATTCACTTCAAGCTGCCGTTCGCTAAGGTGACCCCGTGGGTGGTGTTGGCGTTCTTGGCACTGGTGGTGGTGCTCATGTGCTTCTCCGCCAGCTACCGCGTCGCCGTTATCGCCGGCGTGATCTGGCTCGCCATTCTCTTCGCCGCCTACCAGATCACTCAGGCGAAGAGATAAGCCCCCCCTATTGCAAAAAACTCTCACTGACTCAACGTCAGTGAGAGTTTTTTGCAAATGAGGGGTCAGATACGGCGCTTGCGCCAGATGGTCAGGGCAATACCGGCGGCGGCGAGGACCACCACGGCACCAGCCACGCCGAAGACGGCGACACCAGTGTCGGAGATGACGGCACCCGGCTTCTTGCCATCAGCGGAGACCTTCACGAGGGCCTTGCGGGCCTCGGTCAGGTGACGAATCGCATCCTGGACCTCGGTGGAGGTGGCGTTCTCCTTGGCGAGCACCTTCTTCGCTTGGGCCAGCGCATTGGCGTAGGCCTTCCACGAATCGGCGGTGTAATCGTCCTGGTTCAGCTTCTCGGCTTCGGCCTTGGCAATGGCGTCTTCGAGCTGCTTGAGCTCTTCCTCAGTGGCCAGATCGGGATCCGGAGTCGGCGTCTCGTCGGCAACGACCTTCACGGTGAACGTGGCAGTCTTGGTCGAATCGGCCACAGACTGCACGGTCACGGTCACCTTGTCGGAGGCCTTCGAGGAGTCGAAGCCGAGCAGCTCGTACTCATCGGCGGCGAGCTCACGGGTGGTGGAGCCGCCGTTGCCATCGGCCACGGTCGCGGTGACGACCAGACCGGCAACGTCGAGCGCTTCACCAACCTTGTACTCGGCCTTGGCGGGCTGCGCGGTCACGGCGATGGAGAGGATCGTGCCTGCGGCCGGGTGCTCCGGCTCGGGCTGGCTCTCCTCCAACGCATTCTGCGCGTCGGTCAGGGCCTTGGCGGCGGCATCGACATCAGCCTGAGACAGGCCGGAGTCAAGGAAGGTCTGCTTGGCCGTCTTGGCTGCGGCGAGCGCATCCTCGAATGCCTTCCAGCTGGCCTCGGTGTAAGCAGAGCCATCGGTGCCGAGCTTGTCGGCCGCTTCAATCGCGCCATCAAGCGCCGTCGTATCGGCCATCTCAATGGACACGCCTTCGTCGGTCGGGTGAATGGTCTGCATCAGGCCGTCCGCGTCGAAGGTGATCTCGTCGATGGCGGTTTCACGGTGGTAGCCGAGGCCGGAGGTGAACACGCCGAGCGGCGTGTAGTGGCGATGGTAGGCCATGAGCCAACGGTCGTTGCCGTCCGCGTCGGTCACATGCACGTCGGACTGGTGCGCGGTACCTTGCAGGTTCTTGGAGGAATCCTTCTGCAGCAGCACACCCTTGTAGGTGATGGTGCCGTCGATGGAATCGGAGACGCCGTACCTCACATGGTAGTTCGGGGAGTTGGCGTCGTCGCACGACCAGGTCCAGTGGTACTTGCCGTCGCGGTAGGCGACGACCACGGACTCGCGGAAGCCGTTCAGACCGTTGAGCTTCTTCACCGTACCGGCCTTGATGCTCACCATGTCGTCGTTGAGTTCGGCGATGGCGGGCGAACCGTTGCCGTACAGGATGTACGACTTGCCGGTGTTCGGGTCGGTGAAGATGGACGGGTCGATGGCCTGTCCAACGGTGACGCCTTCCATCGTGCGAGTGACCAGCGGTTGGTCGGCGGCCTTGTACGGGCCGGCCGGGTTGTCGGCCACGGCGACGCCGATGGCGGATGTACCGTTCGGCAACTTCGCGCAGTAGTAGAAGTAGTACTTGCCGTTCTTCTTCTCGATGGTCGGCGCCCACGCGGAGCCCACGGACCACGGGGAGATGGCGGTGTTCTCATCGCCATCGGTGGTCGGCTGGTGGTCCTTATTGACATCGAGGATCACGCCCTCGTCGGTCCAGTTCACCAAGTCGGTGGAGCTGAACGCATGGAAGTAGTTGCCGCTCCAGCCGGAGAAGCCGTCGGTGGTCGGGTAGATCCAGAACTTGCCGTCGAAGTAGTCGATGTCCGGGTCGGCGTACTGGCCGGGCAGTACCGGGTTGTTGCCCACGGTGACCTTCTTCAGCGTCCAGGTCTGCGGCGCACCGTCGCCCAAATCAACGACCAAAGTACGGTCCTTAGCCAGGTCGGCCGTACCACCATTGGTGAACGCCTGACCATCAAGGGTGAGCTTGATGGAGTCGTCGCTACGGTTGACAGACACCTTGACGGGCACCTTGGTCGCGCCGCCACGGCGGTTGAGCACGGTGGTGACGGTCTTCGTGGACCAGTCGAGGGTGGAACGGACCTGAGAGTGGTCGTCAGTGCCACGCAGCGAGTTCGGGTCGGACGGCACAGTGCCCACAGAAATACCCTGCAGAGCAATCGGGCTGGTCTTCTCGACTTCCTGAGCAGTGAGCGCGCGGTTCCACACGTTCACATTGTCGAACGAACCCTTGAAGTATGGGTCGTTGTAGAAGGACTTGCCCAAGTAGGCCAGCAGATCGTTACCCAAATCGGTGACCTTGTTCTTGGTCGCCTTGTTCTGAGCCACCTGCGCACCGTCAGAGTACACGGTCATCACGTTGTCGTCCAACGTGACCGTGACACGATGCCATGCGCCGTTGCCAGACAACGTAGCGTTAGCCGCGTCCTCCGCACCATACGAGTTGGTGGTGATGCGGCTGGCGAGCTCGCCGGAGTTGTTGTACTTCAGGAAGTAGTACTTGGTGGAGTTCTGGCCGAAAGCGAACGTGAACTGGTTTTTATTGATCTCCGACTTGACATCCATCTGCACAGTCAGCTTGTTACGGCCATCGAACAGGCCCTTCGGGAACTCGGCGTAGGTGCCGTCAGAGCCGTCGAGCTTAAGCACCTTGCCCTTTTCGGCATCCTCGGAGACCTTGGCGTTGCCGTTGAAGGTCAAGTCGTTGCTGTTCTCAGTGGTGTCGGTACCCTTGCTGTCTTCGAAGTCATACTCGGCAATCGGACCGGAGCCGTCTTCATCGGGTGTGACTGGCTCGGTGTCCTTGTTCTTATCGAATGCCTTCAGGATTGCGTTGTACTCGGTTTCAGTGACAGGCAGGATGGTGCCGTGACGCTTCTTGAGCGAACCGAAGTTCACATCAGAGGCAAAGCCCCAATCAGCCTTATCAGTGCTGCCTAAATCGGCAGAACGGTATGGGGTGTAACCCTTACCGGCTGAGTACTGGTCCCACATCAGACCGTAGAGCATCTTCTTGCCCGCATCACTGGTCTGCACGTCATCTTCATTGTAGAAGAACAGCTCCGGGCCTTCCAGCTGCGCACCGGTCAGACCGGTACCAGTCAGGTCACCGAATGTACCGACAAGCGTCCACTGGTTCGGATCACTGTCAGTGTTGTAGTAACCATTCGCAATTGTGTCACCAGTGGTGAGCGTTGTGGCATACGGATCCTTGCTACGCTCAACACCGAGGTACGTGTCACCGGACACACGATAGTAATAGCCGTCATCGGCCTTAATCATCGTGGTATCGATAACGGACTTGACTCGGTCGATCCACTTGACAGGCGTCGTGAAGTTCACGAAATCACGCGTGGTGGAGTAGTACATATTGGTGCGATCGCCGGACTTGTTGTCCGCGTCGGAAGCAGTGGCCCAGTACACCATGTACTGCTTGTTCACATCATCCCAGTAGGCTTCCGGAGCCCAAGCCATGCCGGCTCCCGGAATCTGAGAGGCAACGTCAACGGCGCGCGGTTCGCTCCAGTTGACGAAGTCATGCGACTCCCACACGATTAGGTTGGTGCTGCCATTGGTGGTAGCGGTGGCCGCGCCCCAACCGCCACGGTTATGGATGCTCAGCTCGGTAGCGATGAGGTAGACGGTGTCGCCTTCCGGAGAGCGGACCAGATACGGGTCGCGCACGCCGTTGTCCTTACCACGAGAGTTGCCGGTCTGGCTGTTGTTCCAGCTGAGTACCGGATCGCCGGACTCGCGGGTGTCATGCCAGCTCAGGCCATCCTTGCTGGTGGCGAAGTACATCTGCTCGTCGGTAGCGCTACCTTCGGTGCCGGTGAAGTGCGCAAACAGATAGTCCGTGGTCTTCGGCTGTTCGACGGCGGCCTTGACGGTCAGCTCGAATTCCTTGGTTTCCGTGTTGCCGTCAGCATCGGTAATGGTGGCAGTGAGCGTCACCTTGGCGTCGGCCTTCTGGCGAGTGACGACGCCGGCTGCGATGTCGCCATCTGCAGCATCAGTAATGACCTTGGCGTCGCTGGACTTCCATGTAATCGCGGAACCATTAACCGAACCCTTGGCTGGAAGTGTGATGTCGGAATACGCATCGGTGCTGCCGTTGTTGATGGTCAGCGCGTTAGCGTCGGCCTTGGCGGCATCGGACTTCGTGGAATCGTAGGCTTCCTTGATTTGCTCCGCAGTGTGCGCGGAGCCGTAAATATTCAGGTTGTCGAGTGCGCCGGTGTAGTACTCGCCGTTCACCCAGTTGGCCTTGCCGATCTGCAGCACGCCGCCGTCTGCGCCGAGAATATCGGTGAGCTGAGCGAAGCTCGCGCCATCAGCCGGGGCTACGGTTGCGGCCTGCTCACCGTCAATGTACAGCGTGGAAGCGGCCTTGTCGATGACCAAATCGACGTGACGCCACTGGCTGGCGAGACCATCCTTGCTCACATTGCCGGTGGTGTCGCGCTTACCAGCGTTGTTGTAACGCTCAACGTTCACCGAAGTGGTGCGATCCATCACGCCGAGGTAACGCTCTTGCTGATAGGTCTGCGCATTCGTATTCGGTGCCGCAAATACCGACCAGCCCTGATTGGTGCTGGCGGACTTGGAATCATACGAAATCGTGACCGCATCCAGGCCCTTGAGCACAGCCGAATCATCCGACTTAGTCACATTCAGCCAGAAGCCAGAACCGAGCTGAGCTGCGGTAGTGCCGTCTTTACTGGCAGTTACTGCGGCGGCACCGTTGATGGTTGCCTTGGTGCCGGTTGCCTCATCGGTGAAGGTACCAGTGGCACTTGCCGTGACGTTGTTGAAGTCAAGGCTGGCAAGCAAATCACTGTCTGCCGATGCCTTGGCATTTGATTTCAGGGCTGCTGCCAGCGCCCGCTGTGCGGCCGATGAATCGGTGGTATCCGATTCAACCGCATTTGCTGCTGGCGCCAGCGCCATCAGCATCGGGACAGCTGCAAGAGCTGCCACCGCTTTCTTCCACTTACCCATATGTCTCCTCTGATTGTGGGTTTTGGTTTTGTGTTCAGTTATGGATTGAAGATTGAAGTTATGGTGATACTAGGTGCTCCCTCTCCGTCCGCCAGAAGCCGACTGAGAGGGAGCATTTGGATCCGCTCAGGCGCGACGCTTGCGCCAGATAGTGAGAGAGATGCCGGCAACGGCGAGCACAACCACGGCACCACCAAGGCCGAGCACGGCGGCACCAGAGGACGGCAGACCGGAGTCTGCTCCCGTACCAGCGTTACCGTTATCGCTGCCTGCACCATCGCCGGAACCGTCGCCCGAACCGGGCTTACCGGGCTCGGTCTTGGCACTCACGGTCACCACGAACGACGTGGTGAGCTGATCGTTGGCCTTGAGCGTGACGGTGACGGTCTTGGTGCCCACAGCGGACATGTCCACGTCGCCGACCGTGTAGTCGGCGGCATCGAGCGTCTTCACCGTGCCGTCCGACATCGTCGCCTCGATCACAAGACCATCGGCGGAGAACTGCTCGCCCACCGTGTACTTGGTCTTTGTCGGCTCGCTCTTGACGCGGATGCCGGTGATGGACGGCTCAACCGGCGTATCGGGCTCGCCGACGGTCACCGTAATGGTCACCGTGCGGTTGGCCGGAGCAACCTCCTGATCCTTGGTCAGCGACATGTCGAGCATGCCGTTGGCGCGCACGTTCACGGCCTTGGCCCACGTATTGCGGTCCTGATCGAACAGGCCACCCGCTGCGGAACCGGAGTGAATTTCCGGGTAGGGGCGTGCGTGGTAGGCCATGACGATGTTGCCGGCCTCATCATGTGCAAGCGAGATGTGGCCGGGGCCGGCCTGCTTGCGCTCGTACGAGGCCTCATCCGCACCGTAGGCACCGGTGTAGGTGTCGTTGGTGTCGAACGACGGGAAGTCGGCCGTGGTCCAGCTCGACAGATCCTGCAGGTCGGCATTCTTGGCGGCACGCATCACGTTGGTGTTGTAATACTTATCCACCGTGGCACCCGCATAGGCAATGTAGACGTAGTCGCCATGTTCGAACATGAACGGTGCCTCTACGATTGCCTGATCAGAACCTTCAGAGTTGTCTCCGGGGGTAGGCGCATACTTGCCGTACTCGAACTGCTGGCTGGCCTGATAGATGTGCTCAAGGCTGCCATCCACCAGCGGAGTGACGCCATCGCCCATCTTTGCCTTGGCAAGGTACAGGCCTGCGCTCTTCGGGAAGAGCCAGTAGCCCTGGGCCTTGCCGTTCTCCTCGCGCTCGAAGTACGTCACGTCGAATGCGGCGCCTTCCAGCACGGTCGGCTCGCCCCAGTTTTCGGCCTCGAGGAATCCGCCATCCTTGATGGACCGCTCGTCGCCGGTGTACGGGATGAGGATGGTGTTGTTGCACCAGCCACCGTTCGTGGACGAGGCACCCCTGTGGAAGCCGGCCACAATCCACCACTTGCCGTTAATCTTGTGGAACTCCTGGGCCCAAATGAACGCGCTCCAACCGTAGAACGAGTTGGGGTACTGGTCTTCGTGGCCCGGAGTGCCGTTCTCCGGCTTGATGATGATGTGTTCCTCAGCATCCTTCAGACCGTTGATGGTCTTGGCGCGCTTGAGGCCGATGGAACGGTAGCTGTCCTTCTGGTTGTTGGTCGAATCAGTGGACTTTACCTCATAGGTGGAACCGGTGAGGTAGTAGTAGCCATCGTCTTCGTTGTAGAAGATGTCCGGATCGGCGCGAGCGTCGTTGTACATGGCCTCGGTGGTCTGCTGAACAGTGCCCTTGACCTCATACGTGCCGGCCTTTGAGGTGTCCACGGCGGCCAGATCATCGGCGTTCCAGTCGACGTTGAAGGTCTTCGTGGAGCCGTCGTTGTAGGTCATTGTGGCCTGCGTTCCGGAAACCGCTGCGGTGACGTCCTCGGCGGAAGCACCGTTCTCCACGGTTGCGCCGCCCAGAGCTTTAACGCCGGTGTTCTGCAGATCGACATAGTTCTTGTAGAACGCATCGAATTCAGAGGAGCTCACAGCGAATGCGCGGGTCTGGCCTTCGCCGGCCCATGCGGGCAGACCTTCGGTCACGTCGCCCACACCCATCGCAACCGCGTCGGCCTTGAGCGTCTCGCCGACCGTTGCCTTGGCAGTCAGGTCGGAGAGCGTGGCCATACGGCCTTCGCCGCTCAGGCCATCGGTCCAGAAGACCTTGTAGCCCTTGGAGGCGGCATCATAGACGATGCGCGGGTTGGTGACCATGGAGCTGTCGGTCACGGTGATGGCGCGCTCGTTGGTGAACGTGGCACCGTCGCCCTTGCCATCCCACACGTAAATCGCACCGGTGGCGTTGTTCTGCGAGGAAACCACACCAAGGGTACCGTCCTTCGCACGGAAGAAAGCGGGCGAGCCCATCTGCGCATTCGGCTTGGCAGACTGCGAGCCGTCCCACTTGACCGACAGAATCGACTGCGAACGGTTCAGGGTCTCCCATTTGCTGCCATCGGCGGCCTTGGCGGCCACGTACAGCGAGTCGGCGCGACGATCGTCGTTGTAGGCGAGCGGGTCGTACTTGGCACCGTTCTGGTCGGAGCGATCGACATCCTTGACGTAGGAAGCGATTTCGCCGCCGTTGTTGAGGATTTCGGATTCGGCGGTGATGGCCTTATCCACGCCGTCGATGGTGGCGGTGAGCTTGACCTTCACGGCCTTCTCGCCGGACTTCGGCTGCGTGACCTTGCCGTCTGCGGCTACGAGCTTCGCACCGTCGCCGGTCGCGGACCAAGTAACCGTCTTGCCCAGCACAGTGCTCGGCAGGTCGCCGGTGATTTGCGCCGGGATGGCGAGCGCGGCGGCGTAGTCGGTCTTCGCGCTTTCCACGCCAAGCTCGTCGTCGCTCAGGGCCTTGCCCCAGATCTTGAAGTTGTCGAGCAGACCGGAGAAGTACTCGCCGTTGCTCCAGTTGGCCTTGCCGATCTGCAGCACGCCGCCATCAGCACCGAGGATGTCGGCGAGCTTCTGGCCGTTGTTGTTCACGGCTACCAGCTTGGAGTCGATGTACAGCTTGGCGGTTGCGCCGGAAATCACGATATCGACGTGCTTCCAGTCGGCGTTCGTCTTGGTGTATGAGACGTTGCCGGAGGAATCGCGCTTGCCGTCGTTGTTGTTGTAGCGTTCGACGGTAATACCGGTGGTCTTGTCGAGCACGCCGACGTAGTGTTCCTTGCCGTACTCCTGCTTGGTGGCGTTGGAGGCGGCGAAGAAGGTCCAGCCAGTGTTGTTGGAGGCATCGGGCTTGACGTCGTAGCTGATGGTCACGTCGTTCTTGCCCTTGAGCAGAGCGTCGCCGTTCTTGGCGGTGACGTTGAGCCAGAAGTTCTTGCTGAGCTTCGCGGCCTTGCCGTCCTTGCCGTCGGCGAGCGTGGCGGTGCCCTGCGTGGTGCCCGTCGCGTTGCCGCCGTCAAAGGTCTTATCGCCATCATCGAACGTGAAGTCGGCAAGCAGATCCGGGTCGGTCGGCTCGGTTTCGCCGGTCACGGTCACCTTAGCGGTCACGGTGATGGCGGTGGAGCTGTATAGCGTGCGGTTCTTGTTGGCGGTTTCATTGTCCACAAAGCCACCGGTCTGCTTCCAGCTGTTGTTCGCGTTCGCACCGGAGTTGATGAGGTCGTCCTCGTCGGTCTTCGACTCGCCGGCGGCGTTCGTCCACTTCCAATGGTTCTCGTTGGCACCGATGGTGTCGACCGTGCCGGTGACGGTGTATTCGCCGGGCTTGGAGGTGTCGACGTTGGAAACGTCCCACGTCACGTCGCGCTTGGCAGTGCCGTAACCGTTGGCAAGAGTGACCTGCTGCGTCTTCGGCAGCTTGGCAGTGATGTCCGTATCGGCAGCACCCTTATCCACCGTCACATCCTCGGCCTTCAGGTCGGCGTTGTCGGAAGCCTTGGCGTCAGCCGCGCGGATCGCGTCGTACTGGGCCTTGGTGAGCGAGACCACGCCACCGTGCTTGGTGTTGGCGGTGAGGAAGTAATCGTCGGCCTTCAGGACGCTCCACGGATTCTCGGAATCGAGGTTGTCGGCTTCGAGTAGGTTGTAGCCGTAGCGGGCACCGGAGGCGACAGATCCATAGTTGTCGACGAACATGTACCACTTGTTTTCGCCGTTGACCTTGAAACCGTTGGCACCTTCCTGCGCGCTGCCGAGCGTGTGTCCGATGTTGGTCTGGCGCAACACCCAGCCCTTGGCCGGGTCGGTCGCGTACTGGCCCTGGTCGTTGGCACGCCACCAATCGGCACGATCGGTGTATTCCATGAAGATCACGCCGGAACCGGTGGTGCGGTATGTGCGGGAACCGTTCTGCAGCATCGTGGTGTCGATGGTGTTGCCACGGTTGTACTTGCTGTTAGGCACGAAGACGCCGCCAAACATGTAGGTCTCATTGGTGAAGTCCTTGGTGGCGGCCCACAGCACGTGAGTCACCTTCTTGCCGGGCTGACTGTTCTCGCCATCGTATTTGGCGGAGACAGACCAATACACAACGAATGCGCCGCCCTGCTGGTTCTTCGGGTTGTCCTTATCGGAACCGTTGAGCTGACCGTCGTCGTTGAGATCATAGAAGTTCGGCACCCACGTAGCCTCAGGAGCCCATGCCATGCCGATCTCGGAGATGGTCTTGCCGGTCACGGAATCGGTGAGCGTCTGGCTCTTGTTCGGATTGGCAGTGTACTTGTCGGCGGTGGCGGTCTCCAGTTCCGTCATGTCGTTGAAGTGAATGAGATCTTTGGACGACCACACATGCAACTTGGTGCTGTAACCTGTAGCCCACGTGCCCCAACCGGCATTATCGCTGCCGAACACACGCAAATCGGTGGCCAGCACGTAGTAGGTCTTCGACTCGGGGTTGTAGGCGATGAACGGATCGCGCACGCCGGTGGTGGATTCGTTGCTCACAAGAATCGGCTCGCCGCCGTTGAGCGTGTCCCACTGGGTGGCGTCATCACCGCGTGAGATGTCGAGGTAGACCTTTTCGGCGTAGCCCTTGTTGTTTTCGATGAAGTGGACCATCACGTAGCCGTAGGCGTCATCGGCCTTGACCTCGGTGACGGTGACCTTGAGCTCGGCGGTCTTGGCGGCGTCAGCTTCGGAAGCCGCTGTAATGGTGGCGGTGCCGGCCTTCACGCCGGTGACCTTGCCGTTGGTATCCACAGTAGCCACAGCCGGATTATTGGATTCCCATGTCACCGTAGGCTCAGCGCCTTCAGGGGTGACGGTTGCGGACAGGGATGCGGAGTTGCCTTCCTTGAGACTCAGCTTGCCGTCCTTCACATTGGAACCGGAGATCTCGATTGCAGTAGGCGATGCGATGCCGAGATCGGCCGCGGAAAGCGCGGAGCCATAAATCGTGAGATTGTCGAGCAAACCGGTGAAGTATTCACCGTTGCCCCAGTTGCCTTTGCCGATTTGCAGCACGCCACCTGAGCCGCCAAGAATGCTCTTGAGATCCTCGCCGTTCACGTTGCTCGCCACGAACTTCTTATCGACATAGAGCTTCGCGGTCTTGCCGGAGATGACGAGATCGACATGCTTCCAAGCATCCTTCGTACCGGTGTTCTTGTCGATGGTGGCGATGTCGGATGCGCGGCCGTTGAGATAGCGTTCCACGCGGGTCTTGTCGGTGCGGTCGAGCACACCGACGTAGGTGGGGGCGCTGCCGTTCACCGCACCGGCGGTCGGCGCGGCAAACACAGTCCACTGGCCACCGGTCGCAGCCGCCTTGCTGTCATAGCTGATCGTCACATCATCAAGACCGTTGAGCAGTGCACTGCCATCGGACTTGGTCACGTTCAGCCAGAAACCGCTGCCGAGCTGGGCGGCCTTGCCGTTGTCGTCATCTTTTCCGTTGACGAGATTCGCCGTGCCTTGCACGGTGGCCTTAGCGTCACCCTGAGCACTGGCGAATGCACCATCGTCCGGGTCGCTATTGAAATCGAAGCCGGCAATCGGGTCAGCCGTCGCTGTATTGGCCGCCGCCCTGACGTTCGCACTGGTCGTGGTCGTCTGCACCGCAGGCGTCGCGTCGTCGGCCACGGCGGTGATCGGCATGATCAACCCCGCGCCCAACGTCGACACCGCCGTCAGGCAGGCCGCCAATCGTGTAACTCTCCTCACTGAGTTTCCTTCCTTGGGTCCTTGCTTCTTTGCAATACTGTGATGGATCATCGTTGCGCCATCGCAATATTTGTTATCGAATTGTTATCGAGTGACACCCGGTCGCTCCTTTATCGACCGCTTCTCGCTCCTGCTTCCGCTTCGCCGGAGCCTCTTCGTTCGCCAGCGCGACCCACTTCCGCCCGAACGACGGCCACCGGAAATCCCTACGAACGACACCGTTCGTGAACAGGAGCACCGATGTGCAATCGCACAGGTTTCTGTAAGCACTCACAATTCTAATGTGAGCGTTCACCTAAATTTGAGCACGCTTTGAGCGACGACGCGAAAGCGGTAACGCACATGCTGATTCCTTGCCATACCTGAAATACCCGGCACCCCTCTTAAAACCGGTTTCATCTCCCCGAATGAACATTTACCCCTTCTCAGCACCCCACAACAAACAAAATCGCACATCATCTGTGTGCAATATTGGCTTGTTGAGCCGCGTGGCCTGCATGTCCGCGTTATCCAGTTCACGGGATCATGCTGGTAAATCCCGTGAACTGAAGACATGTGCAATCGCACACGCAAAAGATTGGAATCAAGCCGAACTCGATGGCCGGCCATGTGCATTTCTGTAAGTTTCTGGTTCACGGGATTTTCAGCCGAAATCCCGTGAACCAGAAACGGCTCCGTACCGAGCGTATTTCCGAGTTGTAGGGCACGCGCCCGGGTACTCGCCACTCCCAGAGCCGATCAACCACCCGAAAATGGCGGAATACCAACGGGCTCTCATCGGCCGCAACGGCCAATACTTCAGCCATTGCCCTACAACTCGGAAATACACCTCCACACGGGCCGATTTCGCGATTGGAGGCTTACGCCGCTCAGGCCTGGCGCTTGCGCTGGAGGGTCAGGGCGATGCCGGCGGCAGCGAGCGCCACGGCCACGCCGCTGAGGCCGAGTACGGCGGCACCGGTCTTAGACAGACCGAGCTTGTTGCCCGTCTTATCACCAGTAGCACCAGCGTCAATGCTCGAGCCGTCGCCCGGCTTAGTCGAATCGCTCGAGCCATCGCCCGAATCGGAACCGTCGACCTTCACCAACGCGGCCTGCGCCTTGTTCAACGCGGCGGTTGCGTCGTCGACGTCCTTCTGCGAAGCGTTCTCGTCGGCATAAACCTTCTCGGCGGAGGCCAACGCTGCGGCGAACGCCTTCCACGAGGCGGCGGTGTAGTCGGACTCGCGCAGCTGCTTGGCGGACGCGAGCGCCTTGGACAAGTCGGTCTTGTCGACCGTAACCGTGTCGTCGACCACCTTCACTGTCACGGAAACGGTCTTGGAGGCCAGCTCCTCGGAAGAGCTCATGTCGAACACCGGCATACCGTCGGCAGCCCAGTGCACACGGCGTACGAACATGTCGCGGCCGGTGGCATTCACGGATCCGAGATTCTTCGTGGCATAGGCGTGGAACACGTAGATCTGGTTGCCATCTTCGTCCTCGCTCCACATGCCGTGACCGGTGCCGAGCTGCATCTCACCGTTGAACGGACCGGACTTCTGAATCGGGTAGTTGAGCGCCGTCCAGCTGGCCGGGTCGGTCAGGTCGGAGCCGGCGGCATCAGCCACGGCCAGCCCAGTGGTGTATGTCTTACCCACGCCGGAACCGGAGAACATGAGGTACAGCTTGCCATCACGCATGGTCACGTTCGGACCTTCGGCTATGGCGGCGTTCCACGCATACTCCGGGGTGACGATGCGCACCGGGGAGCTGGTCACATGGGCCGGGTCCTTCGGATCCATCGTGGCGATGTAGGTGGCGCCGAGCTGCTGCCAGGCGTAGTAGGACCTGCCGTCGGCATCCTGGAAATAGGTCATGTCGAGCGACATGCCCACTCCGCCGGACGCGGTGGCTGCGAGCTGCTTGTTACCGTTGAGCAGCGAGGCGTCATTGCGGTAGATCGGTGTCGGCACAGTCCAGTTATCGGGGTCGGTCGGGTCGAGGTCATGACCGTCGGCATCCTGCTTGAGCTGCATGTACACCGACTTGCCGTTGGACCATGTGTTGCCGTATCCGGCCATGAACAGAATCGTGAGCCTACCATCAATCTCATGAATTTCTGGAGCCCAGAAGCTGTGCATGATGGCATTACCCTCGGAGTCCTTGTCGCCAGCCTTGAGCAGCGACACCTCCTTGTTGTTGTAGCCGTTCGACTGAATCAGGGCATTCGGGTTGCCCGGCTCGTCGGCGAGACCGGAAATCGTGTCGGCCATGCGGAACGGCATGTGGGGCGAACCATGCTGCCAAGTGACATCACCTTGGATGTCATTGGAAGCGATCATCAGGAACTTGGTTTCGGTGACTTCCTTGCCGTCGACCTCATGCGTCCACTGCCACTTATACACCGATGGATCGGCGCGGTCCTCAGCGAACGGAATCTGGTATTCGGTCTGCTTGACGGTGCCGGTGACAGTGTAATCACTCACCTTCGTCAGATCTATACCCTCAGTGTTCCATGAGGAAATCGGCAGGGAGCCGGTAGAACCGTCGGAGTAAGTGAGGTCCACGTTCTTCGGCAGTTGCGCGGTCACCTCATCGATTGAGGCGCCCTTCTTGACGGTGATGTCAGTGAGATTGCTCGTGCCGGTGTTCTCAGAGCGGCCGTAACGGGTGTTGAGCGCCTTGACGGTCGCCTCGTCCACCGCGATGGTGGCACCGGAGCGGAAGTTCGCGATGCCCTGCACGCCGTCGGCATCGAGTACGCCGGACTTGGCGATGGAACCGTACAGTACGCTGCCATGCTTGGACGCGGAGCCCTTGAGCGAATCGAACGTGGTGTACTTGGCCACGCCGTTGTCATCGGCCCAGCCGACAACATACTGCTTGCTGGCGGTGTCGTACACGGCGTACGGAGCGTTGACGCCGTTGGTCTCGCCAAGGTCGACGATGGAACCGGAGTTCTCCTGTTCGCTATAGGTGAGCAGGTCTTCGGAGGTGGCGATGAGCACGCTGGACTTCGCGGTGGAGTCACCGGTGGCGGTGCCGCGGTTGGTACGCACGGAAATCACGCCATAGGTGCCGTCGGCCATGCGGAACAGGCTCGGATCCTTGAGACTGCGATAGTCATTGCCGTCGAGGTTCTCGTTGAGCTTCTGCGCCTTCGGCGAGCGTGCGAAGAAAATGCCGTAATTCTCGTTGTACGGGGTGTACGAGCCGTCGGCGTTCTGCAGCGCGAGGTGCATGCTGTAGGCGACGTCGCCGTTGTTGGCCTCATTCTCGCCGGTGGCGTTGCGATCGTAGGCGGCGATGGTCGCGGACTTCGCGGCGGGCAGCACCTTTACGGTGAAGGCCTTGGTAATGGGCTCGATGCCGGCGAGACCGTTCTTGGAGAACTCGACGGTGATGGTACCGGTCGTGGCCTCGTCGCCATCGATGGTGATCTTGCCATCCTCGACGGCTACGTCCTTAGTGGACGTAACCGTGGCGGTAGTGCCATTCACAGCCGCCGGGAGGGCGTCTCCGGAACGCACGACGGACGGGATCACGTAGCCGGCCGCGACTTCCTTGAGCTGTTCAGCGGCAGTTTTCGTGGTCGGGTTGACCGTGACCGTGAATTCCTTCGTAGCGGTCTGGCCACGGACCGTGACGGCGGCGGTCAGCGTGACAGTCTTGGCTGCCTCACCCTTGGCGGGCTGGTTGACCGTGCCGTCAGTCGCGATGACGCTGCTATCGGAGGACGCCCACGTCACGCCGTTCGCAGTGGGCAACGAAATGAACGGATCGTCGACCGTCGTGGGGATGATGATGCCGTTCAGCACGGAACCGGTGAGTTCACCGGCATGAATTGAGGCATCGGCAGTGCTGATCGCGGCGACCTGATCGGCGGTGAGCGCGGCATCGTATACGCGGAAGTTCGAGACCGCGCCCTTGAACAGGTTGTCGGGCCACGGCGAACGGCCGATGGTGTTGAGCGACTGGTCCTTGACGCTGGACAGTTTGGCCGGCACGGTGCCGGATGCCACCTGCGTGCCGTCGATGTACAGTTTCGCGGCGGTGCCATCAATGGTGGCGGTCACCGACAACCATTGGTCGGCCTTGGCCACGCAGGAGCTGGACTGCACGAGCGTCTCCGTACCGCCCGATTTCAGGCCGACGAGCGGGTTACGCGAACTGCCGCAGTTGAGCGTGGCGAAGAAATACTCCGTATCGGAGCTGTCGTTACCGATGTTCCACAGGAAATGGAAAGCATTGAGCATGCTGGAATCCGCTTTGACCTCCAACTGCACCGTGGCGGCGTCCTTGCCGGGCAGCAGATTCGAGGGCAACTTGACCCAGTCGCCGGTGCCGGTCTTGGCACCGCCGGAAAGGGTAAGAGCGCTATCGGCCCAGAGCGAGTCGGCGGAGTTCTGCACTTCGGCCGCGCCAAGCGTAGCGTTCGGCGCACTGTTGGCCACGGTCTTGCCGTCACTTGGCTTCGTGGTGAAGTCGTAGGCGGCGATGAGATTATCGGTCGGAACGGTATCGGCCGCGACCGCCGTGGTCGCACCGATTCCCATGCCGGCAAGCGCCATCGGCACTGCCAGCATCACACTGAGTAGGCGCTTGCCTATCGATGGTTTGGTTGTCATTGCTTTTCCTTCTTGCGCGCGGTGATACTGCTTGCCGCGCAACAGATCTAGATGTTGAGTGGTGAAGTTCGGTAATGGCTATTGGAGCTATGGAGCCATAAAGCTTATGCGTCTGACAGCGTCGTCGGACGAACGTGCAATACGCCCCCCTCTGATGGGACCGCACCATGAAGCAAACAATCCAGTAGGCTGCTTGCTATACGGCTCGGCCCGTCAGAGGGGGCTTGGTCTACGCTGCAAGCAGCTCAGGCCTGGCGCTTGCGGAGGGTGTAGGCGGCGCCGGCGGCGACGAGCAGTGTGACCGCAGTGATACCCACACCGAACACCGAGGCGCCGGTGTTGGACAGAGCGCTGTCCGGCTTGGAGGCGGGCTTTTGGGCACCGTCGTCCTTGCCGTCGGTCTTGCCGGAGTCGCCGGACTTCTTGACCAGCTTGTCGGCGGCGGACTGGAGCTGCGACAGCGCCTTGTCCACTTCCTGCTGGTCGGTGGAGCTCTGCAACACCTGCTGCGCGTCGGCAAGCGCGGCGGCGAAAGCATCCCAACCAGACTGGTAATCAGCCTTGCTATAGCCCTTCACCTTATCGACAAGCGCCTGCAACTTGGACTTGTCCAGCGTGGAGCCGGGCTCGCCGGCCTTGATGGTGAACGTTGCCGAAGCAGTACCGGAGTACTTGCCAGCGCCGGTTACGGTCACTGTGGCGGTGCCAGGTTCGACGTTGTTCGTGTAGGCCACCGTGTAGTCGGCGCCTTCCTTGAGCGTCGCGCCATCGAGCGTAACGGTTACGGCCGGTTCCTTGGCAGCACCGTCTGCGGTGAACTCGTTGGGGTCGGCCGTGACGACCGCCCCGGAGATGTCAGTGCCAGTCACGGTGACGGTCGCCTCGACCGGCATACGGGAATCGTCCTGGGCGACGCCCTTGACGGTGAAAGTGCCGGTCTTGGCATAGGAAGCTGCGTCAATGGCATCCCACTCAACTGCAACGTCAGAAACGGAACCGTCCGCATGAGTCAGATGCGCGGTTTCCGGCAGCGTCGGCGCCACACCAACCGTCGTCTCGGCAGACAGCGCGTCAACGGACTTCACAGCCGCAGCCGGAGCGTACGCCTCCAGCACCTTCTGATACTGGGCGCGGGTCACGGGCAGCACAGTGCCGTGGCGCGGCTTGCCGCCATCGGAATTGGTCGGGAAGTTCACCTCAGGCATCTTATTGCCGATAACGGTCCACTGACCGCTGGCGATATCCTCAGTCGCCATCGGCACATAGTGGTTTGGACCTTGATGATAGCTCGGCTGGTCGGCGAACAGGTAGTACTGGTAGCCGTTCACGTCGCCATCGTTGGCCTTGAATAGCGATGGACCTTCGCCGGAAGTGAAGGTTTTACCGTAACCGTTAGCCTGGCCTTTACCGATGTTCGTGGCAACTTCGCTCCATGCACTACCCTTAAGCGCATCGGCGTAGTTCTTCACGCCGGCACCACCAATTGCGGCAGTCAAATCTGTGGACTTCTCCTGACGCAAAGACATCGTGTTTTCATCTTTGTAGATGCGGTAGTAGGTATCCCCTACCTTTTGCACGGTCACATCGATGGATCCACTGCCTGCACCACCTCGGCGATCAACGTCAATCCACACTGTCGGGTCGGAGAAGTTGACGAAGTCATCGGTGGTGACGTACACCATGCGGTTGTAGGTCAGCTGCTTGCGGCTGTTCTCGTCGGTGTTGTCGTACAGGTTCGAGGCCCAATAGACCACGTACTTGCCGATTTCCTCGTCGTAGTAGGCCTCAGGCGCCCAAGTGTTGCCTGCGTAATCAGAGCTCACCTTGACGTGGCTTTGCTTGGACCAGTTGACCAGATCGTCGGACTTCCAAATCTCAATGTACTTGGAACCGTTAGCCTGTGCACCAGCAAAGCCATTCAGCCCGTTGAGGGGAGCACGACCGTCAATCTTCAGATCGGTAGCAAGCATGTAGAACTTGTCACCATCCTTGGACTTCATGATGAACGGATCGCGCAAACCCTTCTCGCCAAACTCGGAAGTGAACAGCGGAGTGCCATTGTTCAGCGTGTTCCAGTCGAGCGCATCGTTGCCCTTGGAAGCCGCGAGGCTGATTTTCTCGCCGCCCACGCCCTCGCCGGTGAAGAACGCCCACACGTAGGCCTCGTCCTTCTCTTCGGCGGCAGGCATCGGCTGAATGGTGACGGTGAAGGTCTTCGTTTCGGTGGCGGTACCGTACTTGGCAATGGCTTTGAGCGTCACAGTGACGGCATCGCTACCGGCGGCAGGGCGCTTAACAGTGACCGTTCGAGATTTGTCGTTCACGCCTTCGCCTAGTGTGGCGATATCCTTGCCACCGGTCACTTCCCACGAGATGGTCGAACCATTGTTGCCCTTGGTGGGCACGGAGAAGTTGCTACGGATGTCGTCGGAGTCCTCGATGGTGACGACGTCAAGGTCGGCCTTGGCTTGCTCGGCATCGGAGAGCTGCTTCGGCACGAGGACCGTGTAGTCGGCGGTTTTGGCGTTGTTGCCAAACGTGGCGGTGAGGATCACCTCGGCATCAGCTGCGGTTGCGGCCGGACGAGTGACTGTGGCCTTGCCGGTAGCGTTGTCAACGGCGATGGCTGCGTTGTCCGACTTCCACGCGATGCTCACGCCAGCGGCGCTGGTCGGCAGCGCGAAGTCCTCGGTAGCGGATGCGGGCACAGCGGCCTTGACAGCGGCCTCGGCCTTGTCGAGCACCTGAGCGTCATACAGCTTGGTCACGTCTGCGGCGCTGATGGCAGTGTCGTATACGGCGTAATCGTCCACGTCGAGCTTGGAGTTCGGGTCAGCGTAGGAGGACTTGCCAATGTAGGCGACGAGGCCGCCGTAATTGGTCAGGCCACCGGCCGGAATGGTGTAGGTGGCGTCTCCAACCTGCTTGCCGTTGAGGTAGAAGCTCATGGTGCTGTTGGCGCCGCTGATGACGGTGGTGTACAGAGCCAAATCGCTGGTGGCCTTGGTGCCGGTGGTGGCGGCGTTCGTCGATCCAGGGCCGACTTCGGTGCCCCACGGGCTGTTATTCGGGTCGGCCGCAGTGGCATTGGTCATTACGGATTTCGCGTAGCCACTCGGGTTGGCCGGGTTGAGCAGCCAGTAGCCGTTGGCCGGATAATTGCCGGTCTTGGCCGCGCCGATGTACGCGGCGGCGGTATTGCCGTTGCCGTAATTGTTCTTGAGCCAGATGGAGACGGTAACGTCCTTCTTACCGGCGATGGCCGTGGTCGGCACGCTAATGGTTTGCGAGCCGGTCAGGTTGATCTGGCCATTGGCCACCGTGGCGTCGCCGGATAGGGTGGCATCGCTGTTGGCCGCGCTGCCCTCGTTAGCGATGGTCTTGGACGTCAGTGCGTTATCGAATGAATAGTGGATGATCGGACTGGCATCGATTGGCGATGCGCTCTCGGCACTGGCCGTCATCGGCAGCACCAGACCAGCGAGCAGTGTTGCCACGCCGACCGTGAGTCCGGTTGCCTTTCGTATCAGCTTTCCCATGTTTCTCCTCATTGATAGGGTTGATTGTGGTTGCGCCTTCAGTTATGGAGCGAAGTTTTGTGGCCGCCCTCTGATGAGCTGAGCCGTGAAGAAAACGCCAGAGTCGTTTTTAGGCGAAGGCGAACGACAGTGAGCAAATATGAAGCCAGCTGAAAGCTGGTCCTTAATTGCGTTCGAGGTGGCCGCCGTTAGGCAGTCGGGGGAGAGACCTGCGGCGGCAGCC
>OLQN01000709.1_pt1 | contig 27612 bp, 19 predicted proteins | sample 1673181 | NCBI WGS metagenome assembly OLQN01 (sample SAMEA3136763, study PRJEB25190) | human gut metagenome | biome: human gut; feature: human-associated habitat; material: faeces | place: Austria | collected 2013
CGTGTAGCACTGCAGTGTATGACGATATATTTGATGTCGTTTGGTCTCATAGTATAGTGGGTTTTAGAGATTAGAGGTTAGAGATTAGAGGTTAGAGGTTAGAAGTTAGAAGTTAGAGGTTAGAAGTTAGAGATTGGAGCACTAGTGTTTCTAGTGATGCTAGTGCCACTAGGGTCTAACCTCTAACCTCTAAAATCTAACCTCTAGGGTCTAACTTCTAGATTCCGATATTCCCTTCCTCTTGGTTAGAGCCACCACCCGTCCCATTGCCTGGAGTAGGCTTGCTAGGATTAGAGCCCTCACTTGAGGGGTTGCTCGGCTTATTGGCCGACTCGGTAGGATCAGTGGGGTCACTCTTGCGGTAGCTCGCATTGGTCATCTTGTGACGGATCTGTGCGCCAGGGACGAAGATCACTCTATTGCCGTGGATCATCTCTCGCTTAAACTCCTCGGGCTTGTCACACGACTTGCTGCGCAGGGTTGCTCTAAAGCGACCTAGATCGCCTAGATCCACGATACGACCATTAGACAGCTCCATAGAGAGCAGCATCGAGACCGTGTTCATGACGCTGAGCACATCGCCCATAGAGATTGCAGAGATCTGTGAGACCATCTGAGCGATGTCAGCTTGTGAGGTGACGCCGTCGTACTTAGCCTGTGCGTAGTACTTGGTCTCTAGAGAGTTTGGGGTTGCACCTTTTCGATTGATTTGCTGGATAGCATACTTGATTGCCATAGTAGATTATTTTTTTTGAGTTGATAAATTTAGTTTGCCATCCTCAGAGCCTGTCGTAGCTGCGCTAGAGATCTCCTATATATAATAGGTGTCGTGGAGCATGCCGGCGATTGCTTCGAGATACGACTCTGTGTCGTGACCACTATCGATAGGAGCTGTGTAGAGCACGATTTTTCTCTACTGGCAGGATCTCTATGACGAGCGTGCGATAGTATCTCTGAGAAGACAATGCAAAGGTACGACACCGACTGAGGGGTGCCTGCTGTCAATGTCCTCGAGCGTACCTCTCGTGCCCTAAGAGGATCGCAAACGCTCCATAATGTATCGAGCGAAGCACACGCTCAAACGATCTGAGACTGTTGCAAAAAGGATGAAGCGCAAGGCACTGAGGGTGAGGTCTGAAGCGTACAAAAGCTTCTTAATAACAGACCTCGCAAGAAACTAGGCTATAAAACTCCCTATGAAGTTTTTCCTACATTTGTAACTGTGTTGCACTTGACATTGGAATGCGCGATGTACGTTCTCGAGGTATAAGTCGGATTACTTGTGCGAATAGTGTTATATTTGCCATTGAAAAGGGTGGTTTGTGACAGCTTTCACTAGCTGTGCTTTGTTTCAATTACAAACCTAGCCTTTTCTCTTTACCCTGCAAAACGTTTAGGACACTAATGCTCAAAAATGGAAGAAACTGAATCGAATCAAAGTAGTGCTGGTGGAAAAAGGAGTTTCACAGACGGAACTCGCTGAAGATCTTGGAAAAAGCTTTAGTACGGTTAATGCCTATTGCTCAAACAGGCAGCAGCCTTCATTGGAGTTGCTCTTTCAAATAGCCGATTATCTGAAGGTTAGTATTAAAGACTTAATTGTAGAAAACGAGTCTAAAGACATTGAATAAGCAAAAGATAAAACTCAGCCAACTTGAAGGCCTACTAAAGGGTGTGGCCGATGACCTGCGCGGCAAGATGGATGCTGCCGACTATAAGGAGTATATCATGGGTATGCTCTTCTTGAAGCGCATGAGCGATGTGTTCGATCAGAAACGAGAAGAGGTGCGTCGCCAGTTTGAGCATTTGCCCAAAGAGGCAATCAATCAGCTTTTAGAGGACAAGGGTACCTATGGCGACACTTTCTTCGTGCCTAAACGTGCCCGTTGGAATGAGGGCTGGATTGACGAAGAAGGTCATGAAGTGCCTCCAATTAAGCACCTTAAAGAGAGTATAGGTGCTTATCTAAATAAGGCTTTATGGGCCATAGAGGATGAAAATCCGGAAACGCTGAGCGGCATTTTCAAGGAGCGCATCAACTTCAACCGTCAGGTTGATGGCAAACCAGTGGTAAAGAATGCCGATCTCGAGAAGATTATCAAGCGTTTCAACGATTTTCCTGCTTTGATTAACGAGAACTTTGAGTTCCCTGACTTGCTTGGAACTGCTTATGAGTATATTTTAAAGTTCTTTGCAGATGAAGCTGGTAAGAAAGGTGGGCAATTCTATACTCCTGGACAGGTGGTACGCCTACTGGTTCAGTTGCTGGAACTTAAAGAGGGCATGAAGATATGCGACCCTACTGTGGGATCCGGCGGTATGCTCATACAATGTCACCAGTGGTTAGAAGAACAGGGTAAAAACGCGGACAATATAGAATTATTCGGTCAAGAGAATGATCCTGCGGTGGTGGCTTTAAGTCGCATGAACCTCATTTTGCACAACATCACCAAATACCGTATAGAGTATTGTGATACCATTGCAGAGCCGGCTTTGGTGAGCAATGGCCAACTTATAAAGTTCGATCGATTGATAGCAAATCCGCCGTTTTCTCAAAACTATAACCGAGCAGAGATGCGACACCCTGAACGGTTCACCTACGGTTTCCTACCCGAAAGTGGTAAAAAGGCGGATCTTATGTTTGTACAGCATATGCTATCTGTTTGTACATCTGGCGGAAAGGTAGTCGTTATCATGCCGCATGGTGTATTGTTCCGTGGTGGCAAGGAGAAGGATATCCGTCGATTGATGCTCACTGGGAAGAATGCCGATGGCACAGAGGCCGGAGTGAAACACGATGTACTTGAAGGGGTAATCGGTCTTCCGCCCCAGTTGTTCTATGGTACAGGAATACCAGCTTGTGTGATGGTCTTCAACAAGCAGAAGCCTGATGCACTGAAAGACAAAGTGTTCTTTATCAATGCCGACCTTGAATACAAGGAGGGTAAGAAGCAGAACACACTGCGTCCTGAAGACATAGAGAAAATCACCACTACCTTCCTTTCAAAGACGGAAATACCCGGATATTCGCGCCTTGTGCCTATGAGCGAGATAGCCGATGAACGCAATGACTTCTCTCTCAATATCCGTCGGTACGTGGACAACACGCCCGCTCCGGAAGCACAAGACGTGAAGGCGCATCTCGTGGGTGGCGTACCCGATTCGGAGATAGCAGACATTGCCACACGTCATGCACATAAGTTCTCGTTCATTCCAAAGGAGATATTCAAAAAGCGGAATGCTAACTACAGCGATTTCTGTATCACAGACAAGAACGAGATTAAGGATATAGTCGAGCACGATGACAGCGTTCTTTGCAAGGTGAGCCGTATGAATAAAGCTTTAGAGGATTGGTGGCAACAGGGTAGCAAAGTCTTTGCTTCGCTTGCCAGCAACCGACAAGCCAATCTGCCTGCGATTCGTGCCCGTCTGTTGGGTGATATCGACCATGGGCTGACGCCCCTTGGTGTGCTCGACCGCTTTCAAGTGAGCGGTATATTTGTGCGTTGGTGGGATGGCATAAAGTATGACCTGAAGACCATTCGTCAACGTGGTTGGGATATCGACCTCGTAAATAATGACGATTTCTGCTACCTCATTATCAACAAATACTTCCAAGCGGAGCAACAACGAATAGATGAGTTGCAGGCACAGATTGCAAGGTTGGAAAGCGACCTTTCAGTGCTTGTAGAGGAAGCTCTTGAACTCTGCGAATATGAACCTGAGGAAAGTGAAGATGGCAAGGAAACGAAGATTACGCCCAAACTGGCCAAAGAACAGATAGCCATAGCTACGGAAGAAATCGGCGAGACTGAGGCGCAACCGTATAACGATAAGCTGAAAGAAATCACAGACAAGGAAGCTGAGATCAAGCAAACCAAGTCGGATTTGCAGGCGGCGGAGGAAATGTTGGATACTTGCGTCCGCCTGAAATGCTACGGCATTGATGAGGAAATAGCTCCTATCACCGAAAAGCAGGAGATTGCTCAAAAGCAGCTGGACGAACTTAATCTAGATCTCAGCTTACGCATCGCTTCCATAGCCGACCGCTTGGACGACATTACCGGCCTTGAACAAATAAACAAGTCGGTTGCTTCATTGGAGAGACGTACTAAAGCTGCTCAGAAGAAGCTACCCACTATCGAAGGTAAACAGTTGTTATCAACCATTGCTGTGGTAAAGAGATCACTCAAGGAAGTGAAAAAGCAAGACAAAGGACTTCGTGACACATTGGAAGCCATTGACAGTCGAATTGACCAAGTGCGTCAGCTTTTCAAACAGATGGGTGGCCAAGTGACTGATGAAGAATGCTGTGAGCTTATCCTACAAAAGCATTTCAGCCTCGTAAGCACAGAAATGAACCACTACCTTGATACCGAGAAACGTGCGCTCATTGCAGCTTACGAGCATCTGTTTGAGAAATACGCAGTATCAGCCCGTCAGATTGCTGAAGAGCGTGATGCTGCTATGAAATCGTTGAACGATGCGCTTACCGCACTACATTATTTAGATTGATATGGGTATGAGCGAAACAAAGAAACATATTCCGCATGGTTGGGACAGTCAGCCTATAGGTGCGCTCGTTACTGAACAGCAGAAGAGCAATCTCAATGTCAGTGATGCAACTGGTGAAGGGAAATATCCATTTTTTACAAGTGGAGAGGTTGTACTCAGGCACTCAGATAATCTCGTGAACGGTGAGAATTTATACCTTGCCGATGGAGGAATTGCGGAAGTTAAGTTTTATAACGGACCTGCTGCGTATTCAAACCATACATATGTTCTGAAAGCAAAAAAGCAGATTGTTGAAGGTGGTTACCTTTATGCTTTTCTCGATGCTCATTGTTCAAATATAGACTATCTCTATTTTCAGGGTACAGGATTAAAGAATCTTCAAAAGAAAGATTTTAAATCGTTTTCTGTATTATACCCAAAAGATAGGTCAGAGCAGCAACGCATTGTGCGATTGCTTACTTGTTTAGACGAGGCGATAGCCAAGACTGAGGCGCTGATTGAGAAATATCGTCGCATCAAACAAGGCATGATGCACGACCTGCTCACCTATGGCATTGACAAGGACGGAAATATCCGCTCGCCGAAAACTCATCGCTTCAAACCTTCACGTCTTGGAATGATTCCTGAGGAGTGGGAATGTTCTTCCATAGGTGAAAAATGTTATGTCACTAAATTAGCAGGATATGAATTTACAAAATATATTCATTATCAAGATCACGGTGAAATTGTAGCACTAAGAGCTCTTAATATTAAACATGAGAAGATTGTTCTTGACGATGTAAGATATATATCTCGCGAAACTTCAAATTTACTATCCAGATCTAAATTGTACGCAGGAGATATTTTAATTACATATATTGGGGCATATATAGGTGATATAGCCCAAGTACGAGAAAACGACAGGTTTCATCTTGCTCCTAATATAGCCAAAATTGTTGCGGGTGAAGATATACTATCAGACTTCTTAGAGAATATATTACGTTCCGAGAAAGTTCAATTTTACTTTAAAAAATTGATAACAACAACGGCTAATCCGAGCCTCACTATGGGGCAAATCCGCAGCTCTTATATAGTATATCCAAAAGATAAATTGGAACAAAAAATCATTTGCGAGAGGATTAGAAATATCAATAATATAATATATAAAGAAAAGGCTTCCCTTGCAAAACTCTGTGCCGAGCGACAAGGTCTTCTCAATGACCTCTTAACAGGCAAAGTCCGCATTCCCGAAACAGTAAATATTTGAAATTATGATAAAGAGCAACGATAATAAGTATGTGGGTGAACTCGGCAAGGCTATGAAGTTCGATGAAAAACACAGCGTAGAGATACCCTTTATGGAGCAACTCCGAGCACAAGGCTGGGACGAGGGTGACAACGAAGTGCTGATGCTCGAGCTTGGACAAACCCCTGAAGATAGCTACCGCCATTCATTCCGAGAAGTGGTGCTCATGCCCAAGCTCAAAGCCGCAGTGCGCCGTATCAACCCGTGGCTCACTGATGGTCAGATGGACGACGTAATCACACGCATTACCAGCTTCGGCAGTGGCAAACTGCTTGATAATAACCGTGAAGTGCTGCGTCTGCTGCTCGAAGGTACCACCGTGGCACGCAACGAACAAACAGGTGATCTGTCGCCAGAAGTGCGTTACATTGACTTCCGCCATCCAGAAAACAACGTCTTCACCGCCATCTCACAATTCAAAGTAGCTATTCCGGCAACCGACAACCACATCATTCCCGATGCGGTGCTCTTTGTCAACGGTCTGCCCCTCGTAGTGGTTGAAGCAAAATCGCCTAAAATCACTGAGCCTATCCCCGAAGCAATTGACCAGCTGATGCGCTACAGCGAGCAACGTGGCTATGTAGGTGAAGGAAATCAGGAGCTGTTTGCCTATAACCAATTTCTCGTAGCCACCTGTCGCAACCAGGCCATGTTTGGTACCATCACTACGCATACCATCAAGTACTTCTACCGTTGGACAGACCCTTACCCCATGACGGTGAACGACCTGCAACACGGACAGTCTGCCCCCAACGACCAGCAGCGGCTTGTGGCTGGTATGCTAACTCTCCAAAATTTGCTCGACATCCTGCGTGTCTTCACCATATTCAAGACCGATGATAAGGGAAAGACCATCAAGGTGGTAGGGCGTTACCAACAGTTCCGTGCCGTGAAGAAAATGGCGGAGCGACTGAAAAAAGTCAAGAACAAGATAGAGCGTGGCGGCATATTATGGCACACGCAAGGTTCGGGTAAAAGCCTCACGATGATGTTCCTTGTTCGGCAAATGCGTATAGATGCCGAATTGGCCACATGGAAGATCGTGTTTGTGACCGACCGCACACAGCTCGAAGAACAACTGGGCGAAACGGGAACGGGCATAGGTTTGACTCTCCATAAAGCCGAATGCATTGACCCTCTCAACCCACCCAAAGGAAATAGTTTGAAAGAGTTGCTCAAAACCGATGGCAGCGACTTAGTAATGGCCATGATACACAAGTTTCAGGAAACTGGGGAACTCGGGAAAGGCATGGCTTTGTTTCCCGAACTCAATACGAGCGACAAGGTACTCATCATGACCGATGAAGCCCACCGCTCGCAATACTCTCTATTGGGAGCCAACCTCGACCGGGCATTGCCTAATGCAACCAAAATCGGTTTTACTGGTACACCAACTGCCAAGACTGAGCGTCTATACAAAGACTATATAGACCGTTATACCATGCGCGAAAGCATAGATGACGGCGTGACACTCGAAATCATCTATCAAGGCTTCACACACAATGCAGAAGTAGAAGATAAAACTGATGCAGACAAGAAGTTTGAAGATGTCTTCAGCGACTACAACCTTGTGGAGCGAATGCAAATACTCGGCTTCGGATCTCGTGATGCCTATCTTGACAGCGAGGTAACGATCCGCACCAAAGCCAAGAGCATGATGCAGCATTATGTGAGCCAAATATTCAGCGGAGGTTTTAAAGCACAGATTGTGGCCAACAGCCGCATTGCAGCCGCACGTTATAAAAAAGCCGTAGAAGATGCGCTGAAAGAAGAAATAGGCAAATTGGAGCAAGACAACCCTAACCATATAGATCTTGAAACTTTGCGGAAGGTACGAGCCGCTGTTGTCATTTCGGGCGACCGTAACGACCCGCCCGAAGTGAAACAGTATATCGACAAAACGTATCACGAGCGGAGTATCAAGTCCTTTAAACTGCCATTTGGCGCTGAAGACGAGGAAGACAACACAATCAAGGGCGATGTGGGAATCATTATCGTGTACAACATGCTCACCACCGGCTTCGATGCCCCCATTGAGCAGGTGCTGTACCTTGACAGAGTGATTATTGCCCATAATCTGTTGCAAACTATCGCCCGCCCGAACCGCAAAGGTCCGGAGGGCAAAGACTATGGCTTTGTTGTTGACTACGTAGGAATAGGCCACCATCTACGCGAAGCCATCCTCAAAACCGATGAAAAACAGCAACAGGTTGACAGTGGAGAGATTGAGAACATTATTGCAGCCATTGGCAACGAAGAACAGCTGTTGAAAGATTTGGCCGAAGCCCACAAAGCCATCATGCACTTCATTAAAGTGGAGCACGGTATAAACGACCTGACTGATGAAGATGCATTCTATGACCTATTCTATGATGAGACGATACGCGGCACATATATTGAGCTGTACCGTAAATTTTCGACAGCTTTCAATGCCCTGCTTCCTGCCAAAGAGGCTTTAAATTACTACGAAGATTGGGTGCAGCTTACCGAAATCAACGCATTGGCAATGAAGCACCTTGGTGATGGGCGGTTGAGTATGAAAGGTCTGCCACCCAAACTGTTGGCCATAGCTGATGCCTATTTGAAGAATAAGGGCATTGAGGAAACCGTGAAGCCAATATCCATCATGGATGAAGACTTCATGGAGGAAACCAAAAAGCGCAAGCGCGACAAGACCAAGGCCACACAAGTGGAGCATGCTATCCGTAATTTCATCGACATCAACATGGATGAAGATCCAGAGCTTTTCGCATCATTCTCAACAGCCATAGAAGAAATACTCAAAAACTTCAAAGGCAACTGGAAGAGAATTTATGACGAGCTGGAGAAGTTGCGCCAAAAGATATTGCAACGCCAACAAGAACCGACTTATGGACTTGATCGAAGGACTCAAATGCCATTCTTCCGTATATTCAAAGCCGTATTGTGGGATGACCGCGATTTAAACGAGGATGAAATCAGCCAAAACGTGGCATTGACCCAGGCCGTAACATTGAAGCTCCAAACGGAAATTAAGTTAGTTGGCTTTTGGGACAACGTAATGGCTCAAAAAAGGCTGAAGGCAGACCTGCAAAACGAAGTGCTTTTGTCAAAGGACTTTTGTTCGTTGCCCGACATGATGCAGAAGTACAAGCAGGTGATAAGCCGTATAATGGAAGTAGCCCGAGCCAACCATAACCATCTCATAAGCCAATGAACTACGAGATAAGATACAGTAGCCGGCGTAAAACGCTGGGCATCGTGGTGGAACGCGATGGGCGCGTGGTTGTAACAGCTCCTGAGGGAATTGCCGCTACACGTATCGCAGCCATCGTAGAACAGAAGCGCACATGGATAGAGGAAAAGCAAAAGGATGCACGCAAATACCCCGAACAACCTAAGAAGAAGGAGTTTGTTACGGGAGAGACTTTGCTTTACCTCGGTCATCCATGCCCTTTGGTGATTTCTAAAATCAACTTCCCAGGTGTAGCGTTCCGTGATGGTACGTTCAGCATCTCATGCCATAGTCAGGCCAAGGCATACGACCTTCTGAAGGAGTGGTATAAAAACCGCGCGTGGGCTGTTATTGATCCATTGGCACGTGAATATGCTACGTCATTAGGCGTAACCTATTCAGAGTGCTGTATCAAAGAGATGCACTACCGCTGGGCTTCCTGTACGCCGAAGGGAAATCTTTGTTTTAACTGGAGAGCCATCAAAGCTCCGATAAACGTAATCCACTATCTTGTGGTGCACGAACTTGCGCATCTCATCGAGCCGAACCACACTCCAAAGTTTTGGAACATAGTAGCAGTACAGCTCCCTCAATACGCTCAAGCAAAGGATTGGTTGGCTAAAAATGGAAACGAAATAGAAATTGACTTTTAATCCAATAGTGTCCTAAACGTTTTTGGCGGGCGAAGGGTGTAAGATAGCTGTCAAGCGAGTCAATCGCCCCTTGACTAGACACTAACCATGACGACGTATCGCTGGTTTGGAAACGGACGCCCTCCGACTGGGCACCCCCGTGCGTCCCTACATCATCGTTACACGTCACGAGCGTCCGTTATGTCAAGGCGATACGTGTAACCCTTTGTAGGGACGCTCGGTCGAGCGTCCGTTGTCGAACGATATGACGTGTACGGGACGCTGTAACCATTAACGGGGACGGACGCCCTCCCACCGACGTCGCCATGTAGGGACGCACGATCTGTGTGTCCGTTATGTCAAAGGTTACAGCGTTGTGGTTTTAATGGGGACGGACGCACAGATCGTGCGTCCCTACAGGGTATCGTCACGGCTAGTGGCGTCCGTTGTGTCAAAGATTACAGCGTTGTGGTTTTAACGGGGACGGACGCACAGATCGTGCGTCCCTACAGGGTATCGTCACGGCTAGTGGCGTCCGTTGTGGCTGTTGGTTGTTACAATAATTTAGAGTCGGCTACATATCGATACGGGGCTGTGTCGGGGAAAAGTGATTTCCACGTGGATATTTTGAAATATCCAGGTGGAGAATTTTTATTTCCCAGGTAGGAAATAAAAAATTCCTCGGAGGAATCAAATGAAACTTCGGAGGAATTTTTTGACGCCCACGTGGAAAATAAAAAATATCCACGTGGAGATTTGAGATTTTCCACGTGGATATTCGAGAAAGGAGGGAATCGGACGAATTTCCCTGTAAAGAGATGTAAAGGGAGATTAGAGGTTAGAAGTTAGAGATTAGAGGTTAGAGGGGAGAGGTTAGAGGGGAGAGATTAGAGGTTAGAGGCGGTTGGCGGTTGGCGGTTGGCGGTTAGCTGTTGGCTGTTGGTGGTTGGCTGTTGGCGGTTGGTGTCGGTGGTCAAACAGGCTACGAAGTTTTTCCCTACATTTGTAGTCGTGTTGCACTTGACATTGCGATGCGCGAAGTCTTTCTGTGGCAGCACACAGCTTTAACTATTGGAAAAATACGATTCGATGAACATAGTCAAAACTGTTTTATCTAACATGCTGGAGGAGGAGCCTTTTCTTCTCGTAGCTGTCAGGAGTATCCTCTTTCTGATGTTCTTTTTGATCTCTGTCTATCTCTCTTTTGATAGAGATATGCTTCTCTTTTGGCTTACCACAGGGGGAATGGTCATTTATGCCCTTCTCATTATAGGGGTGCTCGTCTCTCAGAGTAGAAAGAGAAAAAAGAAGACCGCATAATCAAGTGTAATCGTGGAGACAGGAGTCTAGGGCTACAGCCATCGATCACGATAAGACTGTTGCATAAAGGCGAATCGCTGTGTTGCTTTCGGGATTCGGCTTCGGTCACATACGTAGGTATGTGAGCTTCAGACCTCACCCTCAGCGCCTTGCGCTTCATCCTTTCTGCAAAGTCAGGACAATCTTGCGAGCAAGATTGTGAGACTGTTGACTTTTGCAACAGTCTCAAGATGGTTAGCCCTAGTCCAAGTTTTACAGCGAAGAGACGTATAGCGTCTTCGTGAAAACAAGAATAGCCACGAGGGAGGTGGATGTATCCTTCGTGGCTATTGGGGTGCTCTGGTATGGCGTGAGGATCAGCGAGTAAGCAGTACGACGGCTTGCGCTGCGATGCCCTCGCTATTGCCTAGCGGTCCGAGATGCTCGTGGGTCGTTGCCTTGACATTGACGCCAGGGGTGTCGAGTAGTTCCTCGAGGCGCGCTATCATCTGCGGTATATGACTCGACAGCTTAGGTTGCTGAGCGATGATGGTAAGGTCGGCGTTGACCACTTGGTAGCCTGCTTCGCGTACCATCTGCATGACGGTGGCAAGGAGCTGCGTGCTGTCGGCACCACGGTACCGCTCGTCGGTGTCGGGGAAGTGGTAGCCGATGTCTCGCTGGCCGATAGCCCCGAGGAGTGCATCCATCAGGGCGTGTAGCGCTACGTCGGCATCGGAGTGACCGAGTAGTCCCAGCGGGCTGGGGATGCGTATGCCACAGAGGATGAGCGGTCGGTCTGGCGTGGTGCGATGTATGTCGTAGCCAGAGCCTATGCGATAGCTGCAGGTCATGCTTGCGGTAGCTTACTTGAGTAGCTCACGGATGCCGTCAAAGTCGAAGGCGATGGTGAAGCGGAGCGTCTGGTCGAGCGGGTTGCTCTGGACAGTCGAGACGAGGTAGGAGGCGTCGATGCTGAAGACGTTCATCTTGAAGCCCGCACCAGCGGTGAAGTACTGGAGGTTACCTTTGTCCGGGTGTAGGTAGTGGTAGCCCGCACGTAGGAAGAAGCGATTGTTGTAGCTGTACTCAGCACCGAGTCGTAGGGAGACCTCCTGTAGCTCCTCCTTGAAGCCGCCAGGTGCATCAGCCCACGAGGTGAAGATACCTGCGATGGAGGAGGTGTTGAGATACTTTTGGCGAGCAGCATCGTACGCCTCGGGGTTGGCTTGATCCTTGACAGGAGGGGTCGGGACGAGGAGCTTGTTTGCCTCCACGTTGAAGGCCAGCGCATTGTACTCATCAAAGGGGTAGAGAAGTCCTGTACCGAGCGAGAGATTGGTCGGGATAAACATACTGGTGGCACCGTTGTCGTAAGAGATCTTGGTACCGATGTTCTTAATGTTGAAGCCAAAGGTCCACAAGCTCTCGGCAGAGCCTAGGTCAAAGTAACGATTGTAGAAACCTGCGATGTCTGCTGCAAAGGCATTACCCGCGCTCTTCTCACCCGTTGCGAGGTTGTTGTCGGCGCGTATGTAGCGCAGAGCGACCGCCATCGAGTAGCTGTCAGAGAGTTGTAGCCCGTAGCCAAAGTCTACGGCAAACTCATTGGGGTGCGCCTCACCGAGCGACTCGGACATAGGGCCAAACTGCTCGATAGCACCAAAGGAGAAGTAGCGTACAGAGGCACTGAGTGCTTGGTTGCTCTCACGGCCTATCTTATAGTAGCCGACAAGCTCCATGAGCTTGATATCCTTGACCAGCTTAGCGAGCCAAGGTGTGTAGGACATACTGGTACCCGCCTTGCTACTGAGGAAAGCGTACTTAGCGGGGTTGAAGTACTGAGACTGTACGTCAGGTGTGGTCGAGACACCCATATCGGCTAGACCTGCAGCACGGGCACTTGGGTTGATATTGAGCGAGGGTACTGAGGTGAGGACCGGATTGAAGCGTCTGTCTTGGCTCACTTCTTGTGCTGTGAGGTGAGCGGTTAGCGACCCCAAGGCTAGGAGTAGGAGGGCGGTTATGCGTAGATTGCGAAGTTTCATAGAGTCTATTGATTTACTGAACTAACGGCGGTGGAAGGCTGTTTATTGTATTACTTGTTGTTAGATCGATACGATGCCCCAGGAGGAGCGGTCGAGGTTGCGGTAGTTGATCGCCTCGCTGATATGCTTGAGCGAAATCTGCTCAGAGCCATCGAGGTCGGCAATGGTGCGAGCCACCTTGAGGATGCGGTCGTACGCTCTCGCAGAGAGGTCGCGCTGTATCATTGCTTGACGCAGTATCTTCATAGCGTCACCCTCGACATAGGCGAACTGCTTCATCAAGCGTGGGGTCATCTGTGCATTGCAATGGATGCCTGGGTAGGGGGCGAAGCGCTGGAGCTGTATCTCTCTCGCCTTGATGACCCGCTCGCGGATCGCAGCACTGCTCTCGGAGGGGCGACGGTCGGAGAGCGAGTCGAAGTCTACGGGACGAGTCTCGATCTGTATGTCTATGCGATCTAAGAGAGGCCCGGAGAGCTTTTGCAGATACTTAGCGGGTGCTCCAGGAGGGCAGGTACACTCGCGGTTGGGATCGTTGTAGTATCCACAAGGACAGGGGTTCATTGCAGCTACCAGCATGAAGGAGGCGGGATAGCTGAAGGTCGCCTTGGCACGAGAGATGGTGATGGTACGGTCTTCGAGCGGCTGACGTAGCAGCTCGAGGGCTACACGATTGAACTCGGCCAGCTCGTCAAGGAAGAGCACCCCGTTGTGTGCCAAGCTCACCTCGCCTGGACGTGGGGTCGTACCGCCTCCTACAAGTGCTACATTAGAGATGGTATGGTGTGGCGAACGGAAGGGGCGGCTCTTCATCAGGGATACATCTCCCTTGAGGGCACCGGCTACGGAGTATATCTTGGTCGTTTCGAGTGCTTCGTGGAGGGTGAGTGGCGGGAGGATCGTGGGGAGACGCTTGGCGACCATTGACTTACCCGATCCAGGCGAGCCGATCATAATGATATTGTGTCCACCTGCGGCTGCGACCTCCATAGCTCGGACCAGGGCGGGCTGCCCTTTGACCTCGCTGAAGTCTACCGAAGAGACGCACTGCTGCTGGGCAAACTCCTCGCGGGTGTTGACCACCGTCGGCTCTAGCTTGGCTCTGCCTGCGAGGAAGTCTATGATCTCTCTGAGCGACTCGACGCCGTAGACTTCTAGGTCGTTGACGACGGCAGCTTCGCGGGCGTTTTCTTTTGGCACGATGACTCCTTTGAACTTCTGCTCTCGCGCCATGATGGCCATCGGGAGTATTCCTTTGATAGGTTGTAAGGTGCCATCGAGAGATAGTTCGCCAGCCATCACATAGTTTGCCAGAGGCTCATCGGGAATGATCTCATTGGCAGCAAGAAGTGCCACGGCAATCGGGAGGTCAAAGACGGTCCCCTCCTTGCGCACATCGCCTGGGCTTAGGTTGATGACCGTATTATGGCTCTTAGGGTGCGCGCCACTGGAGTCGCAGGCGGTGTAGACACGCGAGAGCGACTCCCGCACGGCGGCATCGGGCAGTCCTACCATGCTGATGTTAAATCCCTTGGAGACGCTGAGCTCCACGGTGACGAGAAGTGCATCGAGGCTGACCAGGGCTGAGGAATAGGTCTTGACGAGCTTACTCATTGTATTGGAAATAAGAGATAGAGTCCACGACTAGCGTGTGGTTACTATCGGTACGGTAGTGCATCACGCCAGCCTGTCTGTCTGGAGCTAAAGATCTGTAGAGCTGCACACGGAGAGGCTCGGGCGCATCAATGATATAGTTGTATGCGCCTAGGCGATTGGCTATCTGAGCTAGCGAGTCTACGTTTCCGAGGGGCAGGAGCAACGTGATCGACTGCTGAGAGCCTTGCGGTATGCGTACCTTTCGCCACTCGATATCTGCGCCATAGAGGATGCGCCCCTGCGGATAGCTGGAGGCTTGCCATGTGATTGTGTCCTGCTTATTGATAGCGCGTAGGGTGGGGTACCCCTTTTGTGCAGTGGACGGAGGGGTGACGACAAACTGATAGATCTCAGGTGTAAAGAGTGCTGAGTCTATGGTGCCATCGATGAGTGCTAGACGAAACTGCGACAGGCCGTCTTCGTAGAGAGACATGATCTCTAGTGCCCAGTCCATCTGCGCGGCATAGCGTTTCAGCTCCTTCTCCTTGAGGTTTGATGCAAAGGCGATGAACTCCTGCATCACCAGCTTCGCCTCTTTATTGGCGTTGTCGAAGTCATTGTCAGCGACCGCCTTGTCGTAGGTACGTAGGAGCGGGGTCGCTTTCTTTAGGAAAGCTTTGTAGCCCGTCCTCTTAGCTTCGTCCTGGTCGTAGCAGTTGTGCGGTGAGGCGACCTCTAGGTGAAAGCGCACCTTGCTCTGGTTCTGCAGGTCTAGCGGGTAATACTGCTCGAAGGAACCTACGACGAGGTACGCCTCATAAATAGAGTCCCGGTCGAAGGTGTAGGAAAAAGCTTCCCCGACCTTGGTAAAGGTGAGCGTGTCAATCTGCGCTCCGCCACTCTGTAGCGTGTAGAGGAGCGCTGTGTAGCCCGTGTTGTCCGCCTTGCCGCTGTCGATCTCAATCTTTACCTGACCACCACCACAAGATACTAGTAGGAGCAAGCAGGTGAGGGTCGGCAATAGTATGCTAAAGGGGTGGAGCAGTCGTCTCATAGGGTGTGTATTTTAGTTAGACTGAGTAGCATCTTGTCTTTGTTGCATCCAGTGCTCGATGATCTCGGCGATCTCTTGCAGTTGCTCTCGCGAGGTGCTGGTGGCTCCGCACACGCCAATAGACTCCTCGTGTGAGGGGACTAAGTCGTAGGTCAGTTCGGAGGGATAGGTGATGAAGGTCGTATTCGGATTGACCTCGAGGCAGTTCTGATAGAGGACACGCCCGTTGGAGCTCTTCTGATCGGAGACAAAGAAGATGCGGTCGTGGCTCTTGGCAAAGGCTCGAATATTGGGAATGCGACGCGCCACCTGCTGGCAGATGGTGTTGTGATAAATAAGCGTTGCAGAGCCACTCAGACGGCTCTTAATGAGCGAAAGTATCTCCTCAAGCTGATCCTCCTGCATGGTAGTTTGCGAAAAGAGCTCGACAGAGTGCGAGAAGTCGATCAAGTCTAAGTCCTTAGGCTCTCGCACCACAATCGCCTTGCCATCGGTCTGTCCGACCAGTCCATTGACCTCTGCATGTCCAGGCTTGCCGAAGATGACGATCTGCGTATCATCCTCCGCATGCTGGAGGTATGCTTGTCTCACCTTCTGCTGTAGTCTCAGCACGACAGGGCAAGTCGCATCAACCACTTCTATGCCATGCTCTGCAGCGTAAGTGTAAGAGGCGGGTGGCTCACCGTGAGCTCGGTATAGTACCCGTGCATTGCTCAGACGGCTAAACTGCTCGTGATCTATCGTATGCATGCCGAGAGACTCCAGCCGATCTACCTGAGCACGATTGTGAACGATGTCGCCTAGACAGTAGAGAGGCTCGTTACGCTCTTGGCGCAAGATCTCCTCCGCACGAGAGACCGCCTTGATGACGCCAAAGCAGAAGCCCGACTCGGGGTCTATCTCGACACGTCCTATCTGATTATTCGCCTTCACCCTTATCTACTTCTGCTCTCTCTGTCGTGCTAGAGCTAGAGCCATGGCAGCCTGCTCCTCTATAGAGAGTACACTATTATCTATGACTACCGCATCTTCAGCTTGGCGGAGCGGATTGATCGCTCTGTGTGAGTCTCGGTAGTCGCGATCTTTTAGATCGGCCGAGACCATCTCCATCGTTGTCGTCTGGTCGCCTTTGCCACGTAGCTCATCGTAGCGACGCTGTGCACGCACCTCTGGCGTTGCTGTGAGAAAGATCTTGAGCTCAGCCTCTGGGAAGACAACCGTCCCTATATCTCGTCCATCCATCACGATACCGCCCGCCTCGCCCAGACGCTGCTGTTGCGCCACGAGCATCGTGCGTACGAAGTCATAGCTCGCCACGACACTGGCTGGACGAGACACCTCTAGCGTGCGGATCTCAGACTCGACATCCTCACCATTGAGGAGCGTGTGTCCCGTCTGAGGGTCAAAGGTCACCTGCACACCCTCCAGCTCCTGACGTAGCTTATCTAGGTCAAAGTGCTCACCATCCCATAGCCCACGGCGCATCGCAAAGAGAGCCACGGCACGATACATCGCACCGCTATCCACGTAGGTGTAGCTCAGGTCCTTGGCGAGTGCACGCGCTAGCGTACTCTTGCCGCAGGCGCTGTATCCATCGATCGCTATCTGTATCTGCTTAGTAGACATACTTGTCATTGCCAAATGTTGTGGAGAATGAAAACATCAGCCCCAACATCTGTGGGGTATAATAGGTTGCGCCGAGTGCTAGGCGGTAGTGCCTCTGGTTAAAGCCCACACCAGCCGACAGGCCACTCAGGCTCTTAGCTCCTCGCTCCGAGAGATCCACCGCTTGCTTTGCGTTGTACCCGATGCCGATCCAAAACTGCTCAGACGGGACAAACTCCACGCCACCCGCTAAGTGACTCGCTACACGGATACCCGTCGACCGTCCCGCTCCCCAGGTCTGTATATTATAAGGTGTCAGACCATGTAGCGTGAGGTGAAAGCGTATCGGAGCATGCGCCAGTCGCTGCGACATACCGAGACGCACGTCCCACTGTGGCATACGACGCGAGAGTCCGTAGCTCTTGAGCATACCGCCCACATTAGAGATGGTCATACCTAGCGATGTGCCCCAGTCGGAGCGGTAGTAGCTCAGCCCTGCGTCGGCTATGAGGGCAAAAGCAGAGTAATGCTCGATCTGCCCATAGAGCATCTTGAGCGCCAAACCACCACGCAGTCTGTCGGTCAAGTCGTAGCTGTACAGCCCCGAGAGTGACATCTCCATCGCCTGAAAAGGAGCCGTCGCCACCCCCTGCGTATCATATCCCTGCATCTTACCATAGTAGGTACTGCGCAGAGCGACCGCCCAGGCACCCCGCTCACCGACAGGTAGCCCGTAGAGCGCATTGGCACTGTGCGTGCCACGCATGTAGTTGAAGTAGGAGAGAAACATTCGTCCCGCCACCTCGTGTCCATAGAGTGCGGGGTTGTCTAGAGCTAGCCCCGGGTTTGCATCTATATAGGATATTACCTTGCCGCCCATAGCGAGCGACTGTGCTGAGGGGGGCTGTAGCAGGAAGCCAAAAGTATGAGCCTCCTGCCCCCGTACAGTTGTATAGGGGAGGAGGCCGAAAAGTAGTAGGAGTAGTGCACTCCCGAGAGATGCTCGAGGCATAGATCTGTAGTAGAGGGACTATCAGTCGTTACGTCCGAAGAACCTCAAGAGGTATAGGAATAGGTTGATAAAGTCTAGATAGAGCGATAGAGCGCTGATGACCGCTAGCCGTCCCACCTGCGTATCGTCATAGAGGTCTGTCTCAGTAGCTAGACGCTTCACACGCTGCACATCGTAAGCGGTCAGAGCGGTGAAGAGTACCACGCCGATGAGGCTAATGATCCAGTCCAGACCGCTCGAGCGAAGGAAGAGATTGACCAGCGAAGCAATGATGAGGCCTATCAGTGCCATGAATAGGATAGAGCCCATCTTAGATAGATCCCGCTTGGTGGTAGCACCCACGAGCGCCATCACGCCAAACATGCCGGTGGTTATGAAGAAGGTCTTCGCAATCGACCCGAGACTATATACTACAAAGATGACAGAGAGCGTCGCACCATTGAGTGCCGAGTAGACAATCAGCATAATGGTAGCCGTCGTCACGCTCATCTTGTGGATGCGCGCCGAGAGGACGAAGACCACGACTAGCTCCGCAATGATGAGTAGCCACATAGCTCCTGATGAAGCTATCTGGTAGAAGAGTCCTGTGTTTACGACACCCATAGCAGCGAGTGCCGTGATGAGCAGGCATAGAGCCATCCAGCCGAAGGTCTTGCGCATCACTGTGCCAACCAATGGGGCTGCCATATAGGTTTGTCCCTCAGGAGTTGAGTAGTCTGAGGGGTTGTAGGGAGGGGGTGTTGTCATAGCTTTATGATATTAAAGTGTTTCATCGTTTTGTCTGTATCAGATAGGGGAGTGAGAGAGAAGTTTAACGCTTCCCGTCTAGCGTCTCCAATGTTGCCGAGTCAAGAACCTCAGCTTTCACTATGCGCTTTGGCTGCTGAGTGAGTCCTAGCTTGGAGTCGTTGCAGAGTGTATAGGAGAGTCGATCGGTCACCTGTAGGTAGCACTCAGCGCTGTCAGAGAGCAACGCATCAGCCGCCTCAACTGTCAGTGTATCAGCCCGCACCACAGAGCGATCGGAGGCTGTCAGAGAGAGCTCATTGGTCTGTCCGAGGAGTGTAGCACTTCCAGATCCAGTCGCTGTGATGTGGGTCTCCCCATCAGACTGCAGTACAGCACGTATCTCAGGTGAACCGCTGTAGCCTATGAAGGACTGCTTGCACGAGAGGTAGAGATCGGCCTTTGCATTGCCACGCAGCTGTACCTCTGCGTAGTTCGCATCGATGGTCAAACCCTCTACCTGCCCACCAATCTGTAGCAGGTCAAAAGGCGTATCGAGCTTGTTGCATCCCGTCGCTACGACCTTGGCATCCCCGACCACGCGCAGCTGGCTGATCGAGGGTAATGTGAGCTCGGCAAAGACCTCTCCCGGTACCCAACGGTTGCGATAGGGTAGACGTCTGATGGATAGCGTGTTGTCGGCTACGCACACCTTCACACGGCGGCGTAGCGCGTTGGGATAGGAGACTCTGAGCGTGGCGTGTGATACGGTGTCAAACTTGATCTGTAGTTGAACGCCCGTCCCCACCTCTAGCGTGTCAAAGGTCCTAGTAGCGTAGCTGTAATTCTTGCTACGCCTATGACGCTGCCAGTAGAGGAGAGCTAGAGCGGTCACCGCCACACCTGAGGCGAGGGTGCCACCAGCGATAACTCCTTGTCGCCATCTACGCACACCCTCAGGGATCGGTATGTCAGAGAGCTTAGAGGTGAACTGAGAGAGGGATATGTTGCGTTTCTTCATAGAGACTCTAGGGATTGATTGAGTGATAGGTGTCTGTCTGTCAATAGCGTGCCACGAGGGCCGACCCTGCATCAAGAGACGAATCACCCCATTTGTAGCAACGAAGATACAAAAAAGTGCAGAGACGCCAATAGTTCCCTCCGTATGGCACAGGGCTGACGCATTATATACCATGAAGTCATAGGCCTCTCTACTCCTCGCTTGTTGCTAATGAGCAGCTCCTGACAGAGCGATTATGATGCGTCATCCCTGGCTGGGAAAAGTTGATGCCGGCTCGCTACGATAATTTACAACTAACTACATATCAAAATGGCATTGTGTCGGAGAAAAGTGATTTCCACGTGGATATTTCGAAATCCCCACGTGGAGAATAAAAAATTCTTCGGAGGAATGAAATGAAACTTCGGAGGAATGAAATGAAACTTCGGAAGAAATGATTCGCCCCCACGTGGAAAATAAAAAACATCCACGTGGAGATTTGAGATTTACCACGTGGATATTCGAGAAAGGAGGGAATCGGACAAATTTCCCTGTAAAGATATGTAATTAGAGGTTAGAGGTTAGAGATTAGAAATCAGGGATTGGGGGAATCGGAAGGGGAGAGGTTAGAGGGTAGGGCTGACACATTATATATAGTGACCTCATCTATGTCTTGCTTGTCGCTCGTGTGTAGCTCCTGACAGAGCGATTATAATGCGTCAGCCCTGACGTATGGCACTACAGTTTCCTACCTATGAAACTCTATTTTCCTACCTATGAAACTCTATTTTCACCCGTATGAAACTACAGTGCCAATAGGGGATGGCACTGGAGCTTCACGGCAAAAAGGAGCTTACGACTTATCGCTAGTCTTCTCGGTTTTGGGAGAAGAAATGATTGAGGTTCTTGAAGCCAATCTTGGAGCTGGGTAACTGAGGAAAAGGAGAGCGCAGTATGAGCTTGCGTTCGGTGCGATTTGTGTAGCCCTGGATGTAGTTAAGATTGACGATGTAGCTCTGATGCGTCCTAACGAAGATGTGTAGTCCCTGTAGCTCTCTATCGTAGACACCTATGTTCTTAGTGCTGTAGATCTCCTCACCATCAGACAGATAGATCTTACACCCCCCGTCACTAGACTGTATGTATACGATCTGATTACTATGGAAGATTCGCGTGTCTACCGCTGTAGAGACTTGTAGCCACTTACCAGTCTGGTCGCTTGGGGTAGATGCAGTACTCGTCTCTTGCGACTGATAGATATGCTGAGTAGCCTTTTCGATAGCTGAGCGTAGCGACTCCTTGTCTATAGGCTTGTCGAGAAAGGCGACGGCTCCCTCATAGATCGCTTGCTGCGCATACTTAAACTCACAGTGCCCGGAGAAGATGATGAGCTGAAACTGTCGGAAGTTTTGCCACTCCTCTAGTAGGTCAAAGGCGGTCCGCCCCTCAGGAGCAAACTGTATGTCCAAGATGAGTAGCTGGGGGGCAAACTTCTTGATGGCTAGATCTACCTCTGCCAGCGAGGTACAAGTAGCAACAATCTCTAGCGTTGGGGCTACCTCCTCGACTAGAGAACGCATCAGAGCCAAGATCTCGGGAGAGTCGTCAGCGATTATGGCCCGTAGTGGTGGGATAGTTGTAAACATAGATTTATAGGCGATAATGAGGTGGTAAGCGTAGTGTGATGGTGGTTCCTTGCTCCGAAGAGTCTATACCGAGGTCTATCGCATAGCCTAGTCGATTGAGGAGGTGGATACGCTTCTTCGTTAGCTCCAGACCATAGGAGTGATAGCTGAGCTTGGACTTGTGTTGTAGCTTTTTGGCTTGCTGTATGCCGATACCATTGTCAGCTATCTGGATGGATATGGCTCCACCCTGTTGGTCTAGAGAGATGGAGACTTGTAGCATCGCTCTACGGGCATCATTGAGAGGCAGTAGTCCGTGACTTATAGCATTCTCCACAAAGGGCTGCAGGAGCATCGGAGGTATACAAACCTGATCGGGAGATATAGCCTCCTCAATGGTAATCTGAAAGGCAAAAGCATCTGGGTGTAGCTCCTGCTGAAAGCTCACAAACTGCTCCGTCAGCTCTAGCTCCCGCTGTAGCGTAGTCCAGTGCTGTGCTAGTGTAGAGTCTAGCGCACTTACAGAGCTTTGTATCGAACTATGGAGGAATGCTCGTATGAGCCGACTCAGACTGACCAACTGCTGCTCGGCCTCTTCGGTTTTCTGTAAGTGTACCTTAGCCTGTACCGAGGTCAGGACATTGTAGACAAAGTGTGGATTGAGTTGAGCTTGTATCGTATCCATCTCAGCTACCTGAGCTTGCGTAATAGTCTCAGAGAGGCGTCGCTTAGTACGTAGCAGGAGGAGCACACTCCCCACGATGGCTAGCAGCAGTAAGAGGACAATGCTTGGGACAAACCATGCCTGATTATAGAAGGCTCGCCTTACCGATATCTCTAGTTCATATAGCTCCTGCTCCGAGCAGACCTTATCAGTCCCTTTGTATAGCACCTGCACCTGCAGTGTCGTCGTGCCATGAGGCAAGTTGGTCAAGACGATATAATCCTCATCCTGAGCCTTGCTCCAAGGTGCTGTGCTACTCGTACGATAGCGATACACCAGCGGATAGGGACGACTATAGGCAAGCGTCGTAAGCGAAATGGTCACAGACGATCTATTGGTCGGGAGGCTCACTCGTCGCTGATTATATAGTATAGGCGTGTTATCATAATAGGAGAAGAAGAGCTTGGCTCCGTGCGTAGCTGTCGGTCTTAATAGTTTGGGGCGAATAGACGCTAGATGCGAACTACTGGCCACCCAAATGTTGCCCTGAGAGTCCATATATGCGCCAGCCTGCCCAGGCTCCTCTACACGAAAACCATTGGACGCATCGATATAGCCCCACAGTTTCACTCGTCTCGTACGATGAAATGCTTTGAGATCGATGATACAGAGCCGATCGCCCTGCGACACCAGTAGTCGCTCGCTATCTATCGGTAGGACGAGGGCGGTCAACTCTTGGAACTCGGGATCATCTACTACGCAGATTTGATCTTGCTTAGCATCGTAGTAGCATAGTCCCATATCTGTGGCAAACCAAGTCGTGCCATACGCATCTGTCGCCATCTCCATACAGAAGTATGAGGCGCCTCGCTCGTTAGCATACCTAACTAACGCTCCTGTGTCGTAGTCATAGCGGTAAATCTCTCTACCACCCAGCCAGTAGCTCCCGACAGAGTCCCGTGTGATGGAGAGTATATTACCCTGTATTGTGACACTCTTATATTGTGTGACTGTACGCTGTACTTTACCCTCTTCGTCCCATATAGCAAAGCTACCCATACCTCCTCCCCATATAAGCCGACGCTGAGCATCGTAATAGGTATAGAAGCAGAGCTGCTCATGCACCCCTGTACGCTCTAGCTCTGAGACCTTACCACTCTTCGGATTATAACGTATCACTCCTTTAGAGTGTGGAAAGTAAAGCACCCCACGGCTATCTCGTACAGGATGAAAGTAGTACCCTTGATCTAGCTCGCTAGTAAGTGAGAGCGACTCTACCTGATCGCCACGGATGCGCTTGATCTCGTGCGTAAAGGAGCTAGCGTATATCGTGCCATCATCGCCAGCGACACAGCCCCACACCTCAGGCAGTAGCTTCGCATCGTAGAGCTGAATCGCATCAGGCAATACCTGTAGCATACCGCGCTCTGTACCAAGATAGATGCCCCCCTGATGGTTAACGACCATATCTGTGATATACCCCCACTGCGATATATACTTACTAAGATTTATCAGCTCGCCATAATTTAGGAACTGTAACTCTCCTAGATGTAAGCCTGGCAGTATGACATTGCTTACCCCATACCAAGCTATCGGGAGTGGCTCTACCCAACGCCCTCCTACAGAAGAAGCTATACGACTAAGCCCCTTAGCAGAGAGAGCATAAAGCTCCACCGTCCCCACCTCTCGGCTAAAGGCTATACAGACCTCGCCCCGAGGCCCATAGAGCAGACGCTTAGACTGTTGCTGTAGTTGCTTAGGGAGGTCAACGGTTGTGATACGCCCCTCTCTCGTCACCCGCAATAGCCTCTCAGAGTCATCATCATACGAACCTACGAGGTAGAGGTCGTGGTGTAGCTTATCATAGCGCATCGGAGAGTGTACCGAGGTGACCCCTGGAGAGAGAGGCGTCTCTTGCAGCCTCCCCTCTGCATAGTGACCGACTACAAAGCGAGACGATGCATTCCGCTTGGCATACCACAGGGTACGCTCTCCACCTAAGGTTGCGGCATATAGTCCCGTCAGAGGTACAGGGAGTGTCTGTACACTATCGCCACTGATCCTTGAGACACCTTGCGTCGTAATGATCCATACAAAGCCATCTTCATCCTCCTCAAGATGGACGACCTCTCCAGCTGACAACCCCTCCCTAGATGCCGTAAAGGGGTGAAACCGCACGCCATCAAATCGACCCACACCAGCCTTCGTCCCAGCCCATATATACCCGCGACTATCTTGCATCAACTTAGTCACCTGACACTGTGGCAATCCCTGCTCCTTGGAGTAGCGTATGCTCTGCACCCCCTTCAAGCTTTGTGCCTGAAGAGTTCCTATGACTAGTAGCCATAGGGCTAGGATTGTCATAATAGGAGTGTATTGCTGTAGATGATAAGACTTCATCGGTTCACAAAGATACATATTTAGAGACTAGAGTGACTAAGCTTTTGACCTTTAAAGGTCAGAAGCTCTTGTGTCGCAGAGAAGAGATAAAAAAAGACTGCTACACTGACGTGATACCCATTCACTTCAATGCAGCAGTCTAATAAGCAGGATTGATCGTTTACTTCTTGACCACTAGTCGCTCCTGCCACCCAGTGCCTACGAGGAGGTAGACACCATCGCTGAGAGCTGTCAGGTCAATTCGCAGAGTCCCTCGGCGATCTGTCTGACCCGTGTACAGCTGCTCGCCAGTCATACTGTAGAGCGATACCTGGCTAGCTGGTTGCAAGCCCTCGATGAGGACAAACGTCTGTGCCGGATTCGGATAGATGCGAACGGTCTGCTCACCGATTGTCTCGACACCTGTATGGTCAACGAAGGTTGCCTTCACTTCGGTAGCTCCCTTGACTATGAACTGCTTGGTGCTTAGGATGTCTTTGCCATTGGCCGTCAGAGCTGTCAACTTGTAGCCAGCAGCTGGCGTAGCAACGATTGTTAGCTCCGTACCGTAGGGGACTGCGTTGAGGTCAGCGGCTCCGGTAGCGGAGATCGTACCCTCGCCCTCCTTGGTGAGCGTTACGGCAAAAGTCTTCTTCGTAAAGGTCGCTTTGATTAAAACATCTGCCGTGCCGACGGTACACTCAAAGGTCGTCTTACCCGTATAGGGAGTGACCTCTATCTCTTCCTTGCCGATGAGCCACTTGTCTATCTGGTAGCCCTCAGCAGGCTGAGCTGTGATGACGATCTTGTCGCCTTCATAAGCTAGGCTTCCAGAGGTAAAGGGTTCCCCATTTCTAGTAGCTGTGAGCTTGTTTTCGCCTTCGCCTTCTGGCGTGAATGTCACGGTGTAGTTCTTCTTCTTCGCAAAGGTTGCCTTGATCTCGGTGTCTTCCCTGACGCTCAGCTTCTTCGTTGCGAGGATGTCCCTACCGTTGGCCGTTAGAGCGGTCAACTTGTAGCCATCAGCCGGTGTCGCTACGATGGTCAGCTCGGTACCCTCTGGAACGGCGTTGAGGTTGTCCGCACCGGTAGCGGTGAGCGTGCCTTCGCCCTCCTTAGTCAGCGTAACCTTTAAGGAATTTGCGCCCTCGTAGGCAACATACTTTCTGGTATCGGACTTGTACTTTAGCGTATTCCAGTTCTTACCCTTGGCAATAGCTACATCGGATTTAAGGCAAATATTGCCCTCCGGAGCTGGTTCTTGCACTACGGTAAATTTACCGGCTCTCTTTCCGGTACGGTCGGGCAGGCTGTTCACCAAGCGGGTCATCTCTTTGCCTTTGATTTGATTGCCGTGGCAGCGAAGTGCTTCCAATTTGGTATTCTTGGAAACATCCAATGCCGTCAGCTGATTGCGGTAGCAGTAGAGCTCTGTCAACGCGATGTTTTGGGATACATCCAATGCAGTCAGCTTATTGATGAAGCATTCAAGCGTTCTCAAGGCCGTATTCTTTGATACATCCAATGCGGTCAGCTGATTGTTGTCGCAGTCAAGCCATTTCAATGCGGTGTTTTGGGATACATCCAATGCGGACAGCTGATTGTTGTCGCAGATGAGCTGTGTCAACGCAATGTTTTGGGAAACATCCAATGCAGTCAGCGGATTTTCACCGCAGGCAAAGATTTTCAAAGCAGTATTCTGGGATACATCCAATGCGGACAGCTTATTTTCAGCGCAGACAAGCTTTGTCAACGCTGTGTTTTGGGATACATCCAATGCAGTCAGTTGATTTTGCTGGCAGTCAAGTGTTCCCAATTTGGTATTCTTGGAAACATCCAATGCGGTCAGCTGATTGTTGGTGCATTTAAGCTCTGTCAAGGCGGCGTTTTGGGAAACATCCAATGCGGTCAGCTTATTGTGGTAGCATTCAAGCTTTGTCAAGGCCGTATTCTTTGATACATCCAACATGGTCAGCTGATTTTCGGAGCATTTAAGCGTTGTCAAGGCGGTGTTCTTTGACACGTCCAAGCTGGTCAGCTGATTTTCGGAGCATTTAAGCGTTGTCAAGGCGGTATAGCCCGATACGTCCAAGCTGGTCAGTTTATTGTTGAAGCACTCAAGCGTTGTCAAGGCGGTACAGCCCGAGACGTTCAAGCTGGTCAGTTGATTGTCGTAGCATTTAAGCTCTGTCAAGGCGGTACAGCCCGAGACATCCAAGCTAGTCAGTTTGTTGCCGAAGCATTCAAGATCTGTCAAGATAGTGCAACCAGACACGTTCAAGCTGGTCAGCTGATTGTTCCAACCATTAAGCTCTGTGACATTGCCTCGAATGATGACAGTTTGGCTGGTAAGGGTGTAGGTAGCGGAGCCTCTAGAAAACGGCTCTTTGACACCTTCGATGGTGATGCCACCACCCCAAATTTCTAATGTGATTTTCTCTCCGACGGCCTTGGTAGTGGTCATCGTGATGACGCCTGTGCCAACGGTACGGAGTGCATCGGAGGTAGTAGACGAGGGCTGGGAGGATTCCTCGGCTTGTAGCCCTATCGAGGTGAGGAGCGTGCAGAGTAGGACGCACGCCCAGCGGTGTAGTCTTCTTGTCATATTAGTTGGTAGTTGATAGATGATGATATGAGACAAGACACGCCCCGAGGAGCTGTGTCTTGCGCATCAGGTGTAGTTTGGATTTCTTCATTGTTATATTTGGTTTTGATTAGTGTAGTTGGCTAGGATCTAGCGATTCTAAATACCACTAGAGAGTGCATAAATACCCTCTAGGGGATACTAAAGAAGAGGCTTATAGACAGCACAAAGTTACAAGCCTTAAGGGCTATCAATCAAGAGCAAAAAGGGCACTTCTCGGGATTTGTCCAAATATAGCAGAATCCGATATGGTTTCTCCCAATAGTGTCCTAAACGTTTTTTGCGGGCGATGGGTGTAAGATAGCTGTCAAGCG
>OLQN01000729.1_pt1 | contig 27022 bp, 18 predicted proteins | sample 1673181 | NCBI WGS metagenome assembly OLQN01 (sample SAMEA3136763, study PRJEB25190) | human gut metagenome | biome: human gut; feature: human-associated habitat; material: faeces | place: Austria | collected 2013
TAACAAAAAAACTTGCCAAAAATTTGGTCAATAACATAGAATGCCCCCATTAGTGGTAGCGTTTTGTGCTTGCGTTTAGTGGTGGCATTTTTTCAGACTTCGTTAATGCGTCACCCAATATCAATACGCGCCATTCAATGGCGCAGGAAAGTGGCGAAGTCAGGACAAAAGAAGGACAGGATTAACGCTTGCTGTACATGCGTCTATCCTGTCCTTTCTTTTATTGCAATTTATATATCAACAAAGCGCCGTGCCGTCAATCATCGAGCTTGCGGTAGCGAATGCGCTTGGGTTCTTCAAGTCCAAGGCGTTTGGCCTTGTTCACCTCATAATCAGTGTACGAACCTTCGAAGAAGAATACATTGCCATCACCCTCAAAGGCCAATATGTGCGTACAAATACGGTCGAGGAACCAACGGTCGTGGCTGATAACCACCGCACAACCGGCAAAGGCTTCCAAGCCCTCCTCCAGGGCACGCAGCGTGTTGACATCAATGTCGTTGGTTGGCTCATCGAGCAACAACACATTGCCCTCTTGCTTCAGGGCAAGGGCCAGTTGCAAACGGTTACGCTCACCGCCCGAAAGCACGCCACACTTCTTCTCCTGGTCGGCTCCAGCAAAGTTGAAGCGGCTCAGGTAAGCACGCGCGTTGATGTCGCGACCACCCATACGCATCAGTTCGCTGCCACCGCTTATCACCTCATACACACTCTTGTCGGGGTCAATGTCGGTGTGCTGCTGGTCAACGTATGCCAATTTTACGGTCTCGCCCATTTCAAATGTACCGCTGTCGGGCGTGTCCAAGCCCATGATAAGGCGGAACAGCGTAGTTTTACCCACACCATTGGGACCAATCACGCCCACAATGCCAGCGGGAGGAAGCGTAAAGTCAAGGTTTTTGTAAAGCACCTTATCGCCAAAAGCTTTCGACACACCATGCGCCTCAATCACCTTGTTGCCAAGTCGCGGTCCGTTAGGTATGAATATCTCCAACTTCTGTTCCTTCTCCTTTACGTCTTCATTCAGCAGCTTGTCATAAGAGTTCAAACGCGCTTTACCCTTAGCCTGACGTGCCTTGGGGGCCATGCGCACCCATTCAAGTTCGCGTTCCAACGTTTTGCGGCGCTTGCTTGCCACCTTCTCCTCCTGTTCCATGCGCTTGCTCTTTTGCTCGAGCCACGACGAGTAGTTGCCCTTCCAGGGTATGCCCTCACCACGGTCAAGTTCCAAAATCCAGCCAGCCACATCGTCAAGGAAGTATCGGTCGTGTGTAACGGCTATCACCGTGCCCTCATACTGGTTCAAGTGCTGTTCCAACCAGTCGATGCTCTCCGCGTCAAGGTGGTTGGTCGGCTCATCGAGCAACAGCACATCAGGCTTTTGCAGCAAGAGGCGGCACAATGCCACGCGGCGGCGTTCACCTCCCGACAGGTGTTCTGCCTTCCAGTCAGCAGGCGGCAGGCGCAATGCGTCCATGGCACGTTCCAAACGGCTGTCGAGGTTCCACGCATCGGTGGCGTCAAGAATATCCTGCAACTCGCCCTGACGGGCAAACAAGGCATTCATCTTGTCTTCATTCTCGTAGTACTCGGGCAAACCAAACTTTTGGTTAATCTCCTCATACTCGACCAAGGCGTCCACCACATTCTGCACACCTTCCTGCACAATTTCCTTCACCGTCTTGTTATCGTCAAGATGGGGGTCCTGCGGCAAATAGCCAACCGAATAGCCCGGCGAGAATACCACCTCGCCCTGGTAGTCGTTGTCCAGTCCGGCAATAATCTTCATAAGGGTTGACTTACCGGCACCGTTAAGACCTATGATACCAATTTTGGCACCATAAAAGAAACTGAGGTAAATGTTTTTAAGTACCTGTTTGTTGTTCTGCTTGATGGTCTTTGACAAACCGACCATCGAGAAAATGATTTTTTTATCGTCTACTGTAGCCACTATGTTGTAGGGGTTTAGGCGTTGTTTTATTTCTTTTTCGTGAGCGTGATAAGCGTCTTGCCGTGGGCATCTTTGAGCAACATTTCATTGCCGTTCACCTCCGATGTGCGCACCTTGTCGAGTGCAGCCATAAAGTCGCTTTCATAGGTATCGTCGGGACACAGCATACGCGTCATGCCCATGTGCGAAAAGTCGGGTTTGCCAGCCGCAAACTTTTTCAAATTCATCGAGCCCGTAAGCCGGTTGCAGCCCGTAAAGCCATAAATATTTCCCTCGTTAAGGTCAAAACCCAGGAAAGGCGTTTCGTCGCTGGGCGTAATAGCGCGCCCGCCGATATTTGTCACACTCCATTCGCCTCCGATGGCATACGTTGACTTTTGTGTGGCGCACGATGCCAACAGCAGCATGGTGGCAGGAATAACATATAATAATCTCTTCATAATTCTTTATTTAGTATTTAGTAAGTTACAAATTCGAGTTTCGGATTTAGACGGGTATGGTCTGAAAGTTGAATTACAAATATATTGTCGGAGTCAGTTGACAAGCTGTCTGGCCACCCCGTCAGCCTTTTATTCTGCCAAGGGGTTCCACCCTTGTGCTTTGAGGTCAAACTCATTGCCGTCGCGTGTCACGAGTTTGTTACCCAGTTCGGGCTTTGTCATGTGTCCGATAATCTTCACGCCCTCAATTTGCGAGACGCGTTCGTGCTCGGTCAATGGCACAGTAAACAGCAATTCATAATCCTCGCCACCATTCAATGCAGCCGTGTACACATTCATGTTAAACTCCTCGGCAGCCACGGCAGTTTGATAGTCGATAGGTATGCGTTCTTCGTAAATGCGGCATCCCGTATGACTCTGCTTGCAAATGTGCATGGCCTCAGACGACAGGCCGTCACTTATGTCCATCATCGACGTGGGATGTATGCCAGCCTCACGCAAGCGTTCAATCACATCGCGACGAGCCTCAGGCTTCAAAAAACGCTCTATCAAATACTCACGTCCAGCAAAGTCGGGTTGTGCAGCCGTTTCGGCATTACCTTTCTGCGACTCGAATATGCGTTTTTCGCGCTCCATCAACTGCAATCCGAGGTAGGCTGCACCCAAGTTACCGCTCACACAGAGCAAATCAGTGTCCTTTGCTCCCGAGCGATACACGATATCCTCGGCCTTGGCCTCACCAATACAAGTAATGCTGATGGCCAGTCCCGTGAGAGAGGACGTCGTGTCGCCCCCCACAATATCCACGCCATGACGCTCGCATGCCAAACGAATGCCGGCATACAGTTCCTCAACGTGCTCCAACTTGATGCGCCGACCTACAGCCAGACTCACCAGCAACTGCCGCGGTGTGCCGTTCATGGCATACACGTCCGACAGGTTCACCATAGCAGCCTTATAACCCAGATGCTTGAGCGGGGTGTAAGTCAAGTCAAAATGAATGCCCTCCATCAGCATGTCCGTAGTCACGAGCACACGTCGGTTGTCGGCGGGGTCGGTGCTATACTGCAACACAGCACAGTCATCGCCCACACCGCGCAGTGTCGAGGCATTCTGCATTTTAAGTCCTTCGGTCAAGTGGTCTATCAAACCAAACTCTCCCAAAGTTGCTATTTCTGTCATTATATATAATATCAACATGTTGGCAAAAATAGCTGACAAGTCAGCTCCCTATTACGCCAACAATTATATTAGTCACTGAAGTTTCGGATTTAACCTGGACGGGCTGAATCCAAAACATGAATTAGTTAAATGTCTTGCTTTACTGTTCCTTAAAAGTAGAAGCCCAATCCTATGCGTGCGCCCACGGTGCTCTTTTCTGAGAAAGAGTCGAGCGACATTTTATAGTACACCGAAGGCTCGATGGTAATATAGCGGTTGACAAAGAAGGCATAGCCAATCTCCACCGGAATTTGCACATCGTTAGAACTTGGTGTATAGTGCACATATTCAGCTCCAGCACCAAGGAACACACCACACTGGTCAAAGTAGTAACGTGCACCAGCGCCCACACTCACATCGTTAATTTCCTTGGTGTGGTCATAGCTCACATTGCCACGCAGCATAAAGCAGTCTGCCAAGAAATAGCCTGCCGTTGCATCAAGTCCGAATCGGAACTTTTGGCTTGAACTGTAAGACAAACCAATACCCGATATTGAGGCGCCCACATACTTTGTACCTTTTGCAAATTGTGCATGAGCCGACAGTGTGCCCACAGCCAGTGCGAGCATGATAAACAATTTCTTCATATACGTATATTTTGTTTGTGTACAAAGATAGTGCAAACCGAATGCAGTGCAAAATGAAAGAATACTTTTTTTCATTTTACACTGCTGAGGTGCAGGCTATCTTATCAAAAGATAGTGCAAACCGAATGCAGTGCAAAATGAAAGAATACTTTTTTTCATTTTGCACTGCTGAGGTGCAGCCTATCTTATAAACCATTCTGATATTATGCTCACGGATCACACCGATCGCACGGATTTTTTTGCTCGTGCAGCGTGCTTTAGCGCCACGGAGATGACGGATTTGACGGATTTTGTTGAGCATTGCATGCTCACTTAGCTATTTGCTCGTTGCTACGGATAGGAACCTTACTACATAATCTGTGCTAACGTATTTCGCCACGGGTACGTTACGGGCAAATAGCGAAGTGAGCATGCAATGCTCACAAAATCCGTCAAATCCGTCATCTCCGTGGTGCTAAAGCACGTTGCACGAGCGAAAAAAAATCCGTGCAATCGGTGTGATCCGTGTGCTATAATATCAGAATGGCTTTACCGGACAGCCTGTATTATTTAGTAGAGTCCGTATTTTCCTCCCCTTTCTCGATCCCGACGCGAGACGCGTCGCCCCCATTAGAGGTAACGTTTAGTAGTAGCGTTTAGTAGTAGCGTTTAGTAGCGTTTGGGGCTTGAGTCCGTTCGCATGAAAGAATACGAGCGCAGACTAAAAAAGGTCCGCGCTCGCATGACTTGTATTAACCGATGCAAGGAACATTTATTGGGTATGTTCCTCAGAGGGCATTACTTACTTGCTCAACTGCATGCCAATGTACATACCATTGTACTGGCTCAACACCGTCGAAATAGTGCTGGCCGTAGTGCTTTTGCTCAAAGCCGAAACACCCTTTATGAGTGTCAGCATCTTGCTGCTCTCAATGAGCAAACTCAATTTGCCATTATTCATGGCTACGTGCGGCGTCATCGAAGCCAAACCGCCAAGATAAGTCATCTTGATTTTTTTGTTCTTTGCATCAAGTGTATAGTTGCCCTGAATGGTACGTCCGCCCAAGTTGGCAGTATAGGTGTTATCCTTGTTAAAGGTAAAAGAGCACGCGCCCTTCTTAATACCCACTTTGGCCAGATTGTCATTTATTTCGCTCTCTACCTTGCTGGCAGCCACTGCGCCACCAGCCTTAGCCAGGAGATTTTCGCTTTCAAACACACAGTCGGCACCCGTGTAGTTCCATGTGCCCACAATGCTGCTCTCCGAAAGTGTTGAACCACCCAACACACCGCTGAGCAAATTGCCAAGGAGCGAGGCGCCCGTTTCAATGGCAGACGATGTGGTGGTTGAACTTGACGAACTGTTGCTGCTGGTGCTGCCTGCTGTTGTGCCACAACTTGTGGCAAGCATCATCGAGCCGGCCAATACGGCCAATGAAATATAAGACTTCTTCATTGCGATAATGATGTTTATTTACGCGTTAGTTGAATTAGTTGACGGGGTAACGGGGTAACGAGTTAACAGGTTTATGAGTTAACGGGTTGACGAGTTGCCCCCTAAATTCCGCCACGGTTTAGTTTATTATTTCAGTTGCAAAATTGGCAAAAAACTCCGAGATAGACAACTACCTCGGAGTTTAATAGACCAATCAGCGTTTGTTATAGATGAACACCGACTGGATTATGAGTTAGCGTGAAAAGGCTACGACAGACTACAGGCAAATATATCTGTATCTGTCAACGCCCATACGCATGAACTTACTTAATAATAGCCTTGACAGTTTCGGCAGTGCCGTCAACCAAGGTTACCTTTACAATAACCATTTGCTGACCGCCAGCCGCTACGGGTATAACAGCTTGCTTAACACCACCCAATGACTGGCTGAAGATACAACGGCCATCGGCTGTGAAAGCCTCAGCCTTGGCCAGACCAAGAGCTGATTGCGCCGTGACGATGCCATTGGCCAATGTCATGATGGGAGCACCCGTTGTGGTGCCGGCTGTCACTTGCTCAATGCCGTCAACTACCGGAGGCGTGTCCGTATCAACAGCTGTTTCAGCCACCTCGTGTATGGCGGGCACCGTCTTGCCTGTCCACACAATCTTAATAGCCTTGGCAGCACGTTGGTCCTCGCCGAGACTGACCTTCACCACACCATTGTTGCTCTCGGCAGCGAGGTCGTCCCAGGTAGTACCGTCATTCGTCACAGCAAACTTGAGACCGTCAACCGTTTCGGGCGTGCAGAAGAAGGTTACCGCTTTTACGTATGCAGCATTCAACAAGTTGTACACGAACTCGCCACCTGAGGCAGTAGTCAGTGTATAGACACTTGTCGAGGTTGAAGCATCACCATCAGTGGCATTACCAATTTTTATACCACTTTCGTCCTGCATGGCCGTAAGTTCGTTGGCAGGCTTGCCATTCACCTCAATTTCACTCAGGCGCAACCACTTTTTACCGTCTGGAACTTCAGTCAGTTTGAAACGCACATAACGGGCCTTAGTCGGTTTGAACTTACCACTGGCATCAGTCGGAATAAAGTCTGTAGCAATCACGTCTGCGCCATCTGCCGTAGCAACCACCTTGTTCTGTGGCAGGTCGATGCCGTACTCCACACTCTTGGTACCAGCTACATTAAGTGATGTCCACTTGCTGTTATCCTCTGAAATTTGAACCAATGCTTTCTTGGCATTATCACCATTGGTTGTACCCATACAGATGCGCACATTCTCAATGTTTACAGCCTTTTTCAGATTTATCTGGTACACATCGTTCACCTGCTGTTCACGGTTCAAGCAAGTATAGGTGCTATAGTTGCCGTCGTAGAGGTAGGTTGCGTTGTGATCTTGCCAATAGTTGGTAGCGGGGGCTGACGCTCCGGCCACCTCGGCGCTTGTAGCAAGGTCGATACTGAATACATTGGCTCTGAAACGCTGCGTCTGTTTTTCACCGCTCTTGTTCACCAACACTACATAATGCACATAACCCTCGGGGGCGGCGCCATCGGCTTCAACCTTGTTCCACACCTTGCCGTCGAGGCTGTAAAGCACCTCATAAGTGTCAGCCAGCGTGCTCTTGAAGTTGATGGCTGTCAAACGCGTGGGGTTGGCCAATGCTATGCCCACATATTCGCCATCTGCCATTTCGAGGGCAGAGGTTGACATGATGTACAAATTGCTGCTACCGCCACGCACCGAAGCCTTGTCGGCATTTGCAGCATTGTTAGTAAACACGCTGACGCTGTTGCCTTTTGCAAAGAATTTGTCTACGGCGTGGGCATTGAGGTAGCCAGTTACGAAGGGGGTAAGATAGCGATATGACGCATGCGTCAGACGCTCGGACGTGCTGATGATGCCATCTGAGCCAAAGCCACTCATGTGCTTGGTCATATAAGCCGCGTCGGTTGACAGAGCAGCAGCCTTTTTGCTTGTCCCCATATAGGTTGACCATGCTTCCTCTGCATTGCTCATGCTGTTGCAAGTCAGGAAGGTCTTTGTTGTGATAGCCATGTCGCGCAGACGCACCACCCATGGTTTGATGTCGGTAAGCAGCAGTTGCTCGCTCTCGGTGCCAGCGGTTTCGAGTGCCAACATCACCTCGCAGTTGTTCACAATCTCGTCCATCAAGGCGTTGAGTGCTGTGGCATCGCCACTCTTCTTGTAGTCGCTGATGAGCGTGTTGAGTGATTCGGGGTCGTTCTTGCTCAAGTAGGGGGCGAGGAAACGGTATGCCTTTTGTGCCGACTCATTGCCGGGCAGTACGCCTTTGAACGAAGCCTCCCACGACTTCATGTTGTCAAAGCCCTTGTTGTTCCAGCAGTAGTCGCCAGCCGAGAATATGGCCGTTTTCGAGGCATCACCCTGCTCCATCGGGTTGCACAATATACCCTGGTTGCTGGCGGTCAGTTCGCTGGCAATGCTGCCACCGCCCACGTTGGGCATGTCCACAAAGTTGCTCTTCATGTCCAGGGGGTATATCTCGCTGGGGCCTGTGCCATTGTCGTTACAGGGGTAGTTCCACCACCAGATGGCCTGGCGACCAAACTGTGCCTGCAGCGTATTAAGGTCGTTATTATTGGGCACCGACCACACACCGCCACCGGTATAATAAACCGTCACATTGGCGGGCAAACTGCTCATTGCCTGGAAGAAGCTGTTAAACTGAGAATCGGGGCCAGCAAAAGCGCGGCAATATATTTGCGGTGTAAAGCGCAGGGCCTTCACCGTATCTGCCGGATCAGCGCCCGCAATATTCCATTTATCCTCAATGGCATGCTGTATAGCGCCCACATTGTCGGCCGTTTTCTTCATTGTGGCCTCATCACCAGGGACATTCACATCATCGGCAAAGATGGCAAACTGACGGAAACCGAGGTCGTACATACTGCCAAACTTCTTCATTACGTCGTCCACCACCGTGGCACTGTTCATGATGGCGTTACCCGGGTGAATGGCCCACACCACGCTAACCTTGGTATCGGCAGCCACACTCGTAAAGTCCTTCAAATCCTGTTGGCAGACAAACCCTGAGGCCTTTTGGCTCTCTGTCAGTTCGGTAGGATATGGATCACCCCACTTGCCTGAGTGGTAAGGGTCGCTCTTGGGACCGTACACATAACAGTTCATTTTGTAGCGCATCATGAAGCGCAACAAGTCCTTGCGCACACTGCTTGAGTAAGGTTTGCCATAAAAACCCTCAATAATGCCGCGCTCCTTCAAGTCGGCATAGTCGTTGATGGTCACAGTCTCGAGGTCTGCAATGCCATTGTCAAGCATCTGCTCGAGCGAAGCCAGTCCGCAGAAGGTGGCATCGGTGTTCTCGCCCAACACCAGCAAGCGTGCAGTACCCTGCCCACCATCGGTGAGCGACACAATGTGGCGGTCAAACTTGCCTTCCTTGCTCAACACGTCGAGTGACAGACCGAGTTCAGCTGCCACCGCATTGCCTCGACCATTGGTGCCATTCACACCCAAATAGATGTTGGCCGCAACGGACGAAGCATCGTCCAGGAATGTGGCTGTTATGCCATGTGCCGACAATATATTTGTCAAGCGATTCTTGGTAGACTGGTCAATGCCCTTGTCGCACGACACTGTCACCTTCGTCGGAAAACTCACCTTGCCTGTTCCAGCAGTTTGCTCATGCGGCACAGGATAGATGGTGTATTGCGCCATCATCGTCGAGGGGAAGATGAGGGCGGCCATACCTATAAATAAGGATTTCTTTTTCATTGAATTGTATAGGGTTATTGTTAGATGCTGAAAACTACTTGCAAGGCGCACATGCGCCCTTTGCCCGCAAAGGTATTTATTTTTCGTGAAAAATCTGCCAAAAGCCAACGAATTGTTCAAAATGGGACTTATTCAAACTCCTGAACGCATCTGCCAGACACTTTAACGCAGTTGACGGAATTAGCAAACAGGAGGCTGAAACAGCACAAAAGTTGTCTACACAAAAGAGCTCCGCCCACATCAGAGTAACTGACGTGGACGGAACACTTGTTGTTTTAGTTATTCATTGTCTAAAGCTCAAAGACCGGCAAGTTGATTGGGACACCCCTTCAACTTGACTCCCTTTAAGAGTTTATGCAAGCTGCTGCTTGATGAAGGCCACCATTTCGGGTTCCTTCTCCTCAGCACGCTTGAGCAAAGTGAGCTGGTTGCGTGAACGCACGAGGTTGTGTTCGGGATACTGGATTTTGTAGTAAGTATCGCCGTTGAGGTAGTCGGCAAAGAAACGCACCAACTGCATGTAGGGGAAGAGCTTGGCAGCGTAGGGCAAATTCTCGATTTCGATGGGGGTGAGGAAGGCACGTGCCGTCTTCAAATAACCTTCGGTGAACGACTTGAAGATGTCCATGCGGAATTCGATTTTGTCGTATTCCGGACTGTCCTCGGGCTGGGTGTTGGCAGCTGAACGAAGGAAATCGCCAAAGTCTGAGAAGATGAAGCTCGGCATAACGGTGTCGAGGTCGATAACGCAAAGCACGTTGTCGTTCTTGTCGAAAAGGATATTGTCAATTTTGGTATCGCAGTGTGCAATGCGCTTGGGCAATTTGCCTTCACGGTAAAGGCGCTCGCTGCGGCACATGTCGTCGGCACGCTTTTCTATTTCGTCGATAATATCCTTCACGCCGGCTGCACGACCCATCTTGTCTTCCTTAACTGCATCGTGGAACTGCTGCAAGCGGAACTCAATGTTGTGGAAGTCCTTAATGGTCTCACCCAACTGCACAGGGATATCTGCCAACATGGCCTGGAAGTCGCCAAATGTTTCGCCCACGATCTTTGAACCTTCGGGGGTTACACCTGTCTTAGATACTGCATCGGGTATGAGCACCATTACGCGCCAATACTTGTTGTCGAAGATGTAGTAGTACTTGCCATCCTTGCAGGGTACAAAGTGCAGCACCTTGCGGTCGATGTCGTCGGTGTGCTTTGCCTCAAGCTTTTTACGGATATGGGTGGTCACAGCCACAATGTTGTTCATCAACATGTCCACATCGGGAAATATGGCATTGTTAATGTGCTGGAGCACATAATCGGGTGCGTCGGCCTCGGCCGTTGTCACCTTGTAGGTTGTATTGATAAGGCCGTTGCCAAGAGGCTTTACTTCGGCCACTGTACCGTTAATCTCGAACTGATTGGCAATGTGCTGCAAATCTTTCTGTTCCATGATATTATACGTATTGCGTGTTTATGTTGTTAATAGTTTCTTGTTATGTTGGCAAATATCGGGGTTAACAAGTTGACAAGTATGAATGGCTTTCAAGCCAGCGCTGTTAAAAGAGAAGCGAACAACGTGCTTGCCCTGCAAGCTGATTGCTTGCCACCTCTCCCTTTCAACATGTCTGTTGATGTTTTGCCTTAGCTTATTCTTAGTGCAAATGTAACATTTTATTTTGACAACTGCATTTTACAGTAGTAAAAACGCGTTGTTAATTTGCAGTTAGTTGGAGCAACAGCCCCTCACAGGCGTCCTCGAGCAATTCTATAACCAGTTCAAACCCCTTGGCTCCGCCATAATAGGGGGCGGGTATGATGGTTACGTCCTCGTGGTGCTGCAGGTAGTCGGCCATCATCACCACTTTGTTGCGTGCTGCTTCGTTGGGGGCCATCGACAGCAAATTGTCGCGGTTGCGCTCGTCCATGGCTATGATGAGGTCGAACTTGTCAAAATCGGCCATTGTGACGGGGCGCGACCGGTGGGTGAGGTAATAACCATGGTCGGCAGCATGGCTGCGCATACGCTTGTCGGGCAGTTCGCCCTCGTGATAGTTGATGAGACCTGCCGAATCGATGTGGAAGGCCGCATCACGACCGGCCTTGTGGACCATTGTGCGGAATATTTCCTCGGCTGTGCACGAACGGCAGATATTGCCGAGGCAAATGAATAGGATATTTGTCATAATGGGCGCGAAGTTAGCATGAATTTCAATACGGGGCAAGTTTGGCGAGAGGGATTTAGATGACGAGGGGGCGGGGACGAGTCTGTGACGAGTTGGCTGAGTTGGTGGAGTTGGTCACCCCATCAACCCGTCAATCAGTTCGTGGCGATGCGCAGGTAGCAGCGGTCGTCAAACGACACATTGCCCGCCATCAAGCATTTGGTGGCCGCATTGGCAGCGATGCAAAGCGGGTCGGACTGCAACACTTGCTGCAAATACGCCTCGGTAGGCTGCCAGGTGTCGAAGAGCATGGGGTAGCCGTCTGAAGCAAGCACCACCTCCCCCACTCCCTTTGGCACCGGTAATTCGGGCACCAGGGCGTTGTCAACTGGTATACCGTCGAACACGGGATAGCGGTAGGGGTTATATGGATTGGGATCATTTTGGAAATTGGTCTGCTCACGCAGTGCATCGAATATTATGGCGCGGCCAAGGTCGTTGGCCATGATGTCGGCCGCGGTGTGGCCATGCGCCAACAGGTATTGCACGGCATGACAACGTGCATCGGTCAGTATGGTGTCGACTAATTTGTTGTGTGTGTAAGTGGTTCCGCCAAAACGGCATAAGCAGTCGCCCACCTGCCACACCACACGGCGCGCTGCACTGTAAATGACGGCCGAACAGGTGAGACGATATTCGGCCTTTGTGGCGGCTTGCGGCACATTGTGTGCTGCAAGCACGGCGGTCAGGTGGTGCAGCATAGTGGCCTTGTCGGCCAATGGGGGCAAGGTGTGCAGGGCCTTGCACACCAGTTCCATGGCCATGCGTCCGCCATTGCGCCCGGCCACCTTGGAGGTGCTACCGTCGACAACTGCCGCAAAATGGGGAGTGACCACCCAACCGTCCTCACACAACTGCGCATTGTTGCGTTTGCCTTGTATGAAATGCTCGATTATTTGCATATATTTGCCTTATTGTTAGTATTTATTGCGAGTTCTACTACAAAAGTAACAATAAAAGCGAAAAATGTTATACTTTTGCACAACAATAACCCGTTGACGGGATCCTTGGTTAACGGATTAACGAGTTGACAAGTTAACAAGTAAGTATGTTTTACACTACTTATTATGTTAAGATCTGAATGGTAAGAAGCTCAAAAAGCTTGGCAAACTTACCTGTCAACCCGTTAACTTGTCAAGTTGTTTACTAATTTCGCCAACGCACAATAATACAAACAAAGAACTATACAATGTCTGCACTAAACGACTTTCTTACACTTATAAACGGCCACCTGTGGGGGGTGCCCATGATTGTGTTGCTCCTTGGCACGCATTTGTATTTGACCATACGTTTGCGCTTTCCACAACGCTACATATTTAAGGCTATCAGGCTCAGCATAAAGCGCGACAAAGGCTCGACAGGCGATGTGAGCCAATTTTCGGCCTTGGCCACAAGCCTGGCCGGCACCATTGGCACTGGCAATATTATAGGTGTGGCCACCGCAGTTACTATGGGTGGGCCGGGGGCCGTGTTCTGGTGCTGGATGACAGGCGTGTTGGGCATTGCTACAAAATATGCCGAGGGATTGCTCGCCATTAAGTACCGCATCACAACAAAGGACGGCAAGATGCTTGGCGGACCGATGTATGCCATTGAGCGCGGCCTTGGTTGCCGCTGGCTTGGAATAGTTTTTGCCCTTTGCACCGTGTTGGCCTCTTTCTTCATTGGCAACATGATTCAATGCAACTCCATATCGATGCTGCTGCACGAGGGATATCATATTCCGCCCCTTTACACCGGCATCGCCATAGCCTTGCTCACCTGTGCGGTCATCATGTTTGGCGTTAAAGGCATTGCCCGTGTGTGCGAGGGGCTTGTACCTTTCATGGCACTGTTTTATGTAGGGGGTTGCTTGTGGTTGTTGGGCATTAACCACGAATATGTGTGGCCGGCACTGAAGCTGATTGTGACAGATGCCTTTACACCGCACGCTGCAACAGGCGGTTTTGTGGGTTCTACCATGATGATTGCCATGCGCTATGGCATTGCCCGTGGCTTGTTCTCGAACGAGTCGGGACTTGGCTCTGCCCCCATTGTGGCTGCGGCTGCCCAAACGCGCAACCCGGTGCGTCAGGCGTTGGTTAGCTCTACCTCGCCTTTTTGGGACACGGTGGTGATTTGTGCCATCACGGGGCTGGTGCTTGTAAGTTCTATCATGGCCGACCCTAGCATTGACTCCACGGCCGGCGCCACACTCACCAAGGTGGCTTTCGGACAGATTCCCACTTTTGGCCCGTTTGTGCTGACGATGGGTATACTCACTTTCTCATTCAGCACCATTCTGGGGTGGAGTTACTTGGGGGAGAAAGCACTCGAATATATGTTTGGCCGCAAGGCACGCTATGTGTACCGCATTTTGTGGATTTCGGCTACTTTCATAGGCTCCGTTACAGCCATAAATCTTGTATGGAATTTGGGTGATACGTGCAATGCCTTGATGGCTCTGCCTAACATTGTGTCGCTGCTCCTGCTGTCGGGCGTGATTGTTAAGGAGACACGCCACTACCTGTGGGAGAATAGGCTGGACGAGGAGGGATAGCGAGCACAGCTCGCTGATGTACAGATGTGCAGATGTACAAATGAAGGCTGACGCCGTAGCGTGTTATAAACAAAAACGCTACGGCGTCAGCCTTTATATTCTTTTGTTTTCTGCATTAGCGGCCAACAGATCACGCTACGGTGTCTGCCGTACTAAGCAGGTGTACAAAGTTATTTTCACATTGAAAGCACATTAGCTCAAGCCAATGATTTCGCCATCAACATAATCGATGTGGTTGGCTTGCGGATCCTTGGGCAAACCAGGCATACGCAAGATGTCACCAGCAATGGCTACTATCATCTCGGCACCAGCGTTGAGCACAACGTCCTTTATGAGAATGTTGAAGCCACTCACCGCACCATACTGTTTGGCATCGGCCGAGAATGAGAACTGCGTCTTGGCAATGCACACGGGGAAGTGGGCCATACCGTGTTCCTCGGCTAACTTGATGCGTTTCAAAGCCGGCTTGGCAAAGGTGACACTGGCCGCACCATAAATGGTCTTGGCCACCTTCTCAATTTTGGTCTTGATGGAGTCGTTGTCGTCGTAAGTAAAGTGCAAGGGTTTCTGCGAGGGGTTCTTGTCAATGGTGTCAACCACGAGCTGTGCCATCTCCTTGGCACCCTCACCACCATCGGTGTAGGCATAGTTGATGACGAAGGGCACACCGAGTTCCTTTTCGCAGTGTTCGCGCAGCAACGCCATCTCTTCCTCTGTATCGGTTACGAAACGGTTGAACACGACAACAACGCTCTGACCAAAGCCCTGGAGGTTGTGCACATGGCGGTCGAGATTGGCCAGACCGTGACGCAGGCCTTCCTCATTAGGCTCTTTAATTTTGTCGAGCTCTACGCCACCGTGCATTTTCAAGCCCTGGGCTGTAGCTACAATCACAGTCAAATCGGGTTCGAGGCCGCTCTTGCGACAAAGAATGTTATAGAACTTTTCGGCACCCAGATCAGCACCAAATCCGGCCTCGGTGATGGTGTAGTCGGCATGGCTCAACGACATGCGTGTGGCAATGAGCGAATTGCAGCCATGGGCAATGTTGGCAAACGGGCCACCATGCACAATGGCTGGTGTATTTTCGGTTGTCTGCACCAAATTGGGCTGTATGGCATCTTTGAGCAACACCATGATGGCACCAGCCACACCAAGATCCTTAACAGTGAAGGGCTTGCCGTCGTAGGTATAGCCCAAGAGTATGTTCTCGATGCGACGGCGCAAGTCGGCCTCGTCCTGTGCAAGACAAAGAATGGCCATCAACTCTGATGCGGGGGTTATGTCGAAACCAGCCTGCTGTGTAATGCCATTGGTTGCCGGACCGAGTCCGGTAACGATAGAGCGGAGCGAACGGTCGTTGACATCGAGCACGCGACGCCAAAGTATTTCGCGCAAGCCAAAGCCTTCCTTCTCGTGCTGGTAAAGGTAATTGTCGAGCAGGGCAGCTATCATATTGTGAGCCGAGGTGATGGCATGGAAGTCGCCAGTGAAGTGCAGATTGATGCGTTCCATTGGCAGCACCTGGGCATATCCGCCACCTGCTGCACCGCCCTTCATGCCGAAGCAAGGACCAAGCGAAGGCTCGCGCAACGCCACACAAGCCTTCTTGCCAATAGCATTAAGACCAAGGGCAAGACCAATGCTCACAGTCGTCTTGCCAATGCCGGCACGTGTGGCCGTAATGGCTGTTACCAAGATGAGCTTGCCTTTTTTCTTCTCATCAATGAGCGAAAGGGGCAGTTTGGCAATGTGCTTGCCATAGTGTTCGATGGCTTCGGGGTCGATGCCCAACTGCTTTGCTACCTCGTCAATGCGCTTGAGCTCTGTGCTGTGCGCAATTTCGATATCTGTCTTCATTAGCTTGTTATTATGATAGGTAATGTTAGTTTTGCGTATGATGCAATGCCCACAAGTGTTTTTTCGCCAATACTTGCAAGCGGAGCCGCCAACACGCATACTCCTTAGGCGGCACGGGGTGTGATAAAAAGAACAAGAGCATGCTTTCTGCATCTACAAAATTACAGCCTTTTGCAGTAACTGCAAAGCGAATTGATAGTTTTTTGAGACTTTGCTTGAAAGTGTTTGGCACGGCGGGGGCATTTTGGCCACACTGCATGCCAGCATACAATAATTGCGCATATCACAAGCTTTGCACGCTCCATAGCGAAGCTGCGGCTGTGTGATATGCGCAATTTATTAAACAAGTGTTCCAAACTATTTTAGGGGATTGTCAGAACTTGAGGCCAAGGGTTAACATGATGTTGTGGCGATCAAGCTTGACGTCCTGCCCCTTCAGCAGATTGCCTGACGACATACCTGCGTCAAAGTCCGTTGCACGGAAGGCATAAACATCGCCATGCTGATGCTGATACTGATAGGCCATGTCGAGATAGAAGTGCTTGCAACGGTAGCCCAAGCCGAGCGTCAAGCGGTTGGTCGCGCCAAGATTGACATAGTCGGTATTGAGACTGTAATGGTATGAAGGGCTTTCGGTGAAGGCGTTCAGATAGGCGTTCTTTTTGAATGGTGAAGACACGTAGTTGTAACCAACGCGGCCGAACAGCCCAGGTGCCATGCGTACCTCGGCACCGACACGGAATGTCTGCACGGTGTTGAGCATGGCGTCAATTTCCTTATCCATCTCGCGGTCGCGAACAGATGAGATATAGCTGTCACTCCAATAATCATAGCGGTCGTAATCGGGGTAACGCACTTGCGCACCAGTGTAACGGCTCACTTCGTACTCTGCATCAAGCGCCAAATAATTGCCCACGGTGGTGGCCGCACTGATGTTCAGTTTCCACGGCGTGCGTATGCGGTAATCCAAGTCTGTGACGGTGTAGTTTGCAGCTGTACGATTGTATGTTTGGTTCGTTTCGGTGTCGGTATATTGGAATGGGCTTTCCATATAGAGATACGCATCGTGTGTAAGATCGTAGAATATTGGTGTGCTTACCGACAAACCTATGCGGAAGGGACTTTCTTCGATGGGACGGTAAATAAAGCCTACTTTGGCATCGAAGCCTGTGCCGGTCACCGACTCGTCATAATTCATGTTGTATGCTCCAATGCTGTGTGTGCCGTCAGCCGAAAGATTTTCGTCATACTCCAAATGGCTGTGCATGTCGACATTGTACACACCAAAGGTGGCACCCACGTAAAATTGGTTGCTGATGTTGAACGAGAGGTTGAAGTCGTACTGCTGTATGCCTCCCCATTGGGCACGATAATAGTTGTAAGCCATCGAATTGCGTGGCGTGTAGATGCGGTTGCCGTTGGCATCGCGTCCCTCAACTATCATCTGTGCATCGTAACCTGTAATAGCCAACGGCGTGGTGTAGCTGCAGTCATTGTCGTTGCTGAAGTCCAAGCCCCTGCCATTGTAATAGGCAAGTTCCTGCATCTGCCACGACTGCGAAGCGCCATCAGGCGTGGCAATGTTGTCGAGGCCGATAAAGTTTTTAAGATTGCGCCGCTTTTGGTAGTTGAAGGCAAAATTGGCAAAATTCACGCCCTTGCCTTTACCATCGCCTGTTTTGAAGGAATATACAAATCCGGCCTGGTCGAACGAGCCGCGTGCCTTGTCTATTTCGTAAAACGACTGACCATTGGGCTGTATGGTGGCACTACCCGTAAGTGCCACATCGCTGCGACGGTACATGCCTATGGCGGCAGGATTGGTGCCAATGGTCGACAGGTCGGCTCCCAATGCGCTCATGGCGCCACCCATGCCCACATAGCGTGCCGTACCATTAAGGTCGCTGCCGCTGAGGGTCTCTACTTTATATATGTCTTGCGCACTCATGCTGCTGCACAATGCAAAGGCCGTGAGCGCTACGGTATATTTGAGTTTCATAACTTGCTTGTTTATGGCTATTTATGCAATTCGCCCATTCTTGTTTCTTGAAGTCTGTTGTCTCCGCAATCAGCGACGGCCACCAAAGCCGCGTCCGCCGCCCATTGAGCCGCCCACTGAGCCACCCGAACGGCCGCCACCACCAAAGCCACGACCTCCGCCAAAACTGCCACTGCCGACATTACTGCGCGAGGGTTGTGAATAAGTGCGGTTGCTGCTACCACCGTTATCATTGCGGTTTGTGTTAAAACCTCGACCGTTGTTGTAAGAATTATTGCTACGGTCGAAACTTCGGTTGCCAGTATTGGTATTGACGTTGAAATTGGTGTTAGAATTGACACCTGTGTTGCCAAAATTGCGACGGGAATTTCCCGACACGCCACCGGCCACACCGCGACCGCCGCCATAGTTGCGGCCTCCGCCAAAACCTAATGAGCTGCCACGGCCCGCAGCATTAACGCCACCTGTGGCTACACCTGCGCCACGGCTACCGCCACGGGCAGTCCAACCACCAACGGGGCCGCGATGTGCATTGCTTGGCAAAGCGGGACGCCACGCCCAATCATAACGCGGCCACCAGCCACAACCGCCATACCAGGGGTCGTACCAAGGGTCATACCAGGGCGAATGCCATCCGCCCCAACCATACCAACTGTAGTAGGGGCGCCAGCCGTACCAACTGCCCCAACCATACCAGCCGCTCCAACCTATGCTCCAGGCTGAACCATAGCCGTAATAGAATGGATCGTAGGTATAGTACAGGTCATAATAGTCCATATAATAAGGGCTGCTCACATACACACCAGCACGAGGCGACCAAAATCGCACAATGCGTGCCGTGCACGATCCGTCTTCGTAGCCATCTTCGTAACCTTGGTCGTAGGTTTGCTGACTTGTAAGTGTATCGGCCACGCCATTGCCTTTATAGTTGCGGCCACGACGGTTGTAGGCGTCAACGTCCCACCGACCATTGCCACGTCCGGCAGCCCAATCGCTCTGCTGGAAGGTCGGGTCGTCGCTGCCTGTAATGGGAGTGTAACTTGAACGGCCCGAAGCCGTATAAGTATCGTTGGTTTCGGTCTTATCCTTTGATGACGGAACGAAATACACGTCATCATCTTGTGCATAAGTGCCTAAAGAGCTAAGGCACAATGTCAATAACAATAGTGACTTTTTCATTGTAATGTTCCTTATTTTATGTTTATCTAATCTGCGAACGCGCCAGCGCGCTCCGAATGATCTTTTTGCAAAGGTAGTGACTTTTGCCGTTGAGGTTTACACCCCACCACGGCAAAAGTAGCCTCTTTTGCTTGTTTTCTGATAATTTAAGACTGTACTGCAAAATATTTGGCGTGCGGACTGCTCAGATACAAACCGCAAATGCTGCTTTGTGGATACATGGCACCATTCTCGGTCAAACGCATGTTCAATGTATCAAAGTTCAGCAATTTACTCACGGGAAATATCAGTTTGAGCTGCGGCAGCGAGGGGTAGCCCACAGCCGGACGTATGCCCTGATAAGCAGCTCGAGCCAAATCCTGCATAGACAGTTGTTCGTGAGGGGCATAACCCCAAAGCTTGGTGCGCACCTCGCGATGCAGCCATTCGCTGGTGGCCTCGGCCAAGCGGTCGCCAACACCTTGCATGAGCAAGGCGTGATAGTCGTCACCTTGCTGCTTTACTTGCTCCAGTTCCTCGGCAAACGAGGGTGACACGGTCAGTGCAAACACGCCAATATAGTCCTGATATGGGCGTGGTGCCACAAAGTCGCACAGTGCCAAACGTGGCGCGCCCTGTTCTGCCGGACGTGCCTGGCGCGGTGTGGGCAACTCGAGGTCGCGTCCGCCCACGGCACCCGGCAACACTATGCTGTGACCGGTGGCGTATGCCGGATAGAAACCTACCTCGGCCTGCATGTAATGACGCTTTTCGAGTTCGTCGAGCAACGCCTCGGCCTCAGCCTGAATGCGACGCGCCTCATCGGTGTTGCGGCGCACCTTCCATAAATTATAGAAGTATACCCAATTGATGTAAGGGCGCACTTCGGCTATCGAAATATGCGGCAGGGTGTGATACCCCATATAGGTTGGACGCGGCAAAGCCTCGTTTGCCCAATCAATGTGCAACAAGTCGTCGGCGGCGTCATGCACATGGCTGCTGTGGTTGTGCTCGGCACAATTACAAACGCTTACCCTTGCGTCTGCCACCGTTGCTGCTGCCGCCTGCTGTTCTGCCGCCTGCTTGCGTTTTTTGGCATCATGTTCGGCCACGAGTTCGGCCTGACGGCGTGCGTTATTGGCAACGATATGCTCGTGCTCGCTGCCCATCAGTTGCATGGCCAGCACGGCGTTGACTGAGGCGTCTTTCACGTAGAATACAGGGCCGTTGTAAAGCGGTGCTATCTTCAGGGCAGTGTGCAGCTCTGATGTGGTGGCGCCACCAATAAACAGCGGTTTGTCAACCCCCGCATCGGCCAACGCCTTGGCGGTGTGACACATTTCGTCGAGCGAAGGGGTGATAAGGCCGCTCAGGGCTATAAAGTCGACGTGCTCTGCCAAGGCTGCCTGCACTATTTGGTCTGCCGGCACCATAACGCCAAGGTCTATCACATTAAAGTTGTTACACCCCATGACCACCGCCACAATATTCTTTCCGATGTCGTGTACATCGCCCTTTACGGTAGCCACAAGATAAGTGCCGTTGCTCTGTGCATTGGCCTGTTTGCTTTGTTCGAGGTAGGGCTGCAATATGGCCACAGCCTTTTTCATGGTGCGTGCCGACTTGACAACTTGTGGCAGAAACATCTTGCCCTGCCCGAACAAGTCGCCTACGAGTTGCATACCCTTCATCAGCGGCCCTTCAATGATGTCGCCGGGTGCAGCATACGCTGTCAAGGCCTCGTGCAAGTCGGCTTCGAGATATTCGTCATCGCCCATGCGCAAGGCTGTGCTCAAACGCTCCTCAAGCGCTATGCCCGAACGGTCAACCTGTGGTGCAGCCTGTGTGGCGGGTGCCTTGTCTTTTTCGGCAAGCAGCTGTTGGGCTTTTTCTATCAAACGGTCGGCAGCATCATCGCGTTTACACAATATGACGTCGTCTATCAGTGCCAAGAGGTCAGCGGGTATGTCGCCATACATCACTTTCGATGCTGGATTGACTATGCCCATGTCCATGCCCTCTTGCATGTTGTGGTAGAGGAACACGGCGTGCATGGCCTCGCGCAAATAGTTGTTGCCACGAAAGGCGAATGACAAATTGCTCACACCCCCACTCACATGGGCGCCTGGCAAATGCTGCTTTATCCAGCGTGTGGCCTCGATAAAGTCGAGTGCATAGCGGTCGTGCTCTTTCATGCCCGTTGCCACGGTGAGCACATTGGGGTCGAATATGATGTCGTGCGGATTGACGCCGGCCTGCTCTGTCAACAGTTTGTAGGCGCAGCCGCACACTTCGATTTTACGTTCATAACTGGTGGCCTGCCCCACCTCGTCAAAAGCCATAACCACCATGGCGGCACCATACTGCCTGATGGTACGGGCATGAGCAAGGAAAGTTTCTTCGCCCTCTTTCAACGATATGGAGTTGACCACGCACTTGCCCTGCACACATTTCAGCGCAGCCTCAACCACGGGGAAGCGCGAGGAGTCTATCATCCAGGGGATACGTGCCACCTCGGGGTCTGAAGCCATGAGGTTCAGAAAGTGGCACATCTCCTCCTGCGCATCGAGCAGTCCGTCATCCATATTGACATCGAGCAGCGTGGCGCCATCGCGCACTTGCTTGCGGGCTATGCCAAGGGCCTCGTCATATTGTTTCTCCTTTATCAAGCGCAAGAACTTGCGGCTGCCGGCCACATTACAACGCTCGCCCACATTCATAAATGTGCCAGGCAGGGGCGTAAAGCCTTCGAGTCCCGAGAGCCAGTCTATTTTGCCCTCGGCCGGACGTTTGCGCGGGGCGCGTCCTTCGGCCATCTGGGCTATGGCTTGTATGTGAGCGGGCGTTGAGCCACAGCACCCGCCCAATATATTGGCACAACCATCGTCTACAAAACCCTTCATGGCATCGGCCATTTGCTGTGGCGTTTCGGTGTACACCCCCTCTTCGTCGGGCAGTCCGGCATTGGGGTGCGCACTGATGTAGTAAGGCGCTATGTTGGCCAAGTCGCGCAGATAAGGGCGCATATCCTCTGCGCCGAATGAGCAATTAAGGCCCACACTCAATATGTCCTCGTCGTGTTGTACCGAGGCCAGGAAAGCTTCCAGAGTCTGCCCCGACAGGGTACGCCCCGAGGCATCGGCTATGGTCACACTCAACATGATGGGTATGTGTTTGCCCGTGCGCTCCTTTACATGACGAGCTGCCATAAGTGCGGCTTTGGTGTTGAGTGTGTCGAATATGGTTTCTACAATATAAAGGTCAACGTCCTCGTCTGCCAACGCCATCATTTGTTCTTCGTAAGCATCACACAACTCGTCAAACGTCAGCGCGCGGTATGCCGGGTTCTCCACATCGGGCGACATGGACAATGTGCGGTTGGTCGGGCCTATCGAGGCTGCTACAAAACGTGGTTTGTCGGGCGTCAGTGCGGTCATGCGGTCAGCCTCTTCACGGGCTATTCGCGCTGCGGCACGGTTTATCTGCTCCACATAGTCCTGCGTCTGATAGTCGGCTTGTGACACACGTTGCGCACTAAATGTGTTGGTGGTGATAATGTCTGCCCCCACCTCAAGGTATTGACGACATATGTCGTGCAACACGTCTGGGCGGGTAAGGGCTATGAGTTCGTTGTTGCCTTTCAACTTGACGGGCCAATTTGTGAAAAGGGTGCCACAAAAGTCCTCCTCGGTCAGGTTGTACTGCTGTATCATTGTGCCTATGGCGCCATCGAGTATGAGAATGCGGCGGTCAAGGGCTTGTGTTAAGTCTGATAGTTTATGTCTGGGCATACGTGTTTCTAAAAAATAATGCAAGGCGAGCGCAGAACATCAAGCTTGCTTGAATGTTGTGCCGAGCCGCAGCTTATTTTATCCAAAAATAATGCAAGGCGAGCGCAGAACATCAAGCTTGCTTGAATGTTATGCCGAGCCGCAGCTTATTTTATCCAAAAATAATGCAAGGCGAGCGCAGAACATCAAGCTTGCTTGAATGTTATGCCGAGCCGCAGCTTATTTTCACTAAAAAGAATGGTGAGGCTTGTCATTGGCATTGCCTCACCTTGCAAAAGTCAGAATGTGGCTGAGGCTATACGCTCAGTAGAGAAGGCTGCGTTCATGGTGTAAAAATGTATCGCTGGCACCCCGGCAGCTTTCAGTTCACGCACCTGCTGTATGCCCCACTCCACGCCAAGTTCCTTTACATCGGCATTGCTGCGGCACTTTTCAAATTCCCTGGCCAATTCTTGCGGAAAGTCTATATGAAACGTTTTGGGCAACATGGTGCAATGGTTGAGCGTGGTGAGCGGTTTCAGTCCCGGCACTACCGGCACATCAATTCCCTCCCTGCGCAAGCGCTCTACAAAAGCAAAATACTTGCTGTTGTCAAAGAACATTTGCGTCACAATTTGTTTGGCCCCGGCCTTGACTTTTGCCTTCAGGTGTTCTATATCGGTGTCGAGGTTCATGGCCTCGTCATGCTTTTCAGGATAACCGGCCACACCATACACAAAGGGTGTCTCCAATGGGGTAGTAACCACGCCACCGAGCAATTTTCCCTCATTAAAGTCGTTCACTTGACGGCAGAGTTCTATGGCATGGGCATGACCGCCGGGGGTTGGTATAAAGCGGTTCTCGTCCTTTGCCCTGTCGCCACGCAGCAACAGCAGTTCTGTTATACCAAGGTACGAAAGGTCTATCAACTCGCTCTCAATTTCGGCTGCCGAAAATCCACTGCAAATAATATGCGGCACCGTATGCACATGATAGCGTTCCTTAATGGCGGCAGCAATGGCCACCGTTCCCGGACGGTTGCGCACGCTCAACTTTTGATATGCGCCATTGGGCATCTCACTGTAAATTGTCTCCGCACGGTGGGTGGTTATGTTAATACATACGGGGTTGAACTGCATCAAATTGTCTATGGTGCGATATATGCTGTCCATGCCCTTGCCGCGCAGTGGGGGCAATACTTCAAATGAGAATGCTGTATGTTGCTTGTTACCTGTCGTCATGTTTTGTGCTGTTTCTTACTTTATTTTGATTTCATCGCCCACGCGGAAGTGGTAATTGCGCCCTATGGGGTTCATCTTACAGAGCGAACTCAGTCTGATGCCATATCGTTGCGCAATTGAATATAAACTTTCGCCGGCCTCCATCACATGGTAGCGGCGCTTCATGGTGGGATCGGCCTTTTTGCGTTTCTTGCCAAGATATACCACATCGCCTTGCTTCAAGCTGTAGGTTCGGTCTACATCGTTGTATGCACGCAACTTGCTTTCCTTCACCTTGAGCATTTTGCCTATCGAGGCATAAGTGTCGCCAGCCCGGGCTATAATGTAATACTGGCTGTTGCACCGCCTTATCTCGCGTCCCTTGACGCGTCCCTGCATCTTTTGCTCTTCTTTGTGCTCATGCCGCCACTCGCGACTTTCACGACGCGACATGTCATAACTGTCAAGGCGATACTTTTCAATCACATTTATCAGCGCCTGAGCATAGGTGGGGCTTGTGGCATACCCTGCCCGTTTCAGGCCATGGGCCCAGGCACTATAATCGCTGATGTTGAGGTCGAAGAGCGAAGCATAGCGACGGTTGTTGCGCAAGAATTTTGAGTGATCCTCAAAACTCTCGCTTGCCGAATGATACACCCTGAACTTGTCGTCGGGACGGTCATCGGCCATCACCATGTAGGGGCCGTTCCACGAACCGCCCACCTTGATGCCGAAGTGGTTGTTTCCCTCTTTAGCCAAACGGCTGGTACCGGCGGCGCTCTCGAGCAACCCTTGTGCCAAGGTGATGCTGGCCGGCACGCCATACCTTTGCATTTGGTCAACGGCCATGGCCGAATAACGGTTGATGTACCGCTCATAGAGCGTTGATTGTGCTTGCATGCAAACACTCACCAACGCGCCAACTATCAGGAGTAAACATTTACGTATCGTCATCTTTTTATTAAAGCATACTATGGTAGATGGCAAAATTACGCATAATTTTGGCTTTATGGCTATTTTGTGCAATAAATTGCGACATAGCGCTTTGCATGAGATGCACAGATTCAAGATAGAAGTGCAATCATAGCCACCTCTTTCCTTGCTCTCTCCGCGACGTTCCGAAGATGAGGGAGGCACCATGATTGCACTTCTATCTTGAACCTATGTTTTTACCCGCAACTTAAGCAGAGTTATTTTTCTCCACTTTGTGTAACACATATATCCGCATAGTAATCAGAAGAATCATTTAATTGAATTCCCATGCGGCGTTGCTTTCCGCTTTCATTTTTTGATAACGATAAAATCAACTTATTTTGTGCACATCGGACTTTTATCCATTCAAACTGAAGCATGCTTCCATCATTATTAGAAACAATCAGTTCCTTATTGTTGTCTAAATCCATGATTTTACTTACATGAAGAGTTTTTGTAGTTTGAACAGAAATAGTATCAGTTTGCTCGTTGCAATCGTATTTTATGAAAATAAGATTCGTAGGACCACATTTCAAATCAGGAATATCTTCACTACTACATGAGACACCCCCACAAAGCATGCAAAATGAAAATATGAGAAATAAAATCTGCTTCATCACAATCAATATATATAGTAAAACATTATAAGATTATCTGTATATTTATATATAGATGTAGATCCATTACCTCCCCAATCTATATATTCCTTTCTTACGACGCAAAAGTACTCTATTATCCTTGTCAAGTCCATACCCATATATAGGTATTTTTTTATAATAGCAATCAAATAGCCACTGCTTTCCCCGCTTTGATTAAATTCAAAACTTATTGTGCTACATAAATATGCTAAATAACTGGACGTTGCTCGCATCTCCTACTTATAAAAAATACGCCCCTGGCTCAGACTTCAAAAGGCAAAAAGTTTGAGCCAGGGGCGTATATTCTATTTACTAATATTGTCCGGTGAAATGTAATCATGCAAACAGTAATAATTTATAAAAGGAGCCAAGACGAAAAAGTTGCACTTGGGACCTTTTACCATACTACAACAACTTACACGCCGAGCATCTTACATCTTACACTAACACGTTGCAACTTATTGACTATCAACACTTTTATTAGTGTAAGATGCTACCATTTCCACCTACACGCAACCTGCACACCCCTCATGCTGCCACACGGCACAAGCACGGGAGGGCGGTATCACAGCATAGGGGAGCAGAAAAGTCTGTTGCTCCGACTGATTTTCCTACGTCCCAGTGGCGTATAATCCACCGCATACGACAAAACCAACTGCGGGGCAGCGGGGTGTGATGTGTAAGATGTATGCAGGGGCGTGTAAGATACTTTGGAATCATCTTACACTCTTGAAACCTCTGTATATCAACTTGTTACGCACAAAAAGTGTAAGATGGCAGTAAAAACACACGCATTCATTTACAAGTAGGCTGACGGGGAGGGAGCAAATATTTGGGTACAAGTTGCACACCTCTTTTGATGGGTGCAATGCCTCAGCGAGACCGTTGCAACGCTTTTGTACTAAACCAATTTGTGTTGGTGATGAAGTCAGGAGAATGTGATGTTTTTTTGTTTGTGAGTTATGAGATCTGCCGCTAACGCGGAGGGCGTAACTCACAAACGATGAAACACCGCAATATCCCAACGTCATCACTATTTTATGCCTTTGAATGGGGCATATTGAAAAACGATGAGTCACGTCATTGACGAAGTCTGTACAAAAAATTATTGCTGTCAGGTAAAAGTCTAAAGCACATTGTAATGCTTTTGCCCTTTCAGGGCGCAACTGCTCCAACATGGGGAACCCCAGGGTGTCGCTACGCTTGCCCTGGGCTGAGTGCTCCATTGGGCTTTCAGCCC
>OLQN01000747.1_pt1 | contig 26555 bp, 20 predicted proteins | sample 1673181 | NCBI WGS metagenome assembly OLQN01 (sample SAMEA3136763, study PRJEB25190) | human gut metagenome | biome: human gut; feature: human-associated habitat; material: faeces | place: Austria | collected 2013
AGAAATACTATCTATTAAAGATTTCTCAAGGTAAAGGACACCGTTGTGCTCAAGGTCACTGCATTAGAAAGCTGCTTAGAATCATTTATCATTTACTAGAAACAGGACAATCATTTGGTCCAGCATTATTAAGATAAGACAAATGCATCTGAACTTTTAAAAAATTACATTTTAAAAGGTCTTTTCGTCATGCCTAAATTTAATCCAATATTCACATTTTCAAAGATCAAGTTAAAACTAACTAAAAAATCTAGTTATTTTGTATTTTCAAACTATTTCATAAAAAATACTTGAATTTTATATAGTTAGCTCCTCATCTATATTTAATATATAATCTTATAAATTTCTAGAACACAGTCCAGTCCAAGAATGAAATTCCTTATTTTCTAAAACATCCGCAATTCTCTTACATGCTTGTCCATCACCATATGGATTGCATGCTTTTGCCATAGAATCATATGCTTCTTTATTTTCAAGTAATTCTTTAAAATTTTTATATATTACTTCTTCATCAGTGCCAACTAAACGTAAAGTACCAGCTTTTACACCTTCTGGTCTTTCTGTAGTATCACGCATAACTAGAACAGGCTTACCATACGAAGGAACTTCTTCTTGAATTCCACCTGAATCAGTTAAACATAAATGGCATCTTGCCTCAAAATTGTGACAATCAAATACTTCAATTGGATCAATAATATGAATTTGATCACATCCACCAAGTTCTTCTTCTGCTGCCTTACGAACAACAGGATTCATATGTATTGGATAAACTGCTTTACAATCTGGATGTTCATCTAATACACGACGAATCGCTCTAAACATATTATGCATTGGTTCACCAAGATTTTCTCTTCTATGAGCAGTAATAAAAATAAGTTTACTATCTCCGACCCATTCAAGTTCAGGATGAGTATAATCTTCTTTTACTGTATGCTGCATTGCATCGATTACTGTATTACCCGTGATATATATTTTATTTGGGTCTTTACCCTCTTTAATTAAATTATCTGCAGCCATTTGCGTAGGAGCAAAATTATACTGAGATATAATTCCTACCGCCTGACGATTAAATTCTTCAGGATATGGTGAGTAGATATTGTATGTACGAAGTCCAGCTTCTACATGACCTACAGGAATTTGCAAATAAAAACAAGCTAAAGCAGTAACAAAAGTAGTGGAAGTATCTCCGTGTACTAAAACTACATCTGGTTTAACCTCTTCAAGTACTGCTTTAATTCTTTCAAGTATTCCTGTAGTAATATCAAATAATGTCTGTCCTTGTTTCATAATTGAAAGATCATAATCAGGAACCACATTAAAAGTATTTAAAACTTGATCTAACATTTGTCTATGTTGTCCAGTAACACATACAATTGTTTCTAACGACTCTCGTTTCTTTAATTCATTAACTAATGGACACATTTTAATTGCTTCTGGTCTTGTGCCAAAGACCAACATTACTTTTTTCATTTTTTACCTTCTTTCCTATTTTTTGTCAATTCAATAATAGATAAAATATAACAAAAAGAACTATTTTTTGAGAGTATTGATATTACTATATATACGCTAGCTCCAATTACAATTTGTAAAATAAGTGTTAAAAAATTATTAAGACCAAGCCATCGTATGGAATATATTACTATACCCATAACTAATCCAATTACACCATTTTGAAATATATCAAATAATTGTTGTTTATATGTATAATTTAATGCTGTTCTATTTGGCCATGAATTTATAATTTGGTTAAAAATACTACAAATTAACATACCATATGCAATAATTAGAGTACCGAAATGCATTGTTAAAAGTAATACAATTACACTAAACAGGTCTTTAATTATTTCTAATTTTAGTAAAACGCTACTTCTTCCAGTAGCTTTAATAGCATTAAGATTTGCTGTGTGTATTGGATAAAAAAAGAAACATATACAAAAAATTCTTAAATAGGGTACGCATGGAAGCCATTTATCAGTCAAAATTAGACTTACAACAGTATCAGCACATGCAAACAAACCCATCATTAATGGAGCCATTACATAAGTACTCACTTTAATAGATTGTCTTGTCATTTCTCGTACTCTACTTTTATTATCCTGTTCACTTGATAATGTTGGAAATAAAACACTATCAATCGATGTATTAATATTAGCTACAATCAAATCTGGAAATTGTCTACCTCTATTGTAAAAAGCTAAATCATCAGATGAATACATTCTTCCAATAATCAGTTGTCTTAATTGACCGTTTACTGTAGTAATTAAATTTGCAATCAGCATTTTCCATCCAAAAGAAAAAAGTCTTTTTAGTCTTTCAAGTGAAAAAGCTCTTATAGGCCTCCATTTAACTGTAATCCATAAAATAATTGTATCAACACTTGTGTTAAATAACATCTGAAATACTAAAGCCCATACACCATAACCTAAATAAGCAAGAATAATTCCAATAAATGCTGCACCTATAGTACCACCAAGTGTAGCAAAAAAAAATTTTTTAAATATCATATTTCTTGACACATACGCTTGCTGTACATTCTTAATACCAGAAATAACAATAATTAAACTTATCACTCTAATAACCTTTGTTAAGTCGGGCATTTTATAAAATTTTGAAATCATTGGAGCAAGTATAAAAACTATAATGTATAGAAAAATACATGATATTATATTAAAATAGAATACCGTCGAAAAATCCAGTTCATCAGCATCTTTTTTTTGAATTAAAGCAGTAGCAAACCCTCCATCAACAAAAACCTGTAAAATCGTTGTAATAACAGTAACTAGTGCAACTATTCCATATACTTTAGGATCCAATAATCTCGCTAATATAATTGAAACTAGCAAAGTAACAAACTGTGCTCCGCATCTTTCTAAAAAACGCCATAGTAAGTTTGAAAGTACATTTTGTTTAGTAACCATAAGACTAAACCTCCCTAAATATAAAATTATTGAAAATCACGTTTTTCAAACACATAATCTATTAAGTTTGGAAATATAACTCCGATAATTATTAATATTTTTCTCATATTAGATAATGTGTTGAAATTTTTATGAACAATTATTTTTTTATATTCCCCTTTTGATAATGAGATATCAAAAACATAATCCTCTATTTTATCCATTACATACGAATGATAAACATTGTTATAATATGCATCAAAATCATTTAAAAACTCAATCATTCTGTTATCGTGCTCAATCCTTTTATTCTTGTTTCGATATACTCGATTTGTCCATGAACCATCTGATGCTACTCTATGTCTTGCCATAATCTTATTAATATAATGAATCTCACCTAGAGTTGCTGCATACAACAATACAGTATAATCTCCTATACCGCGATTATTATATATTGCAGGTTTGTTTATAACGCACTCACGTCTAAACATTTGGGATGCAAGCTGTGATGGATTATCATATTTTATAGCTTTTTGTATTGTTATAGTTCCATCTTCTTCTAATGTATGAACCTCGCCAATTATTTTCTCTGTATTAGCTTCTATGTTTTCATAAGCGTGACAACACATAGAACAATTTGGATGGATAACCATATAATCATACAAAATCTGTAGTTTATTAGGATCCGTCCAATAATCATCCCCTTCACAATAAGCAATATATTTTCCTTTCATTAACGGATAAATATACTTGATTCCAAAAGGAATATTTTTGCTATATTGATTTTCTTTTTGAAAAATAGGTTTTATAAAGTCATATTTTTCTGCGTACTCCCTAATTATATCTGCTGTTCTATCTGTTGATGCATCATCATGAACAATAACTTCAAATCTAAAATTTGTTTTTTGCATTACAAACCCTTCTAATGCTTTTCGTATATATTTTTCATGATTATATGTAATACATTGAATTGAAACCATTACTTCGTCATTCATATCTATACCTCCCAGGTTACATCACATTTTAAAATTTTGGCAGGATACCCTCCTATAATTATACTCGCATTATCAAATTTTTTTGTAACACAACTATTCATAGCAATAACACTATCAGATGGAATTTTAGCACCTTTTAATACTTTGACATCTTGTCCAATCCACACATGATTTCCAATACTTACACTTTCATTATAATTTGTTCTTACACCATTTTGATAAATAGGATGTCCGTCGCAATCTCTAATATGTATATTCCATCCAAGCACGCAATCATCGCCAAATGAAATATTTTGAGAACAAATTAATGATAAATTATGATTACTATAGAAGTTTTTTCCAAATACTATTTTACCTGAACACCTAATTAATATTCCTTTTGAAAGAGAAGCTTTTCCATTAAAAACAATCTTGGAATTTTTCCCTAATACTAAACATCCTTTTTGTTCATGAGCTACTCCTTCTGAACCTTCAATTCCAATTTTAATCGAAAATGTTTTTACTTTATCTGGTAAAACTATAGAATGCTTATAAATTTCGACTACTCTAACTTTCCTACTGATTAATATAGGAAGTCGAAGTGCCTGCTTCAATCCTAATACTTTAAAATTTATCCATATAGTTTTTGGTAAATCTAATAAATGTTTTAATAAAAATACAATATAACTCATCTTTTTTCCCCTAATTTATATGACGTAAATTAACCGATATTTTTGCAATCTAATATGATAAAACGAACAAAAACAAAGAGTAAATATAATTAACTCATTTCCAATATAGTTTATTCTATTTCACTATAATCCATTCTATCACTAGATAATGTACAAGCAGAAATAAGGGCAAAAAAGTACCAGCTAAACCATTGCCAATCCGAAGATAAAACAAGAATTAAAACTACTAAATAAATAATATTTTCCTTTTTAATCCTTTTTTTCAAATTAAATACACATAAAGCTAAGTATCCAACACCAATTATTCCGCAGTTTAAAAGAGTTGTAACCCATACATTACTATAAGCTGAAACATTAAATACTTTTGAATATTGAGCTATACCTACTCCAAATAGTTTTTGCAAAATAGAATATTGATTAAATAAATCAACATGACCAATAATTCTATATTTTGTTGAACTCATTCTAGCACCATTTAAATCTGAATTAAAATTTGTAAAACGTTTTAAAACATATGAAATAGAGTCTCCAATAGCAGCATTTAAATTACTTGCAATGATAAGCATTAAAAGGAATATACCTATCAAAACAAATATTTTTCTAGTTGTTCTTGAAGATAAACTCAGTTTATTTTTCATAATTAATGTTAGAAAAGTAATTGTTGCTAATGTTATAATTGCTACGACTGATGTAGTCATCAACATGGCAATCGCATATAATAACATTCTTTTTAATTTTTCTTCTTTAAAAGCTTGTGCATATGCAATCGAAACATAAATACCTAGATATGAAGCTTCTTGAAATATTCCATTAGGTCGTATATCTCCTGTATTCACATCAATATAACCAGACCAACCATCATATTTTCCTAAAGCGAGCCCGGGAATTTTTCCATCCCACATATGTATCCCTATATATCCACAAATGAATTGCAATATTACAATGATAGATGCAAAAATAGCTATTAATTCAAACCAATAAAAAAAATCATCTCTACATGGCTTTTTCCATATATAGTTTAAACAAATTGCATAAATAAGCCATACAATTAAATTTTTACAAGAATTAGCTATATCCGACCCACTGGCAAGATTACCAAATAATCCTATGACGCCTAAGCCAAATAACCATTTACACAAAAAATCAGTATTTTTGTCTAATTTATAAGATTTTATAAAACATAGTATCGTCAAAAAAAGCATGATTATATCATTAATTTTTAATGTAATTCCACTACCGATTTCTATAAGAACATATGGATCTAAAACTGGTGCAAATGCTAAAAAAAAGCCAACTGTTCCTGTCAGAGATATTACACCAACTCTTTTATTTTGTAACATTTTTTTTCTCCAGCAATTCAGACATTCTATTTTTATATATTCCTATATAATAAGTTGGATTATAATATGATTCAAATAGATCCATATATTCAGAAATTAATTTATCAACATTAATTTTTTCAATCATTAATTTTTTAACTTTTTCATTAGGGTTAAAGTCTGATACTGGTACAACATATTCAAAATTAATAGTTCTATTGTAAAAATCTTTTATATATTTACTAAAAATCGGAATAACTCCAGCTGATAAATAAGATGATAATTTTGTGGGTGTTGCTACACGATTAACTGGATCATCTTCTCTTAACACAAATCCGAATTTTACATTAGCTAATGCTTCAGTCATCTTATCTGGTGCAACAGAGGTAACAATACAATTTCTAATATTTTTATTAGCAACTATTTTTTTTGCTTCTTCTTCTGCAAATGTAAATATTTTTAGTTCTGCATTTGAATCGATTTTTTCTATTTGTTTATAAAAATCAAGTGTTTCTTCAAAACACTGCCACTTGCTTAAAGAACCAACATAAGTAAATATATTTTTCTTATATTTTCTTTCATCTTTTTGAAGAGCTTCTGTTCGACTAACGTTAAAACAAGGCATGATAAAGCTTTTTTCACAAGTACTAATACGAAATTTGTTTTCTTCATATTTTTTCATTTCTTCTGAAACATAAAAAATTGCCAAAGCCTTTTTCATGGCAAACTTTGTAATTAAATCAAGAACAAAACATCTTAATTTGCTACCATTTCTCATAAAACTTTCTTCTGAATCTAATCCTTGCATCCAATAAATTATATTTTTATAACCTTTAAAATATATTTTGATAAAATCAACTGCAGTTGGAGCAACGATTATATCTTTTTTATCACACTGCTTTAATTCTCTTGTTTCCTCATATTGTTTTTCACCACACGCTTCCACAATGGAACCTATAACATCTAAATAATAATCTGTGACTTCCGCATTTGTACTTGAACTTCTTACTATTTTAATCATTTTTTTCCTCTATTCATCTAATAAATTAATTAATTGTTTCATTGCATTGCCTGGCAAATACTTTTTAGCTTCATTTATACAATTCTCTTTCATAACATTCCATTTTTTTACATCTTTACTAATTAAAACTATTGCATCTTTTAACTCACTTATACTATGTGTTTTAATAATCTCACCAGTTATTCCTTTTTTAATAATCTCTTCATTATACTTCCAATCACTAGCAATTACAGGAACACCAGCTGCATAAGCATCAATAATTGTACCAGCAAATCCTTCACCTTCATAATATGTAGGAAATAATAATGCATCATATTCTCTAAGCACCTTTGTACTTTGAGTGAATGGCACCATTCCTTTATATCTTATGTATTTAGGAAACATTGTTTGTAAATTCTTAAACCATTCCGTTTGACTTTTTTCAATCTGGCCATAAATATCTAATTCTGCATACACACCATCATATTTAGAATTAATCTCATTTACAGCTTGAACAGCTTCTTCTATACCCTTTTCTTTCATCACCCTAGAAAAAGTACATAATTTAATAGGATTGGAAATAGTATATTTAATTGACTTAACATCCAAGATATTTAAATCTTTACAATTTGGAATTACTTCGATATTATCATATCCCAAATTTGATAAGCGGTCTTTCATTGAATTTGTCTCAACAAAAATACACTTTAATTGTTTTAAATAAATATTTAACCAATTTCTATTTTTCAAAAAATCTGGAAGCCAACCTCCAATTACATCATAATATATGTTTCTCTTAAAAAACTTATTAAAACAGATCAACAATGGAGCAATAACTCGTAATCCGTTCTCTGCAGGAAGGATAATTATATTTTGAGAATTAATTAATGCATTTAATACAATAATTGGACTTTTTACCAAGGTTTTAACGCCCCCATATGTATCAATTTTAATCACATTATCTTGGCCTAATTTATTTGTCATTTCTTTATATACTATTTTAGTTTTTACTGTTTGTCCATTTAATAAATCTAAAGAATCTGCAAAACAACCAATTATACATATCTTTTTCAAAAAATTATCCTCCTTACTTTTTCATCTAAAAGAAATATTATATTGTTAAGAACAATTTTCTGTTCACTATAATTTATTCTTAATTAACATACTTTTTCTTCTTATAAAAACCAAAAATTAAGTTTCTACCTGTATTAAAAATACTAGTGATTGAATTCAATTCCTCTGCTTCACGATATAACTTGTAATGCCACCCAATCATAGTCTTAATACTGTGCGTACTAATACTGCCTGATCTACCTTTTCTATATTTGGCAAGATATTCATCTAACAAATAACAATCCGCTTTTTTGCATACTTTTAACCACATCGCATAATCATTATTCTTTTTTATATCGTAAATTTGAATTAACCCGATTTTTGATGCATCATACATTACAGTCAAACATCCTGGCCAACAATAATTAAACATTCCTGTTTTTGTAATTCTTTTTGGTCCTGTTACTTTAACACCAGTATCATTTCCATCAACATCAATTTCTTCATAGTTCGTATATGAAAAAGAATAATTATTACTATTCATAAATTCAATTTGCTTTTCTAATTTGGTTGGTAACCACAAATCATCTGAATCTAAGAATGCAATCCATTGTCCTTTTGCTTCACGCAAAGCTTTGTTTCTACTTACTGCTGCACCTGAATTTACTTCATTTTTGAAATATCGAATTCGATTATCATTTATTTCTTCAAGTATTTTTTCTGTATTATCTGTTGAACAATCATCTACGATTATTAGTTCCCAATTTGTATATGTTTGATTCAAAACAGATTGAATAGTTTGTTTAATATATGGTGCTGTATTATAAGAAGGCATAATAATTGAAATCAAACCTTCTTCTCTTTCAATTCCATCTTCACCACTTAAAATATTTTTGGCAATTTGCTGTTTTTGTTGATAATCACTCTGATCTACTTTCTCAGTTCTCAATAAATAATCACCAAGATCTTCTGCAGTAGCCATATCATCTTGTGTGATACCTTCTTGTTTAATGAATGCTTTCTTAACTGTATCTAAGATAATTTTTAAGTCATCTTTAAAAGTAACCTTTTTAATATACTTTAAGTCCCAATTCATTTTATCTTCCCAAGAAATCGCATTACGACCATTGACTTGTGCTAATCCACTCAGTCCAGGTTTAGCTGTATGTCTCATTCTTTGTTCTTTACTCATAAAAACCATGTCTCTTACAAGCTGTGGTCTTGGACCAATAACAGACATTGTACCATTTAAGATGTTAAATGCTTCTGGAAGTTCATCAAGACTTGTATTTCTTAACCACTTACCAAATTTAGTAAGTCTTACTTCATCTGAAAGTAAATCTCCATTTTCATCTCTTTCGTCAGTCATAGAACGGAATTTATACATTTTAAATACTGTTTCTTTACCATCTGGACCAACTAATCCTGGTCTATCCTGTGTAAATAAAACAGGAGAACCTAGTTTTGTGCGAACAAGAACTGCCACGCCTAAATAAATAGGGCTAAATACTACAATGGCACCTGTAGCACAAGTAACATCAATAGCTCTTTTTACATACTTCTCATAGAATCCCATTTCACGAGGTGTAATAGGATCAATTGATTCTGCTTTATATGTTGTTTTCTTTGCCTTATTCTTCATTACTGTTGCCGTTACTGCAGTAGTTACAACAGCTCCAGTAAGTAAACAACCTAACACTTTCTTTTTAGACACAACTCTCTCCCATTACTCAAAACAAGCTTTAATTACTTCAATAATTCGATCTTGTTGTTCTACTGTCATTTTGTTATCACTAGGTAAACATAATCCTCTATCAAAGATATCCATACCTATATCTTGTGTTTCACCTTTAATATATGCATTTGTCTTAGCTCTATTGATTCCATCTTTATTAATAAATGGATTTAATCTATAAATCGGTTGCATATGCATTGGTTTCCAGATGGGTCTTCCTTCTGCATTGATTGAAGCAATGGCTTCTAAGATTTCTGTTGGACAAGTTTTTCCTGGTTCTTTCGTATAAAGAACATCTCGTTCTGAACGAACTTGTTTCGTCATTGCATCTTCATCAATGATTAAACATGATAACCAATAGTTTGGTTCACAATCTTCTGGAATTGGATTCATTTGTACTGGTAATCCCTTTAATCCTTCTTTGTATCTATAGTAAATTGCTTTCTTTTGTTGAATATGTTCATCAATATAAGGTAATTGACCTCTTACTACACCTGCAACAACATTACTCATTCTGTAGTTATAACCTAATTCTTCATGTTGATACCAAGCTGCATTTTCCCTTGACTGAGTTGACCATTTTCTGACTTTATTAGCTGCTTCTAAATCATTAGTTAAGAAACATCCTCCACTTGACCCAGTAATGATTTTGTTTCCATTAAAAGATACAGTGTTATACTTACCAAATGTGCCTGTTTCAATGCCTTTATAAGTAGCTCCCATAGACTCTGCTGCATCCTCTACTAGAATGGCATTATGTTTATGAATCACTTCCATTATTTCATCCATTTTACCTGGAGTTCCATATAGATGTGCTAATACAACAACTCTTACGTCTGGATAGATTTCAAAAGCTTTTTCTAATGCCTTTGCATCCATGTTCCAAGTTTCTGCCTCTGTTTCAATAAATACAGGTTCTCCACCTTCATAAACAATCGGATTGACTGTCGCATCAAATGTCATGTCTGAACAAAATACTTTTTTACCTTCTAAAGCACCATGACCTACTTTTGGCATACCATAAGCTTCAATACCAGCTAGCTTCATAGATAAATGTAAAGATGCAGTACCACAAGATAAACCAACTGCATATTTACAACCAATCTTTTCACAAGTCATTGCTTCTACTTGATTAATATTTTCCCCTACAGTAGACATCCAATTTGTTTCATAAGCTTGTGTCATATACTTTAATTCATCACCATGCATAGTTGGGCTTGAAAGCCAAACCTTTGATTCAAATGCCTTAAATTGATTATCCTTATTAAACATACTATTTCACCCCTTGATTTATTTCTTCTGGTCTTCTAAATGTTGGTACAACACTTCTCAATGCTTCTCTAGCATCATTGTCATCTTCAGATTCAATTGCGTTTCTTAATACTTCAAGTTTTTCGTCAATTTCTTCTTTAGATAGTGGTGTATCCTTTTCAATGAAGATCAAGTCGTTATCTGTTTTTGTTAATGTTTGACTATTAATTAATAGTTCTTCATATAATTTTTCTCCAGGACGTAATCCTGTTTCTACTATTTCAATATCATGAGCACCTGATAGTTTGATCATGTTTTGTGCTAAGTCTAGAATCTTAACGGGTTGACCCATGTCTAGTACAAATAATTCTCCATTGTTTGCCATAGCCCCTGATTGTAGTACCAATTGACTTGCTTCTGGAATTGTCATAAAGTAACGAATAATTCGTTTATCTGTTAATGTTACAGGACCACCTTTGGCAATTTGTCTTTTAAATAATGGAATTACACTTCCAGCACTTCCTAAAACATTTCCAAAACGAGTTGCACTATATTTTACTTTTCCATAAGTACTAGCAGATTGAACCATCATTTCACACATACGCTTTGTTGCTCCCATCACATTGGTTGGATTTACTGCTTTATCAGTGGATACCATCATAAAGCGTTGTGCTTCATATTTTTCACAAAGTTCAATCAAATTTCTAGTTCCAAACACATTATTATAAATAGCCTCCACACAATTGTGTTCCATTAAAGGAACGTGTTTATGCGCGGCTGCATTAATCACAATTTGAGGATGGTATTTCTTAAATACTTTTTCTAATGCTTTCTTATGTGTAATTGAACAAATTTCAATTTGTAGATTTAAATCATTGCCATAAGCAATCTTTAATTCTTGTTGTACATCATAAGCACCATTTTCATAAATATCTAAGATGATAATCAATTGTGGTTCCATCTTAGCAAGTTGTCTACAAAGTTCAGATCCAATTGATCCTCCACCACCAGTAATTAAAATTACCTTATTTTTATAATAAGCATTCGTAGCTTCATTTGTGACAGCTAATGGTTTTCTAAATAATAATTCTTCAATATCAAATTCTCTTAAGTTACGCTTACTTCCTGCAGTATATAGTGTTGGATAGTCATATACCTTTACTTTATATCCAGCATTCTTATAATGTTCATATAAACATTTCTTTTTGTTTACATCCATTGTTGGAATCGCGAATACAATTTCTTGTACTTCGTAAGCCTTTAACTTTTCTAAAGTCGCATCATCCGCATACCATACAGGAATGCCATGCACTTCTCTACCGGCTTTTTCTTTATTAATATCAATAAAACAACGAGGTGTATATACTGCATTTTCATCATTTAATAAATCTTCTGCAAAACTAGCACCAACACGCCCTGCACCAACAATCGCAATCTTGATCTTTTGAACTTCTTTATTCGTATCCGTTTCAATACTTGAAAATCTATATAGTAACTTAGCTAGAAACTTACCCTTTTTCGTTACATTATCACTATATAAATAACAATATCTATAAATCATACGAATAGTAATGGAACCCAATAAGTTTACACAAACTAAACTTAGAGTTCTCGCAAAACTCATTTGTTGAATTGGCAAACCCATTTGAACTATATAGAGAAGTATAAATGCGATACCATCTGAAACAATCATACGAATATAGCCTTGAATACCGCCATAACGCCAAATCTGACCATAAATATGACCAATTAAACGACATACAAAGATAATCGCAAATGCGAGTATTGTTAGTTTTAAAGATTCAGTGTTTGTTAATGATTCGTTTCCACCATACAACCATATTAATAATAAGGAAGATATCGCATAAACAATCACATCATACACAACCAAAGACCAACGCGTATTATTTTCTTTTCTATTTTTACTCATCCAAATCTCCCATTCCATAAAAAAAACTCGCTAAAAAACACGAGTCAATACATAATCATTCTATAAATAGATACACTTCTCCCTACCTAAAGCAAATAAAAAGATGAACAATTCAATTAAAAATGCGGAAAACCAGCTATTTTTAATATCCTATGTATGTACCCTATAAATACTGATTCTAAAAATAAACCGTACCCTTCCCAAGAATAACAGTTGCTTATATATTATAGCCTAATACCCCCCCCCGTCAATGAACATTTGTTACTTAAGCTTAGGTGAAAACATTAAATATATTTAATATTACCCTTATTTAAAACGCATAAGCATCATATAACAAATTAAAAATATTTTTTAGAAAATTTCCCTTAAATAAAGACATTTATCAATAAAGTTAACAACTGTTTTATAACCAAATGAATGTAATCGGTTACACAAATATATAAAGGTTCACTATTTTTAACGAACTTTTATATATTCTATTCTAGCTTATTCTTATATACACTATCTCTTATAGATATAGAGTTAAGAATGTCTGAAGGTAAATTACTATTATTTAATATATCTTCTACTTCTTCTTTAAGACTTCCTTTATCCCATGGACTCAATACTATAGTCAAACCTCTAAAAAATTCGTCATATAAATTCAAATCTATATATCTCCACTTATCAAACTTTGTATAAAGCAAGCTACTCAATATACGTGTTTCTTGTTCTATTGCCCAATCATCCGTTTTATATTTTCCAAATACTGTTGGATCATATATATTTACATCCTTAACACTATTGTTTTCACCGGTTATCTTATCCAAATGTAAATCTGCTTTCCCTGAATAATTTTGAGTTATCTCTTTTTATTTTTTTGATTTATATACAACATCAAACACTTCTACCGTATTAATACAACTACCTATATCATATCTAGATTCTTCAAATTCTTTTCTATTATTTACAGCACCTTCATACTCACGAGAATTAAAAAAACAAATTTTATTGTTTTTAACCCGCGCAAAATTGGTATTAATGCAATCTTTGAAGTTCAATGCGAAATTCTTAAATTGTAACAACACTTTGTTCTCTTTAACATCCTTACCATAATTATTCCAAAAATAACTATTTTCTTGATTTGTATGCGTAAAACACGTAACAAAATATCCTGGTGCAAATTCTGTTACACCTAAACGTTCTTTTTCATTTTCATCATTTAAACGAGGATTAGCTAGACTTGTACTACGAATCGTTTTGTTTTGAAATATTAAACGCATTGTATCAATATCCGTCGTATACCCCATACAGTCATATTGTTTTAATTTATTATCAATATGAATTGTTACATTTGATGTACAAGCATCATCTACTTTTTCATCTGTTAAAATAATATTTATATCATCAAGAGAAAACACAAAATTCATTTCACTATTTTTTTTATTCATAAGTATATTTACCTCCTTCGTTACTCTAATTAATATTTAAACAGTTGGGGATAAACTCCTCTTAGAACCGTACGTGCAAATTTCCCGCATACGGCTCCCCACTGTTACTTTTAAACATTCTTATTATATATAACAAAAGTCAAAAGTGAAATCTAAATATTACAAAGACCAGAATCAAATATTATAAAAGGTAGGCTTGTGCCTACCCACTATGCGAACTTTGCGTTCTAATGAAAAGTAGTACCTTATGGTCTACAACTATGCGGACTAAGCGTCCTGATATCTTTTACAAACATATTATGCATGATTAATCAACATGAATCAACCATTCAATTTCAAAACTATAAATGTATCTATTGTTATAAATTCTCTATTTCATCCAATCCAGGTGCAACTGAAAAAAAATCATTATCAACTGCATTTCTTAATGAATCTGTGTTTTTCTTTAAATAGTCTGCTGCATTAATTACGGAAATACATTGATCATATTTCTTTAAGAAATTGAAGCTATGTTTAGGAAGAGGCAAATCCAATATATCTAAATTGTGTGTTGTATAGAACAATTGACTATTAGGCTTTAACTCATTAATCATTAAGGATAAAAATCCTATTTCAATATCTGAATATACATACGAAAACTTTTCATCACAATAATACAAACTATGCATACCCAATTTAATAGAAGATACAATACTGGCAATATCTAAACCAGCCTTTGTACCACTCGACAACAAAGAATCGTTTACCATCTTTCCATCTTGGATAATTATACTTTTATCTGCCATTTTAATCACAAATGCATTCTTTAATTCTTCTATTCTATTTACACTCAAAATACTTGGATCCAACACTCTTAAAGTATGTTCTAGAACATTAAGATATTTATTATTAGCCTTAATACCATAATTAAATATAGAATCTATTGATAACCTTCTTAATTTCTCCAATTCTATTATGTAATTTGATTTATTCGACCTAATCATCATTGAATCCAATCTTTTAGCACTAGACTCATAATTATCTCTTAAACAAATATCTGTAGATACAATATGAACCTTTATATTCTCAGAAGAATAAATATAATCATCACTAGGATCAAATACAGCATGAATTCTATATAGCTTATTATCATCCACAAAATCCATACTAAAAGAAGCCACTTTATTTTTATTTGAAATGAATCTTGTGATTATATCTGCATTCCGTTTATCAATAAAGTTAAAAATAGAAAGGATTACTCTACCAAGAGAAGTCTTACCAGTCGCATTTGATCCCATTATTATATTTATTTTCTTATACCGAAAATTAGGAAACCCTTCTAAATATTCATTTTCGACTTTTCTTGGATAAGAAAAGTTCACATGAAAATCTCTAAAACAACATAAATTATCTAGTTTTAAATCCATTATGATCAAATGCATCAACCTCTTTATTTTCAAACAAAAACAAAAGACCAACCCCCGGCACATAGGAATGCTCAATGATAACTCACCTACCCCATTCTGGGACCCAGCGTTAATCCTTCACAAGTTGATCTGTGCTTATATTGTACTATAAATCAATATAAAAGCATCAATGAATTTGTCAATTATTCGTGTTTTATGCTAAATTATAAGTGGAGATAGAAATATCTTCAGTGAACAAGCACTATAAGCTGAAGACAATAGGAAGTCGTTAAAACATCCTAATCGTGGTCACTGTAAGTGATGGGGTGACAACCACCAGTAAAGTTGAAGACAATGGGAAGTCGTTAAAATATCCTAATCATTGTCGCTATAGCGATGGGCTGACAGCCAGCAGAAAACTTGGTTTATGATTTGATGTCTTAGGACATCTTTTTTTGTGTTTATGTATGTGAATGCAATATGAATCTTATATTAATATCACATATTAGTGTTATTGATATTTTATATAAACTATTATTTGTTTTAAAGTATCATATTAATATTTTAAATCTCTTTAATCTATAGTATAATCAAATCAGATTAGTTTAGCAAATCATTTGATCAATGGAGTATACGAATGGCAAAAAGCACTTTAAATGTAGAACATAAATCGTATAAAAATATTGATGAGCAAATAACATATTTATACGAATCAAAAAAGATAATTGTGGCAGAAGAAGATAAGCATTGGCTTATTGATGTAAATTATATTACTTTAATAAACCCATACAAAGAAATTTTTGCGACTGGAAAAGATAAAGATGGAAAGCATATTTATAGTGAGTATGTTGATTTCAAAGAACTACTGAAAATAATGAAAATAGAGCTTGAGTTTACTGATACTCTATATAAAAGCATTCGAGATTTTGAAAGAAAATTTAAAAACGTAGTTTTTTCAGTTTTATGCAAACACTATGTAGAAGACAGAAATGATCTTTTTTGTATAAATTATTCAACAGAAATAAATAATTTTTCAAAGAATCATTTACAGCATGTTTATCCTATGTTTTGTGACAACATATGTAAAACATTAAAGAAAACAGGTTATATAGAAAATAATTTCGAAATAACAACTAGAGTAAATCTTTTAAAAAAAATTTACTCTATAGGTACAGGAAAAGAAATTAATGGATACATTTCTGATACATCAAACCGACTAATTACACATTACACAAAAAAGCATGTTGTTGCACCACTTTGGGTAATTCCAAATGCTTTAACCCTAGGTGAAGTATCAATACTATTTTCAATGCTTAATGAAATTTTACAAAATGAAATATATACGATAATGAAAGGAGAAAGTTTATATACAAAAAGTGGTAATTACGAATATAAAAAATTAAATAAATTTTCTGGCCGACTCGAATTCATACGAACAATGAGAAATACAATCAATCATTACGAACCACTACTACCACTATTTGTAGGATGCATTAACAATCAAACCAAAGCAATAAAATCTTCTCAAGTTTATACAGCATTATGTGAACTGAATGATACATGGCATTTTGAGCCCAATAAGTCTCAAACATTTTCAACAACCTTAAATATCAACACAAAACTAACAACATACAATATTCCAAAAATTCGGTTATTAGAAATGATGAAATCGTACAGCTATAACAAGAAATATTAAATAAAAAAAACTGGACTCCATCTCAATCAAGTTGAGGTAGGATTCCAGGGTGCGCATCTCACGCCTTCGTCAAGTTCATTGTACCACATATTTTTTAATGCTACAATCTATAAAATTACTTTCATACAATCCTACAATTAATTAAGACACATCTAATCTTTCGGTTTAGCATCCTTTAAGAAACTAATTGCAATCATGACTATGACTATACCTATTGGGAAGGCTGCAATGATACTTACGCTTTGTAAGTTATTCATTGAACTTTGGGCAAACAATAATGCGATTGGAAGAAGAATCAATAGAATACACCACATTAATTGTAATGTTTTGTGTGGCATTTCATCTTCTTTTAATTCGTGATAGCAATAACATGAAGCCGTTAGTGCAATAGAATCAAAGCTAGTCGCATAGAAGGCAATCATTGTAAATAATACAGCAACCATAACAAATGGTGCACAAGGAAGTGTTTTAATAATATCTACGATCATGCCATATAAATCACCAGTCTTGGCATATTGTGCCATGAAATCGGCAATACCATGCATTTGAAGTCCCATGGAGTAGTTTCCTAGAACAATAAAACTAATTAGTGTAGATCCTACACCAAATACATATCCTCCAAGAATGGTTTGTCTAACGGTTCTTCCTCTTGAAATACTTCCAATAAAGAATGGAGCAGCTACACACCATACCATCCAATATGCCCAATAGTAAATCGTCCAGTTTTGTGGGAAGTTTGTACTTCGTAATGGATCTGTAAATGTAGAAAGTCCAATAAAGTTTTCTACCATCGTTCCAAGTGAATTTAATCCAGTTTCAATAATATAACGGGCTTGTCCACCAAATAATAAGACGAAGGCTAATAAACCAAAGAAGAAGTAGATACAAAGGTTTGCCAAACGACTAATTCCTTTAAAGCCATGAAGTAATGAATATGTATATACAATACATGTGATGATTAGAATTACAATATTAATGGCAGTTCGACTTACAGTTAAGTGGAATAAGTCTTGAATAATTGTTGCCATTAAAGGAGTGGCAACACTAAATGTAGTAGCTGTTCCTGCAAGAAGAGCAAAGACAGCTAATAAGTCAATGATTCTTCCTGGCCATTTATCTGTATATTTACCAAGTAATGGTCGACATGCTTCTGAATATTTTTGGCGATTTCTTTTTCTAACGTGAAGCATAAAACCAAAGGCTACGGCTAATACTAAATAAAAGCTCCAAGGAATTAAACTCCAGTGAAATAATGGATAGACACCAGCCCATTGTTGAATACTTCCCATTTCTTTAATATGAGGATCCGATGCATACATCACCCATTCTGAAAAAGAATAGAATAAAATATCGGCCGCAAGACCACATGTAAACATCATAGAGCCCCACGCAAAGAATGAGTATTGTGGTTTTTCTCCTTTTTCACCTAGTACAATATCACCATATTTAGAAAAAGCAATGTAAATAGATAGTAAGAAGATTCCTAGTCCTATAATCAAATAATAACTTCCAAATGTATCTCCAAAAAAGAAGCGAATTTGGCTTAATACTACATTCGATTGTTCTGGAGCCACAAAGAAAACAAAACATAATACTAGAATCAGACATAACGGTAATAGTGTAATCATCCAATCAATTTTATTTTTCATTTCTTGTACCCCCTGTAGCTTGGATCCATATCAATCAATTCATCCAATCCATCAATTTCTACTACATTCTCTTTTTTCATTGGCATAACACCTAGTTGGTAGTGTTCCGGATGACAAAACATAGCTACATCATCCCAATAGATTTGACGATTTTGTTTCGTATCAAATTCATATTCCAAATCTTGTTTTAATTGTTTTCCATCTTGACTATTCCATCTTGAAATACTATAAAGTTGCCAACCCTTTAAACCACCCGTACGACTACAAGAAGTGACAATACCATTCTCTACTTGCTGTAGCCATTCGTCTGTACCATTTTCAACATACACGCTGTTATAGCCTGAACGCTCAAATTCTGGTTTTAAGATTTCCGGATTAAAAATAATTTGATCCCCATCCAAAATAATGGCATTTTCTATATAGTCTCTAGCTACATATAAGGAGGCAATATTGTTACAAGTATCAAAATAAGGATTGTCAATGACTTTTAATCCTTTATATTCCTCTTCTAAACTATAAAATTTTTCTTTTAAATACCCCACCACAACATAAATTTCATAAATACCATTCTTATGAAGTGCATCAATGACAGTATCGATCATTCTTACACCATTCACTTTGACTAATGGTTTTGGTGTTTCAAGCGTTAAAGGACTCATACGAGAACCAAACCCAGCCGCCATAATAATGGCTCTTTCTACTTTGTACATAAACACATTCCTCTTTCTTCTAACATTTCTTTAACGATTCGATAATATTCTTTGGCATAACGATATTGTTTTAATGAATATTCACCAAACTCTACGCCTAAGTTACGTTTATATTCACACCAATTGCTCCATAACAAACCGCAAATGGCAATATAGGCATAAATCTTAATTCGAACCATGTCATCACAGTCATTGTCAAAATATAAATCGATCAATGTTTCCACATCATTACGATCATACATGGAATAAATCGCAAACATCGCAATATCAATATGCTGATCTTGCATACCCGCATATTCCCAATCAATTAAATACAATTCATCTTTTGAGAACAAGAAATTATCTGGTACGGAATCAATATGAGATAATCCCCACTCTTTAGGTTGTCCATCCACAAATTCTTTTAATTCATAAATATGTTTCTTTGTTTCTTTATAATCCCTATAAATACTCGGAGCACCCTGCCAATACGATTCATACTTCTCTAATTCTTCAAATACTTCAAAAGTATGATTCACTTTTAATTTTTTATTGTGGAAAGCACGAAGCTTTTTCATACAATCACGAACATCTCCAAAATAAGTTGGATCACAAGCATGTGCATCCTCAATATATTCTGTAATTTTATAGCCATTATCTGGATTCATATAAATTACAGGATCACAAATATGCTCATCTTTGATCACTTGATACACATCATATTCATGTCTTCGATTAATTAGTTTATCCGTACCTTCACCCGGAACACGCATAATATATCGTTTTGAATTCACTTCAAAACTAAAGGAACGATTGGTCATACCCTTCTTTAAAGGATAAATCGATTGAATATCACTCAATTCACAATGAAGCGTATCACTAATAATCTGCATTAAATGCGAATTTAATATTTCCGTATCCTCATCCAAATCCCTTAATTGTTCATAAGTATTCACTTCATAAGCCTTATTAAAGACATAAGGAGAAACTATCATCTTATCTTTGACATACAAAGCATCTTCCCAAAAAGCATGTTCATACTCTCTTTGACAAGACATAGAAGAAATACGTTTACGAATGAATGGAGCATCCATAAATGAAATATAAGAAATACCAATCATTGTATCCCCCACTTCATTCATCTTAGTCTTAGCAAGTTCAAATTTTTTATTTAAGCGAACCGAAGTATTCAATGTTTCCTCATTTTTAATCATGTACCAAGAATACAATTCACAAGCACTAAACGGATTTTCTTCACACCAAATATCACAAGGAACAATATACGTATTCTCTAAATTTGAATTCACAAGATCTAATGAATACATATTATTCTTTCTTGCATATTCCATGTTACAAACCAAACTCACATTATAATCATCAATCAAAAATTCAAACTCTTCCTTCATAAATCCAACAACAACACAAATGTCATATACACCCACTTCATGAAGTTGACAAATCAAACGTTCAATTAATGTTTGTCCTTTTACTTTTAATAAAGCCTTAGGCACCTCCGTATTAATAGGAACCATACGCATACCTAAACCAGCCGCTAAAATAATAGCTTTTTTAGGCTTATAGGATTCAATCAAAACTTGACTCTTATCTGTAAGATTCCAATTCGAATCTATATACTCATTATTTTGAAGAAATTGAATCGACTGGTTGATTTTCCCTAAAGAAAAACACAATACATCCGCCAAATGACGCTGACTCACCTTTCCAAGCTCATATATTTTCTTTAAAACACTTTTATCAACAATGTTCATATAATCATTTTCTCCTTGTTATATGAACATTGTAGTACAAAAAGAAAAGGAATGCAAATAAAATTACATTCCTCAATAAAAAAATACGATTTATTATTTGGCTACAAAGTAATCCATGATGGATAAAGCAGGGTTTGCGAATGCAAGTATGGGCTTAAGCCTTAGAATACTCTAGCTCCTGGGATTCCTTTTTTTATTCTCAACTACCAGACTATTTTAATTACTCGCATAGATTTGTAGTGCTTGAGAAATATTTTCAACACGAGCCACTAAAGTCTCTTCTCCTTCTTCACCATCCAAGGTCCAAGCTAGTTTTTCTTGGGATTCAATGATGATGGATTTTGCTTGATATCTCTCTACATATTTCATATTTAATTCTGGATGTAAAACACCCAAAGGATAATTATATAATTCTAATAGATTAGGTGTATGTTCCACTAAAATTATGTCAAACAAACCATCTTTAAATGTATTGTCGGCTTGTTCTACCATTTCAAAACCTGCAACACGATTGCCATTAATAATTAAGCCAAACATTAAATCCTTTTCAAAAACTTTACCATCCAAATTCATCTTAACATGATAGGGGTGTAAATTTGGAATCTCATGTATTGCCTTAATAATATAAGCAAGGTTACCAATTTGTTTTTTTAATTCTTGTTTTGTTTCATAACTTACGTTACAAAAAGCTCCAAATCCAGCTACATAATTAAAGTAATGCGAATTCATCTTACCCACATCAAAAGATTCAATATGACCAACACATGCAATGTTTGCGCATTGTTTCATATCGTTTGTAAGGCCAAAGTTCGTACCAAAATCATTCATTGTACCCGTTGGAAAATAGGAAATTACAGGTTTATGTTTTAATTTCATCAATCCATTTGTAGCCTCATTTAAAGTACCATCTCCACCAAATACGGCTACCACATCAAATCTTTCGCCATTTTCTTCAATATAACGAGTTACATCCATTGGTTTTTGAGACAAATAAATTTCCATTTGGTAATTATTGGCAGAAAACAAATTTAAGGCATCTAATACAGATTCTTTTGAATTTTTCTTACCTGAATTTGGATTAATCAATACAAGAACTTTTTTTCGATTCATTTACTTTTTACTCTTTCCATACAATATATACTTATCATAATAATTTGAATGCATCATTGTTTGCTTATTCAATTTTTTATACCCAATCTCTTCAACGACTGTAGGCGTATCCGTAAATAAATTTGTACCTAAGCCTAATCGTGGAGAATCATAAGTTATTCCTAAACTAGCTACAGTTGTAGGATACAAATCATAAGTTGAAACAGTACGCGAATTTTGTGTTGCAGGGCTAATAGCCGGATTTACAATCGTATAATACACCTTACGATCATAACCACTATCTTCTATATCCTTAAACCAATCATTGTCCATACTCTTATGATCTCCTGCCAGTACAATGGTAGTATTGGCATACCAATCTTGTTGTTGAATCCATTGTACTAATTCAGTTACATGTTTACTTGAACAACGAATCACATTTGAATATTGATCTCCATATAAATCTTCACATTCCTCACATGGATAGCCTCCTACAAAATGCGTATCGGCTGTCAACATATTAAAATTAAATGGTTGTCCACTTGCAGCTAAATTGGTTAATTCATTTTTTGCAAATTCAAACAATTTCAAATCTTCATAGCCCCACCAAACATAATAATCCTTATCAATCCAACCATTCTTAACAGCCGAATAATAATCGACAATCTTATAATTTCCATGAAGATTGAAATAATATTCTCTTCCTCCAAATTTTGCATCAGACCCCAACAAAATTTCATTTTGATAGCCATTATCCTCTAATAAATCGCCTAAAGTATAGGCACCTGGTAAAAAAGATTTATCCGATAAATAAGAGTTGGCTCCTGCAGGCGTATTTAAAGGCAAACCACTCGTTTGTCCGACTAAAGCAGCCGCAGTCCAGCCTGACATAGCCGGTGCATAAAAACCATTGTTACTATAATTGCCATTGGTAAATGTTAAATTGTTTTCCGATAGTTCTGTTAATTCTGGAATCAAAGATTCTTCAAAATAACCACCATGCGCCGTATCTTCATACGTTGTTTCCATAGATTCCATAAAAATATAAACTAAATTACGTTTTGTTTCAGGAAACGTATAGTTTACACTTGAAGGATCCACATAATACTTTTCATAAATATTCGATGGATGCATGACATTATACCAATACTCATCAATTCCAACGGCATAAATGCAATCTGTAATTCCAAAAACATATACAATTAAACAACAAATAGATGAAATAACAATTAATATACAATTTGTTTTATGTTGAAGCTCACCATTCTTAATATCTACACTTGTTTTCCAATCACTAATCATTAATAGTAGTAACAAAATACATGAAACGATAATAGGCATTGGTAAACATTCAGATACAAAAGAATCTAGTACGGCAGAATCAGCACCATCCATTGGCACCATCACATGAAAGATTACTTGTTCAAACGGAATATCACCAAATGCAGATGGAACCCATTTAGCTACTTGAAATAATAATAAACCTATAAAAACTAATATTACTGTTAAAACTGAAATCATTCTTCTTTTTTTCATTGATATCACCTTTATGTAAAAAACAAATAAATTTTACCACAAAAAAAGAACATTCGAAATGAATATTCTTTATAAAATGTATTTATTTTAAAGCTCCAGCTACATAGACACCATTTGAATCGACATAATAACGATCATGATCAACCCAAGATGACTTTACATATTTACCATCACTACCACACCAATAGTTACCTACCCATGCATTTGTAACTTTAACACCTGAACCATTTAGATAGTAATCCTCAATCCAACGATTTGTATAATAAGCTCCATCACTACCTACATAATATCCATCTGGTGTAAATGAATTCGTATACATTATTCCATCACTACCTAAATAATACGCTCCTTGCCAAGCATTCTTTTTAGTTAGACCACTTGCTTCCATGTAGTAGTATTTTCCATCAACTTTAATCCAAGCATTTCTTACATAAACACCACGCGCATTTACATAATAACGATTATTATCTACCCAACTTGATTTCACATACTTACCATCTTCACCACACCAGTAGTCACCTACCCAATGGTTTTTAATAACATTACTATTTCCATCAATAAAGTAATCACCAACCCATTGGTTTTTAGCTACAATACCCGAAGCATTCAAATAATAATCTTTACCATCTACAGTAATATTTTGGTTTCTTAAATAGACACCATCCTTATTTACATAATATCCATCTGGTGTAAAGGCATTTGTGTACATAACACCATCACTACCTAGATAATATGCACCAATCCAAGTATTCTTAACCACAAATCCTAGACCATTTGTATAGTAGTATTTTCCATCATTTAGAACCCAACGATTTGTATAATAAGCTCCATCACTTCCTACATAATATCCATCCGGTGTAAAGGCATTCACTAACATTTTACCTTCAGAATTCAAGTAATAATTTCCTTGCCAACTTGAAGTTTTCATAATACCAGATGCATTAAAGAAATAGTAAGTTCCATCCATTTGAATCCATCCCGTAACCATTTTTCCATTCAAATCAAAATAATATGTATTTTGATCAATTGTAGTAAATCCTGTAGCTACACTTCCTTCTGAATCAAAATAATAGTATGAGCCATTAATTTGAATTAATTGATTTGTCACAAAAGAATGAGTCTTATTTGAGTAATACTTTTTCTTGCCATCAACCGTTTTCCATTCATAAGCATGTAAAGAAGGTACCCAAAGACCATTTTCATCTACATAACAATCACCAATCCATTGATCTATTGCAAGCTTTCCATTACTTAATACATAACTATTACCAATCCAGCAACTTGTTAATTTTTTACCAGAACCATCAAAATAATATTGTGCATCATCAATGGTTTGCCATCCAGTAAGCATAATTCCATCTTCATTTAAATAATACGTATTATCTAAAATCCAACCCTTCTGCATAGCACCATTCGCATCAAAATAATACCAATTTCCTGAAATAAATGTCCAACCAATAGACATACGACCCCATTTGTTAAAATAATACAAGTTATCATTGATTGTTTGCCAACCATATAATGGATTACCATTTTCATCATAATAATACCAGTTACCATTTATATTATTAAACCCACTTTGGCAGCTAACAACAACATCAACATTGTTTACACGACCAAATAAAACTTCAGCCTTACCACCATACATATTCTTTACATCATGAACATAACCATATCCAATCGGATCTCCGGCATTAAACATAATACCATTTCCACAATAAATTCCTACATGCGAAATATAGTCAATAGCTTCATAAGTACCTTTAAAAAACACTAAATCTCCAGGCTGAGCATCACTTTCACTTACCGGCGTACAATGATTTGTATATAACATAGCTGCATTTGTATTGATTAAATCAAAACTAGTACCACAAATTTTATTATAAACATACATACACAATCCAGCACAATCAAATCCACCTTGTGAAGGATAACGACCACCCCATACATATGGTAATCCTTCATATTTTGTAGCTTCATACATAATATCCGCAAAAGTAACACGAGATCGAATATTTGGATTTTCTGATTTTAATGCTGCAGTCTCAATTTCATCTTCCGTTAAAAATTTATCTAATGAAAAATGATAAACCGGAGCTGTATTTGATGATTTTGGAAGTTCTGATTTTGATTCTGAACTTTCTTCATCCCCATTCTCATTTTCCGTTTGTATTTCTTCTTGTGCATAAATATTTGTCGGCAATAAAGAACCGCTTAACATACCACTTAAACAAAAAACAAAAAATAATTTCATTCCATATTTCATTTGTAGAACCCTCTCTTGACCTAATAAATTATAGTAAAAATCAAACTACTTGACAAATAAAATTTTTTAGTATTCTAACTTTCAAACTCAAAAAAGGAGTTAGACTCAAAATCTAACTCCAATTCTATTGTTATTTCATATAGGCTTAACTAGCAATTTGGTGACTTTGCTATAATTCTTCTTTTTATCACTTAC
>OLQN01000765.1_pt1 | contig 26167 bp, 22 predicted proteins | sample 1673181 | NCBI WGS metagenome assembly OLQN01 (sample SAMEA3136763, study PRJEB25190) | human gut metagenome | biome: human gut; feature: human-associated habitat; material: faeces | place: Austria | collected 2013
CAGCATTGCTTTATGCAATGGTTACCTCTTTCAAGGCGTACCGCACAGACCTCCCCGGGTACCACACATTTCTTTCTCTCCATCCATCTGCCACATCTACCATACATGATTCCGTGTAGCTACTGGGCTTCAACTTGTATAGCAGTCTTACCCTCATGCATAGCCTTATATGTGATTTCTGTTCGTCAGACCAGAGATTTGCCCGTGGGTTAGTAGGTTCCCCACATCCAGCTTCCTTAAGATTTCACCTCACGATGAACACCCTTGCCTTCGGCTATATCCTTCCCACTACCGGGTGGATTCCGGACTTTCACCGGTTAGAAACGTGCGCCGCCGGGCGCACTATAGAAAAAGAGCTTTTGTATGATTAAATATCAGCAAAAGCTCTTTTTTTGTAAGTGAAAGTCAGAAAGCATCAATGATTGTTCAGAATATCTGGTTCTTCTGCAATCTCGATCAGGATGACACTGTGGACGGGCAGTGTAACATCAATGATCAGATGATCCGTTACAGTGGCTTCCCGGTAGATGGTATCGGGGCTTGATTTCTGCTGGATATGATCTAAAATTTCAACAGAATCGTACCGGGGTGCCCCCATTTTCAGCCAGAGATCATAAGCGGAGCCGGAAGTGCGGCTGACTTCTGTCTGGCGCATAAGGTAATGTCCGGAGGGCAGATTTAAGATGATGCACATGGAAAGGGTGGGGATATTACCATAGCAATCATAACGCTGTTCATAGGACAGAATGGAGGGCAGGTGTTCATCATAATCCAGCGGAAATGCAGTGTGAAACAGCAGAAGCTGGTAATGTGAGCCATTTTTTGTGAGAATATAATGTTCGCCTTTGGATAGAATCGAGTTACTCAACTGATTCAATTGCACAAATGTATAGTAAGATGCCTTTTTCAATCCGTGGATATCCAGCAGACCGGGACCACCACCGAACAACCGGTTTTCCGGAAAGAAATCTTCATTCACATCACAAAGGGAACGAAATCCCAGCATCTGTACCTGGGTGCCGATCAACATCTGCACAGTATATGCAATAAAGGAACTCATAAAGCAGGTATCCCGGGCATAATCTTTTGGATGGTAGGTATTGTTCCAGTCAGAAATGATCACGGGATAGTCAGTAAAGGTCGGGTCCTGGTGAACCAGATGCAGAAAATCAAAGAAACTCTGGTAGAGTCCGGCAGCACTCCGGTAGGAATGTTCTGTCGTATCAGTCAGATAGCGGTTCTGTATCATCCGGTCGGAAGTATTGAAATTGGAGGCATACAGATGCACGGTCAGAAAGTCCGGGTGCAGTTCGTAAGTCCGGCAATAGTCAAAAAATGCCTGATACCAGGAAAAACCATTTGGAATGGAAAAGTCAGGTCCACCGAATTGCAGAGCTTCATCTACCGTTTTTATCGCATTATAGGTGACACGGTAGAAGAGAAAAAAGTTTTCCATCGATTCGTGCCAGTAGCCACCTTTCATTTCCAGATCCGGGGAGGTCCACATATTGAACTTCCAGGTCAGCACTTCTTTTCTTCCATAACGGTGGATCAGGTGTTCCATAAAATGTTCCACAAGACGGCTCCAGTTTTTCAGGGAGCGGGGAAAACTGACATTCGGCCGGTGCTGCCAGTTGGCAAACTGTTGCCTGGAAGCAAGCATACGCGGCATAAATCCAAGTTCTGTGTAAGGTTTGATATGAAGTTCACACAGAAAATCATAGATCATATCAATATATTGCCAGTTGTATACCGGAACTTTGTCCGGTGTCTCATAGTAGACAAAGAGATCATCGGAAAATACATTGCGCAGCCGCAGGTGACGGATGGATAATTCCCCGGCGACATTGCGTAGCTGCTGCTGAATATCTCCCCGGAGCAGGTCAGCGGCACGACCGATGGAATAACATAATTCCGGAAGTTTGCAGTGAGCCAGGGCAGGATCTTGTTTTCTGCCATTTAACTCCAGGGTGATACGGTCATTTTTGTCTGTATCCGGCAGAGATCGTTCTGTTTTTTCTGTCCAGTAATCCCGGAAAAAGGAAAAGGTGGAGGAAGTTTCTTCCGGCGTGTGCTGACGGCTGTGCAGAAGTTTCTGTTCCTTCTGCCAGGCATAAGGTGTAGTGTGAAACAGTTTTTTAAATGCAGTATTATAGGTTTTGTAACTGTTGAATCCGCAGGAAAGGGCGATATCCAGCAGAGAGTGGTCTGTATTCATGATAAGCGGCAGGGAATTGACAATGCGCAGCTGGTTGATGTACTCCGTCAGTGTCAGTCCCATATGTTCCCGGAAATATTTTGAAAAATACTGCGGATGCAGTCCAATCTGCGCTGCCACTTCCGGCAATGACAAATCTTTTGTATAGTGTTCTGTGATGTAAGCCAGGGCATGGAAAAGCCGGTCATCCCGTGTCTGAGTTCCATGAAGCGTAGATGCAGAAGAAGTGGACAGCTGGTTCAGGATGTAGGACAGCAAATTTCCGAGATGGGACAGTGCATGCAGTTGAGCCCCCGGGGAATGTACGGTATGATAATAAATAAATTTTCCGAATTCCTGACAGAAAAATTCATAGCGTTCCGGTTCGGATTCCGGTGTGACGGCGTGGGTGTTGAGTGTCATGTCAGTAAGCTCCGGAACTGCAGACTGTATGTAGGATTTATGGATGAGAACACTCAGAACCCGGGCATCCGGTGAGAAAGTCAGGAACTGATGGATTTCGTACATATTAAAAAATGTAAAATCATGGGGCTTTAGATGAATCAGCTGATTGCGGCACCGGATGGTTCCGGTTCCCTGCAGCAGAAACAGAAAGTTGAAACTGTCAAAACATTGTGGTTTGCTATTCAGTTTGTCTTTCAGTTCAAACTGGTAAAAAGGCAGGACAGGCATGATAAAATCTCCTTTTATAATGTAAGTTTTTGAAATGATAATAGAAAATAGTATAACATAAATGGAAGAAAAATAATATAAAATGCATAAATAAGGGTAGAAATATAAGGTTAAAAAAACAGAGTAGAATAAAACAACTGAAAAAAGCCAGAAAAAAGTTCTGTTTGGACAAGCCAAAACCGGAAAAAATCCGTAAGATTATGGACATAGAAACGAGCACACAGGTTTAGCAAAAAACCGAAAGAGAGGTATGAGTAAATGAATGAGAAAAAAGAATTGTCTATGTCTGAACGAATCAGCTGGGCACTTGGACAGGCTACCGGCCGTCAGTTTATCACGGCGCTGGTAAGTACATACATTTTGATCTTTATGACAGATGTATTTGGAGTACCGGCCGCAGCAGCAGGTGTCATTATGACAGCCGCAACTGTCTGGGATGCTATCAATGATCCAATCATGGGTGGACTGGCAGACCGTACAAAGAGCCGCTGGGGTACTTACCGTCCGTATCTGTTACTGATTCCGCTGCCATTATCCATCGTATCCGTTCTGTTGTTTGCAGCACCGGATCTGAGCACTACCGGAAAAATTGTTTACGCAGCGGTACTTTATATCTGTTATGGAATGCTTGTAACAGCCATCGAGATTCCATATTATGCAATCCTTCCAACGATGTCCAGAAATGAGATGGAGCGAAATGATGTCATTTCTCTGGCAACGTTTATCGCATCCATCATGATCCTTATTGTAACATCTTTTACAACAAATTTTGTAAAGGTGATCGGTGGAGATAATCCGGCAAAAGGATATATGGTATTAGTAGCCATCGGTGCGATTTTGATGTGTATTACAAGCTGGATCGCATTTGCAAAATGTAAGGAACGTCATACGGTTGATATGACACACGAAGAGCATGTATTTAAAAGTGCAGGAAAGCTTCTGAAAGTAAAAGAGATGTATCCGATGATCGCATTCTGGTGTGTAGGATGTATCCTGTTTCAGATTATCATGTCATCTTCTGTTTTTTATTGCATGTACTATCTGATGAATCCTGGCCTGATCGCTACTTACATGTTAGTGATCTCCATCAGTGGTATGGTAGGTGTTATGGTGCTGATGCCGATTCTCCTTAGAAAAGTAAAAGGAAGTATGAAAAAAGCAGTTACATTTACACAGGTTATTGCCTGCGTATGTTATCTGATTCTGTTCTTTGTTGGTGGAAAATCCATTCCGGCACTGTATATCCTGACATTTATTGCATGTATGTTCTCTACCATGACAAATGCATTTCGTCCGATGACTGTTTTCGGAATGACAGATTATGTATACAAAACAACCGGTGAACAGCTGAATGGTACGATTTCTGCTATTGGTGGTTTCTCCTACAAATGTGGAACAGCTATTTCCAATGCGATCCTTGCAGGTGTTCTGGCAGCAACCGGTTATATCGCAAATGCTATCGGGCAGGAGCCGGAAGCAGTTCTGATCGGTATTAATTCCGTTCGTTTCCTCGTTCCACTGGCAGCATCCGTTCTGTATATTATTTTCATCCAGTTCTATCCGGAGAAAAAGATGCAGGAACTTACTGCGAATAGTGAGAAAGCTAACTAAAACCATAAACCAAATAAAAAATGTATTCCTGGAGAATTTCATTTATAAGATTCCGTGAATACATACAAATCAAAGGGGCATTTGTACATGCCCTTTTGGTGGTTGAAGAAAGCGTAGTAGAAAAGAAAGGTGTATTAAAATCAATGAAAAATCAATGGATTACAGATGGAAGCGGAAAACCGTTTTATGCAAGAAAAGAAATTCATCTGACAAAGGAAATCTGTAAGGCCAGGGCAGCAGTCTGCGGTCTGGGACAATTCATTTTTCATATCAACGGGCAGAAGGTAGGAGATCACGAGCTGGATCCGGGCTGGACAAATTATAAAAAACGAATCCAGTATGTAACATTTGATGTGACGGATGATCTGAAAAAAGGGAAAAATGTGATCGGAGCGGAAGTCGGAAACGGCTGGTTTCTGATGCAGAACGAGCATTACAGTTTCCATTTTCCACCTTTTATGCCGCCAAATCCGAATCCGTATGAGGCGTTTGGCGAGAGCCTTGTACTGGCACTGGAACTGACGGTGGAATATGCGGATGGAACCAGTGAGACAGTTTATGCGGATGATTCTTTTAAGGTAAAACCGCATGAGATTACTATGAGCAATGTGTATGGTTCTGAGACAGCCGATGGAGCGGCTTATCCTGCAGGCTGGGACATTGCCGGCTTTGATGACAGTGGCTGGGCAGCTGCACAGCAGGTGGCAGAGGTGCAGGCACCGACTGGAACACTTGTAGAGCAGGATCAGCCGGCTATCAAAGTGATCAGGCGCTACGAGGCAAAATATATTCACAGCGTGGAAGCGGATAAATCTCTGGATATGACAGAACAGCAGGCATCTGATATGGATGCAGAGAATGTTGCAGCAGAGGATCAGAAAACAGGCAGTGTTCATCGCGACATTTACGATCTGGGACAAAATATTTCCGGTATGTTACAGTTTGATGTAAAAGGCAAAAAAGGAACGAAACTGCGTTTTTACGTAGCAGAAAAACTGGATAAAAACGGTGATGTGGATCAGATGGCGAAAAACTGGGTCCTGATCGACAACTGTATTACCTATGTCATCGGACAGGATGATATCTGGGAAACGTTCCGTATGAAATTCACTTATTTTGCGGGACGTTACTTTGGGGTGGAAGGACTGGATGAACATACAGAACTTCGCAATATGTATGGAGATGCGATTTCCAGTGCATGGCAGAGGGATGGAAGTTTTCACTGTGATGATGAGCGTTACAATCAGATTTATGACCTGGTGGAGAAAGCTGTGGAAGCAAATATGCTCAGTGTACATACGGACTGTCCGACCATTGAGCGGTTTGCATGGCAGGAGCCAAACCATCTGATGGCACCATCAATTATGTATATGAAGCGTTCGGATCGTCTTTGGAACAAATTTCTGACGGATCTTCGTACAGATCAGCATACGGCAGAGGACAGCTTTTCTGACGGGCAGGGAGGACGGTTTTATCCGGGGGATGGGCTGATGCCGTCTCAGAGTCCATGCTATATCCCGAATGTACTTCCGGTACCGGGCATGGGAAGTTTTTATGATATTATTCCGTGGGGCAGTACGAGCATCCTTGGAACCTACTGGCATTATATGTTTTATGGAGATGAGCAGATCATTCGTGATAACTATGAGGCAGGAAAAAAATATCTGGCTCATGAAGCGTCTCTTCGCGATGAAGAAGGATTTATCAATCACGGCCTTGGTGACTGGGGAAATCCGGAACACGTACTGCTGCGGGAGAATGTTGAGACTGCATTTTTGTATGCAGACAGCAAGACAATGGCTTACTTTGCAGGCATTCTCGGAAAAACGAAGGAGCAGGCAGAATTTACAGAACTGGCAGAAGAAATCAAAGCGAATTATAATGAGAAACTACTGGTGCAGCATCCGCAGGATGGATACTGGTATTATCAGGCATGGGATCACAAAGATGAGATCTGCATGACGCAGGCCGCAGAGGCATTGCCGTTGTACTGGGGCATGGTTCCGGAAGACAAGGTGGAAGATGTGGTACGTGCCTTCCGTCAGACACTGGAAGAAAAAGGTGCGTTCATCAGCGGAGAGGTCGGACTGCCATATATTATTCAGACTGCGAGAAAATATGGTATGAACGATCTGATCTGTCAGTTTATCACCAGAACCCAGCATCCGAGCTACTACGCCTTTGTGCTGGATGGTGAGACAACACTGGGTGAATACTGGGAGCAGAATCCGAGAAGCCACTGCCATGATATGATGGGACACATCATCGAGTGGTATTACAATGGACTGGCTGGTATCCGTCCGCTGGAGCCGGGATTTGGCAGAATCGAAATCGCACCGTATCTGCCGGAGAGTATGAATGAATTTACCTGCAGTTATAACTCCGTAAAAGGAAAAATTACGGTGCATGTGACACGGGAAAATGGTGATGTAAAAGTCGAAGCTGATGTTCCCGAGACGATTGAATATATGATATTATAGTGTGAAAGGAAGTGGAACAGACGGTTTCAAGCGCATCTTCTTCCGGTAATCCCGCGGGGTATCATGGTATTTCGCTTTAAAATTATTATAAAAATAACTGCTATTGTTGTATCCGATGGCTTCCATGATCTGCTCTACGCTCAGGGAACTCTGGCTCAACAGATAAGCAGCCTGTTGCAATTTACGTTCCTGTAGAAGCTGCTTGAAATTTTTCTGTAAATGCTTTTTTAACAGACGGCTCACATAATAGGTGGGCTGTCTGATCTGTGCGGAAATCTCCGCAAGTGTCCCTGATTTATAATGCGTCTCAATATATTGCAAAATCGTAAAAATCTGTGTCTGTTCGTACTGTTCCGGCACCGGGCAGTTTAATTTTTCTGCAAATACAGAGAGGTTCATCAGAACCAGTCCCATGGTCGTCTGGTTGATGGTATTTGTGTTCTGTTTATTCCAGAAAATTGTCCATATCATGTTTTCCAAAAGATTCAGCACCGGAGGAATATCCTTTGCGGAAAAATGCAGATAACTGTAGAGGGAAGTGCTGCCGGATAAAGCACTCAGCAGAAAATCCCGTAAAATGTTTTCCTGCTCGATCATGGAGACTGAACGGTCAAAAAATTCCGGAAGAATGATGAAATTCACAGCAATATCGTTTTCCCCGGCCGGTAATATCTCATGGGAGGCATTCTGGTTCAGAAACAGAAGATCACCTTCCTGCAAAACCAACTTGTCTGTACCGTTTAGAATGTGTGTGGTCGTTCCGCTGCACATATAAATCAGTTCCACATAGTTATGCCGGTGTCGTGGAAAATGTACAAATCTCGTATGAGGACGAACTTCGATCAGACATCCTTTTTCCAGCAGTTTTTTGCTGTCAATGGTGAAATCAGATGGCTTTGCAAACTGCGTGGTATAGAGATTCGACTGAATCTGAGAAGCACCCTGAAGAATGAGCCTTTCCTCTTCTGTGACCTGTCTGAGTTTGTTCAGTAATTCCTCCTGCATGTCTTTCCCCTTTTCTATCTGTGTGAGTCTGAACTGAGTTTGCATCCGGATTTTCAGACATCGTAAAAATGGAATTCCGTATCTGCAAATAAAGTCCTGTTTTTTTGAAAATAAAAGCCTAAAAATCTATCTGATATCATTATAAAATAATCCCATGAAAATGCAATGGAAGAATTGATGGAATGGTTTTTCTAAGGGATATTTTTTGAATTTTAATTGAAAATATGAAGATCAATTTGGATAGATTAGCAGAATAGGAAAATAGCAGAAGGGAGAATTGCATGAAATATTATCTTGCAGTGGATATCGGGGCTTCCAGCGGAAGACTGATCCTGGGACACCGGGAAGAGGGAAAAATGATTCTGGAAGAAGTACACCGTTTCGGAAACGGAATGGAAATGCAAAACGGGCATCTTACCTGGGATGTGGATCAGCTGTTTGCTGAGATTATTACCGGAATGAAAAAATGTGCGGAACTCGGAAAATTTCCGGAGAGTATCGGCGTAGACACCTGGGCGGTAGATTTTGTGCTTCTGGATGCACAGGATCAGCGGATTGGTGATGCAGTCGGATACCGTGATCACAGAACACAGGGGCTGGATCAGAAAGTTTATGAAGTGATCGGTGAGGAGGAACTTTATCTGCGCACCGGCATTCAGAAGCAGCCATTCAATACGATTTATCAGCTGATGGCTGTAAAAGAGCAGACACCGGAACAGATGGAGCAGGCAGAAACGCTTCTGATGATACCGGATTATCTGCATTTCCTGCTGAGTGGGCAGAAAGTGACGGAATATACCAACGCTTCCACCACACAGCTTTTGAATCCGCAGACAAAGGACTGGGACTGGGATCTCATTGATCGGTTGGGCTATAAGAGAGAACTGTTCCGGAAAATTTGTCTTCCGGGTACAAATCTTGGAAGTCTGACACCGGAGATCGCCGCAGAGGTTGGATTTAACTGTGCGGTAGTCGTTCCGGCAACACATGACACAGGAGCAGCAGTTATGGCTGTCCCGGCAGCAGATGATCAAGTGCTGTATATCAGTTCCGGCACATGGTCTCTGATGGGAACCGAAGTGAAAGAGGCTATCTGTACCGCAGAGAGCCAGAGGTACAATTTTACCAATGAGGGTGGATATGATTACCGGTTCCGTTATCTGAAAAATATTATGGGAATGTGGATGATCAATTCCGCACGAAAAGAGCTGGCACCGGATATGAGCTTTTCTGACATTTGCGAAGGTGCGGCAAAGCAGAGCATTTCTTCCATCGTAGATGCGAACTCTGACTGCTTCCTTGCACCGGAGAGCATGGCGAAGGAAGTACAGAACGCCTGCGCTGAGAGTGGTCAACAGGTTCCGAAGGGCATCTGGGAAACAGCGGCAGTGATTTACAACAGTCTGGCAGAATGTTATGCGCAGACAGCTCATGAAGTTGAAAAGATGACAGGTGTATCGTATGACTGCATCTATATCATTGGCGGAGGAGCAAATGCGGATTATCTGAACCGGCTGACTGCAAAAGCATGTCAGAAAAAAGTCTGTGCGGGACCGATCGAGGCAACCGCTATCGGAAATATTTCCGCGCAGATGATCGCTGCCGGTGAACTGGAAAATTTAAAAACTGCGAGAGAATGTATTTATCATTCTTTTGACATCGCTGAATATGAAGTATAGAGCAGATATCAATCTGTTTTTATAGAAGAGAAATAAGAAATATGGAAACAATAAATATAATACGAAGTATGGAGAGGAGTCATATGTTAGTAGAAACAAAGGCAAAAATTGGTGTTTTTTCTATCGCACTGGGCGCATATCTGCCACAGTTCCCGTCTCTGGTGCCGGAATTTGAGCAGCAGTATGAAGCGTTCAAAAAGACAATTCCGGACACGGTAGAAATTGTGGACGGAGGAATTGTTACAACAAAAGAGTTATCTATGGCAGCAGGTGATAAATTCCGTGCGGCAGATGTAGATTTGGTTATTTTACAGCTGCTTACTTACGCAACAAGTTATAACATGCTTCCAGCGATCCGTGATCTGAACGTGCCGGTGGTTCTGGTAAATGTACAGAAGAAAAAAGCGCCGGATTATGAACATACAGATACAGCTACCTGGCTGGGCGAATTATATGCATGTGGTGCAGTTGGTGAGATGGTAGCAGATCTGGAGCGTGCCGGAAAGAGACATGCTGTTATTACAGGCGTGGTAGAAGGCGGCGATGCATATGTGGCACAGGAGATTGATGAGTGGTGTCGTGCAGCGCAGGTAAGAAGAAGATTCCGTTATACCAATATTGCACAGATCGGCAGACCGTATCCGGGCATGATGGATCTCTACATTGATGAGACAAACCTTTACAACCGCATGGGTCTGTATACCAAGCAGTTTGACTGGGAGAAAATGTGGGCCATCGCAGATCATATCACTGATGAGGCAGCTATCCGTGCAAAAGCAGAAGATATTCTGGATACTTTTGATATTGAAGGCGGAGCCACTGTTGAGACTGTCTGGGATATGGCAAGATACGTGGTTGCTTTCGAAGAATGGGTAAAAACAGAAGACATTGCACTTGTAGCATCCCATTATGATGGATTTGCACAAGGTGTTGCAGGAAAATTGGACAGTATGCTGATTCCGGCATTTTCTATGCTGATCAAACAGGGTACCGCCTGTGCCGTAGAAGGAGATATGAAAGTAGCTATGGCCATGAGCATCCTGAAAACAATTTCCGGAACCGGTCAGCTCTCTGAGATGTACTCTATCGATTTTAACAAAGACATCTGCATTATCGGACATTCCGGATCCGGCGATGCGGATATTTCACAGGCACGCAAACCGTCGATGAAGATTGTTGATGTCTTTCATGGAAAAACAGGCGGCGGTTATCTGACCCAGTTCTATCCGCCGACAGGAGATGTGACTTACCTCGGAATCACACAGGACAAAGACGGACATTTCAAATTTGTTGTGGCAGAAGGCGTAAACGAGGACGGACCGATCTTTACTTTCGGTGATACCAATATGAGAACCAGATTTTCCATCGGTGCAAGAGAATTCTGCAACAGATGGAGCGAGGCAGGTCCGACCCATCATATGGCAGCAGCAGTGGGAAGACATATTGATACGATTCTGAAAGTCGCAAAAATATTGAATGTACCTGTTGATATCATTTGCAGATAACAGAGATACACAGAAAAATATGTCATGCATTGCATGATGTGCATCTCGCAGCAAGAATGGAGAGGGCATTCTTGAATGAAATAAACAAGGATAGCAATAGATAAAAAAAGAAGTGGCTGTGTGTGCAGCAGATTGGAGAAATTATGAAATTTTTAGATGCAGAATTTGTACAGGGATTTATCAGAATGGCAGATGACGGCTGGAATCAGGGTTGGCATGAGAGAAACGGCGGAAACCTTTCCTACCGTGTGAAACCGGAAGAAGTAGAGAGTGTAAAAGAAAACTTTGAAGCAAAAGAGTGGCAGCCGATCGGCACAAGCGTACCAAACCTCGCAGGCGAGTATTTTCTTGTAACCGGCAGTGGAAAATATTTCCGTAACGTCAGCATCAAACCGGAAGACAGCATCTGCATGATCGAACTGGATGAAAAAGGTGAGAATTACCGCATCGTCTGGGGACTTGTAAACGGCGGCAGACCGACTTCTGAGCTTCCAAGCCATCTGATGAACCTGGAAGTAAAGAAACTGCAGGATGAGAGATATCGTGTGGTATATCATGCACATACAACAAATATTATTGCTCTGACATTCGTGCTTCCGTTAGAGGATCGTGTATTTACAAGAGAGTTGTGGGAAATGGCTACCGAGTGTCCGGTTGTATTCCCGGATGGTATCGGTGTCGTTCCGTGGATGGTTCCGGGCGGAAGAGAAATCGCCGTTGCCACAAGTGAATTAATGAAAAAATATGATCTGGCGATCTGGGCACATCATGGAATGTTTGCAGCAGGATTTGATTTTGACCTGACATTCGGACTGATGCACACAGCAGAGAAATCAGCAGAAATCCTGGTGAAAATGTTATCCATGAGACCGGATAAGCTTCAGACTATCACACCGGATGATTTCCGCCATCTTGCAAAAGATTTTAACGTAACGCTTCCGGAAGAATTCTTATACGAGAAATAAGATACTTATAAAAAACTGGTTTGGAATCAGAAAACGTGTTGGAAAAATGCCTATAAAAATGGCAATTATTTTAGAAAGAGAAAGGATGAGAAACACTATGGCAAACCGAATCAACTTGAACCAGACATCTTATCATGGAGCAGGAGCAATCGAAGAGATTGCAAATGAAGCAAAAGCACATGGATTTAACAAGGCATTTGTCTGCTCAGATCCGGATCTTATCAAATTTCATGTAACAAGCAAAGTTACTGATATTCTTGATAAAAATGGTCTGGAATATGAGGTATACTCAGATATTAAACCAAATCCGACCATCGAAAATGTACAGCATGGTGTTCAGGCGTTTAAAAATTCCGGCGCAGATTATCTGATCGCAATTGGAGGCGGTTCTTCTATGGATACTTCCAAAGCGATCGGCATTATTATCGCAAATCCGGAATTTGAGGATGTGAGAAGTCTCGAAGGTGTGGCACCGACAAAGAACCCTTGTGTACCGATCATCGCAGTTCCGACGACAGCAGGTACAGCGGCGGAGGTTACGATCAATTACGTTATCACAGACGTAGAGAGAAAACGTAAATTTGTATGCGTAGATCCGCATGATATGCCGATCATTGCGATTATCGATCCGGAAATGATGTCTTCCATGCCAAAAGGACTGACTGCATCTACCGGTATGGATGCATTGACACATGCAATTGAGGGATATACGACAAAAGCTGCATGGGAAATGACAGATATGTTCCATCTGAAAGCTATTGAACTGATTTCCAAATCTCTTCGCGGAGCCGTTGATAATACAAAAGAGGGACGTGAAGGAATGGCCCTCGGTCAGTATATTGCCGGTATGGGATTTTCCAATGTAGGACTTGGAATCGCACATTCCATGGCTCATACACTTGGCGCTGTTTATGACACACCGCACGGTGTAGCATGTGCAATGATGCTTCCGATCGTTATGGAGTATAACCAGGAGTGCACCGGTGAAAAATATCGTGAAATTGCAAGAGCAATGGGTGTACAGAGTGTAGATGCAATGTCTCAGGAAGAGTACAGAAAAGCAGCTATTGAGGCGGTTAAGAAACTTTCTGCTGATGTTGGAATCCCGACAAAACTGGATGCGATCAAAGAAGAAAATCTTCAGTTCTTAGCTGAATCTGCTCATGCAGATGCATGTGCACCGGGCAATCCGAAAGATGCAAGTGTAGAAGATCTGAAAGAACTTTTCCGCAAGATCATGTAATTTACAAACATCTTTTCTTACTTAGTGCGAAAAGATACACATTGTAAATAGCGGGCACAGATTATTTTTTCTTGAGAAGCGATTGTTAGCTCGAAAGACAAAATAATCTGTGCCCGCTTTCATAAATTTCCGTAATATAAAAGATGCACCACATGAAAGAGCCCCGATTTGGTTAGGATCGGGGCTCTTTCTTTGCTTTGTATATTGTAAAATAGAGGGAAAATGTTAAAAAAGTTTTATCGAATAATCAATCAAAAAACAAGATAAAATAATTATTTTTTGATGATTCGTGTTCCTGTTGTACCGTTTACACCGTCTTTTGCTTTCTGTAAAAGGGTGATGAGGGCGGTACGTCCCTCGCCTGATTCGGCAAATTCTACAGCTGCCTGTACTTTCGGAAGCATGGAACCTGGAGCAAAATGTCCTTCTTCCATGTACTGTTTTGCCTCTTCGACAGAGATGTCATTGAGCCATGTCTCTTCCGGAGTACCGAAGCGGAGTGCTACTTTCTCAACTGCAGTCAGAATGATCAGGAAATCTGCATTTAACTGCTGTGCAAGGAGACAGCTTGCAAAGTCTTTGTCGATAACTGCTCCAACACCTTTTAAATGGTTTCCGCGGCGGATTACAGGAATACCACCGCCACCGCTGGCGATGACGACTTCGCCTGCTTCTAAGAGATCTTTGTGTCGATTTCAATGATTTCTGCCGGTTTCGGAGAAGCAACGACACGACGATAGCCGCGTCCTGCATCTTCCATGACCTGAATACCGCTGCTGGCTACAGCAGCATCGGCTTCTTCTTTGGTCATAAACTGACCGATTGGTTTGGTTGGATGCTCGAATGCAGGATCATTTTCGTCCACACGAACCTGTGTGATCACGGTGGCAACATTTTTCTTGATGCCGCGGTTTAATAATTCCTCTTTTAATGCATTCTGAAGATCGTAACCAATATATGCCTGACTCATGGCAACACAGACGGAGAGCGGTGTGATTGCCGGATGAGAAAGTTCTGTTTTGGAATATGCTGCCATTGCATTGTTGATCATTTCGATCTGGATGCGGGAGATTTTCATACCGCAGATGATTTTTATACAGGAACAAAAGCTGCGATAGCAGGAGGAACCACATCAATCCTTGATTTTACCACGCAGGAAAAAGGGCAGACCTTAACCGAAGTACTGGATGTCTGGCACAAAATGGCAGATGGAAAAAGCTCCTGTGATTACGGTTTTCATATGTCGATCACAGACTGGAATGATGAGGCAAAAAAGGAAATCAAAGAAATGACCCGTCAGGGGGTCACTTCTTATAAATTATATATGGCGTATGATAATCTCAGAGTAAATGACAAAGAATTATTTGAGATTTTGTCAGCAATCGAGGAAGAACACGGCATCGCAGGTGTCCATTGTGAAAACGGTGACATCATCAAGGCGGTGACAGAAAAACTCAAAGCAGAGGAACGCCACAGCATACGCCTGCATCCGAAGAGCCGTCCGGCAGAGGCGGAAGCCGAGGCCGTCAACCGGTTGCTGACGATTGCAAAACTGGCAGGTACACCAGTGAATATCGTACATTTAAGTTCCAGACAGGGATTGAAAGTAGTTCAGAGAGCCAGAAAAGAAGGTCAGCAGGTATTTGTAGAGACCTGTCCGCAGTATCTGATACTGGATGAGAAAGAATACAACCGTCCGGGATTTTCAGGAGCTGCTTTCGTATGTGCACCGCCGCTTCGAAAAAAAGAAGACCGGGAGGCACTCTGGGAAGCTGTTGCAAAGGGCGAAGTTGATATGCTTGGCACTGACCACTGCAGTTTCAATATGAAAGATCAGAAGACGCGTGGTAAAGATGATTTTACCAGAATTCCGGACGGCTTAAGAGGATGCCCGGTGGCAGAGTATGGCAAGGTTCATACCGAGTAAAAAGGAAAATACATTCACAGAACAGCGCGTCAGCTGTAACAAACGGATACTGAAAATCTGTATTCAAAAGTTTGCTTGTAAAGCAGTAATGTACTGCATTATAATAAAAAAGATGAAATAGTTTATTTCACAATTTAAAAAGAAAGAAGGATATGATTATGAAACAGTCAATCAACGTAAACGGAGCACCGGCAGCAGTAGGTCCATATGTACATGCTGTAAAAACAGGAAACATGATCTTCATCTCCGGTCAGTTAGGGTTAAATCCGGCAGACGGTACACTTCCGGGAGGTATTGAGGCACAGACAATTCAGAGTCTTGAGAATGTGAAAACAATTCTGGAAGGCACAGGATCTGATTTTGATCACGTTGTAAAAACAACAATCTTTTTAGCTGACATCGCTGATTTTGGTAAAGTAAATGAGATCTATGCAAAATATTTTGCAAATGAAGTACCGGCCCGCTCCTGCGTAGAGGTAGCAAACCTCCCGAAAGCAGCTCTGGTAGAGATTGAAGCAATTGCTGTTGAAAAGTAAGAAATACAGGAATGTATACAAGGACGACGGGTTAAACCAAAATAAGTTTTAGCTAATTCTTGACACTGCCTGTAAGAAAAAATAAAATAAAAACCGAATGTTAGGGTAATCTTATAGGCAGGAGGCAAGAATTTGAAAACAGAAACATTACATGTTACAGAAACAGAAGAAAGGATTCTGAATGCGGCACTGAAAGTTGTAAATGATGTTACGATCAGTGGAACCAGAATGCATCTGATTGCAGAAAAGGCAGACATGGTCCAGTCAAATGTTCACTATTATTATAAAACAAAGCAGGAACTGTTAAAGGGGCTGCAGGAGTGGATTTTAGAAGAATGCTACGATATGCAGCAAGTGAGCAAGAACTCAAGCAAAGATACACTGGAAGATCAGTTACATATTTTCTTTCAGCAGAAAAAAACACTGCTGACAAAGAAGAAAGAATATGATTTTGCAGAAATTGATTTTCTTGTTCAGACAAGGATTGACGCAGATATCAGAGCACGTTTTCAGGAAGCATATGCGGTTTGGAGAGATAATATCCGGGAGATCATTATTCGTTTTTGCCCGAATATGGATGAGACAGACAAAGAACTGATTCCGTACATGGCAGTATCGTTGCTTGAGGGGGCTTCGATCCAGGTGCTGGTGGATGGAAAAGGTTTTGACGCAGATAGTTATTTTGCATATGCAGAAGAAATGGTGCTTGAGCAGATCAGAATTGCAATGGAGAAAAAAGAAGGGTAATGTTAATCCGATTTTTACAGGAACTTTACTATGGTGATACGAAAAGCTTTTCTGTACACTTCTATTTGATTGAATAATCAGTCAAAACTATGCCTTACTATATCATATCTGTCGCTGTACCGGATATAAAAAAGTCATGGATGCGGTAGAGTTGGCCGCAAAAATCAAGCGGGAAGGAAAAGGAATCCCGAAAAAAGAAAACTTTTTATTAGCAGTGCTAACGAATACCATAAATACAATTCATAAGTGGAGCGGTTGTAAAACGTAAATTGTCTGCGTTATAATATCTGAGAAAAAAATGGAATGTGAACGCAGGTCGCAAAGCGACTGCGTTCATGAGCAAGTAGCGAAAGCGGATTGCGAATGTCCGCTTTATCCGTAACATAAAAGATGGAGGATTTTAGTACATGAAAAAGACAAAAGGAACAAATGCGTCTATTTTCGAGTTAAATGGTATTCCGCAGTTAAGCAAAGCACTTCCGCTGGCTTTGCAGCATGTGGTGGCTATGATCGTTGGATGCGTGACCCCGGCTATTATTGTGGCAGGAGTGGCAGAATTAGAGGGTACAAACCGTGTCATGCTGATTCAGTCGGCACTGGTAGTTTCTGCACTTTCCACATTTTTACAGCTGTTCCCAATCGGATCTAAAAAGGGATTCCGCCTGGGGGCCGGATTACCGGTCATCATGGGAACCAGTTTTGCTTATGTGGCAAGTATGCAGGCTATTGCGGCAGATGTAGGCATTGCAGCGATATTCGGAGCACAGATCATCGGCGGTATCATCGCGATGATCATCGGATTTTTTATTGATAAAATCCGTAAGGTGTTTCCGCCGCTGGTAACAGGAACTGTTGTATTTACCATCGGACTTTCTTTATATCCGACTGCTGTCAACTATATGGCAGGCGGTGCATCCAGTGCAAATTACGGACATTGGACCAACTGGCTGGTAGCAATTATCACACTGGCTATCGTTACATTTTTGAATCATTTCACCAAAGGATTTGTAAAACTTGCGTCTATTCTGATCGGTATCATCTGCGGTTATATCATTGCAGCATGTTTCGGTATGGTAGATCTGACTGCAGTGGCACAGGCAAGCGTTTTTCAGATGCCGCAGATCATGCATTTTGGTATTCAGTTTGATCCGTCCTCCTGCATTGCCATTGGATTATTATTTGCCATCAATGCGATTCAGGCCATCGGCGATTTTACGGCAACAACAACCGGTGGTATGGACCGTGAGCCGACAGATAAAGAATTAAAGGGTGCTATCGTTGGATATGGATGCACCAATATCATTGGAGCTTTCCTGGGTGGTCTTCCGACGGCTTCCTATAGTCAGAATGTAGGTATCGTTACAACTACAAAGGTTATCAACCGTTCTGTTCTGGGAATGTCTGCAGGTATTCTGTTGATTGCCGGTCTGGTGCCGAAGTTTTCCGCGTTGCTGACAACAATTCCGCAGTGTGTCCTTGGTGGAGCGACTATTTCTGTGTTTGCATCTATCGCAATGACAGGCATCAAGCTGATCACAAGTCAGCCGATGAGTTATCGGAATACCTCTATCGTGGGATTGTCTGTGGCACTTGGTGTTGGTGTGACCCAGGCTTCTGCATCCCTCGGAATGTTTCCGGCATGGGTGACAACCGTATTTGGTAAGACACCGGTTGTTATTGCAACCGTAACTGCAGTATTTTTGAATCTGGTGCTGCCGAAAGAGAAAAAAACGGAAAAATAAATGCCTGACGGAATGTCAGACTAATAAGAAGGAGTTCTCGCAGATTGGCGAGGACTCCTTTTTATGATAAAATATATTCCGTATAATCAAGATTTGGGGTCAAAAGATGCCGTACGAATTGTTCCGTACTTCGTACTCCCACAATTCTACCCAATATTCGCATATCGTGAAGCTGACGCTCCACTTTTATGCTCATATCGGGGTGGGTCATTAAGCCATAAACCCACTCCTGTGCAAGCACATCGTGGTTTCAGGCTTTTGACCCTGGCATCTTAAAATTATAACACAAACGTTCCGAAATGATAACCTTGTTCCGGGTAATTGTATAAGGCTGAATTAAAGGTAATGAAGGCACCCTAATTCAAGTCGAACGCACGTGAGACTTGGTGCGTGATTCTGGTCAGCGTAAGCTGACATATTCATCTCAGAATCACTGCACATTCTCGCGGAGCGTTTATCTCAGTCGGAGATTGTACTCCCACTGAGAAAGATTTGTTATTACTCACCACTTACAGAAGTGGGAGTCTTCTCGACTGAGATAAAACGTTCCAACCGGCTACCCAGTCGACTTAAAATTTCATTCGTGATCGTTCCGGCCGCCTCTGCCATATCCGCTGCAGTAAGTGTCTCATTTCCATCCGTTCCGATCAAAGTTACAACATCACCTGTTTTCACTGCATCTTCTTCCAGCTCACTGATATCAACCAGAGCCTGATCCATACAGATTCGCCCTACAATCGGCACTTTTTTTCCTTGAACCAACACCTGTCCAACACCATTTGACAGGCAGCGCGGCAGTCCATCTGCATAACCAATGGTAATAACGGCGATCCGGCTCTGTTTTTCTGCCACAAACTGTCTGCCGTATCCGGCAGTTTCACCCGTTTTCAGATTTCGCATGGAAGCCACTCTTGCTTTCATGGAAAATACCGGCAATAATTCTTTTCCAATCGTTTTCGTATCCGCATCATTGCTGAGTGTTCCATACAGGGCAACACCCACACGGGCATAATCCCATGCATATTCCGGATAGGAAAAAATCCCATAACTTGCCAACAGATGTTTTTTTCCACAAGCATAACCTTTTTCTTCCAGATGCTGTACAATTTGCTGAAAACATTCTGCCTGCGCCCTTGTATACGCCTGATCCGAAGCATTCTGTCCATCCGATACGCACAGATGGGAAAATATTCCATCAACCACCAGCTGTTTCATCTGAAACATGGCACAAAGTTCCTCAAAATGTTCACTGCGCTCACCGATACGATGCATTCCAGTGTCTACTGCAATATGTACATGTAGTGGTTTTTCAGACTGATTCAACTGCTTTGCATAGGAAAAATCTACGACAGTCTGTGTCAACTGATAAGTATGTAACAGAGCAAACTGCTCCGGTGCGGTATAGCCAAGAATCAAGATTTCACCTGCAATTCCGTTCTTGCGTAGCTCCATTCCTTCCTCTGCACTTGCCACACAAAATGCCTGAATACCAAGGCGGTTCAATTCTTTTGCGATCAGAACTGCCCCCAATCCATATGCCTGCGCCTTCACTGCCGGCATAAGCTGACACGTATCTGGCAACAACCGTTGGAACAGACACACGTTATGCTCCAGTGCCTTACGATCAATTTCCAGCCATGCGCGATGCCCCGCCGATTCTGATTTCGATTTTGTCTGATTCATTTTTTCATAATTCCAGTCGGACGGGATCAGATATCCATATCGCAATTCTTTTCTTTGTATTGTATCTTTCTCAATTTGTTTCTGCTCTTTTTGCTTCAACATATTTTTTCCTTCTTAACTTTAATTCCAATCATTTATTTCTTCTGACATGCAAGTCAGATCCATGTGAGATCTGGTGCGTAACATACATTCCAAAGATGGATATGATACAGGTTCCAATTACTACTGCCACATAATTCAGCAGACTGTTTCCGGCAATTTCTTTTCCCAGACTGCCCGGCAATGCATGCACTACCACGATTACCGCCGGATGTAAAATATAGATCCATGTCGACAGGCTGCGCAGTTTTTTTGATGGTTCCTGTGGTTTGGCACAGATCCAGATGTACAAAAATATCATCACGATGGGAAGCATCACATACATGCTGTCATGCCGCTGCCAATCTGCCGCATGCAGTGCAAATCCCTCTACTGTCATGAGCACCAGACTAATGAGTAATCCGAGTCCCGCGCGCTTCCGATTCCAGCGTTTTGGTTCTGACATTTCCCAGTAACTATCATTTTGCACTGTATTTTCCCGTTCAACCTTTGCAAACCAGACACCGATCATCAGAAAGATCGGCACCAGAAAAATACCGTTTCTTGTATAAGAAAATACCTGAAACATTCCGTCATACATGGTCTTTAACACGGGAATCTGTGTTGTCAGTCCATAATAGCTGTCTCCCAGAAGACCTAATATATAGAGAATGATTACAATCACAAATGTAATTCGGAAACCTACATCTGATATCTGAGCCAATATTTTTTCTTTCACATCATTTCTATTTGCATGATTCCTACTTACAAAAATCACATTATTTGCATCATTTCTGTCTTCGTTATTTTTAATTTCACGCTGATGATTTTTCCCAATTCTGCTACAGCCCCACACGATCACCATGCCCAGCATGCATGCCGGAAAATACCACAGATGATAAAAAGTTCCGTCAAATACCAGCATGCGAAAAATTCCTGTCACAGTGATTTGTTTGTAGTGACCTGCATACATTCCCACCGGAAGATACAGTACGACAGAAATACCATACAAAATCGCAATTTTTTTCAAAAAATGGAGTAACACTGCTGCGGAACTACCTTTCTCATCCGGATCATTTTCCCAGAATTTTGCTGCCACATAACGTCCTGTGATCATCAGGAACAGCGGAACTGCCATCCGGGCAAAAATCCGTGTCAGAAAAAAATCTGCATTTTCGTTCACAGACAACAGCGGTGACGTGTGAATCGCAATGACCAGAAATGCCGCAATCAGTCGGTAGCGGTCAAGACCGCCCTGTTTACCCACGACAAGTTCTCCATTCCGTGATAACAAATCCATCTACGTTATTACCGGAAATCACTCGCGGTGTTTTGTGGTCTGCATCCAGACAGATCTGCTCTGACTGACCGGCATTCAGATAAGAAATCCATATTTCTTTTCCCTGACTGCAGTAACGGTATGGATTTTTTCCGTACTCATAACCACGCAGGAACTCCATATATTCTTCCAGAACCATGCCTTTTTCTGTCATGATTTCCGCATGCGGCATGCCCACATAACGGAAGTGCCATGGCTCCTGACCAATTCCGGTCACCTCTTCTTTCCCCTTTGGATAGCGCTCAATAAATCCGTATTTTGGTGCAAGCTGCCGGAATCGCTGGCAGATACCCTCATATGGAAATTCCGGCCGGATAAAATCAATGACATCCTGTTTTAATCCCAGATCAATGGCAAGCCCGGTTTCATGCTCACTGTGTCCCGGAACAGCTACATAGGTTTCCGTAAACTTCCGTCCACTCTCACGCATGGACGTATCCCAGATACTCTGCTGCTCTTTATGCGGTCTCCATGCGCTCACCGGAACGATATGCTCCCAACCATGCATTTTTTCCATCAGTTCGTTTAATAAAATGACAGCTCTGCGCTGCAATTTCATGTCATAAATATCCATGTTAAATTCTTCAGAATTCTGTTCCGATCGTTCAGCTATTTCCGGCAAGGCAGTTTCTATCCTTGTGGTATCTTTTGCGGAAAAATCTTTTTCCCGCTGCTTTAACACTGGCTGTAATATTTCGTCTAAATACTGCTTGTTTCCGGTATTTTCCAGATACGCATGCGCCGCATTGACCAGAATCAGACTTCCATGATAAATATCTTCCTTTGAAAGCCAGATCTGCTGGCCGTCATCAGCTTTTACTTTTAATTCCATGTTGCTGCTCCTTTCTACTCACATTTCACTTTTACATTTTTCTGCTCTCAAACTCACTTTATAAAATCACTTTTTTAACTTTCCAATACAATGATTCAAAATTCTCAGCTTCATCTTTCATTACTCCATTGCCAGACGAATGATCCGTTCCAAAATCTCCGGGAACTCAAGTCCTGCTGCCTTCATCATACCCGGATAACGGCTGTGCTCCGTAAATCCCGGAATCGTGTTTACTTCGTTAAATACGATCTCGCCATCTGGTGTCAGGAACATGTCCACTCTGGCAAAACCACGACATCCAAGTGCCCGGTAAATTGTCTTTGCGGTCTGTTTGATTTCCTGCATTTTTCTTAATTCAATCCGCGCCGGAACATGGATCTCAGATGTTTTCAAAGTATATTTTTCGGTAAAATCAAAGAATCCACCGGAAAGCTGAATTTCATCTACTTCCCCTGTAATCAGGTTGCGATTGCCAAGAACAGCGCATCCAACTTCAAATCCATCCATGTTTTCTTCAATGATGACTTCATCGTCATACTGAAACGCCTTGATAATCGCAGACTGCAGTTCCACCGGTTTTTCCACTTTTGTCACGCCGTAAGAAGAACCTGCTTTTACTGGTTTGACGTACACCGGATAGCCAGTTTTCAATGCAAAATCAACTGCCATCTTCCGGTCATCTCCCTGCGTCAGCACCATTGCTTTCGGTACACGGACACCAGCTGCCTCTGCCACCAGATGCGCACGGTCTTTGTCCATACACAGAGCAGATGCCAGAATACCACATCCTGCCAGCGGAATTCCCGCCATGGTAATCAGCCCCTGAATGGTTCCATCCTCACCATTTTTTCCATGCATGACCGGAAACGCCACATCGATCGGCATTGTTTTTGCACCGTCTTCTCCAAGAAGCACCAGACCATGTGTATTTCGATCCGGTGAAATCATAGTCGGTGTGCAGTATTCGGACTGCTGCCAGGTATCATTTTCAATATTTTCCACTGGGCCTGTATAAGAAAACCACTGTCCTTCTTTTGTGATTCCAACCGGAAGCACTTCATATTTTTCCGGGTCCAAATTTTTTATCACGGCGCTAGATGACTCCAGAGACACACTGTACTCGGAGGAATATCCTCCAAAAATAACTGCTACTTTCACTTTTTTTCTGTATTTTTCGCTCATTTTTTTATCCTCTTTTCTTTTTCGCTTTTATATTTTTCATATTATCCAATAAAAAAAGCCTTGCTTTGATACGCTTATCGTACCAAAACAAAGCTTTTCATACTTTTAGGTTTTCTTTCCTGCTTCTTGTGTTTTTCTCCCGAAATCCTTACGATTTTCTTACAGACAGAATGCAGGAACATAGTTTTCTTTTATTTGCAATTTTTATGCGTTCAATTTTGTTTTACCACAGATTCTCCGGAACACCCGGCAGCACTACCGTAAATCGAATACTCTCATTTTCACTTTCTGCCGTGATCGTTCCGTGATGCAATTCCACAATTTCCTTCGCAATAGCAAGTCCCAGACCGGAACCACCAGTGGAAGATCTTCGCGAACTGTCCAGACGGAAAAACTGTTCAAAGATTCGGTCCAATTTATCCGGTGAAATTGTTTTTCCATGATTTTCCACACATATTTTCACTTCATCTTTTATCGGCTCATAATCCATAGAAAGATAAATGGTCGTGCCCGCATAACTGTAATTCACCGCATTGCGCAACAGATTATCAAATACCCGTGCCAGTTTATCCGGATCGCACAGGATTTCCACATTCGGCTTGATCTCCGTTTCCAGTTTCAGATCTTTTTCTGCCAGAATCGGATGAAATTCAAACCCGATCTGCTCCAGCATACGACTGATATTGACGCGCTCCGGCTCCAGCTGAATATTGGTCAGATTAAATCGTGTAATATCAAAAAATTCATTGATCAGATCTTCCAGACGCTCTGCTTTATCCAGCGCAATCCCTGTATAACGACTTCGCATTTCCTCTGAAATCTGTGGTTCATCCCGCAATAATGTCAGATAACCGATCACACTGGTCAACGGAGTCTTCAGATCATGCGCCAGATAAACGATCAGATCATTTTTTCGCTGTTCTGCCTCTTTTGCCAGCATAGCATTTCGCAAAGCACCTTCCCGCACCAGATTCAGTTCATCTTCCACACTTTTCATTGCTCTGGATAACCGGATCGGTTCTTCTCCCGGATTGGCAAGTTTTTCCGATGCATCCACCAGTTCATCCAGATAACGCAGCGGGCGTGTCATAAACCGCAAAGTAATAACAATCCATCCGATCAGGATCAATATACTCATAATGGCAATGATCCATTCTTTTACCCACTGCAACAAATAATAAATGCTGCTCGGCTGCCATGAGATGTTGATGCTTACTGACCAACCGATTGCCAATATTGCGAATAGAGCTGACACATATATCACTAAAGCCAGGATATAGTTTCCAAACACCTGGCCTGTAAGCTGCGTGCGCAGATATTTTCTATTCGTATCACTCTTTTTCTGCTCCATATGCATCCCCTTACCTACTGCAACGCACCAAGTCTCACGTGCGTTCGACTTGAATCCTACCTGCTATTTGCAGGGAATCCCTTATATTGCTACTATGTAAAAAACACTATTTTTTTCTATTTCTGCAATATACCATCTTATTCGATCGTGTATCCCACGCCCCAGACCGTTTTTACATATTTCGGTTTTCGCGCCGGCTCCTGCATTTTTTCACGCAGACGGGCAATATGTGTCATAACCGTATTGTTGTTGTCCAGATATTTTTCCTTCCAGATTGCCTCAAACAGCTCCTCGGAAGATACTACCGTTCCCTGATGCTCACACAGATACCACAAAATATCAAACTCGATTGGTGTCAGGTTTAATTCCACCCCATTTAAGGTGCATTTATGTTTATTTTTACAGATTTGCAGACCGCGAATGTCGATCTCGTCTGCCGGCAATGTTTCTTCCGGTTCCATACTTCCGGGATTGTACCGGGTATAACGGCGCAGCTGTGTTTTTACCCGTGCCATCAACTCCAACGGATTAAAAGGCTTCGTGATATAGTCATCTGCACCAAGTGTCAGACCGGTAATTTTATCCATATCCTCAACCTTCGCTGTCAACATGATAATCGGGAACAGGTATTTTTCACGGATTTTCTGGCAAAGTGTAAAGCCACTCATGTCTGGGAGCATTACATCCAAAAGTGCCAGATCCGGTTCCTGTTCTTCCATTACACAGTGCAGGGCATCGGTAGCATTATAAAATTTCAGCACTTCATAGCCGTCGTTTTTCAGGTACACTTCTACCAAATCTGCAATTTCTTTTTCATCGTCTACTACTAATACTTTTTTTCCCATATTGATGTCTTTCCTTTGTTATACTTTAGTGTAAAGCAGACACTTGCAATCGGTTGCTACAACCGCTCACCAGAGTTTAACTTAATTTTTCTGCTAATATCTGCTCCACTTCCTCTTTGGTCGGGATTGCCGGAATTCCACCACGTTTCTGCACACAGAGTGCTGCAGTTGCGTTTCCACATACGGCACAATGGTGAATTTCTTCCCATGTCAAAGATTCAATTGGTTTTTTCAATGATAAATATGCACTTAACGTACCGCCCCAGAAAGAATCACCTGCACCAGTTGTATCTACAGATTGTACAGAGAATCCTTTCATGCGCTCTTTTTTCTCTTTGGTCGCCATCAGTACACCTTCGCTGCCAAGAGTTACTGCAATGAGTTTCGGTCCCATCGCAAGCAGTTTGTCTGCTGCGGCTTCATAGGTTGTCTCCCCAGTAAGAAGCAGGCTTTCCTCATCGGATACTTTCATGACATCTGCATAAGAAATCATGGATTTCATATTTTCAGCCGCTTCTGCTTCGCTG
>OLQN01000776.1_pt1 | contig 25986 bp, 30 predicted proteins | sample 1673181 | NCBI WGS metagenome assembly OLQN01 (sample SAMEA3136763, study PRJEB25190) | human gut metagenome | biome: human gut; feature: human-associated habitat; material: faeces | place: Austria | collected 2013
TAGCTTTCACAATAAAGTATTCACCATAATCCATCAACTCATAGGCTACAGCCTTTTATTTTTTGTAACAGTTTTATCTTTATTTTTTTCTCTAGCAATCCCATCATATAGATGAACAAAATCTTTTGCACTCATTTCCAATGGTTCTGGAGAATCATATTGAGGTTTACCATTTTTTATTCTTCCCGTCTTTTCACCCGAAAAATTAATTTTAACTTTTCTATCATCACTTAAATAAGTATATAATCTACCTTCTCGTTTCTTATCAACAAAAATATGACGATCAGGTACATTAATATATCCTTTTCTTTCATTTCTATCAATTCCATTTGAATCAACTCCCAAATCAACATCTTTTGGTCTATATTCTTGTGATGGAATATAAATTTTTCTCATCATCATTGGTTTTCCTGTTTTAATGTCAGTCTTTCCACCTGTATGTTCTCTTGGTTTAGATACCTGTTTTTCAGAAATATTTAATGGATATCTTTTTGCTGTATTTTCATTCAAATCACTCATATGTTTCACATCCTTTATTATTCACACAGATAGTCTCCACTCCTTACTATCTATCTTAATAATAAACCTTTATATCACCAAAAAAAACGACAGGATTTGTGTATAAAATAAAAAAATCCGGACAAATGTCCGGAATCATCAAAAACACTATTCTTCAATAAATACAAGATTATATTGTCGTATTATGTATTAATATGTTATAATCACTAGGCACTATTAAATGGTGTCTATGGAGGAAAACTAGCATGTTAAAACATCATACTAGGAGACTAGCATTGATGTGATTTAGGAGGATTAAATGGAATATTTAATTATTCTATATTTAATTCTGGTTGTTACAGCTTTTTTATTAAAGTAGTAATAGCTCGTTAAGTCCATTATTGCTAGTATCCGAAATAGTGAAAAAGGAAGAGCTGCAATTCTTCCTTTTTCTTTGTCCATTATTACTAGTCCTTTCGACTACGCTTATAGTATAACATATATTTTTTAAATTAAAAGATGCAATATCTTTTTATTCTACTTCAAATCATTATTAATGATAAAAAAAACCGGACAAATGTCCGGATCTAAATTCCCATAAGTTGTTTTGACCAACTTCCAGTTTGAAATAACGCAATAACGCAAAGCAGAGAATATCCTAATGCCTGAAATATCATATCTGTTGCATCCGTTGTTGATATCGTTGCCCCATTTGCAAGTATAACATACATATAAAGTACAATAACAATAAATATTACATGGATTGCCAGAGCAATCATCCTTTTTATAAAATTCTTACCTATGGTAGAATATTCATTTGATGCAAGTGTAGCAAATGGAAGTGCTGCGATTGCTGTAAATACATAAATCTCTATAAATCTCAGATCCACAATAACCCTTGCTAAAATCGTACATACCGCATTGGCTATTTTTACAAGTAAACTTGTTACAAAAACTCCCAGCATACCTAATGTATCATATTTAGACAAAGCATTTGTTAAATTATCTGTTGCTTCTTTTGAAATGGTAAATCCCTTAGCAGAACCTATAAACTGGTTCTGTGCTGAAGTAACCATAGATGATGATATATCAAATATTGCATTAATGATTGTTGTCATATTTTCCATCAATAATTTTGCTAACATGATTTTTAGTATAACAATACATACCCAATAAATACTGTCCAATCCTCTAACATCAGCTCTCTTAAACAACTGTGCAAGTTCCATCAAGAGAAATAATGACAGAATTGACCACGCAATGGGCAAAACGACATTTTTGTTAAACACAGTAACACTTTGCCAAGCTGTATTATTAAATACTGATGGCGATTTTACAGCCTCAGCTAATACGCTTGTCATCCCACTTCCAATTTCCTTATAAGTTTCTATTACCATATTAGCTAGACCATCCTCTAACCAATCAAACATTTTTATCCACTCCTTTCATTTATAATTCCGGACAAATGTCCGGAATTTATTCAGCTAATCTTCTTATTCCAACTGCATGATTAAAATAATAATCCATCTTCTTTATAGAAACACAAGCTTTAGGATTATCCCCTTTAGTCTTACTTCCTCCTCCATTTGCTCCTATAATTTCTCCATTGCCTATATACATAGTTACATGACTCGGCTGACCTGATCCACTACTGTTTGAAAGAATGAGATCACCCACTTGTAATTGTGCTCTGTCTTTTGGTACTTCCTTACCCATTTTAATAAGTGTCTTAGTTGTCTGATGTCCTATATTATATCCTGCTGTATTGTAACACCAGAGTTTGTCAGACAGTAGCTTACAAATCCAGAACAATCGAAATAAGTTGGTCCAGCTTGACCCCACCAATATCGACAACCTAATTTTCCTTTTCCAAGTTCCACAGCTTTTTGAGGTATAGTTCCATTTTCTAATACATTTCCATCAGGAAGTGTATTTGTCGTTCCATATGTAGCATAAAATGATAAGTTAGCATTATATCGTTGTTTAGCATAGTTAATGAGTTCATTTATCTTTTTATCACTTCCATAGGATGCACGTACATTGGAATTGTTAGCATCATTTCCCAGATCAAGTTCTTTATATTCAGGGTAGAAATTAACCACCGGTTGATTAACTTTCTTTAAAGAACTGTAAGTGATAGAATCTTTATCAATATCCTCTCTTACACCCCATCGGTCATTGTTGTTTAAATTCTTTGCTGGATTTTGTTTATCAAATACTCTTTTCAAGCCCGTTTCAAAATCAGTTGATTTAGCATCTTTAGGATTACTGCAATAATATTTAGAATCTTTATTTTTATAAGTTGAAATATAAGGTGTATCAATATAATAATAAGCTACAAGTCTCTCGCACTTGCTGTAAGTGATCCCTCGTGTCCATCCTAGAGCATCCTCAACACAACTTAAATAAACAACATCAATGTCAATTCCAAATTCTGCTTCTAATTGCTGTTCATATTTGATCAGAGCATCAAGTCTCCAGTTTGTGGATTCTCCAGTAGAAACCAAACCTATTACTAAAACGACTACAATCATAATAATCATAATTGGTACTGAAGTAAGAATTGATACGATCACTGTTGGAACAGATGTTACAAAAGTAATTAGACCTGTGAGTAATGATTTGATAAAACTTCCTACTGTTTTAATGCTCTTTACCATCTGTTTTCTATATTTGATTGCATTAATAGAAAGCTTCATTCCTTTTCCTAATGTAGCAGTCGCATTATCTTCATTTGATGATATTTCATTCATTAGTTTTCTTGATTGATTTCTCATCATTCTTTTTGTGGAAGATTTTAAATCAAAACCCGTAGAATATTTTAGTTTTCTATCTATCTGCGCAACTTTTTTAATATCACCCTGTTGTGCATATTTTTCTCTTTGTTTTGCCCAGTTTCTTCTTTTAATGCTCTTTGTAAGCCTATATCCTGTTCTTGCAGTCATAAACCCATTGCCCAACAATTTAGCTGATGTATGAGTTGCATAATCCTTATTTCCTTGAGATGTATCATATAAATCAGGTGTATAGTTGACAATAGCATCTCCAACTTGTCCACTTATTCTATGCTTCGCACCCATGACAGCAGTACTTAATCTGTGTTTAGGTAAATCTACAGTAGTATTTTGTCTATTAAAATCAGCTCTTTGTTTTGATTTTAAGCCATAACTATACCCTTGAGATGTTCTAAACTTTAGATTTCTTATAGGTCTGCTATACCCTGTAATCCTTGCAGAACCAATTCTATGTTTTGCCTGACTTAATTTAGATTTTGCCATATAATTCCTTTCAAAAAAGCAGTTCCGGACAAATGTCCGGAATTTCAAGTTATTTCATCATAGCTATTTTTTCTCTTTTTTCTTTTTCTTTTCTGATTTCTACGATTTCATCAAAGTCTGAAGTAAGCACCTCGTAAATATCGTTATCTTTTGGAAAGTTATCTCTAAAAGGAATAATTGCTGAACCACATTGTAACAATCCACTACCTTTTTTTGCATTTGTTATACTTGACAGCATTTGCGGTGACAGATTTAATAGGTCTGCCAAATTATCTCTATCCTGTGATGATTGATTTAACATAACAATGTAATTTGAGTTTGATAATAAAGTACCAATCTTTTCATTGTGCAATAGATCTTCAACATTTTGTGTAATACCAGTTAAAATAGCACCATATTTTCTCGCACGTTTCCATAATGTATAGAAAAAGTTTACACAATAATCATTTGCAAACATCAAATAGATTTCATCAACATAAATCCATGTTCTAATACCTTTTTCAAAATTTGATTTAATTCTAGTCCATAGAGTTTCTAAAATAACGAACATTCCTAATGTTTTTAGTCCTTCACTTAAATCCCTGATGTTATAACAGATCAATCTGTTATTCATATTAATATTTGATTGTTTAGAAAACAAATTATAAGTTCCATCTTTAGTATAGATTCCCAAAGCTAATGCTAACGCTTCAGCTTCTTTTTCTTTTTGTTCTAATAGAACATTAGCAAAGTCATCCAACGTAGGTTTTGGAATATCCACACCCGGATTTTTTGTTCTTTTTTCTTCATATTTTGCCCACATGATTCTCAAACTTCTGTCTATAATAGAAGTATATTGAGGAGTCAGCTGTTGAACACACATAATATGAGCCATCATTGATTGTAAAAATTCAGCTTTTTCACTTAAAAAGTTTGTTTCATTTTCATCACCATCGAACGGATTAAAATAAACTCCAGATGTAGTTGATACATTAATATATGAACCATCGTAGCGTTCAGTTAATCCCTTATACTCATTTTCAGGATCGATAATAACTACATCATCTTTCGTATTTAAAATAACCTGTACAATTTCTCTCTTTGTGGCAAAAGACTTTCCAGACCCCGGCTTAGCCAGTAACCATCCAGAAGCGTTATCTAGTTCCTTTCTATTTGCCATGATAAGATTATTTGTTGTTGGATTTAAACCATAATACAAGCTATCCCCCTTTTGCATCAATTCTTGTGATGTAAAAGGAATTAAAATCCCACATACTGGTGATGTTAAAGTTCTACCTTTGCCACCAGCACCAGCATAGACCTTACTTCTTCCTAAAGGAAGACATGCATTCATACATAACCCTTGTTGATAATCTAAAACAACCATTTCTGTTGAATATTTCTTAGCTTTCGTTAAAACCTGTTTAGTGACATCTTCCAACTCTTTTTCACTTTCACAATTTAACATAATAAAAAACTGACAAATAAACAGTCTTTGATCCATAGATTGGACATCATGTAACAAATCATAAGCACTTTGCAACGAATACTTTAATTCCATTGGAATCATTTCTGGATCATATCCATCTCTCAATGCTTTTTTTTGTTCCTCCATCTTTTGCATTTCCATACCAGCAATATTCGTTTTGATAAGCGGTAATTCTTCACCACGTGCTACAGATTTCATGTGGAATGAAATAATAAGGTTATGTTCAATCTTTGTTAAATCATTGATGTATTTATCAGACAGTTCTGTAGAGTAATTTCTTAACCATAAACAGCGACAATATCTATCGCCAATCATGAATCTATCTTTCTTTGTAAAATCAAATGATGATGGTGCGATTGCATCTTTCGTTGTAAAAGTATCATTTACCCTACTATAATCAAAATAAAACGGTTTAGCTGGGTAAAACATATTGTAGATGCTTTCTAGTCTTTCTGTGCCATCCATAACATGTGCATTACATCCTAGTTCTTTGAATCTATCTTCAAATTCACGACCTTGAAACTGTAAATCTTTAAAAGCTTCATCCATATCATCATTTTTTGAGGTAAAGACAAACATTTTATCTGTAATTATATTATTTGTACCCATATTGATATTTGATCTTAAAACCTTGTTAAATTCTTCTCTGTCACTATCATATTTATCGCCACGTGGCTTCATTAGAATATTTTTTTCAAAATCTTCTTCATCAACTGTATGGTTATGTATGACAAGTTGAATCCCACTTTCACTTCCTAATGAATTAAGAATTTCCATATATTTAGTCCAAATAGCCTCTTGATCCTCAGAACGAGCTATTTGATAATTGACATCAGTAAACTTTAATACAGACGAATAGAAATCATCCCCAATGTAACAGATACCATTTTTCATCATAGCTTCATAGTCAATAGCATTTTGAGTAGTTCTTTTGATAGAACGCAACTTGCGTTTAGATGTTTTCTTTGATTGTTCGTTTTGATTTTCTTTTTCGCTTGTTCGCTTTAGAGAAAATATGTTTTTCACCCTCATCACCCTTTCTTTGATACTCTATTTCATTATTGTATAAAACCAGTTGCTTATGACGATAATGAAATAACCATATTTTAAAAAACTGGTCGAATGGCACGTCATTAATTTTTACCCATCCTACTAAAATAAACGGAATTGCAATTGCCATAACAAGATACGAAGCTAGATCCTCACCAATAAATCCTTTAGTAAGAAAATAAGTACCTATCCCAAGAACAATACCTAGTACAAGACAAATTAATTGTCTTAATGTCATTGATTGAAAAACCTTCTTTTCATACTCTTTTATTTCCTTTGGAACAGGAACATATATCATAAAAATCACCTCCTAAAAAAAATACGATGACTGTATAAACAGTCATCTATAACTATGAAATCGAAATTTGAGAAATTAACGTACCAGCTAGACAAATAACTGCTCCACCACAAATTTGTCCAATTCCCTGTTTAATATCAGGCGCTGTTTTATCTTTTAAACCACTTCCTAAAACAACTAATCCCCATACAATCCAAAACATTCCAAATCCAATTACCCCTTTTTGTGCAATTTGTAATACTTTATCAAACATACCCATAACTCATTTCTCCTTTTAATTTTCTTTTTAATTTTCTTTCAATAAAATTCCGGACAATTGTCCGGAATTTAATTTGATATACTATAATCAATATGATTTTGATAATCATATCCACTTCTAAAAATATCACCTTCATTTATATTCATATCAAATTCTTCGTCATTTTCAATTGAATTTTCATTAAAACTAAATGGTGATATTTCTTTAGCAATTTGTAATACCTTGTTAACCTTGCTGTCATTAAAATAGTTACTTAATGACGTATCTTTATTTTTAGCATCAGTCGTTAATTCGATATTAGGATGTTCTTGCAGTGGATACTTCTCATCCTTAAATACCTGTTGTCCTCGAATCAGAACGAGACATTCATTACGTTTTAAACGTCCTATTTCTGATGGGTCTAACAATGCACGATTGATAAGTTGATTACCAATCGTATATGATGGGCTAGCTCCCTTTTGTTCACTAATAGTCTGATAATCAAAAGTTCCATTACCTATCATTTTAGATGTATATTCTAGTGTAGAATATTCCTTTCCACCTAGAAATAAAGTCGTGTCACAATTTCCAAAGATTGTTTCCCAATCTTCTTTGTAAGTTTTCTTTAATTGTGCCAAGTTTTGTAAAATAACATTAACTGATATTTCACGAGATCGCATTGTTGCAATCTTAACTTCAAATTCAGGAATTTGACCAATATTCGCAAACTCATCAAGAATAAATCTTGTATGAATTGGTATTCTTCCTTTTTCAGTTGAATCCGCTTGTAGATATAAAATATCAAATAATTGTTGATACATAATTGCTGGTATAAAGTTAAGTGATTTATCACTGTCTGAAATACCAATATACAATATTGTTTTTTTCAAATTACCATCTTCGTCTTTTAAAGGTTCACCAATTGTATAAAGATTGACTGTATCATCACTCATTAATTCTCTAACTTCAGGTAAATTAAACGGTGACATTCGTACACCTACTGAAATAAGAATTGACTTAGCAGTTTTACCAGCTGCTTTTTTATAAAGATTGTATTGTCGTATAGCAAGATAATCATATCCATTTTTCAATTTATACGAATCATCACCAGCTTCTTCCATTCTACTTTGCATTTCTTCTTCAAGTGATTCAAACATAAAATCAAGAGGTGACTTAGCATTTTCATCTTCCTCACTTGCTTCTGCAAGGTCAATCAAATCCATCACTGTATTTATATTTCTTTCCTCTTGATCGCCTGTAGCCATGACGAAAAATGAACAGGCTGTCAATAAAGCAATTTCAGCCTTTTCGAAGAATTCATCATTACCAGCTGATTTTGCCTTGTCTTTTGTATTAGCAACAAGGTTATTAACAAATTTATAAACATCCAAAGGCTTTTTAATATATACAAATGGATTATAATGCATTGAGTTTTCTGTATGGATAAAATCCATTATCTTTACATCATAACCATTTTTATAAAAAGCATTTGCTGTTTCTTTGATCAAAGACGTTTTTGGATCTGTAACAACATAATTACAGTTCATTTGTAAGATATTTGGTTTGTTAAAAAATCTTGTCTTACCTGAACCAGAACCTCCAATAACGCAAATGTTGTTGTTCAAGAAAGTCTTACGAGTATTCATCGAAATTTGAACATTCTTTGAACATATCATATTTTGGTTATCGACTTCATCTTTGAACTCATCCTGAAGCTTTTTGATATCGCCATATTCCGCAGAACCATACTCTTCTCCAGAACGATATTTCTTTCTTGATGATATTTTGTACAATGTACCAATTCCCACTGAAGCAATTAAAACCATTCCGCAAAATACTGGAAATAATTTAAAGCTAGGAAAAATACCTATAACACTATAGCTGTTTCCAAATCCAACTAATGCATTAAATATCACCATAGGAAACGTATCACCATTATCCATTAAGTATAAGCAATACGCTCCAAAACGATTACCTATAAGATAAAGAATAAAAACAACTACACCTAATAAAACATAAATCCATTTTTTTTCTTTAATTGAAATAATATAACCCCCTTTCCTAATTTAAAATTCCGGACAAATGTCCGGAATTATCTTTGTGGTATATCTTTTTGTAACTTTTTCGTTTCTTTAGTTTGTTGAGACGCTTTCTGTTTAGCATTTTTCATTCTATCAGCAATAGAAATACTATGGTTTTTCCCTTTTAATTCAATATTTTCTTTTTCTTCTTCGATAAAAAAATTTTTGTTATACATCAGCTCATTAAGAATGCAACGGTTTTGTATAGATTTTAATTGATAAGCAATTGCCAGTGAATCTTTATTACAATAGATTTCTTCACCATCCCATGATGAATCTTTATCATTTACCTCATTGATCAATCTTATACCTGTTCCACTTCTATCCCAATACTTTAAATTTTCAACAGAATCATCTAAAAGAAAATCAGTTGGTGTGATTTTATTTTGCACATAAGTAAACACATCTTCACCGAATGGAACAAATATTCTATGTTGTTTATCTATATCCGGCAAATATTTATCAATCCATTTATTTTTTTCATCAACAGCATATTTACTGTTACTGATATTAGTTAAAATATATACCTCTTTGTCATGTTTCATAAACTCTTTTAAACCTTTGATTACTTGATTTCTAGGACTCAAATTTTCAAAAAAGCCTTTTTTATAGAGTGCATCAATTGAATCAATATGATTATTAAAACAATTTAAAGTTCCATCCATATCAACAAACAAACGACATTTAAATTTGTTATACATATAAAACCATTACTTATCCTTCTTATCTTTATTCTTGATTTCTTTTAATGCCCTATATCCTACAACACTCATACCAATAACAACAATCACCATTATAATCAAAATATCTTCCATACTAACAGTTCCTTTCTTTTGATTCCGGACATTTGTCCGGAATTTATCTTTCTTTGTCTAAACCTCTACTATTCTTAATTTTATTTTTGACATTTTTATACTGCGCTTTTGCTTTTTGTTTCCTTCGTTGAATATTCAACGATTTTTGATCAACATCTTTGATTGCTTCTTCAACTTGTTGAATATCCTCTCCTTTAAACATCAATACTCCACCATCGCCATGAACATTGATAATATTTCTTTCTTTATCATAATCACAAAACGCATCCAGCATTTCTTTTTCACGAATGCTTAAATTATCATTCGCTTCATAACGCTCAACTAACTTATCAAAATTCTTTGGTTTTTCTCTAACATAGATATCTATGCCCCTGTTTTTACATGCCTTGATTACTTCTTTTAGATCTTTTCTTCCACTTCTAACAACAGTAGATTTAATTTCGGAAGTCCTACCATTATTTTTCATTTTAGAGTCTAAAATAAAGTTCTTTTCATTTTTAAATACTTCCCCTTTTATAGAAGTAAGCTTTCTATTTTGCACACTATTAGAAACATAATCTATTCCTTTAGCTAATTCATATAGAAAATTAGGTACGAAATCAAAAAATATTCTGCAAAATTGTGATGATACATTCTTTACTAACTGTTCTTCATTTGCCATATTATTATCCTCCTAATTTTCTATTGAAATCATCAATCTTTTTTTCTATTATCTTTACTTCTGTTCTATATAGAATCAATAAAACAACTGCAATAACGATTAAATTAACTGCATTACTAAGAATAAGAATATCAAGCCAGTTAATCCAATAAATTTCTATTAATGGGGTATATGTTAAAATTACAGCTATTACAAGTAAAGATATACACAATATAGCAAGATATAAAGAAACCTTACGTGGCTTTATATCTGTAGTGTTCTTTTCTCTCATCAGTCAACCTCTCTTGTGTATTTATCCTCTTTAATCATTTTTTCAGTATGTTCTTCTGCCTGTCTTTCTTCTGGAGTATCATTAGGAATGTCTATTCCATCTAAATCTCTTCCAGTTATAAGTGCTAATTGCAAATCTCGATACGATAAATTATTACCATTTAAATCATCACCTAAATCAAATAGCTCATTAATAACATTCTTTTTTTCTTCTTCTAGCTGCTGTTGATTCATTTTCTTTAAACGTGATAAATATTCAATAACTCGCTCTCTTTCATCATAAGAATTACTAAAATGGACATCCTTATTTTTTATCATTTCTTGTATTGAAGAATATGCTTCACTAGGTTCATGAACTGACTCATCAACCATACCTATGACCTTTCCTTCACTGTTTAAGACATTGAAATTATTGCTTTCTTCGTCATATTCCAAAATTAGTTTATTTTGCCTAGATTGAATGTATCTAGAATCCATATAATCATTTTCGTAGTCCATAAATGATTCCTCCTAACTAAAAACAACATTAAACCCATTACCATCTGGATTTAATGCATATCCATTGACCTTACCACTATTCATCATACCTTCAGCATAAGATAATGCTTCATTATATGTATCAATAGAATTACCAGCAAAATATTTATTGAATTGTGATGGATTTGAAACTTTAGATGATGCAGAACTATTTGTTTGTGGCTGAGACTCATGTTGCGTATTAGATTGATTGTTTGGTTGCTTATTCGAGTTTTGATAATTCTGTGTATTCTTTTTAGAACCACCAGATACATTATTATCTTCGCTCTTTACCTCGGCTTTATTATTAGATTGCTCTTCCTGTTTAGGAACAGATCTATCCTTTAATATAACTTTTATCTTCGCATAGGCAGTATTTTTAGCTTTATCATACACTTGAATAGTCACATCATAACTCCCAGCATTTTGAGTAATCTTGCTAGAATCAATCATCACTGTTAAATCATCAATATTGCTGTTATCTTCATATGTAAAATATTTGTAAAAATCAATTGTTTGATACTCATCAACATAAAATTTAATTTTCTTCTTTTTCAAATGAATAACAGGTTTTGAGACATCTGCAACCTTTATATTCTTTGTAAAAGATTTAGCATTTGGATCATTAGTATTAAACGTTATATTAAAAGAACCTTCTTTTTTATTACTGAAAGTATCATAGCGTATAACTAGATTTTTAAAACTAAACTTATTACCTTTTATATTTGAACTATCAACCTTGATACCATCAACATCACTAATCAAATTTAAAGGTGTATTCTTACTGTTTAAATCTATAGTCATATTCCTTTTAAAATGCACATCTTGTACTGTATATGTCTTTGTATTACATCCATTAAGAAACAACAGAAGCAAAATCAGAATAAAACCTAAGCATCCTTTCTTGATAGCACTTTTCACAAATCAACACACCTTTCATAAAAGTAAAATCCGGACAAATGTCCGGATTTCAAACTAATTAATCTTTAATTTTCTTTTTAGCGTAAATTACACCAAGTATACAAATACTCAATCCAGCTAAAATCATATAGAATGCAATTTGAGAATTATCACCTGTTTTTACTTTCTTAACTACAGGCATAAGTTCATCATACATAACTACTTTTTGAGCAACTCCTGTGTCTTTAACAGTGAATTGAATTGATTCAGCAACCTTGTAATTTTTAGGAGCAATCACTTCAGTTAAAGTATAAGTTTGATCAACAGTTAAGTTCTTGATCATATGAGGTTGTTTTCCTGATGTCCATTCATCAACGACATTTCCATCTTTGTCAGTAACTTTAAGTTTTGCACCTTCAAGTTCCTTCTTGGTTGTAATATCTTGTTTGCTGATTTCGATTTTTGTATCTTCATCAGTCATAGATAATACTGTATCTTTTCCTTCTTCAGCTGTGAATGTTTGTGTTTTGAAAGTAGCATATCCGTTAGGAGTTTTTGTTTCTTTCAATACATATTCTTCACCAGCTTCAAGACCTTGAATCATATGTCTTGTTTCATTACCATCAAGATCAATGTTTGTGTAAGTAGTAATACCATCTTTTACAAACATTACAGTATAATCATCTTTTCCTTTGTTTTTAGCAATGCTGTATTGAACTGTTGAATCTTCTTCATCCATGTATGTTCCTTCAGCTTTACCATTTTCTTTTAATTGAGCTTTCATTTCATCAGTAATATCAAAGATATGTTGACCAGAAATCCATTTATCAATGATGTTTTTAGTCTTATTAGAAGTTACTGTCATTTCAGCACCTTTTAATAATTGACCTTTTTCATCAACTTTAGATACTTCATTGATTGTATCAATCATTTCTACTTTTTGATTTTCTTTATCATAAGACACTTCAAATTCAATGTCATTTGCTAGATTTAAACCTGTAGGAGCAAGATCTTCATGTAAAGTATATTTCTTACCTTCAACTAATCCAGTAGCATAATGTACTTTACCTTCAGAAGTCCATTCATCAATGATGTTTCCATCTTCGTCTTTGATTTGCATTAAAGCACCTGTAACTTCATCACCACTTACTGTAATTTTTGAAATTGTAACTTGTTTATCTTGCATTACTAATGTTTGGTCTTCATCTTCACCAGCAGTAAATTCAATTTCTTTTGCTTGAACATATTCTTCAGGAGTTTTTGTTTCTCTTAGGATATATTTTTCACCAGCAACAAGTCCTTGAACTCTGTGATTTGTTTCATTTCCTTTGATGTCGATATTAGCATAAGTTGTAACACCATCTTTAACTTGCATTAAAGTATAGTCGTCACGATCCTTATTTTTAGCAATACTGAACATAACCATAGAATCTTCTTCATCCATGTATGTTCCTTCAGCTTTACCATTTTCTTCTAATTGAGCTTTGACATCTTTATCTAGATCAATGATATGTTGACCTGTTACCCATTGATCAACTATATCTTTAGTTTTTTCTGATACGATAGATAAAGTTGCTTCTTTTACAGCTTTACCATCAACATCTGTTTTATTTACTTCTGTAACAGTATCAATCATTTCTACTGTTTGATTTTCTTTTTCTTTTGTTACTTCAAAAGTGAAATCATTTGCAAGGTTGAATCCTAAAGGAGACAAGTCCTCATGTAATGTATAAGTTTTACCTTCTTCAAGTCCATTTGCAATATGAGATTTACCTTCACTATACCATTCATCTACAACATTACCGCCTTCATCAATAATTTGCATATGAGCACCAATGACTTCTTCTCCACCAACAGTTAATTTAGAAACTTTAACTTGTTTGTCTTTCATGTTGACTTTTTCATTTACTTTTTCTTTTGAAACAGTAAATTCAATATCAGTTGATTTTACATATTCTTCAGGTGAAACAGTTTCAGAAAGGATATATGTTCTTCCTTCTTCTAATCCATTGATAAAATGAGAATATTTTCCAGAAGTCCATTTGTCTACGACTTTTCCTGTTTCTTTATCAGTAACAGTGATTTCAGCACCTTCAACTTCTTTTTCACCTGTAACATCTGTTTTAGTAAATGATACTTGTTTGTCTCTCATTGTAACTGTTTCTAATTCACTAGAATTTTTAACAGTGAATTTGATATCAGTAGCTTTTACATAATCTTTAGCTGTTACAGTTTCAGATAATGTATAAGTTTTACCAACAACTAATCCTTCAATAGAGTGTACTTTATCAGTAGAAGTCCATTGATCAACTACATTACCTTCTTCATCAGTAATTGTTAATTGAGCACCTTCAACTTCCTTGTCTCCAGTAACATCAGTTTTATTAAATTCAAAGTCAGTTGTTAAGTTTTCCACATCAAATGATTTGATGTAAGTTTTTGTTGTGTAATCAGATTGTTTAAATACAGCATCATATTTTGTTGTATCTAATACGCATCCATCTAAAGTTGTAACTTCTTGTAAGTAGTATTGAGCTTCTCCAACTCCCATAGGAAGATTAGAAATATCTAAATGTCCATCAGTTGATAAAGCATAGACACCGTTTCCTACTTCAGTACCAGAATTAACGATTGCTCCAGAATTTTCTGTTGTAATGACATCATCTTTAGCAAACATCAAGCTTCCATCTACAGGAGAGTAGATGTTTTCTTTTGCTTTTAATACGAATTGAATTTTAGATAAGTCGCTTCTGTCAACTAAATCTACATCAGTATCAAGATCAGCAACTGTCTTGTTTAATTTGATTTGAGCTTTTGGTTGTTCATTACGAACTTTTACAGTATAGATTGGATCACCATCTTCATCTTTTGTATAGTCTAATAAACCGCTCATTTCAAATGATTGAGTTTTTCCTAAACCAATAAATCCTGTAGGAACTTTAACTTCTTCTAAATGATATTTACCAGCAAAGAATTGAAGTGGTAAGAACACTTCACCTTTTTCGTCATCATCATTTGTGTATTCAGTTTTAACTACGACAACGTTATCACTGTTTGTAGTGAAAGTATCATATTTCTTTCCACCAACTTTTTGAGTGATATATTGACCTTTCTTATAAACAATGTTTCCACCATCTAAAATATCTTCATCAGCAACGATTTTAAATGATGCTGAATTTAATGATACAGTTTTACCTGTTTCTTCATCTTGTTTAACTAATTTTAATTGAGTTTCTACTGGACGGTTGTTTAATACAACTTTTTTAACTTGATCTTCTTCATTTTCATATTCACTATGATCTTTAGTGATAGATACTGTGAAATCTGGATTAGTATAGTAATCTTTAGGAGTTACTGTTTCACGAACAAGATATTCTCCAAATGGAAGATATTTAGTAGTTGCTAAACCATCTTCATTAGTTGTGACAACATCATAAACTGTAGCGTTATCCCAACCGACATGATCAACTTCAGATTTTAATTTGAAAGTGAACTCAGCTCCTTGTAATCCTTTAACAACTTCAGACATACCATTACGATAACCAGATTTGAAAATTTGAATTTTTTGTTTCTTGACTTTTTCAGTAACAACCATTTGATTTGCGTCATTACCAAATTGAAGTTTTGCACCTTGATATTCCTTAGTGATTTGAGCAACATAATTCGTATCTTTTTCAGTAGTAGTAACACCAGTTGAATTATCAGTTACATTCAATGTATTACCTTTTAATAGGTATCCTTTAGGAGCTTTAGTTTCTTCAATGGAAATTGTTCCAAGTGGTAAAGTGACCGCACCATTTTCATCTAAATAAAAATCATCACCTGATACTTTATAAAAGTCATTTAGATTGGTAATATAATATGTTTTTCCAGCAATTTCACGTTTTTTTGTTTGAATCACCCATGTTCTAGTTGCTTTTTCAGGTAGATTATCCTTTGTATAGTAACCGTCATAATATTTAACAGTAAACTCAGCACCTTCAAGAGTAGCATCACCTTGTGGCATTCCTAATGTTTCAGCATCATTTTTGACGATTTCAATACCAATTGGGTCATTTCCTGGTGTTTCATTAGAATTTGCTCTAACTGTTTGATCCTTGACAATCGTAACGTTGTACGTATTTTCGTCAAGATCATATCCAGTAGAAGCTGTAATTTCTTTTACTGTATAATTTCCTACAGGTAAGATAGATGATTTTGCATATCCATTTTTATCAGTAGTAATTGTATCTACTTGAACACCGTCACTGTAGATACCATAAACAGCACCTTCTAACGAATAACATCCATTATTGTTTGTAATATCTTCATTTGCTGACTTTTTAATTAAATCGATCCATCCAAAATCTAGCCAGTCAACACTGTATCTCAATGAATCAACAGATTCTTGAGTCCATGATCCATGAGTTTGGTTTGAACCATTTCCATCAGAAATTGCCAATGCACAGAACTTACCTTTAGCGCTTGAATTTAAAGTACCGCTTGTATAATCACTAGGACTATTTTCTAATGGTGCAGTTAAATGGAATGTTTGTCCACCATAAACAGTAGCAGTTCCACCAGTTTGTTGAGCGTTAGTTCCATCAATATGAATAGTTACATTGCTTTGAAGTGGCAATTGTACTGTTTCGTTTGATGAAGCATTAAATGAAACAGTATTTGTTGTTTGTATCATATTAGCTTTATCAAATGTTGCTGTAAATTTTGCAGTATCTCCAGTTGAGAAGTTAGCTCCATTAGATGGATCTGGTAAGCTTTCTACATATGACCAAGTAGATTTTAAACCAATACCTGCTCTTTCAAGATCATCAATATTCGCACCGCACATGTCACCACTGTAAGCTAAACTTAATAAAACATGTGTATATAAATATCCTGTTTCTTCTTCATTTAATCCGTCATCTGTCAACGCTTGTCCTCTGAACAAGCTTCCATTTGGACCTCCAAAACCATAATATAAAAATTTTCTTACCATGACATTATTTTGAATAACACTGGCAGCATAATTTCCTGAAGAAGGAGTTTTCTTACTCGCTTCCAAGCAATATGACCATTGTCCGTTATACTTACACATGTAAGTAGACCATTGTTTAGTGATCTGTGGACATTTACGTTTCCACCATTTAGGATAAGTAATAGATTTAATACGAGTGAACTCGTGAGGAATACCACTGTCCCAAGCTTCTACTGTATTTGTGTTTCCTGCAGTAAAACACATAGACAGTACCATTCCTAGAACAACGAAAATTTTGGTTACTTTATTTAACCATTTCTTAAACTTCATTTTTCTTTCTCCCTTTCCTAATAATATTTAAAATTCTTTTTGTTTAAACAAAAAGATGGAACTTGTTCCATCATCCTTCAGATGCAAGTTTATAACATCTGTATACTTCTTTGAGACAGGCTTTATATTTGACGAATCAAAAGACCTTTAACAATAAAAAAAGACAACCTTTTCGATTGCCTTATGGGTGAAACACCCATTTTTGTCTATGAATTTTTATCATTTTAATTTGTTTCCTTTCCTTACAACTTTTATGATTATCAGTAATTTTTGCCTTTAAATTAAAAAGATGGAACAAGTTCCACCTCTCAACTACAATTCTATACTATCATTTTATCACGTCTATTTTTAAAATCTATTGACTTTTTTGTGCAATTTCTTTTAAAAAATTTTTTAACGTTTCAAAATGTATCTTTTATATCAGGGAGGGTCTCTAACAGTACGAAAGTATGAGATTTGATTATAAATGAATTCTACCGTCTAATACTGCCAGAGATACCCTTTTGGGAATGTTAGAATCCTTTCGTTCAAATTCTAACAATATCATTTTATCACCCTGATTTAAAAAAACAATTGACTTTTTTGTGTAATTTTTGGATATTTTTTCAAAATTATTTTCATAAGAAAAAGATGGAAGTACAGCCATATTCCATCTTTTTTATTAGGACTAATTAAATAAATTTTAAATGAATAACCAAAGTTCCTAAAGTGAACCCAAGATACGATCACTACTGATAAAAATGGTTATGCTAAATCATCAATTCTTCCAGTAGGTAATTATACAGTAAAAGAAATCAGTGCTTCTATTTGTAATTATCTTTATAATCTTTTTTTAAATTATATAATTAATGCCTATATTAATTTGTTTTGGTTATTAAAAAATATTATTTTGTCGCACCGCAAAGACATTTGTAACCAGTTGTAACTGTTTCATCATATGCTTGTTTAACCACTACAGTTTCATCATAGGCTGGTGTCACAACAACTGTCTTTGTTTCTTGATGCGTTACAGCATCATGATGTTTAGTTCCTGCTTGTACTTTTGTTGAATGATATGAATGTCCAGTAATTGCAGAATGATCTCCAGCGTTTAATGACGCTTCACTTCCTTTTCCAAAATCTTGTCCACACACTTTACATACAACATGTGTTTCATAAACTGGTTCATCATATGCTTCCTTATCAACCACAGTATATGTTTCCTGACGTGTTACAGCATCATGATGTACGACTTTTGTTACAGCATCATGATGTACTGTTTTTGTAATTGGAATATTATAGTTATGCTTATGTTCATCACCTTTTGATGATGAAGATGAACTATTTCCACTACTACTTGATGTACTTGAACTGCTTGTATTGTTTCCTGATGGCTTTGATGTTCCACTGTTTGTTGTTGGTTTTGATGCACTGCTACTAGAAGAACTATTGACTGTTCCTTTATTAGAAACTGGAGATGTACTTGCTACAGCATCATTTTTAGAAACTTCACTACTAGCTTTCTTTGTTACAACAGTTTTCTTATTTCCGTTTTCATCAGTTACTACTTCAGTTACCGCAACTTCTCCTTCAGCAACAGCAGGAGCTTCAACTACATTGACTGTTAATTTCTTTGTAGCTTTATTTTTGTATTTATCTTGAATAGATACTTTTAATTCATATGATCCAATCGTATTAACATCTACTTTTGAAGTATCAATTTTCCAATCTTTGACATCACTATAGTCTGTTGCTTTTAAAAGCTCACCAAAATTAAATGTTGAAAAATCAGTATATTGGATAACATCAATACTTTCTGGTGCTTCGATTTCTGGTTTTATTGTATCTTTGACTGTAACTTTTACAGTTGCTTTTTCTTTTTTATAGGTAAAGCTGATTTCATAGTTTCCAACTTTAGGATAGTCTTTTTCTTCTTTAGATACGACATTTCCGTTTTCATCTTTGTTGGTTACTGTAACATATTTTAAATCATCTTTTTCTTTTGTGTCCTTGATGATCTTATCGACATCACCTGATTTATTTGCATCTAAATAATCAGCTACATTTGTTGATACTCTTTGTCCAAATTCAGCTTTTACTTCATCAGAAGCCAACACCAATTCTTTTGAACTAGATGTATTTAAAATAACAGCCCCAGCACATCCAATGACCAATACACCAGCCAAACCTCCTGCAATGATCTTTTTCTTTTTAGTGTTTAAGTATTTATCAATAATATTTTCTTTCTTAGTTTCCATAAGTTTTCACTCCCTTAAATATCTTTCTATAACTAAGATGGAACTTGTTCCATCACCTTATTACATTTATATATCAATATTCTAGCATTTTATTTTTTACAATTACCATTATTTTTGTATTTTTTATTTCTTGTAAGATTTAATACATTAAAATTTCAGTATTTTCAATTAATACTTATTGTAAATCCGGACAAATGTCCGGATTTGAGTAAAAAGCTTATCCTTTATTACTATCTATCTTAATAATAAATCATCTTTTCACCAAAAAAAACGACAGAATTTGTGTATATTTTTATATATTTTTTAATTTTTCATTAGAATAATATCAAATCTTTCATATATATCGTTGTAAACAATAATCTATACATCTCTCACTGAACATATATAAAGTAATTGCTCCTGTATCTTGAATCCAATATAAAAACATCCCAAAGCACATAATCATCAATCCAGCTACCATAAAAATCAATTCATATCCTTTTACTCCTGTAATGAAGTCAATGAATTCAAAATGCATATAAGAAAGTATAGCTGAAGTAATACAAAATGTTCCAATGATTCTAAAAAAATTTCCAATTATTCTAACAATCCATCTCAATTGTGTAGCAGCTTCGATAATTACCTTCAATGCTATTCCTAATAATCCAGCACAACCTCTTAATAGAAGCTTTAATAATCCCCTCATAAATATAATCCTCCATTTATTAACTACTGTACGCTTCACTTAGATATGATATTTTTCCAATTCCGGACAAATGTCCGGAATATAATTTATTGAAGATTTCTAAAAATTAATGTCATCCTCTTTGATTTCATAAGAATTTTCATTTACATCTAAATTCGTTGTATTTTCTTCCAAAGAACTATCATCTTTCTTTCCTGATCCTAAGAAAGTAACTTTATCAGCTATAATATCCATTACAAATTTTCTTTGACCTTGACTATCATTATAACTTCTTGTTTGAATATGAGCCTCAACTTGAACCATTCTTCCTTTATAACAGTATAAATTTACACTTTCAGCTAACCTATTCCAGCAAACAATTGGAATATAGTCTACACTTTCTCCATCTTGGACATAGTCTTTTTGAACAGCAATATTAAATCTAGTTCTTGATGCTCCTTTTTCAGTTTTTGTTAATTCTGGATCTTTTGTTAATCTCCCTAAAAAAAACGATTTATTTAACATAATTATTCTCCTCTTTCTTTTTTATTATATTTTGTTTTAGTATAATTTATCAACTAATTTCATCAGCTGGCTATCTTGTTGAAATAATTCATAATATCATGTCCAATTTTTTCAACTGCATAGAGTTTTACATGATAGATATCTTCATCATATTCAATTTTTCTTAGTGTATTCATTGATAAGAAATCTACACCAAAGGAAATGATAAATTCTCTTAGTTCTTTGGCTGAGTAAATCAGTTCATCATCTCCATCATATAAATCAACGGTTTGTATATAGTGAAAAGATTCAATAAAATTACATAGACCATCATATATGTTAACTGATTTGCTTTTAGGATCTGACATCTTGTTTTTCTCCTTAGTTCTTAATATCTTCATAAAATACACTATTGTAATCTTCATTACTAAAAAGTTTTGCTGTAAGTTCATTAAAATACTTGTCATGACATACAGTAACTTTATTGCTGAAATCATAGATGTATTCATAATTATTAACACATACAGGAACTTTACTGAACTTGAATGCATTTTGTAAAATCTTTTCTTTTTCTTCACCTGTATCTCCATCGTATAGATAAAGATAAGAAGTAAAGATAACTCTGTATTGTATATCTTTGTTTGGTTTGATTCTTGGTAAATAGTTATCTACAAATCTCAAATATTCATCAGGATTGGTAATATTCAGTTTTTTCATTTCTTCTTTTTTTAATGGAAGCTTTGTTTGTCGATAAAAAGACAAAACTAAATTAAAATATTCATATATTACATAAGTTACAACCATTAATACTACAATTCCAAAACATATATATGAAAAACCATATATTATACTTTTATAGAATAATCTATGAGCCGGATTTTTAATCATATCATTCAATGCTCCTAATATTCCAACAAAAACAATAAAAAGTAAAAAATATTTACCATACATTCTAAAGATTGATGCTTTCTTTTTAATAGCTTTATTGTTTTTCTTCATTATGTTTACTCCTCCATATTGAAATAATCCTCAATAAAATTTGCACATTCATTTATATGAAAAATCATTTCATTTGCTCGTTCTTTTACATTTTTACAGAAACCATCAATAGCTTCTTGAACATCTAAATCAATATCAAAACTGTACTCATTTTGCGTTTCTGAATAAGGCATCAGATAATAAACGGTACAAACTTTATGATCATTGCTTTCTTCAATCTTTGTAACTTCAATTTCATCATCTACCTGTTCAAAGATATGCTTCCAAACAGTTATCTTCTTTTTATATTTCCAAATAACTTTCTTTTTAAATGAATTCATTTCATGCCCCTTCCTAAATTATTTAAAATATAGAATGATTTAAGAGGTATAATAGAAATAATAGAATTATAGCTACCTCATACCAATTCTCATTTTCTTTTTGTGGTTGATCTTCTAGAACAAAAAGTTTGTTGTATAGTTCTTTGTTGAAAAGTTTATTAACCAGCTTATCAAAATTTTCTTCATTATTAACAGTAATTTCATTATCGAAATCATATATAAAATCATAATTGTTATCACATATTGCTTCTTTATTAAATGAAAAGACATTTTGAAGTGTTTTTTCTTTTTCTTCGTCCGTATCTTTATCATAGAGATTCAGATAGGATGTGATAATAATTTTATTTCTTCTTTGCTCATCCAAAATAAAAGATTCATAATTAGTTAAAGGTCTTAAATATCCATTTATAAATTCCAAATATTCATCAGGGGTCGTAATTTTGTGTTTCGTTAGTTCTTCCTTATTAAATGGTAATTTTGATAAATTTAATATTGCTAAATACGAAATGCAAATTAATAACACAATAATCAGAACTATACTAATATTTATAGCTATTTTAAGAATCTCATCTAATAATGACTCACTTCTATTAAATAGCATTAATGTCTTTCCTAGCATGCTAAGAAAAATTACAAAAGCACCTAACTTTATATTTTTATCAACCAAGAATAAAACTGCTGATTTCAGATTTTTAGATTTAAGTTTATTTTTCATATTTTTCTTCCTTTCATTATTTACCTTTCACAAGAACAACTACTTCAAGATTTCTTAATCCATTGGAGTAAGTTTCTAATCTTTTTTTTACATTTTCTGCAATCTTCAATGATCTATATGTTTTTACTTCATCTGTATAGGCTGTGAAATTTGCATATTTTTCACCTTGAAAAATGTAATCATTCCCTGTGTAGAAATCTCCATGTTCGTTTTTTATTGCATACATAATTAATTCCTATTTCCTTTCCAGTATGGAACAAGTTCCATACTGATTATTTAAAACTTTCTTTTACAAAATTAATCTGATCATTCGATAACCCAGTCCATTGATTGTGTTTATCAGCCCCTACAAACAAGACTGCACCAACAAGAACCGTTTTATCAATTCCACCATGCCAAACTTCAAAATTGTACTCTTTATCTCTCAATTTTCCCTCTTCATCAGCAAGTATAATAATACCTTGTTCATCAAATGGTGGTCTTTTAATAGCTTCAATATCCCAACATTCTAATATAGAACATAAACTTTGTAAGTCTAACTTTAATATTTCTATTCCTTCAGGTTTTGCTTCAGGATGTTTGATTAAAATATTCATTATTATTTCCTACCTTCTATCTATAAAAAACATTAATGATATTGTTGACGATTAATGAAACCATTGCAAGTCCTGAATAGAAAAATCCATCCCTGCTTTTAGCATAATTAACCCTTGCAAATAGTTCAAATGCAAAATATAAAACCATTTCCGTACCAAATAGAATATTTAATATTCCTATCACTGAACCACCTATAAGTTTATTTGCAAACACTCCTAAAATTACTGCACAAGTATGCACTATAATCATTCCTAACATTTACCTTCTCCTTCGAATCGTTGTATATTTATTGGATAAAATCTCCCATCTTCAAAAAAAGCTCCTTCATCATTTTTGTCACATCTAAATAAAAGAATTTGATAATCAAATGTATTGTAAATCTTGTAAATTTTTCTACATTCCTTGTATTTATCATCCCATATCCACATATCTTTTTTTAAATTCTCGAATTTTAAAGGCTGCGGATAAAAATGTTCTTCTATTAATTGTTTGAAAATCTCACTTTCTTTAAAACCCGAAGGTGTGAAAGTATAAGTTTTACCTTCTTCACCGTTTTCTAATGCAGGGGCATCTGTTTCATAGCAATGTTTCAATAAATATAGACAAGCTTTTTGACATTCTTCTTTATTTAACATATTTTCTCCCTTCCAAGTTGGAACAAGTTCCATCTTATTATTTTAGTATTACTTCATAATTTGCATTTTTATTAGGTACTGAATTTACTGGAAAACATTCTCTAATAAAATATCCATCTGTTTTAGATTTCCTTATCCAGAGATTATGGCTCGTATGTAATTCAATGCATTCCCAACCACATGACTTATCACCAATATGCACTTTTGATTTTGTAAAATCATATCTACATGCTCTTTTATCCATCTATTAACACCACCTGTTTTATTTTTGTACACATAAATTCAAACAGTGAAGTATTTTCAGTTTCATCACTGTCATAATATTCACTTATCCATCCATCAATAGTTTCTTCTATGGGTGGAGTAATTATAGTTGCATGAACCTTATCTACATACATTTGACAATAGAAGCATTTTTCAAATGATGCTTTATTTTCATCACTTAGCATATTCCATAGCAATACGATTTGTTCTTCATCCATTTTCATCTCTTCATTCATTTCTCTTGTAACTTTTAAGCATTTGTCTACTTTTTTCTTTTTCATGAACATGATCCTTTCGTTCTTATTTTTAAACTGATATGTCATATATATCGTTTAATGTTTCATATAATATCGATAACTTTCTTTCTGTTTTTTTTAGCTGTTTCTCCAATTTGCTAATTTTTATTGCGTTTTCAATTTGAAATGGATTTATCAAATATATTTCTTCTCTCAGATTTTCAGCTTTTTTAGTTAAGTCATGGATTTCATCTGAAACTTCACCTGTTTTTAAGGAGATAAATTCATTAAGTGCAAATTCAGAACGTGAATACTTTTGTATTTCAAATATCAGTTCAATGAGTTCTTTTTTAGAACAGTTATTAAGTAGTTTTCTCACATTATCTTTGTTCATACTTTTTTTCTCCCTTATATTTTATATATCATTTCTACATATCTGACCTATAATCCGGACAAATGTCCGGAATTATAGGATGTCGTAAAGTTCATCAACAACATTTTGATAATCTTGTGCAACATTGCTATTGCTTGTATTAATGAGTACCTCTTTTTTTAAAGAAGCCTCTGTTACAGGCTTTGCTTGATAACGAATTACATTTTTCATACATCTTTCTTTAAATAAATGTTGCAATACTTCAACGCATTTAGTATCAATTGAATTTCTATTAACCATAGTCAATAAGATTTTAAAATCATATTCGATATACCCCATTTCCAACCATGCAAATAATGTTGAAATTGTTTTATCTAACCCTTCTAATCCACCTTGTTCAATCTTTGTTGGTATTAAAATTAAATCTCCATCCTCATAGCAAGCGTTGATACTATTAAAAGTTAAAGCATTTGTAAATGGACTGTTATCAATTAGAACCACATCATATTTATCTTTAATAATATCTAATGCAATTCTTAATCGTTCATCTGCCTTTTTCATTGCAATCTTTAATTTCATATCAGCATCAGTCAATCTATGGGAACTAGGTATAATAAACATATTATGATATTTCTCATCATTTAAATGTTTTTCAATATCAACAACTGCTTCTTCAACAATCTGTGGCTTTTCTAATACATCAGAAATATCCGAATTAAAAGGTCTCTTTCTTAAATAATTACTTAAAATATTTCTTGCATCAGATATATCCTGTGTTGAATGATCAAATTCATCCATCAATTCATCTAAAACATTGAGTGTGAGTGCTTTATTTTGCTTTAACAACACACTTGTTGTATTTGCTTGTGGATCTAAATCAACTACTAATACTTTCATACCTTTTTGTGCTAAACCACATGCTAGATTAACTACTGTAGTTGTTTTTCCAACTCCACCTTTTTCATTAATAATACTAATTCTTTTCATATTCTTATTTCTCCTTTGTTTTATATTTACAGGTTTCTTCCCTGCCTCACCTTCTAATAGAACGTGCCTGAGGAAAGTGTAAAGGTGGAGACTTGTAC
>OLQN01000796.1_pt1 | contig 25691 bp, 19 predicted proteins | sample 1673181 | NCBI WGS metagenome assembly OLQN01 (sample SAMEA3136763, study PRJEB25190) | human gut metagenome | biome: human gut; feature: human-associated habitat; material: faeces | place: Austria | collected 2013
TCTTATCTGCTTGGTAAGATGACAGAGAAACATGTATGCGGACTGTAAGAGAAAGGAGAAATAACAATGGCAGCAATGGAACAATCCTTAATTGAGCAGTACAAAGACGTATATGTATTCGCTCAGCAGGTTGATAATGAGATCAGCCCGATCGCTTTCGAGTTACTCGGAAAAGCAAAAGATCTTGCAAATGATTTAAATGAGAAAGTAGTAGCAGTATTACTTGGACATAACGTAAAAGACCTTGCAGCTCAGCTTGGTGCTTACGGTGCAGATAAAGTTATCGTTGTAGATGACAAAGAACTTGAGGTATACAGAACAGAGCCGTATACACATGCACTTGCATCTGTGATCAATGAGTTCAAACCGGAGATCATGTTAGTAGGAGCAACAGCAATCGGCCGTGACCTTGGCCCGCGTGTATCCGCACGTGTCCAGACAGGTCTGACAGCTGACTGTACATTACTTGAGATCGGTGATTTCCCACTGAACCCAATGCCGGGTAAAGAGCAGAAACATAATCAGTTACTGATGACACGTCCTGCTTTCGGTGGAAATACAATCGCAACAATTGCCTGCCCGGATAACCGTCCGCAGATGGCAACTGTTCGTCCGGGTGTTATGCAGAAGATCGATCCGATCGCTGATGCAAAACCGGAAGTGATCGAGTACAACCCAGGCTTCACACCGGATAACAAATACGTAGAGATTCTTGACATTGTTAAGAACGTAGCTGACGTAGTAGACATCCAGGATGCTAAGATCCTTGTATCCGGCGGCCGTGGAGTTGGAACACCGGAGAACTTCAAGATGCTTGAAGAGCTGGCTGAGGTTGTTGGCGGTACTGTATCCTGCTCCCGTGCAGTTGTAGATGCAGGCTGGAAACCGCAGGATCTGCAGGTAGGACAGACAGGTAAGACAGTTCGTCCACAGGTTTACTTTGCAATCGGTATTTCCGGAGCCATCCAGCACGTAGCCGGTATGGAAGAGTCTGACCTGATCATCGCAGTAAACAAAGACGAAGATGCTCCGATCTTTGACGTAGCTGATTACGGTATCGTTGGAGATCTGAACAAGATCGTTCCGCTTCTTACTGAGGAGATCAAAAAAGCTCTGGCAGCTAAGTAAAATTTAAAGTTTGTGCAGTGGCTTAAACTTTAGTGTATGAATCAAAAACGTGGTATTTTACCTCCGTAGCTAACAATCGCTTACGGAGGAAAAATACCACGTTTTCTTTATCTACGATGTAAAATTATAAGTGCCACTTTTTTATGATATTAAATTTTAAACCACCCGAAATAAGATGCATGGTATAATGTGTGTAAATTTTTTTACATAGAATTTACTTAGAATATGATTTCATTTTACGAACTGTCTTTATAATGTTAGATAAAATAAGATAGTTAGAGCTGTCAGACAGTAAAACTGTCAGGTGGTTGCGATAAGAAGAAACTTCAAGTCGAACGCACGTGAAACTTGATGGGTGATTTTGGTCAGCGAATAGAAGTAGATGAGGTGGGAAGATATGATGATTTATATTGTGGAAGATGATAAGAATATTCAGGAGATTGAAAGCTTTGCTTTAAAAAATTCCGGCTATGAGGTGCGAGGATTTGAATATGCAAAGGATTTTTATGCGGCATTGGATGAGCAAATTCCGGATCTGGTGCTGCTGGATATTATGCTGCCGGATGAAGATGGTCTTCAGATTTTGAAAAAACTTCGTTTAAATCACAAAACAGTATTGGTGCCGGTGATCATGGTAACTGCAAAAACAACAGAGCTGGACAAGGTAAAAGGTCTGGATCTTGGTGCTGATGATTATCTGAGCAAACCGTTCGGTGTGATGGAGCTGATTTCCAGAGTGAAAGCGTTACTGCGAAGAAGTGCTTCTATCCAGAAAAAAGAAGAGTATGAGTTTGAGGACATTATTCTGAATGACAGTAAGCATGAAGTGCATACTGCGCAGGGAAAATGTGATCTGACCTACAAAGAATATGAATTATTGAAGTATCTTATTATGAATGAAGGGATTGTACTGACCAGAGACCGTTTGATGGAGGAAATCTGGGGCATGGATTTTACTGGAGAATCCCGTACATTGGATATGCATATTAAGACACTGCGTCAGAAACTTGGTCCGTCCGGAAAATTGATTCAGACTGTTCGAAATGTAGGATATAGTTTAAATCATATCAGAGATTAAAAATCCATAAAAGTAAGACCTTTATTGCTCCGGGTCGTGAAGCAGAAGGTAAGAATCTTTTTTACGAGGCAGAAAGTATGAGAAAGAAAATTCATAAAAATTTAGTTGGAATTGCAGCACTGGCGATTATATTGACGATAGGACTGACGTTTTGGGCATATTTCATGATGTTGCAGAAGCAGATTTTCCAGGATCTTCAGACAGATGTCCATGTGCTGGCAAGCTCGGATTATATTGTAGATACACTGGAACAAAATTATGATGCAAATGCGGATGGGCTGCGTATCACCCTGATTAGCAAAGATGGAAGTGTGCTCTATGAGAGCAAAGGAAATGCCAGCAAGATGGAAAATCATATGGAGCGCCCGGAGGTTCAGCAGGCATTAAAAAATGGGGAAGGAAAAGCAACAAGACGTTCTAATACGATAGGAACACTTTCCTTTTATTATGCGGAAAAACTGGATAATGGCTGCATTATCCGTGTATCCAGGGATATTCCATATGTAGCAAAGCTGAGTGTCTATCTGATTCCGGAGGGAATCGCTATTTTTGCCGGGATTTTTGTGTTGTGTCTGATTTTAGGACATATTATGACAAAGCGGTTTATTGAACCCATCGAAATGCTGGCGGTAGATGTGGAAAAAGTAAGTGAAATGCAGACATATCCGGAGATTCAGCCGTTTATCGAAACCATCAACCAGCAGCATCGGGAATTAAAACGAAATTCAAAGATACGACAGGAATTTACGGCTAACGTGTCTCATGAATTGAAGACACCGCTGACATCCATTTCCGGATATGCGGAACTGATTGAGTCTGGAATTGCGCAAGGGGAAGATACTGTGCGTTTTGCCGGAGAAATCCATAAAAGTTCTCAGCGTCTTCTGACATTGATCAATGATATTCTGCGCCTGTCACAGTTAGATTCCGTAGAAGAGTGCGTGGATACAGAACCGGTGGATTTGTATGAGATGGCATTGAATTGTCAGGATATGCTGGAAATGCAAGCCAATAAGCATCAGGTAGTTGTTCGCGTGAAAGGTAGAAGTGAGGTTGTCCAGGCAAATCGCCGGATGATGGATGAGCTGATTTACAATCTGTGTGATAATGCTATTCGTTACAATCGCGTAGGCGGTTCTGTCAATGTTACGATCGGCGAGGAAGCCCAGCATCCGTTTGTCTCTGTAAAAGATACCGGAATCGGCGTATCAAAGGAAGATCAGGAGCGTATCTTTGAACGTTTTTATCGTGTCGATAAGAGCAGATCCAAACAGACCGGTGGAACCGGATTGGGACTTGCGATTGTAAAACATATTGCTGTGATGCATAAAGCAGAGCTGAAGATTGAAAGTGAACTTGGAAAAGGAACGGAAATAAAAATTTTGTTTAACGCATAAATAGAACAAAGATGGAAAAACTCCAAGGCGGGGCGAAGATAGGAAATCTATCGTGCCTGCATTGGAGTTTTTTTAGCAAGAATTTAATTACGGATTTCAAGCAGTTTCTTTTTCAGTTCATCTTCCATACGCTGCATTTCAGCTTCTGCGTTGCGGCGTTTTTCACGACCTTCGGTCTGGATCTTTAGTACTTCGTCAAAGGTACTGATCAGAGATTCATTCGTATGTTTCAGTGTCTCAAGATCCACAATACCGCGCTCAGATTCTTTGGCAGTATCGATGGTAGCTGTTTTCAGGATATCTGCATTTTTGCGTAACAGTTCGTTGGTCATGTCTGTTACTTCACGCTGTGCTTTGGCAGCCTGTGCAGAGTGTTCAATGCCAAGCGCAAGTACCATCTGGCTTTTCCAGAGTGGAATCGTATTAACGATGGTGGACTGGATCTTCTCTGCCATCAGCGTATCATTATTCTGTACCATACGAATCTGTGGTGCAGTTTGAATGGAGATCATTCGTGTCAGTTCCAGATCGTGGATTTTCTTTTCAAAGCGGTCACACATGGACTGCAGATCTTTGGCAGCCTGCGCATCTTCCGGCAGATTGGATGCATTCGCCTTGGCAACTGCAGCAGCAAGTTCACCGTTTCTTACTTCTTCCAATTTCTTCTTGCCGGCAAGAATATACATGGAAAGTTCTTTGAAATAGGTCAGATTGACGGCATACATTTTGTCCAACAGGGCAATATCTTTCATGAGTGTGACCTGATGATTTTCCAGGGCAGTGCATACGTTGTTGACATTTACTTCTGCTTTGTCATATTTTGCTTTCATGGAAGTAATCTTGTTGGAAGATTTTTTGAATAATCCTTTAAATCCTTTGTCCTGTTCTGTGACATCAAAGCTCTTCAGATCAATAACCAGTGAGGAGAGCATATTTCCGACTTCTCCCAGATCTTTTGTGCGGACATTATTCAGCGCTGCTTCAGAAAAATCAGCCATTTTTTTCTGTGTTCCAACACCATATTGCAGGATTGCCTGGGAATTGTGAAGATCGATTTTCTGAGAAAACTCATTGACCATCTGAAGTTCTTCCGGTGTGAGGTTGTTTTCACTGAATGCCGGATCTGCGGCCTGCTCAGCGAGCTCAGAAGAAGCAGCTGGTGCAGGTGCTTCTTTTGTTTCCGGTGCCACATCGAACGTCAGTGTTGGTGTGGCTGTAAAATCTTTGAATTCATTGTCCATAGTAATTTATTCTCCTTAAATAATGATTTTAAATGGCAGGAAATGCTATTTGTTGTTAAGTGTGAAATCGTCCTCTTTCAGACCTTCCTGTGCCAGCATGGTGTTCAGTACGGAAATATCCGAAGAAATATCCCAGGCACGGTCGACAAAAAGGCTGTCCAGCAGTTTCTCGAATGCAACGTTCAAGGTATCAACCGTCTGTTCAATCTCTGCCTTTGTGCTGCGGATGTTATCGCCGGCAACAGGCTGTTTGTCAAGTTCCCGGTAGGCGTCCAGCAGTTTGGATGTAGTTGGCAGATAATAATCCATCATTTTTTGCAAATCCGGTGCAACTTCCGGATGAATCCGTACCTCATCAAAAATCCGCTGCACCAGCTGTTCCATTTTGTCCAGCTTGCGGGAAATTTCTTCTCCCGGAATGTCGTCATTGCATTCCCGGATATGACGGATATAGGATTGACCTTCGTCGATCAGCTTCTGGCATTCATCAGATACTTTGTGTTTTTCCTGTTCTTTTTCTATGATTTTTTTCTGTTCGTAATATTCCAGACGTGCGCTGCGGTAGTCCTCATAAGCCTGATCGGAAAGCAGGAAGTAATTGTCCTGCGTATCCACATGTGCTTCGTAAAAAAGCCGCTGATTGATCATGTTCTGCAGATCCTTTGCGACAAAAGACACAGATTTATGTGCGCGGTCTGCCAGCTGCTGGATTGGAATGCTGAGGCGATGATCAATCTGGCGTACATAGCTTCGATAACGGTTCAGCAGACGAATTTTTTTGGCGCCCCTGGTACCAAGGCAAAAACCACCGGCTGCAAGTATACCGAAAATGATAAGCGGAACCAGAAACATATGGGAAACGGCTGCACTGAGTGCTATAAATGAGATCACGCCGGCCAGTGTAAAAATACCCACGGAATAGCCCAGTGCCATACTGATGATAGCACCTGCCTGACCGCCGGGACGTTTGTTGTACAGTGCCGGAGGCTGTGGCTGATCCGGTGCCGATTCTGTGTGTATTGTTTTGTAATATGGGTTTGCACTGTATGTTTTTTTATTCTGCTGTGCGGCAGTTTTTACAGAACCTTTGACATTGTCGATCGTATCGTTGATGACATCGCCGATGGAACGGCTCAGATTGGAAAAATCTCCGGTAGAGATGGCGGAATCTACGGCATCTTTGATCTTATCGCCAACGTCATTCCAGTTTGTGTCTGACATATATGTTTACTCCTTTGATGTTCTATTTGAAAAAACGACAGTTTCATGGTTTCTATGATACCTTATCAGAAAGAAAAATACAACTATTGGCAAAGTGGAAAAAAGGGTATAAACTATAAAAAAAGCATAAACAGTTCCAACAGCCGGAAATATCAGATGTGAGATGACTTCCTGCAGAAGGAATAAGAAAGAAGTACAAAGTACAGGAGGTTTCAGTATGTACAGAGATATTGCAAAATTAATTATGTATGGAGATATAGACGAGGATTGTATTTTATATCAGATGGGTGAGATTTTCCGGGAATTCGAGGAAGGTACCCAGAGCAATGCGGTACTGATCCGCAAAGTCTATACCCAGATCAAACGTCTGCTGACGGTCGCAACCGATTTTGGCTTTGATAAAAATCTCTGGCACAATTATCTGGCGTATTTCCTTATTACAAATGAAAATCCGTTCAGTATCACCTGCGAAAAAATCGGTGCCAATGACGGAAGCGTTAATCATTTTGCCAGAAATGATTTTTCTGCCATTAAAAATCTGTTTGAGTATGATTTTTCTGAAATTGAGAAATCTCTTGGCATTGACTGTTTCACACAGATTTCCAATTATCGTGCAATTGAGAAAAAAGAGCTGATGTACAATAAAAACGTCAGCGAGAAAGTGCAGGCATTGAGCAGCCGTATGGAACAGGCCAGAGATGTGGAAGGATTTTTTACAGCGGTAACCGAATTTTACAGAGATTACGGTGTTGGCATGTTTGGTCTGAACAAAGCGTTCCGTATCCAGGATCGTACCGACAGCAAACTTGTATTTTTACCGATCAACAATATGGACAAAGTTATGCTGTCTGATCTGGTTGGTTATGAAATCCAGAAAAAGAAACTGGTGGACAATACCCGGGCTTTTGTGGAAGGCAAAAAAGCAAACAATGTACTGCTCTTTGGTGACAGTGGTACCGGTAAATCAACCAGTATCAAAGCCATTGTCAATGAGTTTTATGACCAGGGCCTGCGTATGATCGAGATTTACAAGCATCAGTTCAAGGATCTGTCTAACGTCATTGCAGCGGTGAAAAACAGAAATTATAAGTTCATTATTTATATGGATGATCTTTCTTTCGAGGAGTTTGAGATTGAATACAAATTCCTGAAAGCAGTCATCGAAGGCGGTGTGGAGACGAAACCGGATAATATTCTGATCTATGCGACATCCAACCGACGTCATCTGATCCGGGAGACATGGAGCGACCGCAACGATGTACAGCAGGATGAAGGTATGCATCGTTCTGATACCATGCAGGAGAAACTGTCTCTGGTCAACCGTTTTGGTGTTACCATCAATTACTCCAAACCGAGCCAGAAAGAGTATTTTGATATCGTAATCCATCTGGCAGCAAAATCCGGAATTAAGATGTCTGAGGATGAGCTGAAAGCGGAAGCAAATAAATGGGAACTGAGTCATGGAGGTATTTCCGGAAGAACGGCACAGCAGTTTATCTATTATCTGCAGGGCAAAGAGGATAACGAAAAATAATATGTATAGAAGGGGGTTTTTCTATGAGAATTGAATTTATTGGTGCAGCGCACGAAGTAACAGGAAGTTGTCATTATCTGAAAATCGGGGAAAAACATATTCTGGTGGACTGTGGTATGGAGCAGGGGGCCGATATCTATGAGAACCAGGATATTCCGGTGAACGCGGCAGCCATTGATTATGTGTTTGTGACACATGCACACATTGATCATTCAGGATTGCTGCCGCTGTTGTATGCAAGAGGATTCCGTGGACAGATTTTTGCCACAAATGCAACAACACAGCTTTGTAATATCATGTTGAAAGACAGTGCACACATTCAGGAATTTGAGGCAGACTGGAGAAACCGGAAAGCCCGAAGAGCCGGACAGCCGGAAGTAGTTCCAATGTATAGTATGAATGATGCTCAGGGTGTTCTGAATTATTTTGTGCCATGTGATTATGACAAAAAAGTGCATGTGTGTGATGAATTGACGGTATGTTTCCGGGATGCAGGGCATCTGCTTGGATCCTCCTTTATCGAGATGTGGGCTAAGGAAGAGGAGGATGAATGTAAGCTGATCTTCTCCGGTGATATCGGAAATGGCAACCGTGCCCTGATCCGAGATCCGGAAATTCCGGAATCTGCGGATTATCTGATCATGGAGTCGACCTATGGAGACAGAAATCATGAGGTTCCGCCAGATTATGCATCTGAACTTGCCCGCGTGCTGGCAGTAACCTTTGCCAGAGGCGGAAATGTGGTGATTCCGGCGTTTTCTGTAGGTCGAACGCAGGAGATGCTGTATTACCTGAGAAAAATCAAACAAAATCAGATGTTATCTTCTTTCCAGAATTTTGAAGTATATGTAGATAGTCCACTTGCTATCGAGGCAACGAATATTTTCAATAAAAATGTGCTGGAGTGTTTCCGGGAAAAGGATCTGGAAATGATCAAAAACGGTGTGAATCCCATTGGTTTTCCAGGCCTGAAGACGACCGTTTCCAGTGACGAATCCAGAAGTATTAACTTTATCAAGACACCGAAGGTAATCATTTCTGCGTCCGGTATGTGTGAGGCGGGCCGTATCCGCCATCATTTGAAACATAACCTTTGGCGGGAAGAGTGTACGATTGTATTTGTAGGCTATCAGGTGCCGGGTACGCTTGGCTACCAGTTGCTGAATGGTGCAAAAGAAGTAAAACTTTTCGGGGAGACGGTACATGTCAATGCAGAAATCCTGAATTTGCCGGGTATCAGCGGTCATGCAGATAAGGATCATCTGACAGCATGGGTGCAGGGCATGAAGCAGAAACCGAAACGGATTTTTGTCGTACATGGGCAGGATCAGGTGACAGATAATTTTGCGGCACATTTAAAAGAAGTGGTCGGTGTGGATGCAGTGGCGCCTTACAGTGGTGATATCTATGATCTGCAGCAGAATCTGTGTGTGGTTCAGGGCAGCCGCAAACTGGCCGAAAAACGTAGGACGAAGAAATCCGGCAATACAGTATTTGAGAGACTGCTGGCAGCAGGTCAGCGCCTGATCGCAGTGATCCACAAGAACAAAGAAATCGCAAACAAAGATATGGCGAAATTTGCAGATCAGATCAATGCACTGTGTGATAAGTGGGACAGATAATATGCGGATTTTACTGGCAGAGGACGAGCGCGAATTATCAGACGCGCTCGTCATGATTTTAAAACATAATAACTATTCCGTGGATGCGGTCTATAATGGACAGGATGCCCTGGATTACATTATGGCAGATGATTATGACGGTGTGATCCTCGATATCATGATGCCGAAGATGGATGGCATTACGGTATTGAAAAGCGTGCGCAGACAGGGAAACAACATTCCGGTCCTGATCCTTACCGCAAAATCAGAACTGGACGATTGTGTAGTGGGACTGGATGCAGGGGCAGACGATTACCTGAGTAAACCGTTTGCGGCAAAAGAACTGCTGGCGCGGCTGCGGGCAGTAACCAGACGTAAGACGGCAACGGCAACTACAGTGCTGAAAATGGGTAATATGGAACTGGACTGTGCAGGGTTTGAACTGCGCACACCGAAGGGCTGCATGCATCTTCCCAACAAAGAGTTTCAGATGCTGGAGATGATGATGGCAAATCCCGGACAGCTGATCTCTACCGAGCGTTTTCTGGAAAAGGTCTGGGGATATGACACGGAGACTGACATAAGAACTGTCTGGGTGTATATTTCCTATTTGAGAAAGAAAATGCAGGAGTTGGATGCAGATGTCAAAATTAAAGCATCCAGAGGTCTGGGGTATTCACTGGTGGAAAATGAATAAATGAGATGAATAGGTAAGCGAAAACGATATGATAAAAAAATTACGGAAAAAATTTATTATTGCTGCTATGTGTGCGATTCTGATCGTTCTGGAAAGCATGATCATGGCGGTAAATATCGTCAATTACAGACATCTTGTGAGCCGGGCAGACACACTGACCGAGTGGATCGCCAGTGAAGGAGGTTCCTTTGGAAATCTGGCCGGAAGTTCGAATGATCAGGAAAACGGTGGTCAGCCGCCGGAACGTCAGGATCCTTCTGAGATAGATCCGTCAGGTACATTTGACCAGACCGGAGACAGCACACCGCTTCAGAATAAAGACCGTATGGGTTTTTCCAAGGAGACGCCTTTTGAAACCCGGTATTTTACGGTGATATTGGATGCAGATGGAACGGTGAAAGCCTGTGATACGGGAAAAATTGCTTCCATCGATGAAGATGCGGCGAAAGAATATGCCATGGAAGTATATGGCAGTGGAAAGACGAAGGGATTTTCCGGTATTTACCGCTATCTGCTTACCGATACGGAGGATGGCTCCATGATCATATTTGTGGACTGCCGTCAGGAGATTTCCACGGTCAAAAATTTTGCAAGAAACAGTTTTGGCATATCCACTATCGGACTGGCAGCCGTATTTGTGCTGGTGGTATTCTTTTCCAAGCTTGTATTCCGTCCGGTGGCAGAAAGTTATAAGAAGCAGAAGCAGTTTATTACGGATGCCAGCCATGAACTGAAGACACCGCTGACCATCATTGATGCCAACACGGAGATTCTGGAGATGGATCATGGAGAAAGCCAGTGGACAAAGAGTATCCACAATCAGGTCCGGCGGCTGACCTCCATGACGCAGCAGCTGATCACCTTATCCAAGCTGGATGAAGGGGAAGTCAACGGTGAAAAGACACGTTTTTCCCTGTCAGATGCGTTGATTGAATGTGTTCAGCCATTTGAGACACCGGCACTGATGCAGAAGAAACAGATTGAGACGGATATTGCTGAGGGCATTTTTCTGACCGGCGAAGAGAAAACCATCCGCCAGCTCTTTGACATTCTGCTGGATAATGCGGTAAAATATTCCACTGAGGACAGTAGCATCCGGGTGCATTTATATACAAAAGGAAACAAAACCATTCTGACGGTATGGAATGAGACGGAGCCGATTCCACAGGGCAATCTGAATCAGGTGTTTGAACGTTTTTACCGGCTGGATGAGGCGCGGAATTCGGAAAAAGGCGGTTCCGGTATCGGGTTGTCTGTGGCAAAGGCAGTGGTTACTGCGCACAAAGGAAAGATTTCTGCATTCAGTGAAGACGGACATTCCATGCTGATAAAAGTGGTATGGTAACAGATTCTTCTTTTCTTATATTGAAAGCAGTGCTATACTGTTAGGGATAATAAAACCTGCGTTCCGAAAGGATTTTCAGAAAGAATCCCGGAATGCATAATGAGATAAAAAGGAGAAATTTCATGCCTGTATTTGATTTTAATAATAAACCGGATAAAAATTCTCATGGAGAATGTACATATACAATGTTGTTTTCGAATGCATCTGAAGCCACAGCAGAATCACCGATTCTGTTACTGGACAACCAGAGCCGCCAGTGGAAACATCATTCCTGTGGTGTGTTTACCAACCCGGTAAAACGCACATCCTTTGAATTCGAGGAGGAAGATGGCAAAGTCAGTGCGGATATTTTACAGATGGATGCTCGTTTTGTCAGTCTGCTCCGCTGGCTGGGAGAAAATCACATCACTGTGCGTCTGTCTGGTGTGAACCGGCCGGATGGCTATGCGGTATATAAAATCCGTGAGATTGCGTTCGGCGGCGGTACGAAATTATCTGCAGAAGATGGATTTTTGCAGTTTATGATGGAGCGTCTGTTTGCAAGCAATGCACCGACAGAAGCGAATGATGAGGAAGAGCAGGAAGAAGAAGGCGACAGCATGAAGCTGACCAGTCTGCAGAGTATTACAGATTTTATGAACTGTGCAGGACGAACCCTGCCGGATAATATTCGTCTGTGGGCCCGCCGGAACCTGGCGGTGGCCCGTTCCCATGAAGTATCCGCGGAGGAGCGCCGGCATGCACAGCGTGCGTTGTCCATTATGATGAACATTCGCTGGAAGAGTAATTATTTTGAAGCAATTGATCCGGAGGAGGCACGTCGGATCCTGGATGAGGAATTATATGGTATGGAGCGTGTAAAACAGCGTATCATTGAGACCATTATCCAGATCAACCGTACGCACACGCTGCCGGCGTATGGTCTTCTTCTGATCGGACCTGCCGGAACCGGAAAATCCCAGATTGCCTATGCGGTAGCACGTATCCTGAAACTGCCGTGGACCACACTGGATATGAGTTCCATTCATGATCCGGAGCAGCTGACCGGAAGCTCCCGTGTCTATGCCAATGCAAAACCGGGTATCATTATGGAAGCATTTTCCGCAGCAGGTGAGTCCGGACTGGTATTTATTATCAACGAGCTTGACAAGGCATCCAACGGAAAGGGGAACGGAAATCCTGCAGATGTCCTGCTGACACTGCTGGATAACCTGGGATTTACCGATAATTACATGGAGTGCATGGTTCCGACCGTCGGTGTATATCCGATCGCTACGGCCAATGACAAAGACCGTATCAGTGCACCGCTGATGTCCCGTTTTGCAGTAATCGAGATTCCGGATTATACACCGGAAGAGAAAAAGACGATTTTCTCACGTTTTTCATTGCCGAAAGTATTAAAACGTATGGGCATGAGCGAGCAGGAATGTATCGTTACACCGGAAGGTCTGGATGTAGTTGTGAGAAAATATGAAAACACTACCGGTATCCGTGATCTGGAGCAGGCAGCAGAGCATATCGCTGCCAATGCATTGTATCAGATTGAGGTAAATCATGTGGCATCGGTCACTTTCGACGCAGCAGCAGTGGAAGATTTGCTGGAGTAAGGTTTCAACTAGACATGGATAGATTTTGCGAAAGCAATGATTCTGTCCATGTCTTTTTGGTAAGTAGGAGTCTGAGAACGGATACCGGCTTATGATATGAGGAAAACACTATGACAGAAAATAATAGAAACAGACACATCTGTACCGGACTGATGGCGCATGTGGATTCAGGAAAAACCACGCTGTCAGAGGCTCTTTTGTATGCTTCCGGGACAATTCGGAAACTTGGAAAAGTAGATACAAAAGATGCGTTTCTGGATACAGATGCGAGGGAACGTGACCGGGGAATTACAATTTTTTCCAAACAGGCGGAGCTGACCTGGCAGGGAATGGAGCTGACTTTGCTGGACACGCCGGGACATGTGGATTTTTCCGCAGAGATGGAGCGGGTGCTTCAGGTGCTGGATTACGCGGTACTGCTGATCAGCGGGGCAGACGGTGTGCAGGGACATACACAGACATTGTGGAGTCTGCTGCAACAGTATGAGATTCCGACGTTCCTTTTTATCAATAAAATGGATCAGCCCGGTGCCAACAAGGAAGCGCTGATGGCAGAGTTAAAAAGCAGGCTTTCTGAGGGATGCATTGATTTTTCACATGCACAGTATATGGAAAACGGAAAATCGGCTCATGATAAGATAGAACAGGGGGAATATGTGGGCAGATCAGATTCTCTGATACCGGATACCGAGGCTATGGAATTCTGGTATGAGGAGCTTGCTACCTGTCAGGAGGAGGCACTGGAAACGTATCTGGAAACCGGAAGTATTCCGAAGAAACAGATTCGGGATATGATCACAGACCGGCTGGTATTTCCCTGCTATTTTGCTTCTGCATTGAAAATGCAGGGGATTGAGGCGTTCATGGATGGATTTGCAGAGTGGACGGAACCGGTACAGTATCCGCCGGAGTTTTCCGCAAAAGTATATAAGATTTCACGGGATGAGCAGGGAAACCGTCTGACCCATTTGAAAGTTACCGGAGGCACACTGAAAGTCAAAGATCTTCTCTGTACAAAGACGGAAGGGGAAGATGAGACTTTGGAAAAAGTAAATCAGATCCGTATTTATTCCGGTGAAAAATATGAAGTTCGTCAGGAAGCAGAGGCGGGAGAAGTCTGTGCGGTGACAGGCTTACAGGAGACCTATCCTGGACAGGGACTTGGGGAAGCAGCAGAGACGCTGCCACCAATTTTGGAACCGGTGCTGACCTGTCAGGTGTGTCTGCCGGAGGGCTGTGATCCGGCGGTGATGCTTCCGAAACTGAAACAGCTGGAGGAGGAACAACCGGAGCTTCACATCATATGGGATGAGCAGCTGCAGGAAATCCAGGCACAGATCATGGGCGAGATCCAGACTGAGATCCTGCAAAGTGTGATCGCAGAGCGCTTTGGTGTGGATGTGACTTTTGGCAGTTCCCATATTGTATATAAAGAAACCATTGCAAATACCGTGGAGGGAGTCGGACATTTTGAACCACTGCGCCATTATGCAGAGGTACATCTGCTGTTGGAACCGCTCCCTGCAGGCAGCGGACTGGTATTTGCAGCAGACTGCAGTGAGGAACTGCTGGATAAAAACTGGCAGCGTCTGATTCTGACGCATCTGATGGAGCGGGAGCACCGCGGGATACTGACAGGATCTGTGATCACGGATATGAAGCTGACACTGATCGCCGGGCGTGCGCATCAGAAACATACCGAGGGTGGGGATTTCCGGCAGGCGACGTACCGGGCCATCCGCCAGGGTCTGATGGAAGCAGAGTCCGTACTGCTGGAACCATATTATGAGTTCCGGATGGAAATCCCGGAGGAGATGATCGGCAGGGCGATGACGGATGTGGAAAAAATGAGTGGAACCTTTGAACTGGCACCGAAAGAACATGGATTTTCTGTGCTCATCGGCAAAGCACCGGTTAGTGAGATACAGAATTATCCGAAAGAAGTGGCGGCTTATACGAAAGGATTCGGACGGATCTTCCTGACACCGGCTGGCTATGCACCCTGCCATAATGCAGAAGAAGTCATTGCTGCCATCGGATATGATGCGGAGCATGACACGGCAAATCCTTCCGGTTCTGTATTCTGTGCCCACGGAGCAGGTTTTCATGTTCCATGGAACGAAGTAAAGAAACATATGCATGTGGAAGGCTGGCAGCCGGAGACAGCAGTCCGTGAAGAACTGCAGGAGCGAGCCACCCGCAGTGTGATGGATGAATGGATCGGGGTGGATGAGGTAGATGCCATTCTGGAAAAAACATTTTATGCAAACAGTGGAGCGCGGACCAGAAGGAACGGTGTGGTGCGCCGCCGCAGAGTGGAAAGCCGCAGTGAATCGGTAACGAGGAGCTTTACGCCACAGCCCAGGAAGCAGGAATATCTGCTGGTGGATGGATATAATATCATTTTTGCATGGGATGAGCTGAAGGAACTTGCCCGGGAAAATATGGATGCAGCAAGAGGTATTCTGCTGGATAAGTTGTGTAATTATCAGGGAATGAAACAGATGGAAGTCATCGCGGTCTTTGATGCTTACCGTGTGGCGGGACATCAGACAGAATGCTCGGATTATCATAACATTCATGTGGTATTTACAAAAGAAGCAGAGACAGCAGATCAATATATTGAAAAATTTGCACATATGAACGCATCGAAGTATCAGGTGACAGTGGCAACTTCCGATGGGCTGGAACAGATCATCATCCGGGGGGAAGGCTGCCGGTTGCTGTCTGCGCGGGATTTACACGCAGAGATGGAACTGTCCGGAAAGCAGCTGCGGGAGAGTTATCTGGAACAGACAAGTGCGAAGAATCGTCTGATCGGAGAACTGCTGGAGGCACAGAAAAAATCGGAAGAGTGAAAAACAGTCTTTAAAAACAAAAAATGCGAGAGCATCCCTGAGGTATGGGAGGATTGGGAGAGGATGAAAACACAGTTTAATATAACAAGTATGAAATGGGATCTGGAGCGTTATACGTCTGTGGAAGATTTTGCAACAGCGCTGGAGGGCTTTGATGGTGTGGAACTGATGGATTACGGGGATGATATCAGTCCTATTATTCCGGAAGAAAAGGTGATTGGCATACATATGCGCTGTCCGTATCACTGGCTTGATTTCTGGAATGGAGATATGGAACGGTGTATCCGGGAATATGGATCCGAAAAACAGGTATACGAAAATTTTGGTGGAACAGACCGCCAGGCACTGGTGGACGCATTTTTGCAGGATTGGAACCGTGCGCTGCTTCATCAGGCAGAGTATGCGGTATACCACATTTCTGATGTTACCTGCATGGAATGTCTGACCGGGGAATATGCACATACGGATGAGGAAGTCATCGATGCGGCCTGTGAACTGATCAACCAGGCATTGCCGGCGACAGCAGAAGGTCCCTGGCTGCTGCTGGAAAACCTGTGGCATCCGGGACTGACGTTTACCCGGCCGGAGATGACCAGACGGCTGCTGGAAGGAATTCATTATCCGAAAACAGGATTTATGCTGGACACCGGTCATCTGATGCATACGGATCTGGAGCTGAACTCCCAGGAGGAGGCGGTCTCATATATCCACCGGTGTCTGGATCAGCACGGTGAGCTGTGTGATCACATCCGGGGCATTCATCTGAACCAGTCACTGACCGGAGCATACCGGAAACAGCTGATGGAAAATCTGCCGGAACTGTCTGAGGATTATAACGAACGGATGGAGAAAATCTATACCTGCGTATTCCGGATGGATCAGCATAAACCCTTTACCTGCGCAGGGGTGCGGGAGCTTATTAAGCGGATTGATCCGGACTATCTGACTTATGAATTTATATCAAATAACCGGGAAGAACATATGGAATTGCTGCGGCAGCAGCGCCAGGCACTACAAGAGCGTTCGACTTGAATAATAGTAGAAGTGTAAATAAAAAGGAAATCTGTTCCTCGATGCAAGGCGTTTCAGCCTGTATGAGTACATAGATTTCCTTTTTTCCTATCAAAATACTTCACATTACTGACAGAGTGTGCTATAATTAGCACTCAATAAGATAGTTTGCTAACAAAAAGGGAGGCGATAGTATGTTAGTTTTGCCTGTATATGATTTACTGCTCCTGCCGGGAGTGACCTTTTATTTTAAAAAAGATATTCTGGACCGGATGCAGGTGGAAAAAGTAGAAAAAGGAGAGGAAATTCTGTTTTTAATTCAGAAATCAGAAAAACGCCGGGAAGATCTGACGGTGGATGATTTTCAAAACAAAGGTCTGGTCGGAACGGTTGAAAATATTGATGATGATGGGAATCTGAGTATCCGTATACACGATCGCGTGGAAATTTCCGATGTGGAACTGCAGAACGGTGAGTTTATGGCAGATGCAGCCATCTGCTCTGAATGCACAGATCTTCCGGAGGAGGAAGAAAAAGCAATTTATAAAGAGACAAAGGACAGTCTGGTACAGTTTGTCAACGGTTTTCCGTGGGGCGTCTGGGCACGGGCTTTCATACAGCACTGGAATACGATGACGGAGATTGTGTGTGCGATTTCCGGGTATCTGAATCTGTCAGCAGAAGAAAAATATGAGATCATGGAGACTGATTCGGAGCGAGAAAGAGTCGGGCTGATGCAGAAAGCAGTTTATGAATTTATCGAGATGGCTCATGTCAGTAATGAGGCAGAGAGTGCACAGAAGGAGACCCATGAGCGTGTATACCGTGAATCAGCACTGAAGAAACAGATTGATTTTCTGCAGCAGCAGCTGGATGAGATGCATCCGGAAAATATATCTGATGTGCGGAAATTTGAGAAGAAGATTGAAGAATCCGGTATGAATGAGGAAGCATTGCGGGAGGCTCAGAAGGTTTTAAACCGGATGAAGCAGGAGGGCAAGGACAGCCATGAGTATGGCCTGCTTTATGACTATCTGGATTTTATGACATCTCTGTACTGGAAGAAGGCGGCGCCGGAAGAGATTGATCTGAATAAAGCAGAACAGATTCTGGATGAACAGCACTATGGACTGAAAAAAGTGAAAGAGCGTATTGTGGAGCAGATCGCCGTTATGGCACTGAACAAAAAGCAGTCCGGTTCCATTCTGTTGTTTGTAGGTGCACCGGGAACGGGTAAGACCAGTATCTGTCAGAGCATTGCAAAAGCGTTAAACCGGGAATATGTCCGGATCAGTCTGGGTGGTGTCCGTGATGAGGCAGAGATCCGTGGTCATCGGAGAACCTATATCGGGGCCATGCCGGGGCGGATCATGGAAGGTATGAAGCGCAGCGGAAGTTCAAATCCGGTGATGGTACTGGATGAAGTGGATAAACTTTCGCATGATTATAATGGGGATCCGGCCAGTGCACTGCTCGAAGTGCTGGATCCGGAGCAGAATTTCAGTTTTACGGATCATTATATGAACGTGCCGTATGACCTGTCAGATGTGCTTTTTGTCTGTACCGCAAATTCAGTGGATACGATTCCGGAGCCGTTGTTAAATCGTATGGAAGTGATCTCATTTCCGGGATACACGGCAGTGGAAAAATTCGAGATTGCGAAGAAATATCTGCTGCCAAATGCCATGTCTGTCATGGGGTTGAAGAAGCAGAACCTGAAGGTGACGGATGATGCCATGCGGGAGATTATCAATGAGTATACGATGGAATCCGGTGTCCGTGGACTGAAAAAACAGATGGAGACACTGTGCCGTCAGGCAGCTGTGAAACTGGTAAAAGGGGAACAAAAAAGCATTTCCGTAGGTGTGAAACGACTGAAAGAATTTCTGGGACGCAAGAAGATCTACCATGATGTACGGATGCAGGAACCGCAGGCGGGTGTCGTGACCGGACTGGCATGGACCAGTGCGGGCGGAGAAATCCTGTTTATCGAAACATCCAGAACAAGAGGGGAAGGGAAAGTTCAGATTACCGGTCAGTTGGGGGATGTGATGAAGGAGTCCGTGCAGATTGCATTGACTCTGGTTAAATCCATGTTCCCGGAGGAAGCAGAAATTTTGAATGAGTCGGATATACATATCCATGTGCCGGCAGGCGCTGTGCCAAAAGATGGTCCATCTGCCGGAATTACCATTGTGACAGCGTTGACATCCATGCTGAAAGAAAAGGGAATTTCCCCGGAGTATGCCATGACAGGTGAAGTATCTTTGCGTGGCGGTGTGATGCCAATCGGCGGATTGCCGGAAAAACTGATGGCTGCACAGCGGGCAGGCATCCGGACCGTTTTTATTCCGTATGAAAACAGGGAGGATCTGGAAGATGTTGCAGATGAGGTGAAAGAAGATCTGACGATCATTCCGGTAAAACGGATAGAAGAAGTATTACAGAAAACAAATCTGATCTGATAACAAAAAAAGAGGAAATCAATAATCACAGGATAAAACATCCTGCGTGAAAATCGATTTCCCCTTTTTTATTTATGCAGACTATTCGGCAATACCGTTTTCTTCTGCTGTAACACTTTCAAAATGATTTTTCGTATCCATCTGGGAGGCAGCAATTTTGCGCTGTTCGAGTTTTTCTTTCTGACGATCTATTTTTTCATGATAATTCGCCTGCATATTTTTCACGACTTCCAGTACAAGTTGTTGCTGTTCTTCTGTCAGCAAAATGAAATAATCAAGAAAATCTTTCTGGGTATCATTTACCGGATACAGAAGTGTGCCTTCGTCCACAAAGAACTGCGATAATGTCATATCAAAAGAATCGCAGATATATTCCAGTGTGGCAATGGATGGAATGGTGTTTCGCTTCCTCATATTGGATATGGTAGAAGTAGACAGACCGGACAATTTGGAAAGCTGATAATCATTTAAGTGTTGTTTTCTCATAATCTCGTCAATACGTTTTAATACATCCATGATAAACCCTCCTGAAGTTATGTCCGAAATGATGACTGTATGTTATCGCTGGATACCTGTCATTTATATACATATATTACTCAGTTTTGAAGGAATAAAATAGCGTACATTCGTATAGAACTATTACTCATTTTAACGTATAACATATACAGAATCGGACTGTTTATATTTTTTTTATTTGACAAAAAATTAGCAAACAGGTAACATGAGTGCTAGAATATGTGTGAATTGGAGTTAAAATATAGGATCATTTCTATCAAAGAAATAAAACAATTCCGGCGAAAAAGGAGGATACAATGATGTACAATGAAAAAATGCTAGAATCATTTTCCAAAGAGTATGCAGAGCGTTGCCAGGTGACCGATAAGATTACGGCAGAGATGTTTGATGCAAACGGTGTTTTGCGTGGCTTACGCGATAAAAATGGAAACGGTGTAGTCGCCGGATTAACGAATATTTCTAAGATTGAAGCTTTCCGGATGGAAAACGGACAGAAAATCCCCTGCGATGGAAATCTGTGGTACCGCGGATATAATGTGATTGATCTGGTCAAAGGATTTGAGGGAAAACGCTGCGGATTTGAAGAGGTTGCCTATTTACTGTTGTTTGGTGAACTCCCTTCCGGGGAACAGCTGCACAACTTCTGTGAGGCGCTGGCAACAGCACGGCATCTGCCGACAAATTTTACGAGAGATGTCATTATGAAAGCACCGAGTGCAGATCTGATGAATTCCCTGACCAGAAGTGTACTGACACTGGCATCTTATGATGATGATATCCGTGATACCTCCCTGCAGAACGTACTGATGCAGTGTATGAAACTGATCAGTGAAATGCCGATGCTTGCAGTTTATGGATACCATGCTTATAATCATTATGTCTGTGATGAAAGTCTTTATATCCATCGTCCACAGCCAGATCTGTCTACAGCAGAAAATATTCTGCTTATGCTGCGGCCGGATAAGAAATATACAGAATTGGAAGCACAGGTACTGGATGCTGCCCTGGTGCTTCATATGGAACATGGCGGTGGAAATAATTCTACGTTTACTACCCGTGTAGTAACTTCTGCAGGATCCGACACTTATTCGGTTATTGCTGCGGCACTTTCTTCCCTGAAAGGTCCGAAACATGGCGGTGCCAATATCAAAGTAGTGGAAATGATGGCAGATCTGCGCAAAGAAGTTTCTGATTGGGAAGATGAGGAAGAAGTAAAAGAATATCTTGGAAAATTATTGGATAAACAGGCATTTGACCGGAAAGGCCTGATTTATGGAATGGGTCATGCCGTTTACTCTCTGTCTGATCCGAGAGCGCGGGTATTCAAGCATTTTGTAGAAGCACTTGCCATTGAGAAAGGCCGTCACAAAGATTTTGCATTGTATTCCATGATCGAACGTCTTGCACCGGAAGTAATTGCTGATAAACGCAAGATTTACAAAGGTGTAAGTGCAAATGTGGACTTTTACAGTGGATTTGTGTACAGTATGTTGGATATTCCGCTGGAGTTATATACGCCGATTTTTGCCATGGCAAGAATCGTCGGCTGGAGTGCACACCACATTGAGGAACTGGTAAACGCTGATAAGATTATCCGTCCGGCTTATAAGAGTATTATGGTGGAGCGGGATTACGTGCCGATGGATGAACGTTAAGATATACGAAGCGGAGACTTATTTTTCCGTTTGCTGCTGAAAAATATCACAAAGGAGTTTGCAAAATAAATGATAGATAAAAATCTCTTTCTGGAGACGTTACATGAAGTGGCTGAGATTGCTGCCACATCCAGTGAAAAAATCAAACCGGAGGAAGTACACCGTTACTTTGAGGGGATGGAACTTTCAGAGGAACAGGAAAAAATGGTTTACGAGTATCTGAATCTGCCGCCGGAGGCAAAGGCGGCCCGGCAGCCGGAGTGCGATAAGGCCGCAGAAGAGGAAGAACCTGAGGTAGAGACCATTGAGGTGTATTCGGACACAGACTCTGCATCCGGGATTCAGATTGGCGCTGACAGGGGATCAAAAGATACCATAGAAGAGGAGGAAGAGGATGCACTGCAGCCAAAAGATGTGGAGCAGCTTTCCGATTCTGTATATTATAAAATGTACCTGAACGATGTTAGAGAACGCGGTGAGGCAGATGAAGCAAAAATGCTGGAACTGTATACTGCAGTTCTGCAGGGAGATCAGAGTGTAGTCAATGCCATAGTGGATGGCTGGCTGATGCGTGTGATCCATATGGCTGGTATGTATGATGATGTACCGGTGAATATGGAAGATCTGATCCAGGAAGGAAATATGGCACTATGGATGGCACTCGGCGCATTGCCGGAGCTTGGCAGTGCACCGGAAGTAGACAAGTATCTGGAAGGACAGGTCATCGCAGGATTTGAGGCACATATCCGCGAGGTGACCGGAGATACCGACCAGGTGCAGGCGGTACTTGGAAAAGCAGCACTGCTGCATGAGGCACGCAAATATCTGGCAAAAGAAAATGCACAAGATCCGTCCATCCGGGAATTGAGTGAGTATACCCATATATCGCCGGAGGAAATACAAGATATACTGGCACTCCAGAAAGAAGTTGGCACTTCAGACGGAGCAAACTAAGGCAGCAGACTGGCAGAGATGTACAGAAGAATATGTCATACATTGCATGACGTGCATCTCGCAGCAAGAATGCCGGTGACATTCGTAAAAGAGTCCATATGGAATCAAGCGGGTTAATGACGCCCGGCTCAGATTCCATATGGACTCTTTTTTTCGTGCACTAAAGAAAAATTGGTTGCTATTTCCGGGGATTATGTTTCCTGCGGCAACAGATAATTCGTGAACAGTGGAATGACCGGATTCAGATTATCTTTTTTCCATACAGCGACGAGATGGAGCGGATCTGTCTTATAGAAAGGCAGCGAAAGTACTGCTGTATTGGAATTGGAGATGCAGTTTTCATCCAGTACTGAGAAACCGAGTCCGGCTTCCACTTTCAGAAGAAGATTCTGGATGGAAGTTGCATAAATGGTGTGAGCCGGTGTGAAACCGTGCCGCTCACAAAATTGTACAATATTGTTATAAGCCCCTCGGGAGATGGATGGATCAATAGCGATCATTGTTTCTGTACTCAGACGATCAAAATGCAGGTTATTCTGCTGCGCCAGCGGGTGTGAGCGGGAGATGACGCATTTCGGAGATGATTCGAAAAATACCTGATAGATGATGTCATCTGCCGGATAGTCCACGATATCAAAATCCAGAGTCAGGGCAATGTCAATACGGCCGTTGAGCATGGATTCCCGCAGTTCATGAAAATTGCCACTGATAATGTCGATGCGGATATTCGGATGATTTTCCCGGAGAAGATGCAGGGCATGGGGCAGAAAGTTCTCGGAACGCTGGGTTTCAATGACACCAAGGACAATGGAACCGTTTTCTCCAAGTTCTGCGTTGCGTGCTTTCTGTACGGCAGCTTCCCCGAGTTTCATCAGTTTGGAAAATTCTTCGTAGAGAATGGCACCGCTGGAAGTGAGACGGACATATTTTTTTGTGCGCACAAATAATTTCATACCCAGTTCTTCCTCCAGGTTTGAGACATTTCTGCTTAAAGAAGACTGGGCTACAAACAAATGATTGGCAGCCTCTGTAAAATTCAGGTATTCAGCTACATTTAAAAAACATTGAATCTGAAAGATGGTCATATTGTTCCTCCGCGAAGCATTGCAATTTCTTCTTTATAAGGTGGCAGGGTTTTCTTTGGATTGCCCGGATCCGGCAGATATGGTGTTTCCAGAATTTTCGGAACATCTGCAAAGTCCGGGTGATGCACGATATCGTACAGTGCATCAAAGCCAATTTCTCCCTGACCGATGTTGGCATGACGGTCCTTGTGGGCTCCACATGGATTTTTGCTGTCATTCATATGAAAGACAGCAATCTGATCTTTTCCGAGAATCCGGTCAAATTCTTCTATGACAGAATCAAAATTGTGTACGATATCATAACCGGCATCATGGGTGTGACAGGTGTCAAAGCAGACACGCAGCCGTTCCGGGTGTGAGACACCGTCGTAGATAGCAGCCAGTTCTTCAAAACTGCGGCCGATTTCCGATCCCTTTCCGGCCATGGTTTCCAGCGCGATGCAGCAGTCTGTATCTGCGGATGCATCCAGAACTTCATTCAGTCCCCGGATGATCTGCGCTGTTCCTGCTTCTACACCGGCTCCTACATGGGCACCCGGATGCAGAATCAGGATTTTGCTTTTCATGGCAGCGGTACGTTGTACTTCCAAAGTAAGAAAATTGACTGCCAGCTCAAACGTTTCCGGCTTTACGGTGTTGGCAAGATTGATGATGTAAGGGGCATGTACTACAAAACTGTCCATTCCATAGTGGTGCATGGCCTCCCAGCCAGCTTCAATATTCAGTTCTTCGATTGGCTTACGCCTGGTATTCTGCGGCGCACCGGTGTAAAGCATAAAAGTGTTTGCACCGTAGCCGGCAGCTTCCTTTACAGAATTTAAAAACATGTCTTTTCCGGACATGCTGACGTGTGAACCTATTTTTAACATATCGTTTTCCTCTTTTTTCGTTCGTTGCATATGTATCAAGTATAGTATAAAATGAGAAATTTTCCTAGCAAAAACTTTATTGTTTGAGCGACAATGAAGCACTTTTGACCTTGGCAAATGAGAAAAAATTGGTTACAATAAAAAGTACATCTGTGAATCTGTGGAAAAAGTCCGGATAGCAGTATTTTCTGATGATAAAAATGCAGGAACATCTGGGGAACCGGTTCGATTTTACAGGACAAAGACAGAGGGAAAGACAGAGAGAGGACGAAAAAGGGATGCCGAAATTTGAGGTAGAATTAAAACGAGTTGTGGATGATTCTTATGAGATTGAAATCGGACACGGACTGGTGGATCAGGTTGCAGCCGATCTGAAACACGGGCTGGCAGGAAAGGTTCATAAATTTGCAATTATTACAGACAGCAATGTGGAACCTTTGTATGCACGACCACTGGAACAAAAGCTGGCAGAAGAAGGATTCCAGACGGATGTGTTTATCTTCCCGGCTGGGGAAAAGAGCAAGACGCGGCAGACAAAGGCGATGCTGGAGGATGCAATGCTGGAAAAGGGTTATCGCAGAGACTGCTGTATTCTGGCTGTTGGCGGTGGCGTAGTTACAGATCTGGCAGGATTTGTTGCAGGAACTTACGGCAGAGGTGTACCATTTATTAATTATGCTACCAGTCTTCTGGCGGCAGCAGATGCATCTGTGGGCGGCAAGACAGCAGTCGATACACCGCTGGCAACGAATCTGATCGGACTGATCAATCAGCCGCAGAAAGTATATCTGGATCTGGACACATGGAAGACATTGCCTGAACGTGAGATTTACAGCGGACTGGCAGAAACTATCAAGCACGCGTGTCTGGCAGATGCGGAATTTTTTGAATATCTGGAAGCACATATGGAGGAAATTCTTGCACTGGATCAGACTGCATGTGAGCATATCGCTGAGAAAAACTGCAGCATTAAATATCATGTAGTAATGAAGGATGAGCGTGAAACCGGTCTGCGGGAAGTTTTAAATCTCGGACATACGGTGGGACGCGCGGTGGAGACCGTCAGCGAATATCGTCTGCTGCATGGTGAGGCAGTCGCGATCGGACTGGCAGCAGAAGTGCGTTTGTCCCAGAAGATGGGCTATATGACAGATGCGCAGGCAGAGCGGGTGATCGCATTGCTCAAACGTGCAAAACTTCCGACAGAGATTCCGTTGTACATAGACCGGGAAAAACTGGTGAAAAAGCTTTATACCGATAAGAAGGTCCGGGATGGAAAACTGCGTTTCGTAGTGCAGAATGGGATTGGCGAAATTGTATGTTTTGGTGAAAATGTATATGCAACACCGGTTTCAGAAGAAACTGCCCGGGAGATTATCTCAGTCGAGAAGACTCCCACTTCTGCAAGTGGTGAGTAATAACAAGTCTT
>OLQN01000818.1_pt1 | contig 25393 bp, 9 predicted proteins | sample 1673181 | NCBI WGS metagenome assembly OLQN01 (sample SAMEA3136763, study PRJEB25190) | human gut metagenome | biome: human gut; feature: human-associated habitat; material: faeces | place: Austria | collected 2013
TACGATCCGCCCACGACTGACGTTCTTCGGCTTCCTGCACCAGAGTCAAGATAGTATGATGTTTTTTTGCAAAAGTATAATCCCATGTGATAGTATTATTCAATGACCAGTCAAAACGCTTGCTCTGTTCACGGTTCACACGATCCTCCGTTTCAGCCTGCCAGTCAGGATGTTCCGACGATCTGTAGTAACGGTCATAGAAATATTGCAAACGCGGTGCCGCATTAAATGAATAAGTGATACCAAAAGGCAACGTCAACTTAGCCGTTAAAATTGTATTCAGCACAGTAAACCCCTTTTCCAGGTCAAGATACTGACGGTCAAAATCAAAATTGTATCCTTTCCAATAGGCATTCTCTCCTTGAGGATGTGCCACAAGTTCCCCTGCGTCGTTATAAGGGGTGGTAAAAGGACTATTGCTCGTTATCTGCCTGTACCAGTCATTGGCAATGTCACCGTCTGAACGATTCTGGAAATTAACGTTAGCACCCACACTGAACCAGCTCGTCACCTTGGCATCCAACTTCATATTAGCTCGTACAGCACTATACTCATTCCCACGTACTATACCTTCATTGGAAAGATACCCCAACGAGAGGTAGTAGTTCACTTTTTCGGTCATTCCACTGATACTGACATTATAGTCCTGATTCAGTCCCGTATGAAAAGAGTGATCATACCAGTCAAAAGTCTTTCCTGCAAGGAAGTTCGCCAGCGTCACCTCACTGGCATTCAGCCCAATACGTCTTGCCCAAATTTCATCACTACTCATTCCGGCATCCTGAGTGGTCTGGCTTCTCCACGCATCCATAGAGAGTCCGTACTTACCTAAGTTAGCCTCCGTTGGCCGGTCAAAATATCCCGCCGGCCGATTTCCAGTCTGATAGGCCTCATATTTTCCGGTGGAAGGATTTACCCCATACGTATCTGTCGTGTAAAAATCTCTGCGATAGTTCAAATATCCATCCGCATCGTACACCTTCCGGCCATCTGCTCTGGTAGCCCACCCTACGTTAGCGCTGAAACTGATCACGGGTTTCTCTGATTTTCCTTTTTTGGTCGTCACGATAACAACTCCATTGGCCGCCTTTGCACCATACACGGCAGCCGATGACGCATCCTTCAACACATCTATCTGTGCTATATCATTGGGATTGATTTCGGAAAGTTCTCCATAAAACATCATTCCATCCAAAATAATAAGCGGATCATTATGTCCTCCGTCAGAATATACGGAACGTTGACCGCGTATGCTCATGGAACCTCCTCCCTTAGCCGATTTGTCGAATCCTACGTTCAAACCAGCGGTTCCACGCAGCACATCCTGTACAGTCTTAGGAGCCTCATTTGCCAATGCATCCGGACGGACTTGGGTTACCGAACCCGTAAGATCTTTTTTACGCATAGTACCATATCCTATCACAACAACTTCATCCAGCATCTCGGAATCTTCCAGTAATTCAACCACCAGAGTAGCCTTATCCGAAGCCAAAAGAATCTCCTGCGTCTTATAACCTATATAAGAGATGACCAGTGTTTCTCCTTTCGACGCTTTAATCAAAAAATTACCATCAATGTCCGTAACAGTCCCGCTGGCACTACCTTTCAACAAAACCGTAACTCCAATTAACGGCTCTTTGTTACTGTCCAACACTTTACCCGAAATGTCCATCTGTTGGGCATACCCGCTTACCACACTTATAAACAAGAAAGTAAGCCACATCAAAAATCTGTGTTTTTTCATATACATTAAATTATTAATAAAAAATAGTTCTTCTGTTATCTCGAAAACAAATCCCTTACCTCTAAAATAATCTTATAATTTACTACTCCGTCCTGTCAATCTTATAGTTTTTCACGATCAATGTTTCCCTAAAAGAACACTGCAAAGATGTGCAGTATTAAATAAGATCATGCCCTAAATATCCTCAGAGAGGGGCTAAAATTTGCTCAGAGCAAATTTTAGCCCCAGATTGAGCAAAAAAACATCCCATATACAGCTCGCCTATTAACATAAATCTTTCTATATTTGCACATCCCGTTTGAACAGAATGTTAATCTTACTACGATGAAAACTCATGTCTCAAAATTCCTCATTCGCTGCTTGTTGAGTCTGTTGCCGTGTGTGTCTCTCCATGCACAACAAATGATAGTCAGTCCTATGCCTTTTTTAGACAAACTGCCTGTCAATTCTATCTTCAATCTATATCAAGACCGGCAAGGCTTTTTCTGGATGGGAACCGCATACGGGCTGGAACGTTATGACGGATATGATATCCAACCCTTCATAAACAATTATAAAAATCCGCATAAACTTACTCACAATGACATCCGGTGCTTCACCGAAGATGATAATTACCTATGGGTAGGAACGGTACAAGGTATCAACCTGGTGGACAAAAGTACCTATCAAATTACTCCATTTCCCGACTCTGTTCTACAAACAAGAGAAATAAGAGACCTCACCTGTGACCAGAAAGGAAACATCTGGATAGCAGCCGGAAAAAATCTGTTCAAATGCGACACCCATCTCGGCATATTAAAAGAATATACACTGACAAACGATCCGAACACCTTCTTCGAAGATCGCAACGGTGGACTATGGTTCCTAACATGGAACGGAGGTATATTAAAATACAATGACCGGGATGATACCTTCATACAATACGCCCAAATGGGAAATAGCCATCCCTATCGAATGATACAAGACACTAAGGGACGATATTGGATTGCTACTTGGGGAAATGGAATCTGGCGTTTTGATCCTGACTGCTCCGATAAAAAGAAAATGTTCCAACGACAATCCATCGTCAATCCGATCCGTCATTCACCGGAACAAGTCTTTTTCGACATTGTGCAAGACGATATGTACGGTTATCTATGGGCTTTATCGCATTTCAGACTATATGTCTTCCGCATAAACGAACAGGACGAACTGGAAGAAGTAGACATCAACGCAATAAAAGATATCAACCAACCTATAGACCAATATAAAACCTACAGCCGGATCATTAAAGATCGGTCCGGTAATTTGTGGTTGGGAGCTTATGATCAAGGATATACGATAGCCTTTGAGAAAACGGAAATAGTAAACTACACAATGGAGAATATAAAAAAGAAATTGGGAGTAGATACCAATGTCTTGTACTTCAACAAAGATTCAAAAGGAATTATTTGGTTCGACCAATCACGTTACGGTCTCTGTCTTTTCAACGAACGAACCGGAAAGATTACTTATGGAAATAATGCGGACGCTTTATATTCATTAACCGTAGCCTCTATCGTACCGTCACAAAAAGAAGATGCGGTGTGGCTGGGAGGACGCAATGATTTTTCTTCTCAAATATGGAAAGCGACACAACAGGAAATGAGCATTTCTATTTTAGAAAAATATGACTTAAAAGAGGTCGACTCTTCTCCGGGCAACATTACACAACTGATAGAAGACAATCACGGAAACATTTGGATCGGAACCACCTCCCGACTGTTTTTCAAGCCAGCCAATTCAAAAAAGATTGTAACACTTTCCTTCGACATCCCGCACGTCTCCGATATGTCCAAAGACAGTAAGGGCAACATATGGATTGCATCCCAAGACGCTATTTACCAAATGTCCTATGAAAGCAAGCCCACACTACTGAAGCAATATTCAAAAAAATCAATACCATTGCACGAAGATCCTATTATAAAGATTAGCGCAAATGCTCATGACGTGTGGTTTTCCACTTCATTAGGACGATTGCTCAGGTTGAATCCAAGCGAAGGCAAAATAACGGACGAAACCGAATCCTGCGGGCTGACGGGTGATAACATTTTAGAAATCATACGGTATGGAGATAAGATATGGATAGTATGTGACAAATATATAATCTGCCACCATCTGGCTACAAAAGAAAATATTGCCTATTTCGTCAATGACGCAAACATCATCGTCTCTTCTTTCCGCCATAGCGCCGCTTTCGCAGACAAAGAAGGCTGTCTGTACGCAGGAGGGCATAACGGCTTTATCAAAATATTGCCGGACAGACAAGATATAAACAATAAATATATCGGCCAGGTACTTATCACTGACGTAAAATCCGATAACCGCTCTGTATTATTTTCACCGGTCGGTTCAGAAATCGGCAATTCCATACATAAAATAACACTTTCATCCGACGCACGAAACATCGAAATTCTATTCTCAGCTCTTTCCTATACCTCCGGGCGAAAGACCAAGTACGCCTATCAACTAGAAGGAGTAGACAAAAAATGGACCTATATAGAAAATGGGAAGCACTCTGCATTCTACAATTACCTTGGTAAGGGAGAATACACCTTTCACCTGAAAGCTACCGACCCATATGGCAATTGGATGAAAGAGGAACAACTATTGATTGTCCGCCGCCTCCCCGCCTGGTATGAGACATGGTATGCCTATTGTATTTATACCCTTTCTACCATATGCATTATCAGCCTACTCTTTTATAGCTATACCAAGCGCATAAAAAAGAAAAACAAATTAATACTACAAGAAGAACTCACCCAGATTAAATTAAATTATTTCACAAATATTTCCCACGAGCTTCTCACTCCGCTTACCATCATCTCCTGCGTTGCCGATGATTTGGAAGAGAATCAAAATAATTCAGAAAGACAAGTGGAAATCCTACGCTCCAATGCTAACCGACTAAAACGACTGTTGCAGCAAATCTTAGACTTCAGAAAAGTAGAAAGCAAGAAAATGGAAGTGAATGTAAGTAAAAGTAACTTATCTTCTTTTGTTTCAGGGATTGTAGCTTCCAACTTTCAATCATTGGCCCGTAAAAAAAACATCTCCCTAAGCACCCGAATAGAAGATGGGATCTGGGGATATACGGATATTGACAAGCTTGATAAAATATTATTCAATCTACTTTCCAATGCTATCAAATATACTCCGGAACATAAAAAAATAAACGTGAGTATGACCTCTGTATACAAAGAGGGTTGTAGATACCTCATACTTAAAGTGGAAGATGAAGGTATCGGAATTGCAGAAAAAGATATCAAACTGATATTTACCAAATTCTATAATAATAAAAGCCACCCGAGATACCAGTCAAATGGGATTGGCTTGTCATTAACCAAAGAACTGGTAACTCTGCATCACGGAAACATCGAGGTGAGCAGCGAACTGGGTAAAGGATCAGTGTTTACAGTAGAAATTCCAATTGACAGAGAAGCATATAGTGAACAGGAAATAGTAGAGTCCTCCCCCTTACCTATTCAGGATAGAGAAACAGATATACCGCAACAGGATGAGAAACCATGTATCTTGTTCATTGACGACAACAAGGACCTACAGGAACTCATTTGCCGTATCTTCTGCAAAAGATACCAAACCCTCACCGCCGAAAGTGCTCTACAAGGGCTTGAATTGCTTAAAAGCAATCCGGTAGACATCATTATCTGCGACATCATGATGCCCTTAATGAATGGACTGGAATTTTGCCGGCAAATAAAAGGGGATATACAAACAAGTCATATCCCCATCATCATGCTTACAGCCAAGAATGCAGCGAACGACCAAATAGAATGTTACAAGGCCGGAGCAGAAAGCTATATCGCCAAACCTTTTGAAATGAAAATATTGCAGGCACGGATAGACAATTTGTTGCAATCGCGCGAACTGTGTCGCCAAAGTTTTCGTTCCAAGATGGAGATAAACATTTCTAATCTGGATTATCAGAGTGCCGATGAAGAATTTCTGAACAACGCAATGCAATGTGTGGAACGGCATATTCAGGAATCTGACTTCGACACAGTGCAAATGGCCTCCGATCTTCACATTTCCCGTTCCACTCTGAGCAGAAAATGCAAGGTAATCACCGGATGTACTCCTTTAGAATTTATACGAAACATAAAATTGAAATATGCTTGTAGCTTATTGAAGAAGAAAGCTATAAGCATCTCTGAAGTAGCTTATGCCACCGGATTTTCATCTCCTAAATATTTCACCAAATGTTTCAAGGAAGAATTTGGCATGACTCCAACAGAGTATCAGAACCAATGAAGCTCTTTATTTTGTCGACAGTCTCATTTTTCAATTTCTACTTATTTCTCAGATACACCACATTTCTCCCCGCCCCATGTTTCATCAGCAATCCGTCTTCAATAAACAAGTTCAAATCCGTAACCGCCTGCTTCACACTGCGCCCCGTCAGGCGGGCATACTGTGCACGGTTGATACAGGGATACTGTTGCAAATACTCTTCGAGCAAACGGAAACGCTGTTCCACAGAAAGAAGTGGTACAGAAGATTCGGATTTGGACGCTGACTGTGGATGGCGCTCCAACTGCATCTTTTTATCCAGTTCCTTATAAAACTCCTTACTTACACGAAAATTCAAGCCTCGGAGCCTCACCGAAGCTGCACGAAGTTCTTTTTTCTCCATTACTTCACGCTGGCAACTCAGTGAAGGCGTAAAATATCCGAGTTCACCCAACTCCACTGTCCAGCCATCGGCAAGGCAGTCACGTAACTCATCCATGAAAGCGGACATAGCACCCTCCAACAAACTGCGACTAATACCGGTAAAGAGATGAACACGGTTTAGAAATTCTTTCTGCTCAATAGTTCCCTTGGGAATGAAACGGGCGTAAAGAGGTTGTTGTTTACCTGTCTTGTTGACATCAGGTTTCTCAAAAAGATCATAATATGCACTCATTTGTATATTTTATGTTATCGCACTGCCACTTTTATCCCTTTTTCCTATGACAGCTAAGGAAAATCGTACCAAATATCTATTCTTTCCACCGCGGAGAAAGTTTCTTTCCACCGTGGGGGAAGTTTCTTTCCATCGCGGTGGAAAGAAAAAAGCTCCGCGGTGGAAAGAATAAGTATTGGTACACAAAAGTACTAAGATCCCGTAGGAAAAGCAATAGAAATACCCTATAAAACAATAAGTGCGGGCAAATAATTCACCCGCACACTATCCGTCATTTCTAACAAACTCTCACGCCAAAGTGAGGGCTTCCCACTATTTCAGTTCGAACCCGACCGTTCCACGAATATCCGCGGAAGAGGCTCCGATATAAGCCTTAAACTTACCCGGTTCTGCCGTCCATCCGCCAACAGTTTCATCATAGAACTTCAAATCATCCGGAGTGATGGTGAAAGTTACTTCTTTTTCTTCACCCGGTGCCAAAGTTATCTTTTGGAATGCCTTTAACTCTTTCACAGGACGCAGAACACTACATTTTTCATCTCCTACATACAGTTGTACGACTTCCTTTCCAGCAATACTACCCGAATTCTTTACAGGAATGGTCACAGTCAGAGAATTGTCAGCAGTTATTGTTTTAGCAGAAGCTACCGGTTTGCCATAGGTAAAAGTCGTATAACTCAAACCATACCCGAAAGGGAATAAGGCGGGAATCTTCTTGGTATCATGCCAGCGATAACCTACCAGAATATCTTCTTTATAGACCTGCTTGATACTATCGCCCGGATAACTCAATTCGTCAAATGCATGTGCACCGCAATCCGCCAATTTCACAGGAAAGGAGAAAGGAAGTTTTCCGCTGGGATTCACTGCACCACTCAGTACATCAGCAAGTGAATTACCACCCATAGATCCCAGATACCAGCCTTGCAGGATGGCCGGAACTTTATTCAGCCAAGGCATTTCCACGGCATTACCACTCAACAATACCAATACCATATTTTTATTGACTCCCAACAGAGATTCAATCAGTTCATTTTGTCCGAATGGCAAACCGTATGTCACACGGTCGCCGGCTTCACAATCCTGGAAATGATTCTTATTCAATCCACCGAACAAAATCACAAGATCGGCTTCTTTGGCAAGTTCAGTTGCTGCTGTGCGCAAGGAATCCATCACCGACTGGGGAATTTCTTCTGCACGCCCATACATCGGACGTCCGGCAGCGTAACCTTTCGTATAAACTACCTTGTCACCATAAAGAGCACGCATACCATCGAGTGGAGATATCATATCTTTTACCTTCAGTTCAGAAGAACCGCCTCCTTCGTTCAACAAACGGACAGCATTGTCACCTACTACCAGTATACGTTGATATTTAGAGTCATCAAGCGGCAGCAAAGGGGTACCTTTTTTCTGGACAGGTGTGTTTTTCAGAAGCACAATACCCTCATTACCAATCTCACGGGCAGCCTGATAATGCTCTTCACTTGTCAGCGAACCATAAGGTTTCTGACGATTCATCGCCGTGCGGAATATCAAGCGAAGAATACGGGAGGCTTTATCATCCACTGTGCTCATAGGCACCTTACCTTCCTTCAACATCCGGAGATAAGGCTTAGCCAGATAATAATCGTCGAAGGTAAATGCACTTTCTGAGGTCAGACCGTTGGTATAGGATCCCATCTCGATGTCCAAGCCATTCATGGCTGCTTCGTAAGTATCATGGGCACCACCCCAATCGGTTACGACTACACCGTCAAAACCCCAGTCATTCTTCAAAATCTTATTCAGCAAAAAATCATTATGGCAGGCATGCTGACCACGCACCTTGTTATAGGCTCCCATCACGGTCCAGGCACCACCTTTCTGCACAGCAGCCTTGAAAGCGGGGAGGTAGATTTCGTGTAAGGCACGGTTGCTTAGTTGCACATCAATGTGTCCACGCCATAACTCCTGATTGTTCAAAGCATAGTGTTTCACACTTACGGCAACCCCGTTTTTCTGTATCTCCCGAATATAAGGTACACACATCACGCCTGCCAGATAAGGATCTTCTCCCATGTATTCAAAGTTACGACCATTCAGAGGAGTACGATAGATATTAACGCCGGGGCCCAAAAGAACATCTTTTTCCCGATAACGGGCTTCTTCACCAATAGCCTTGCCGTAGATGGCGGACATTTCCGGATTCCAGGTAGCGGCAAGACAAGTCAAGGCAGGAAAAGCAGTAATACTGTCATTAGTCCATTTGGCATATCCCCAATCGTTCCAGTTGATTTCTGCACGAACACCGTGAGGTCCATCACTCATCCAAAGTTCGGGGATACCAAGACGGGGCACACCGGGACTGCTGAATTTGCTCTGCGCATGGCAAAGGGCTACTTTCTCTTCCAGTGTCATACGGTTGAGAACATCTTTTACACGTGCTTCAATGGGTTGCGTATCATCTAAATATACAGGAGTTTGCGCTGTCAAAGTAGTCAATGAACAGGCAAACAGGAGAGTTGAAAAGAGTTGTTTCTTCATTATTATTACATTAAAGATATTACTTTTAGTCGTTGGCGGAATTCATTCATTTCTTTTCGGTTATGAATTAATTCACCACAGATTACACAGATTGGCACAGATTCTATTTTACTGATTATTAGATTAATAAATCTGTGTGAATCTGTGTAATCTGTGGTGAGTCTTATTCATTCCTATACCGTTATAAATGAATTCTGCTAACAAGTTACTTTTATTTTGCTTTAATAGCGGTCACTGCCGTTTTCAATCCTTCGGATGTAGCCGTCAGTTTGATACCTCCAGATTTTCCGTCACTTTGAACAACCACCAGGCACTTCCCATAGAAAGCCTTGCGATGATCAGCTTTGAATTTCTCCATTGAAACAGGACTACCATTGTCTACACCGGCAATGAATCCCGCACCATGCACATCGAACATGATCTGATTATCGGCATTCGGACAAAGATTACCATCTTTATCCAGCACCTCCACTGTTACAAAACTAAGATCTCTGCCATCTGATTTGATTTCATTCCGATCAGCCGTCAAGCGTATCTGTGCTGGTTCTCCGGCTGTATGGATCTCCTTCTCCAATACCGTTTTTCCATCCTTGCGGGAAACGACTTTTACCACACCCGGTTCATACTTCACACGCCATACGACATGAAAATCATCCTTACCTTTTGTACGCACACCCTGCGACTCGCCATTTACAAAAAGCTCGACCTCATCCGCATTATTATAATAAGCCCACATATCTATATCCTGCCCCGGCGCCCAGTTCCAATGCGGAAAAAGGTGCAATACCTTTTTCTCCGGATGCCATTCCGACTGATAGAGATAATACACATCTTTCGGAAAACCGGCCAGATCGACAATGCCGAAATAAGAGCTACGGGCAGGCCAACCGTAAGGAGTCGGTTCACCTAAATAGTCAAACCCGGTCCAGACATACTGTCCACTGATAAAATCATTATTCTTCACGTGGCGCATCGTGCCCTCATGACTGTTCCCCCAAGGTACATGACAGTTATCATACGAAGAACAGGAGAAACTATCATCAAAATAAGATTTATCCCAACGTTCAGGACAAATAACAGTTTCGTCACTCGGCATCCGGTAGTAGCCACGCGTCATCAGTGCTGATACACTTTCTGCCACAATGAACGGTTTACCGGGAAATTTCTCAGGTACACCGGCAAACCAATCATCATGATAATTAAAGCCGATGAGATCTAATGCTCCCGAACGGAACAAGTGATTATTCGGGTTCGGTTCATTACAGCCAGCCGTAACGGGACGGGTAGAATCGAGAGCTTTTACCATATCTGCCAGTTTCTTCGTCAGTAAAGAGTTCACACTCATCTCACCTTCTTTCGCCAGCATACTCTGATCATGACCAAAATTCAGAATCAGGTTCGCTTGTTCCAAGGTCAGCGTATCCGCTTTTGCATCCGACCATTGCTCCAGCACTTCGTTGCCAATGCTCCAAATGAAAACAGAAGGATGGTTACGGTCGCGAAGTATCAAATCCGTCAGATCGCGTTCATGCCACTCGTTGAAGTAACGGGAATAATCATGAACCGTTTTTCTTTTGCGCCACATATCGAACGTCTCATCCATTACAATAAATCCCATACGGTCACAAAGATCGAGCAGTTCAGGTGAGGGAGGGTTATGAGAACAGCGAATTCCATTACAGCCCATTTCTTGCAGTATCTCCAACTGGCGCTCGATAGCGCGGATATTGACAGCCGCCCCAAGACACCCCAAATCATGATGCATACATACACCATTAATCTTCAGCCGTTCTCCATTCAGAATAAACCCTTTCTGTACATCAAAACGGAAGGTACGGATACCGGTATTCGTACAGTAGTTATCCAATACTTTACCGGTTGTCTTATCAATAAGGATACTGTTCACCTTATATATATAAGGAGTGTTCACGCTCCAGAGATTAGGGTTCTTCACTACAATTTCCTGTTCTACCTCGTTCGGACAGGCAGGTATCACTTGCAGTTCCGATGCAACCTCACCCACAACATTCCCTTCTGCATCCATCAGCCGTGACTGCAACACAACATCTGCCAAGGAAACAATTTCCGAATCAAAAACAACATACGTACCATCCGCCTGCTTCACGGAATCTTGCAGTTGAGCGGCCGCATCATACTGTATTTTAGTACGTATGTTTAGTCGTGCACTGTTCTTCGACACATCTTGCGCCGTGATAAAAGTACCCCATTGCGCTATATGCACGGGGTTAAGTTTCGTAAGCCATACATTACGGTAGATGCCACATCCCGAATACCAGCGGGAATTAGGTTGTTCCGCGTTGTCCACACGTACGGCAACTACATTCTTTCCGCCCCACTTGATATAGGGAGTCAGATCGTAACTGAACGAGACATATCCATAAGGACGTACACCAAGGGAATGACCATTAATAAAGACTTCCGAATTCATATAGACACCGTCAAAATCAATATACAGGCGCTTGCCTTCATCCGCTTTGTCAACAGTAAACGTTTTGCGATACCAACCGATACCACCGGGTAATGCCCCTCCTCCTGTTCCGGAAGGATTATCCTTACTGAACTCTCCCTCGATAGCCCAGTCATGTGGAAGATGGAGGATCCGCCATGCCGTGTCGTCATAATCGGGACGGGATGCCGCAGAGTCATCTCCCAGATGGAAAGTCCAGTCAGCGGTGAAGTCCTGTCGACGGTTATCAGTAACCCGTTCAGCGGAGGTGCAACCTCCCAATACCAAGAAGAGGAGCAAACAGGATATTGGTATTATTAATAGTTGTTTCATGATATTGATACACTCTGCTGCTTCCCATCATACTTCACCGTCACCCCCTTAGCCTTCGCGTCAAAAGGTTGCGGCTTATCCTTACTTACCTTTACAACGTTGAATGTACGTTCTTTCAGCATACCGGGAAATTCTCCTGCACGGTCACCAATAGTCAGAGTGCCTTCCGCATCATTGTAAGTAAACGGGATGGTGGCATACTGTCCTTTTTCGTAGTTATAATTCACACCTTCATCCTCGTACAAAGTGAACTCACCATCTTTACCCGCATATACATATAGTGTGATTTCTTCCGCAGACTTCTCATCACTATACTGCATTTCCGGTCCGTAAGGCACAATAGCCCCTTCGCGTACATAGAGCGGCATGCGTTCATAGGGAGCGTCCACTTTCAACTGTTGCCCACCGGCCATGTACTTACCGGTATAGAAATCATACCAACCGCAAGTTGCCGGGAAATAGACCTCCCGAGTGCGTGCACCATACTCATACACCGGAGCCGCCATCAACGCCGGACCGAACATAAACTGATCACTGATATTATTCACCTTTGTATCTGCCGTAAAGTCCATTACCAGCGGACGCATAATCGTATAATCATCAAAATAAGTCATCCCGGCCAATGAATAAATATAAGGCATCATCGTATAGCGCAACTTCGTATAATACACTATAGAACTATAAGCCGGATGTCCTTCGGGAGCTATATTCCACACCTCACGGAACGGATACTGTCCATGTGCACGGAACAACGGGCAGAATGCGCCAAACTGATACCAACGTGTATTCAATTCACGCCATTCCTTATAGTCCGCATTCTCTTTTCCGGTCTTATTGAATTCCTTTTGTCCGTCTTCATAGCGTTTTTCTACGCAGAATCCGCCAATGTCCATCGTCCAGTAAGGAATACCGCTGACTGCAAAATTCAGTCCGGCAGAAATCTGCGCCTTCATATCTTCCCAACGGGTAGCGATATCGCCACTCCATGTTGCGGTAGAATAACGTTGCAATCCGGCAAATCCCGAACGAGTCAGCAAGAATACACGTTTGTCATTGTCTACGGCACGTTGTCCGTCATAAATAGCCTCAGCATTCATCAACGCATACGCATTGAAATATTGGTCGGACGGACCGAGAGCAGTCGGACCACACAAAGCTTTCCGGTAAGCCAAATCCGTACAGTCGCGTACATTCGGTTCACTGGCATCCATCCACCAGGCATCAATTCCGAGGGGATAAAGATGATCTTCCATCTGTTTCCAGAACAGCTTCCGTGCGCTCTCAGCATAAGCATCATAGAAAGAACCGATGTAGCCGGGACCAATCCAGTCACGAATGCTGTCTTTAACGGCCTGCTGATACATCCAGCCTTTTTCATCAAACTCTTTATAATGTTCCGTAGTCATATAGAATTTCGGCCAAACGGAAATCATCATCTTGGCATTCAGGGCATGAATAGAATCTACCATTCCTTTCGGATCAGGGAAACGAGCTTTGTCGAACTCATGACTACCCCAGGCATTTTCCGGCCAGTAGCTCCAGTCGAGCACAATATTATCAATGGGAATCTGACGTTTACGGAATTCCTTCAAAGCATCCAGTATTTCTTCCTGCGTCTTATAACGTTCGCGGCTCTGCCAGTATCCCATCGCCCACTTCGGCATGATTTGTGATTTTCCGGTCAGAGCACGATATCCACTGATTACCTCGTCCATATCCTCGCCATAAACAAAATAATAATCGATTTCATTCTGCATTTCTCCCCACCACGACTGTTTGTTCTGTTCTTCAGCAGATACAGGAGACAATGCACGCAAACCGCAATAGGATACATATCCATCAGGAATCCATTCAATTTTCAATGGAACACGTTTACCGGCTTTCAAATCTACGGCAAACTTATAACTGTTCGGATTCCAAGCCGTACGCCAACGTTCGGGAACCACCAGTTCACCATCAATATATACCTTCATATATCCTGCATAATAGAGGATAAAACGGAACCTACCACTCTCCATCGGCTCAATTTCTCCTTCATACGTCACCTGCGAACCCATGAAAGGAAATCCTTCTGGTAAGTTCACGACTTTCGACAAATCTTCCGATCTCAGATGTTCAAAATAAACAGAATCTTCCCGGCGTACCAGTGTCTCCGCTGTTGATTTCTGAGAGGGTACGTATGTTCCTGTCAAAGCACCTTCCTTACCCTCCTTATCATAGAGTTTGAAAACTGTGCTTAACTGTGCATAATCACGTGGATCGCCGAAACGGCAAAGCGAATAACTATCCCACAGAATACCGTAATTCTTATTGGAAACGATAAAAGGTACGGAAACCTTTGTATTATACTGGAACAGTTCCTCATTCTTACCTTTATAGTTGAATTCATCAGCCTGGTGTTGTCCCAGTCCGTAGAATGCCTCATCATCGGGTGACTGGAATACCTGACGTACCGTATACGCCTTTGTTCCCTGCACTTCGATAGGCTTGAAACTCCTGCCTTTCTCATCTTCCGCCAAAATCAGGTTACCGGAAGCATCGGTAAAGCGTACTTCACCCGTAGCTTTAGATACAATGGCGCACACCTCTGAGGTTTTTACCGAAACGGCATCTCCACTTTCTTCCACGCTGAAGTCCGTCTTATCTTTTTGGGGAACTATAATCAGGCTTTCCGCCTTTGAAAAGTTTTTTTCGGGAGTGGCTGACACATGAATCAACTTCTCTCCCATTACTTCAACCTTCACCTTTCGCACATCCGTCGGTTGCTGTTGTTCGACATTTACAATAATGCCGTTACTCGTCTTCTCATACCCGCCTCCGGAGCATGCCATCAGCATCCATCCTGCGAGCAAACAAACTGAAGTGTTTTTCAATTTCATATCTTTGTTTTTAAAGTTATTTTCTCCGAGTGTAAAAGTAGGAAATCATACAGTAAACAAGCCCTCCCGATGTTGAAAGGAAAGGGCTTATTTGATTTATAGAAATATCAGATGTTTCAACAATGGGTACTTTTTGTTATTTGCCCTCCTTTTCCTGATATACAGAAGGTAAAACGCCGAATTCATCCTTGAAATACTTACTGAAATATTTGGGGTTATTGAAGCCCACCTGATAGGCAACCTCCGACACATTCTGCTGGCTCTCGCGCAGAAGTTGTGCCGCACGTTTCAGTCGGATAATACGAATAAATTCTATCGGAGTTTTACCGGTAATCTGCAACAGCTTTTTATAGAGATGCACCCGGCTCATGCCCAGCTCATGACTCAATTCTTCCACAGATAAATCGGGACGGGCAATATGCGTCTCCACATACTTTATCGCATTCTCAATCAGCTTTTCGTCCATTGAAGTGATAACGATTTCACTCGGTTCGGGATCAATACGGGTGCGAAGTTTATTTTTGCTGCTCAAATCTATCAGTTTACGCATGCGCAAAATCAGTACCTCCATATTGAAAGGTTTCGTCACATAGTCATCCGCACCAATCGTCAGACCTTCCACCTTATTCTCTACGGATTGCTTGGCCGTAAGCAACACAAAAGGAATATTACTTGTACGCTTGTCAGCCTTCACCCAACGGCACAGTTCGTTCCCGTCCATTTCAGGCATCATCACATCACAAACGATGATATCCGGCATCAGTTCCGGTATCATCTGCCAGGCTATCTTTCCGTTTCCGGCAGATTCTATACGGAAATACAGACTCAACGTATAACGCATGAAAGAAACAAAATCTTCATTATCATCCACAATCAATGCAAGTGGCTTCTTCCGTTCTTCATCATTCAATTCTTCCACCGAAGCAAGTGCCACCGCATCCTCTTCTGCAGCTTCTTCCGAGAGTGGAGTCGCTACGTTCACTACCGAATGTTTCACCGGAATATCTACCACAAATACACTGCCCGTACCCACATTGTCGAACACGCGCACCACACCGCCATGCAGCGTAACGTAATCACGTACCAGGCTCAAACCGATACCACTCCCCGTACTGGGGTTACTATCACCTATACGCTCCGATTGATAGAAACGTTCGAATATACGTTCTTTATCAAGGTCGCTGATACCTACCCCCGTATCGGATACTTTGATTTCCAATGTTTCCGTAGTTCCTTTTATCAGTTCAAGAGAAACATCCACCCGCCCTCCATCCGGAGTAAACTTAAACGCATTAGAGAGCAGATTCATCACTATCTTACCTATTTTATCCTCATCGAACGACATATTCAACGATTCGATTGCCGAGAAAAAAGTGAGATGCACGTTTTTCTTTTCCGAAAGCATCAGGAATGAGTTGCATATAGAGTGAACATACGATACAACCTCCCCCTCCGAAAGATTCAAATGCAGCCCTGCCACCTCATTTTTACGGAAATCAAGTAATTGGTTCACAAGATTCAGTAACCGCAATGCATTACGATGCATCAGTTTCAATTGCTCCTGCTTCCGTTCATCATGGGTTTCTTTCATCATTCCTTCCAACGGAGAAATGATCAACGTCAGCGGTGTACGCAGTTCATGGCTCACATTGGTAAAGAAACGGAATTTCATCTGATTGACTTCTTCATTCCGCTCCGCTTCACGTTCCATCTGTTGTATCCTGAACTTATTGCGTTCACGGCGCAGCACAGCATTGCGGGCCAGAAGCAATGTGCCTATCAATAGCATAGCATACAGAACATACGCCCAGGGGGTCATCCAGAAAGGCGGTAGGATTACTATTTTAAGGCTTGACTCTTCTGTTCCGGCAAATCCATCACTATTGATTGCCTTCACTTTCAGCGTATAAGTACCGGGTGCCAAATTCGTATAAGTAACGCGGTGCATATCAGCCGCACCTGCCATCCAGTCCTCATTAAATCCCTCCAGTTTATACAGATACTGGGTTTTCTCAGGCAAGACGTAATTATCCGATGCAAACAATACAGTGAAGACATTCTGTTTATAATCAAGTTTCACCTCTCTGGCTTTATTCAGCGACTCACGCAGCAAAACACGTCCACCATACTCCTTTCCAACCTCCACTTCTTCATTGAAAAGCTGGAAACCGGTAAACATCACCTTGGGCAACGTCCGGTTATATTTGATATTCTCCGGTCTGAAAGTATTCAATCCATACATACCTCCCATTGCAATCTCACCCGAGGAAAGACGTTTAATGGAACGTTGATTGAACTCACAGCCCTGCAAACCGTCCTTATCATCATACCTGTAATAGTTGAAAGTATAATCTCCGTTTTTTGTATCGATAGAAGGAATTACATTCACTACACCATTGGCCGTAGTCACCCACATATTTTTATTATCATCTTCTACGATACCGGTAATAAATACCCTAGAATCGTTCTGCGAAAGAGGAACTACCTGTAAATGGTCGTTCTTCGGGTTATAGAGATTCAGTCCTTCACGTGTTCCCACCCATATCAATCCCCGGCTATCCTCATAGACCTGGTTAATGCTCTGATTGGAAAAGCGGATACTTCCCGACTGGTTGCCTACCAGATTCGTTATTTTCCGGGTAGTCAGATCCATTATGGATACCCCCGTAGAAGAAGTACCGATTATCAGACGATTATCACGACTCATACATAAAGAGGCTATATGATTGGAAATAATTCCGGAGTTACTTATCTTATAAGTGGTGAACTCACCTGTCCCCGGATTCAGACATTGTAAACCGCCTCCCAAGGTTCCAATCCAGATATTTCCGTTCTTATCTTCTGCCAATGACCAGACATTGTTATTAGCCAGCGAATTATCATCTCCCGGTCTGTTCCGGTAATGCACGAAGCGATTGCCGTCGAAACAATCCAATCCTTCCCAAAATGTCCCTATCCAGAGTTTGCCGTCCTTAGCTTGCAACAAACTTACAATGACATTCGAAGCAATAGAGTTTCCTCCCGGTGAGTATGCATACAGTTTCTTTTCATCCGTCTTCGGATTCCAACGTATCAACCCGGCGTCATTGGTACCCAACCACAACGAACCGTCATTACTTTCTTCCAGACAGTTAATATCCCCCAAGTGGTTGATGCCGAACTTAAAAATGCCCTCATCATAATAAGCCACACTTTTCTTATAAGTACCTATCCACATCACACCGCCTTCATCTTCATAAAGCACATTGATGGTATTATTGGGCAAACCGCGTTCGTCATCCACATCATACGTAAGCGAGGCAGTTTCACCAGTCGCCTTATTCCAGATATCGATGCCATCCTGGTCCTTTCCAAACCAAATACGTCCCTGCTTATCCTGAGCTACTGCTACGATATGCGCCTGACCTCTATCGCTGAAATTCCATTGTGAATGCCACTTCCTGTCAGACAAATCGTAAGCCCATACACCCGGGGCACCATATATCCATAAATCTTCATCCTTATCCACATACAGGAAGAAGATATCAGTACGCGTTCCCATGTGCTCTGCAATATCTGTCAAAATCCATTTTACACGTACCGTCTCACGGTCGATACAGATTACGCGCCCGTTATCATATACCAACAGAATGCCATCCTTACATTCAGCCATGTCTATAATGACACCTTCGGGTATTCCTTTCTCACCGAAAGGCAGGGATACAGCATTCTTTTCACCGGGACGATAACAGTAGCACCCTTTCCCATCTATGGCAAACCAGGTATTCTTTTGCTTGTCGACAAATACATAGCGGGGTGTTCCGTCTATCCCTATATCCCACATCCGGGAACGAACATCACAGACAAAGCTCTCCGTATCCCAGTTATAAATGACATATCCGTTTTCTCCCGTCCGTATCCATAAACGTCCTTCACTGTCTTCCACTATCTTCTCAATATAGTTGTCAGGTAAAGACGCAGAACCATTGTCAGTGCTCCGGAATACCTTGAAACGATATCCGTCATAACGTGCCAGTCCGGCAGCGGTGCCGAACCACATAAAACCTCTTGAATCTTTATAAATGGCATTGATTTGGTTGCTGGGCATTCCGTCCTTAACCTCCAGATGTTTGAACATAAAGTCGTGTGAAAAGGCAGAAAAACATGCCACAACGACTGAAACGATAAGTAAAATCAATCTCTTCATAGTAGTAGATATAGGAATATCGTTAACATATTGCAAATGAAACAAAAAGGAATTGTAAAAACAAGGTTTTCAATGTGTTTTTTTATCATTTCATACCCCATCATTTGTTTCCCGGACAGAAAAGAAGGAAGTAACTTCCCTCACAGAAGCTACTTCCCAAAACCAATCAAAAAAAAACCTGTATTAACAACAATCCCTGTATACACGAGGGGTATTTATGAAAACCTATTGCGGTGCATTGTCATAGACGAATTGCAATGTATAAGATGCATCTTCTGTAAAGATGGCCTTTTTCATCACTTCTACTATTTCCGCTGCATTATTCAGATAATCACCGGTAGCATGATTAAACAAGCCTGATTCTTCCTTTCCACTACCTGTACCGCCATTATCCCAATAAACAGGAGCCAATCCGTATTCTTTCGCTGCTTTACATATATATTCCAGATAGTACTTGCGGAAAGATTCCGCACGGTCAGTCGTCCGGCTTACACATCCCATTTCACCAATATATACCGGAATGCCCTTATCTATATACGTTGTCTTCAAACTATTGAATACATCTTTCACATTGTCTTCGTCTCCCCAGTTAGCTTTCTTATCGGCAGCGCCGGTATGCCCCCACTCCGAATACTTTGCATCCAGTGTATATTCATTCGGATCATAGAAATGAACAGATACCATCAGACGATTCTGAACTTTATCAATCGGCAGTTTGAAGTTGCTCACCGTAAGTGCCACATTGGTACAATACCCCGGCACACCCAGGAAACGATTGCTATTACCACCACCTACAGCACGTACCGCATCTACAAACACCTGATTCCAGTCGTTCAATATTGAATATTGTTTTCCACCATCATTACGGTTGTCGCCCCAGCCCCAACCGCCATCATGAATTTCATTCATCGACTCGAATGCCAGGAAGTTGCCCTTATCCTTAAAACGTTCGGCTATCTGTGTCCATACAGCTTTCAATTCTGTTTTAATTGCGGTATTTTTAGTTTCATCCTGAGCAGCATCTTTAATGCTAAGCCAGTATTCACTATCAGCTCCATCGTGATGAATATTGACAATAGCATTCAGTCCGGCATTTTCTGCATATCCTACTACCTCGGCAACACGATCCATCCAGGCTTTCTCTATTTCATAACCGGGGGCGTCTCCAATATGTCCCATCCATGTAACAGGAATACGTACGGTAGTAATACCCGCAGCAGCCAATTTATCAAATAAAGCCTGTGTCGTCTTTTGATTCCCCCAGGCCGTTTCATTGGCCACACCACTATTATGCGCATCCAACTGATTACCCAGATTCCAACCCAATCCCAGACTTTTAGCTACAGTCCAGGGATCTTCACCTGCTATTTCATTCGAGCTTATCTCACCTCCCGCCAACTGCTTCACGGTCACAGTTGTTGCCGGCAAGTCACCCAAAATAAAAGTAATGGTACCGGTACGTTCTTTTCCGGTATTGGCAGCGATGATAAAAGTCTTCGTTTTATCCACCATAGCGCGCGTTTCTGTTTTCTCGGTAATCCAGCTATCATTAATAGTTATAGTTGGTTCACCGTTAGTCATCACTTTCACAGTGATAGTACCACCCGCTGCCGATATGTCTTCAAACAAGACAGTCTCCAGATCCAGTCCTTCGGTAGCTGTTTGAATGACATTGAATGTCTCTGTCAGGTTACCACCTTTCACAGTAATAACAGATGTACGATTATCGGTAGTTGAATTGGATTTTACATCTATCGTATATTTAAAGACCGTAGCAGAAGCCGAAACTGTCGGAGTCACTACGCACCAATCCTGGTTACTGGTAACTTCCAACGTCACATTCGATTTCACAGAGAGTGTGTTTGTACCTCCGGCTTTGGAAAAACTCATTCCATTCGCCAGAATGTTTTCGGAAATTGTTATTTCCGGTGTTACAGGATCATTGTCATCACTAGAACATGCGGCAGCGAAAGCAGAGAGAGCAATCGTCAACAGCAACAGATAAGCTTTAATTTTATTCATGACCATTATGTTTTTCGTTCTCAAATAGTAGGTTATGGATAGAAATCCGTGCTGGCAAAGATAGGGCAAAGCAGCCACACAAAGCGTTTAGGATGTTATATGGAAGGGTATAATTTGTTATTACCCCTGGACGAAAGGTTTCCAATAGGCGACATATCATTTATCGCCTTTCCCCCGGGTTCCTGCTACAAAACGGGTAGACTTGTGATATACCACCACTTATTCCATCCAAGCGTAGGACCAACACTCTGTGTAAAATGTTTCCAAAAATAAGAAGTATGCAATAAATGCATATTATTCAGGGGGATTGTGCGTTATTGAGTATTTCATAGCTATTTAATTTAAGTAACGTCGAACTATTACTCAAATGCACTGAGAAACATAAATACTGCTTAAAAGAAGTAGAATTCATTGGGATATTCTTTCAACTATTTCAGATGCGATCTTCGATAAGTTTGCTTCTGAGTTATATCCGCGTTTTCTGTCTATTATAACTACAGGAATATCAAAGATTTGATCACCTTTATCTTCCCACATGAAATTGTTGTATGCGGATATTCCTGCAAATACAATTATTTTAGGTTTAATATTATCTCTAACCAAGGTTCTTACAGGCTTTACGATATCTTTCCATTCGTTTATTCCCAATTCTTTTTTAAGTCGTGAGAGTTGATTCAAGTTATCAGTAGCCAACGGGCATACATTCATAAACATTATTTCTTTCCCGAATGTATCATACCATTCTGGCTTTTCGCCTTTCACAAATTCACCTTTACCTAAACCGAAGGCAACCTTACAAATGATTTTAAGCATATTTTCAACGAAACCATTCCCCCGCTTTATTTTCAGCTCATACCATGAACTTCCTTCGCAATAATTACTTTTGGTAAACCAGTCCAGTGCAATCGTTTTACCATCCGAACGATAAACAAGTCTACTTAAAGGATATGCACTCTCATCCCGGTAGAGATTACTATCCCCTGTCAATATCCGAAATGGAACCTTATTATCATTGTTCCGATAATTAGTTTCATTATAAAGCCCTGGTCCCGGATTTATTCCCATAAACAATATTTCCGGTTGATAGATAACAGGACCGTTTACGGTAATAACCCCTTTCCAATCTGCAAATCTACCGTTCTGATGCCCTTCCTTTAACTTTTCTATTATTGAACTAAATTGGTTTTGGTATTCGATAAAGCTACTCACTGTTGCATCCAAACTATTTTCCATAATATGTATATTATTGGGGTTAATGGAACAAAGATATGGAATAGTTGTCCCCTATTATAATTTTATCTGATTTATTTTCATACCCAAACTTCCATAACCGATTTTTCACAGTTGACTATCAAAGTATTACAAATAATCAATTTGCTGTTTACAAGAAGTTAAGAGTTTGTCGACAGGAAGTTAACTTCTTGTTGACAAACTCTTAACTTCTTGCAGGCAGCAAATAAAAGATTTCTCTATTACTTTACAAATAGTACTTTGTATAAAATACAAAGAGGTTGTTTCTTGAATATATCATTTTATTCAGCAAACCAAACAATATATAAACTTTTGTCTTAATTTTCTTTCTTCTCGCTAACATACAGGTCGCATAAAAAAAGCGTAACAGCCTCCTTTGAGCATGAATGAGTTAATATTCATGCAACATTTTACACGTTTATGGAAGCAAAGTGCATCGGAGAACTGCACGATATTAATACCGTACGTGAAGGATATATACATCGGACGCGAAGGATATTAAGCTCCTTCACGCAGGAAGTTAATGTCGTGCGCGAAGGACATATATATCGTTCGTGCAGGAAGTGGAATTCTGCCATAGTCAAGCGCGAATTGATGGAAGGAAACGGGTAAAACCGGAAGAAAACAGTCTATTTCAACTGTTGCGTATTTTATATAGTTCTGTTAATTAACAGCATACAAGTTTTTGTTCGCTTGTTTTCTTGGTAGTTGTCAGTTGGTTACAAATACGGAATTCTAAGCGTAGTTTAAAATACAAAATGATATGCTAAACAACAGCATCTTTAATAATATTACTCTTTGAAATGAATAGGGAGCGGGAAAAGTATCTTCGCCTTCCCCACTCCCTATTCATATATATTCCCAACTCTGGAATGTATCACATCCTCTCCTCTATTACCATTGAGGAACAGCAAAAAGCTTATGGAACGTAAATTTCACTTCCATAGAAGTGCTGAAACCAAGCTCCTTGATTACATCTCCATCAGGTGTGCCGAAAGCACAACCCGCATTCTTTGTTACCCCGTAACAGTTCCAAAGTTCCAGACGATACTTGGAACTATCATTGGCATCAAGCACTTTTGTCGCATCAAACGTTACCTCTGAACCATCAAGATAGAGATTATCCAACACAGCATGCGTACCAGGAAAGAAACCGTAAAGATCCGCCACTTCAATGAAAGTCATAATGGAACCAGCTGCACAACCAGTACCTTCATACTTGATGTCGAACTGCGGAGCAACAAGACTATATTGGAAATTTTCATATTTCACTTCTAATGTACCTCCGGCATTATACCCCCATGTACCTGCACCATCCCAATTAGGAATAGTAACTAAATTTGGGGTATATACACCTTTCCCATTGCCATCAGTAAAGACTGTGCAAGTTATTTCCAGTCTATTACTGAAATGTAGTGCCGGTTCGGAAGCCAGATTCTGCGAATTACTGAAAGCGCTGTTCAACACTTTGCCGTCTGCCGCACCTTTACCATAAATGTTGAATAACTCGACACGATAATTACCTTTACCCTCAATATCTCCATAGAAAAAATTATTGGCATTGAACTGAATGGCATTGCCATCGCACTTCATCTCATCAATACGTACGAAAGCGTTAGGATATCTGGTCAGCAAGTCCGGGAAATCAAGGGTAAATACCATAGCATCGCCGCATGAGCCTTCATATGTAAAAGTATGCTGACCAGCCAACTCAGTCGGAGCCAAACGCCCGACTTCGGTTCCCCAAGTACCACTCTCATCAACACCTGCACAAAGCAATGTAACAGGAATCTTGGTATCGGCTTCCGCCTTGCGCTGACTGTAATAATTGACCGAGTAAGCATAACCGTCTTTATTGGGAAGAGCAATCTGCAAACCGTCACTCGTCAGAGACAGAATATTCAGCTTACCACTCTTTACCGCCACCCAAGTATTGGCACAAAGTACATTGATATCAATGTCAATCACTTTGTTCGCCTCATCAATGGTATATTTACCGGTTTCATCAGTAGCTACACCGTCATCAGTCAAACGATGGATATTGACAGTTCCGTCTTCGAAAAACTCCATGTAACCATAATCAATTCCATAAGTATAACCAATCCAGCCATTCTCAGTACCCATTTCCCAATGAATTTCTTTTCCGATATTGGGCTGTCCGTTAGATACTATAGCCCAGTCGTACGTTTCGCCCCACTGCGTGAACGGACCTTCGAATACATGTTGTTCACCATCCTGACCATTGTCAATATACCATTTACCATAAAGCAACGAGCGATCGAACGGAACATTCTTGGCGGTAGAAACGGCACGAATAGCCAAAGCTTGATAGACAGGAGTGGTGGCACGAGTAGCAAGAGCACTATTGAAGTGATAGCTCATGGCAAACTGAGTATCAGAAACATTGATGGAACCGGAAAGATAGCAGCCTTCCACACCAACACCGGTAGTAGTGCCCTGTGTGCGCGAACCTGCGGCAGGCATAAAGATAGAGTTTCCGTTAGGACCGGTGAACTTATAGCCGGCAACACCTTCCACTTCCACCCACTCTCTGGTACAGAGTGCAAAGAGTTCTTCAAACTCAGCAATGGTAGGCATGGTCACTTTACCTTCAAATGCTTTATAGGCAAGGTCATTAGCTGTTTTGTAGATATCGGCAGAAGCATAACTTGCAGGATCGATACTGGTATTGAAACCTGTCTTATCGCCAAAGCCGAACAGACCACCAATTTCCGTTTCTGAGGTAGCACCTAAATTGTACTTTGCCCATTTAGTAGAAAGCCCAAGGTCAACAAGGTCATTATCAAGATCAAACGTATGCCCAGTTGTAGTGAATGACTTTTCTTCACCATAGACCATACCTGCACCGAGATCAAGATAAGCCACATAATAATAAGTAGTATTGGCCAACAAGCCTTCCACATCTACCGTATAGCTTTCCTTAGGAACGGTAGCAATACGTACACCGGCACGCACATTTTCCGTACCTTCAACTACCTGACCCATGAACAATATGAACAATATCTGGACGATATGAAAA
>OLQN01000822.1_pt1 | contig 25303 bp, 22 predicted proteins | sample 1673181 | NCBI WGS metagenome assembly OLQN01 (sample SAMEA3136763, study PRJEB25190) | human gut metagenome | biome: human gut; feature: human-associated habitat; material: faeces | place: Austria | collected 2013
TACAGATCCCATTAAAAGATGAAATTCCGGAGCGCCAGATCTGCCTGGTGTATGATAGCCAGCATCCTATGGGAGCTGCGGCAAGGGAATTAAAAAATACCATTCTATTAGGGCATGTATAAAAACAGCGTATGGAAAAAATTTTGGTAATTAGAAAAAACTTGGAGAAAGTACTTTATGGATTACATAAAAGAAGCGAAAATACTTGGTTTTTCAAATACGGCAATCATGGACACAAAAAAACTCGTATTCAAACCGGAATACCGAAAGTTTTGTGAAGAAAATCAGTGTGGATGTTACAACGTGAATCCAGCGTGTCCACCTGAATGCGGAACGGTAGAATCTATGAAACAAAGGGTATTTGCCTATGAAAAAGCGCTTATTCTACAGACGATACAAAGCAAGGATATGGACTATAAAATGGCGAAGCTTGCGCACAATAAACTCACCGAACAGTTGGCTTCTAAAATAATGGAATCTGGAAATACCGACCTGCTGATCATGTCCGCTGGTCCTTACAGGCACTATTCCTGCCTGTCCGCCTACTGTGTTGATGCCCAGGAAATGGCAGATGCGGTGGGAATGACCTGCTGGGGGACCGATGATAAGATACGGTATTTTTCACAAATTTTATTTCATGGAAACTTATAATGGAAAACACTTACAACGGTCTGTGATATGGCAGACATAAAAATATGATATGAAAAAGAAATCTCTCATCCTATTGCGGTATGACTATAACAATGCTATAATCCCTCCCGAAAAGTGATAGGTACAGCTTTCATTATGATCCAAACAGAAAAAGAGGCGTTTTAGTATGAAAACAGTTTTACCAAGAGAACAAGCTGTAGAAGATATTTTTTCCAGAATCCTGGCTTCCCCGGAGGCATCAGGAAAGCTTTGGGAAGTGTTTTACCAATATCTGGATGATGAACATATGCTGGTGGATGAGGATCCGGACCACTTTTTGCAGGTACTCTTTCACGCTTACCAGAACGGGGATGTAAGTGCTCTTCTTCTGGAATTGTGTGGAAAAAGTATGTTTGATCTGCTCCGCGAAGCCTACCTGATTCCAAGAAAATTCCATGGAAAAGCAGGAGAGAACCCAGTTCTTCTTACTAATGTGGAAGGAGAGCTTCTTCCAGAAGCAGGGAAGATGGTTTCCGCTCATGAATACGGAAAATTTAAAGAGACATTTGACAGGCATGAGTGTGTACCCAGGTCCGGGCTTTACCTTGCAGATGGATATGACATTGTACATTCTTACACGGACGGACTGGAGATTAAAGAAGAAAAAGAAGAACGCCAGCGTGGAATCTTGATCCTTTACGCACTCCCGGATACCTGTAAGCTGGGTCTTACAGAAGCCCAGACTTATGCCGTTGTATGGAAGACTTTCCAGGAAATCCAGCAGGCAGCACCGCATGCCGTCGTATTCTATGGACAGGAGACCGGTATAAAAAAAGAAAGTCCCGATAAACCCTTTGATGAGCTTGGCGTTCTCCTTCCTATCCATGAGTTTGAGAAGAAAATGCTTCAGCGCATGGAGGAAATTGATGGAATCGTTCTTGCCTGCAGGGAACGAATGATGGAACAGGCTGGAAATGACAGCCTGAAATTATAATGAGACTTTTTTTGAAGGAAGTGGCTTTATGCAGTTGGAGAGGGTCAGAAAAAATCACATGGACGTGGAGTGGCATGAATACACCGATGAAAATGGCAAAAATACTCCCGTTATAAATGCGAGCATCACGGAAAAGGCTTCCATTATAGGACGTGTAGGGATTATGTTTTTATCCTGTGGAACTGGAGCATGGAGAGTCCGAAGCTCTATGAATGCCCTGGCGGAAGCAATGGGGATTACCTGCACCGCAGATATCGGGCTGATGTCCATTGAGTACACCTGTTTTGATGGGGAAAACGGATTTACCCAGTCGTTATGTCTTACCAATACAGGGGTGAATACGTCAAAGCTGAACCGGCTGGAGCATTTTATCCGCAATTTTGAAACAGAGGGGAAAAATATGTCCGGGGAAGAGCTTCATAGTTATCTGGATGAGATTGAAAGAATCCATGGCCTTTATTCCCCGGTAGCCCTGGGGCTGGCTGCCGCCATTGCATGCTGTGGATTTACCTTTCTTCTGGGCGGAGGACTGGTAGAAATGTTCTGTGCTTTTGTTGGCGCAGGACTTGGAAATTTCTTTCGCTGTAAATTAACAAAGCATCATTTTACCCTGTTTCTTGGAATTGTTTCCTCGGTTTCTCTGGCATGCTTTGTATATGCAGGACTTTTGAAATTAGGAGAAATCCTGTTTGGGATTTCCATTCAGCATGAAGCAGGATATATCTGTGCCATGCTTTTTATCATCCCTGGTTTTCCCTTTATTACCAGCGGAATTGACCTGGCAAAGCTGGATATGCGTTCTGGCATGGAAAGGCTTACTTATGCACTGATCATTGTTCTGGTAGCCACCATGTCTGCCTGGATCATGGCTATGCTCCTTCACCTGCAGCCAGTGGATTTCATAAAAATCCGTATGTCTGCTGCAATGTGGATCCTCACTCGGCTTGCTGCAAGCTTTTTCGGCGTGTTCGGTTTTTCCATCATGTTTAACAGCCCAGTCAGGATTGCCTGTTCTACGGCAGTACTTGGTGCAATTGCAAATACCCTCCGTCTTGAACTGGTGGATCTCGTAGCTTTACCTCCGGCAGTAGCTGCATTTATAGGGGCACTTACAGCCGGACTTCTTGCCTCCCTTTTGAAAAATAAGGTGGGTTATCCAAGGATTTCCGTGACAGTGCCTTCCATTGTGGTCATGGTACCGGGGCTTTATTTATATCGTGGATTTTATAACCTTGGAATCATGTCCTTATCCGTTTCTGCATCCTGGTTTGCAGCTGCGCTTCTGATCATTGCATCGCTTCCGCTTGGACTAATCTTTGCAAGGATTTTAACAGATAAGGCGTTTCGGTATTGTACCTGACTTGATTCGTGCTTGTAACAAAGACCGTAATAAATGTGATAGGTGAAATTGTGAAAAAGGATATCTGATATTTTCTTCTGACCGGTGATTTTGACCTTACAGGCATTGACTGGGAACTGATTGGAAATATGAATGATATGCAGAATCATGTACTGCCGTATTTGCAGTCTGGAAGAAAAAGGTGTGAAGGAGAGACGAGAACAGCAGGTGGCAGAGAAAAATGAGAGCAGAGAAGCTGTGCCAAGAGCTGGCGTTGAAGCAAATACAGCAGTATTTGTTCTATGAGCTTCCATCATTATCCGGATCCACAGGTATTTTTTGACAGTGTGAAAAGATGTCTTCGCCCAAATGGAATCTTGACACTGATATTATGATGATGAATTAATTAATTGCCATGTTTGTCATAGACAAATGTGGCAATTTGCTTTATATGGTCAGTTTTTCGTGTATACTGAAAATAACCAGTGGTACAAAGAAAGGAGGGCACCAGAATGGCTCGGATCATTTTTTTTATTTTTGCGGTTATGTGCTGCATTACGACAGGAAGCAAAGCTTCTCAAGGCTTACCAGAAGAAAAAGGCACTCTCACCGGAGCTTACCTTTATGAGGTGCCTGGCAGCAGCCAGATGAAGGATATGCAAAAGGTGCTGCCCTCCGAAATAGAATTCAGAAAGGACACGGAAGGACTGTTAACGGTGACGAAATTTACTTCCCCGGATGAAATCAGGACAGCTGTAAATGCCTTTCGTCAGATCCGGGTTGGAGACAGGACAGACATTTTTGTAACGGATCAATATAATGCCATTTCCTTTTTCTTTCCGGATAATACAACAGTGTCTTTCCAATTGAACGGCAGAAGCCTGGAATGGAGGAACGAGGGCAAAACAGAGCTTTATGACTTGGAGAATGCAGAGCTTTTCTGGGAGGAGGCAGGTTTAAGGTGACATTTCAGGAACAGTTGAATTTATATATAGAAGAGCTTTCCTGCAGCGGCAGGGAGCTTGCCCAAAACAGCGGTATTTCCGAAACCATTCTCAGCCGATACCGAAAGGGTGAACGTCTTCCCGGGGCAGACAGTGATTATCTGAAAAAGCTTGCAGCAGGAATTGCCCTGACTGCAGAGCAAAAAGGAAAGAAAAAGGATCAGGAAAGTGTTTTAGAGGTCCTTTTGGCAGCCTTGAAGCAGGAAGAAAAATCAGAAATCTTTTATTATCAAAAGTTTGATATACTTCTTCGGGAACTGGAAATCAATGTATCCAAAATGGCATCTGCCCTGCACTATGATCCGTCCTATATTTCCAAAATCCGAACAGGAAAAAGAACACCATCAGATGTCCGGGGGTTCGCAGAAAATGTATGCGGATATATTGTAAGAAATTTCTCCGGCCAGGAGGAGCTAAACAAAATCGTGGCACTGACAGGCTGTGACAATGAGACACTGATGCATCCGGAGAATTCCTTTATCCTTTTGCGGAATTGGCTTTGCTCGGGAAAATATGAGACAATGGATTACATATCCGGCTTTTTGCAGAAAATGGACGAATTTAACCTGGATGATTACATACGAGCAATTCATTTTGACAGCTTTAAAGTACCTAAGGTTCCTTTCCAGCTTCCGGTTTCCAGACAATACTATGGACTGAAGGAAATGCGGGAGGGAGAGCTGGATTTTCTGAAGCACACAGTATTATCTAAATCCATGGAGCCTCTGCATCTGTGCTGTGATATGCCGGTGGAGGACATGGCACAGGATCAGGAATTTGCCAAGAAATATATGTTCGGTCTTGCCATGGTGCTGAAAAAAGGTCTTCATATTCACATTATCCATGATGTGGAGCGTCCTATGAAGGATATGATGCTGGGGCTGGAGAACTGGATTCCCCTTTACATGACCGGACAGATTTCCCCCTATTATCTGAAAGGGATTCAGAACAAGGTATATTCCCATCTGCATTATACCTCCGGGCAGGCGGCTATGACAGGGGACTGTATTAGCGGACATCATGATACGGCTCATTATTATCTTACCAGCCGCAAGGAGGAGGTGGAGATCTGCAGAAAAAACACGAAATATCTTCTGAAAAAGGCTCATCCTCTTATGAAAATCTACAGAGAAGAAAAGCGTGCCGCACTTTTTGATTTTCTGGAAAAGGATAGCCACGAAGAAGGGCAACGCAGACGGATTCTGGCGGCGCCGCCGCTGTTTGTCATCCCGCAGGAGGTTTTGAAGCAGATTCTTGCAGAAAATGGAATCAGCAGGCAGGAATGCGCTGGAATCCTTAAGGCACATGCAAGGGAACAAAGGCGAATAGAGAGCATACTGACTCACAGCCAGGTTATTGATGAGCTGTCCCAGGTTACCAAGGCAGAATATGAGAAATACCCGGCAGTGCTTCCTGTGGCAGAGTGCTTTCTTGAGAAGGATATTCTGCTTACCTACCAGGAATACAGAACCTGCGTAGAGGCAGCCATGGCATACGCAGATGTCCACAAAAATTATCAGTTTTCCCTTATAAAGGCCAAAGGCTTTCACAATATTCAGATTACCTGCAGGTTGGAAAAATGGTGTATGGTTTCCAAAAACAAAACACCCTCCATCCACTTTGTGATCCACCATCCAAAGCTTCGATATGCACTGGAAAATATGATACTCCCAATCCGTGATTCATAGATTAAAAAATGAAGGAGGCGTTTAGAAATGAAAAAATCATTGAGAAAAATAATTGCTGCCATATGTATGGGTACAATGCTTCTGTCATGTACTGCTTATGGCGCAGACATCTCCCAGAATCTGATGGCATACACGGACAATGTGCTGTCAGATGGCTCCCTGATCTATTATTTTGAAGAGGTTGCAGTTACGCTTCCGGCTGACTGGCAGGGAAAAGTCCAGATCGAGACAACCGATAATTCTGCCACCTTTTATCACAAGGCAAGCCATGAGAAATGGCAGGAAAAATATGGGCAGGAGGGTGGAAAGCTGTTTACCTTATCCTGTACTGTCAATCACGATTTTCAGGAGCTTCCGGACTTTACCTATATTGGCTTTAGTGATCAGTCTGTAATGAACTATTTTATGATTTTCCCAACAGACTTCCAGGCATATACAGATGATTCGGCAATTGCAGCAGAATTTCAGCAGATGAATACGGAAATTGATTTTGTAAAGCAGCATGCCTATATGCTAAGCGAAGGCGACAACAACACAGTATCGGCTGCTGAGCCAGCGGCGATACCAACTACGGAACCGGTAGCTGTGCCGAATACGGAAGAGTACACAGGCAGCTGGGTGCAGATAATGGATGAATTTGAAATCTGTCTTCTGCCAGACTGGGAAGAGGTAGAGCTGGATGAGGAAGATAAGGCAGAGGGTGCTTACTATGCTGCAAAATGTGTTGACCAGGATGCAGTGTTGATCGTAATGGCTATGGATCTTACAGAGGGCTACACCCAGGAGGAGATTGAAGCGGAGCTTGCTGAAGGTAATTTTGACTCCATGCTGGAGGTTGCCGAAGAAGCGTTAAAGCAGCAGGGCTATACCATAGAAAAAACAGAGGTAATTCATGATATTCCATGTACCTTCTTTTCCTATGAGGACGCTTACGGAATTGTATTTATGGATCAAGGTGATTCTGTAATGGATGTCCTTTATTTCTCTGGCGAGGATATGGAAAACAATGATGGAGTGCAGTCTATTTTGCATTCTGTGAGATGGGTAGGCTAAAGAGGGCGCTGCCGAAGCTTATGCTGACGCTTCTGGCAGCCTGCATAAGCCTGAAGCCAACAGAAGTCAGGGCAGAGGAATCCTTGTTGGAGGCCTGGGAAAGGCAGAATCAGGCTGCCACAGGGGAAAATCACAACAATGTACCACAGCTTAAGGAAGAGGATATCCTTCGGATGAATCAGGGAAATGCGGATTTTCTGTATAACGATGAAGGGTATGTGACCTTTCTGAGAGGCAGATTTTACGAGGATAAGGTAACAGACACGGAAAAAGGAGTGGAATCCCTAATGGGGATTGCAGAGCTTCTTGGGCTTTCCAGGGGATCGGAATTTTTTGCAGTATATGGAGAGCAGGATGAATACGGCTACACCTACCTGACCTATAAGCAGCGTTACGGCGATCTGACTCTGGAAAATGCAGTGCTGAAAATCATTCTGGATCCACAGGGCTATACAGCAGGACTTGTAAGCTCCTTTACCCCAAATGTGGGAATGGCCCCGGAGGAAGAAAGCTCTATTACAGCTAAAGAAGCAGAACAGATTGTACGAAACCGGTATCCGGGAAATAAAGTACAGCTTTATACAAAATATACCAGAAAAACCTCTGTGACAATACAGGGAATTGCGTATCACGCATGGGCTGTTTTTACTACACCACCTGCAGGGGCAGCTGATAATGGCGGAAAAGGCTATCTGGAGCATCTGGTGGGATATGAAGGCAGCTACCTGACTTATATGGCTGTAAGCTCTCCTGAGGAGACTGTGCCTGGGGACAATGTGCAGATGGAAATGGCTTTGTCCTATTTTGAGGGACTGTCCGCAGATACCTATACAGGTGAGGTTACGCTCCATGATGGAACTAAGAAAACCATCACGGTTCCTGTTGCCAGAAATGATGCAAGCGGAACCTGCTATCTGGCAGATGTAAATAGACATATTTTTCTGGCTGACTATTATTCCTATAATTTCCAGAATCAGTTCGTGCCCTGGACCTCTGATGATAATACCAGCTGGCCGGAGCATTACCTGATGGCCTATGAAAACTACATAAAGGTTTATGATTTTTATAAAAGTTACGGTCTGGAGTCTGTGGATGGCTTTGGAAGCCCGCTTCTGATTCTCACAGATTACTGCGACTTCCAGAAGCAGCCGATAAACAATGCCGTTTATCTTGGAATGTGTGAAGGCTGGGTGGTGTTTTCCGCAAGTGCAGCCAATCACTTCGGTGAGTGCGTAGATGTGGCAGCTCATGAATTTACCCACGGCATCACCGCTTATATTACAGGGGGAAACCTGTATGAGAATGCATACGGTGCCGTGAATGAGGGAATCAGTGATGTGTGCGGAAACCTTTGTGAAATGCTGCTTGGAGAAACTTCAGATTCTGCATGGTTCATGGGAGAAAACAGCGGAATGCCGGTGCGGTGCTTAAGTGATCCCTGGCAGTACGGCCAGCCAGCCGCTCTCTATGACAGATATTATTACCCGGAAACAGATTCGCCGAGTATAGATAATGATTATGGTGGTGTACATATTAACTGTTCCCTGATCGGATATGTGGGGTATCAGCTTTGCGCCCAGGGAATGTCAAAGGATCAGGCCTTTGGGCTGTGGATGGGAATGCTGCGGCTGATGACTCCAAAATCCGGCTACCAGGAGGTACGGGAGGCTCTGAAATTTTCCGCACAGATTCATGGAATGGGAGAAGGCTGGCAAAATAAAATTGACGAGGTATGCAGGCAAGCGGGATATTAAAATCAGAAAAAAGTGAGGGATGGCTATGGACAGAAAAAAAGCAAATGCAATTTTTAAGGGAAGCCTGATTGCTATGACAGTGCTGCTTTGGGAGGGCAGTGGTATCTGCAGAAATCCGTATCCTGTATGGGCAGCTGATGAGAGCTCCCAATACGGACAGTATGGAACCTTTGACACGGGAAACTCAGAAGCGGCCGGGAAAATCGGTACTGATATCGGAGACGCCTCCCCTTCTCTTGGAGAAAAGTTTTCCGGCCTTGAAAAGGGAAAAGGATTAAACGGATTTTCCGGAAATATCCCTTCTGTTACAGATGGCACAAATACACAAAGCTCACAGGCAACCCAAAATAAAGGAGAGCAGAGGGTATATAAGTGTACGGAAATTACAGATCCCTCTACCGGACTTAAGGTGGCAAGGGGCTATGCACCATCCGACTACACAGTAAGCGGAGAAACCATTTGGTGCGGACAATGGCAGAGCCTTAACTATGCAGCCCAGGTTTATCTTACTGCAATGAGTCCGGATCAGAATACAATCATGGGATATTATTCTCCCGTTGGCTATGAGCAGATACTGGAATATTCCCAAAACGGCACAGACTATAGCTGGCACCAGGATGGCTCCTTTGACAGCACGACCATGATGCCTATGCTTCAGTTTATGACAGCGGATACTTACTGTGATTATATGGCAAAGGCCATCCTTCCGGGGCAGCAGCTACAGATAGCCGGGCAGGATGAAATTTCCCAGGAGGAACAGGCAATACTGGACCAGAAGGCGAATACGAATTATCAGGAAACCTGCCAGATGCTTTCCCAGCTGAATACAGGAATTACCTACAATGTAGATGGTGCTTACTGTGGTGTAGCCAAGCGAACCTATAGCGTAAGCCTTAACGGCTATCCTTTTAAGCTGTATGTAATGAGCCTTGTTGAGGCAACTCAGCTTACCCAGACAGGCGAATTTGCGTACGTGGGCGGCTCCTTTAAATCAAGCTGCATTGCCTGGGATTCACCGGCTACATTCTTCATGCTCACCCCGGAGGAAGAATATGAAGCCAATAAGGAAATATATGAGCAGTTTGTAACCAACACAACTGTCAGTGATCAGTTTATAGATGCGCTTGGCAAGGTACAGTACCAGCTTACCCAGGAAAGGCTTCAGCAAAGCGGTGGCAGCATGTCAGCAATCACCGGCGATTGTCAAAGCAGCATGAGTTCTTCTATGGGTTCAGATTCCTCTTATATGGCAGATCAGTTTTCTGATTATATCCTGGGTCAGAATGACTACACCTTATCTAACGGTGACCATGTAAAGGTTCCCAATTCTTACGATTATGTATATGAGGGAACTGACGGGAATGTTTATGTAAGCGGCAGCAGCTTTGATCAGCCAGCTGGCTCTACCCAGCTGTACCCTAATTAGAGCTTGTAAATAAGAGCTTGTAAATAAAGGCTTGTACGGAAAATAAATGCGAAAGGAAGGTTAGCCTATGAAAGGAAAAAGACGAATCCCCCCAATTTTAGTATCAGCCCTTCTTACTGCCGGAATGCTTTTTTGCAACGGCACTTCAGTGCAGGCAGAATTAAATTTCGGAGAACTTGGAAGCGAAAATAACCAGATCGCAGCTCCGGCTGCAGGAATCACTGCTTCACCAGAGGCAGTCGCTTTGGATGACCTGGGAATTTCCATTGTACCTGGCAGCTATATCTCTATAGAGCAGACAGACGGCTTTGTGTATGTTTACACCCAGGAATCGGGCACGATCCCCTATGTGATCGTAGGCTACTATAACATTACTGCAGAGGATTTCACAAATCAGTTTACACAGTATATGGCACAGGAGTATTCAGACTTACAGGTAACTTCCCAGGAAAGCATGATAACCTTAAATGACAGAGAATTTTCTGGTATTGTATATTCCTATAATGTAGGTGGCTACGTGGTGCAGGACACAAGACTGTTTTTTGCTGAAAATGGAAACACCTATATGTTTGGTGCAAAGGAGATACCAGAGCTATCTTATTATGTGGGAAATACGTTGGAGGAAACAGCAGGAAGCTTTGCCTATCTTGCTGGTGGAGACAGTGACTACACAAAGCATGTAGATGGCACCCGTTCTGTAACCTCAGATGCAGCTGCCTCAGACCCTATAGAAGATATTGAAAGCACTGTAAGTGATGTATTAGGACAGGGAGGAGCAGGAAACGACCAGTCTTTTGGCGGTACAGTGGGAAATATAGGCGGTGTTTCCTCAAGCGTGGAAGATGGGCAGACAGATACGGGAAATACAGACAGCTCTCAAATGGGAAGTATCACATTTTCTCAGGAAAATGTCAGCTTCGCCGGAACTTGGGTTCCTTTTGAGGATGGGTTTAAGCTGTATCTGCCAAATGACTGGGATGTGTATGAGCTATCTGATGAGCAGACCAAACAGGGAGTGCTCTTCTCAGCAGGTGACACCTCCGGAGTCCAGAACCCGCCTGGAATTTCTGTGGTATGGGCCTACAGTGACGGTGCGCAGTCCCTTGAGGAGCTTGCAGCAGACCTTACTAAGGGCGGTTATCAGGTGGATGATCTTGTCTCCATCAATGGAATTCCATGTATTTCCTACCGGGGTGAAGAAAGTGACTACAGTGCGATTATGTTTTTCCATCCAACCAACAAGCAGTATCTGTTCTGCGTGACCGGAGCCGGATATGCTTCCAACACAGATATGATTTGCCACATTCTGACTTCCTTAAGTCTTACCTGATGACACAAAGCAAAGGCCAGATGGCGGAAATGCTTTTTCAGGCAGTCCATGGGGTTACTGGCGTTTCCGGTATTCCCTGGGACTGCAGCCCTTTACCTTGGCAAAAACCTTGGAATAATAATTGGAATCGGAAAATCCGGCTTTTTCAGCAGCTGCGCTGATGGTTTTTCCCTTACAAAGATCCTCCAGGCTTCTCTCAATGCGGTATTCCTGGAGAAAAGTAAATAAAGTAGTATTCATATGACGTTTAAACAGCCGGGTGCATTCACTTTCGCAAAGGTGGATGTGCCCGGAAATGTCTTTGAGGGTAATCGGATTTCTGTAATTATCTTCAATGTAGGAAAGGATACTGCGCAGCCTGTCATAATCCGGGCTGTTTTCCTGGACATTCTGTGGCTCATAGGTAATGTGAGACAGAAGCAGCCGCCACATCCTTTGCAGGCCAATGACCACATCCAGCTCATAGAACTCAGGCTTTTTCTGATCAAGGGCAATGATCTCAAGCAGATGCTCACGAAATGCACGATGCCAGGGCTCACTTTGATCAATGCAGACATCGGGAAGCCGTGGATCCTGAAGCACAGGATCTACATACCTGCTGTTTATAGTGCTTTGAAAAAAGCCGTAAATCAATCTGGAATCAAAGATGACCGGAATGTAGGAGCAGTCCTTCTGGTTTTCCATGGCACCGGAATGAAGAGCATTGGAATTGTTAAATACAATATCCCCTTCCTTCAGATGGTAAGTCAGATTATTTACCTTATAACACATGGAGCCCTTTTGTACATAAGTGATTTCGATTTCCGGGTACCAGTGTCACATAAAAGCACCGGATTCATATTCGGAAAGCCTCTGATAGCTTACAAGAAAGGGGAAATGTTCGCTTCCGTGCTGCTTTAGTTCTTTTTGAAACTGGTTGGTTATGATCTGTGCCATCGTATGTACCGCCTTTTTTTGAAAACCTTCTGCATTGCAGAATGGGAATATATTTTTCGCTGAGCTTATTTCTGGGAGCCGCATAAATTTACCTGTAATTCCTATATATTATACACTATAAAACCGTAAAAACGCAATATATTCCTTATTATTCCCTATACTGCGCAAATTATTTAAGGTATTCTCCTGTCAATAGGTTATAATAGAAATAAACAATGCTTTCCACAGTATGTATGAGCTTAAAATTACAAATAAAAGGGAGAACCAAATTAATGAACTTATCATACGGAAAGGCGGAAAAGCCCGAAAACACAGTATTTGTGCGGCTTTGGGGAATTTTGTACTTATCGTATTTTATCGTAATTTATCGTATTTTGATGAAAAAATGGTGTACTAATGGTTTAAAATGGACGTAATAAATGGGAATGTGCAAATTGAACAAAAACCAGATATCAAGATTAATACTACCGAAGCAGACCTTATAGAAATAATCATCGTAAGACTTGGCGGAGAAAATCAAGATCAAAAAGGACTCGTTGATTTTTTATATGGATTGTTTTCTGGGAATCAGGAAAAAGTATTATCATATATTCCGGACTCTGATAAACCGGTCCGACAAAAGGAGGTGGCTGATATGTTAAGTATGATTTCCTATGCCGAAGAAAATGGTATAAAAAAAGGCGAAAAAAGAGGCGAAAAAAAGGGTGAAAACCGTTTAGGAACACTTATGAATATTCTTCTGAAGAACAAACGTTATTCGGATGCAGAGAAGGCCTCCGAGGATGAAGAGTATCGTGAGGAGCTTTATAAAGAATATAAATTATAAGCATATTAAGAAGTACATCGGTAGAAATTATATGCACTGTAAAAAATAATAAAATATAAAAAGGCAGGTCTTTTTTAGGCTTGCCTTTTATAAATGGAAACTCAAGAAATTATGCAATTTCTGCAACAACTTGGACAAAATGAAACTGCATGTGTTCAAGCATTTCAACGTTGTCATTATGAATATCAGGATATCGGCTTTGCATATTATGCTGGGATAAAGGGAGACAATCAGAATAAAAGAGCCATTGATTTTACTGTTGAAGAAAACATTGCAGATATAACGATGTTAAAAAATATAAAATCGAAATTAAAATCTGCAGTTGAAAAAGCAATCAAACCAGCTGAATCAGCTAAGCATATAGGGCCGAAATACTATATATTAAAACGATAATGTTATAAAAATCAGAACAATTTTTTGTATATAATATACAAAATATCAATTCCTTTTAAAATTTAATTGACATTTCTAATAATAAGTGGTATTACTAAAGCATAGTTAATGCAAGCGCTTTCATAAAGGAAGCGCATATATTAAATCACATTATGCAACCGCTTGCATGATGCGTGAATGGAAGGAGGTTTTCACAAGAAAATTATTTTTTTACCATGGAATGCAACCGCTTGCATAATATCTGATATAAGGTTATAATAATGACACCAACAACACGGATAATGTAAAGAATCATATAAAGATCAAAAGAATAATCTTATATCAGGGAGGATGTATATGGGGGCAACGTTAAATGATATCGCAAAAAAAGTGGGAGTTTCTCAATCTACTGTATCAAGAGTGATCAATGGAACTGCACCAATTTCAGATGAGATGAAAAATAAAGTTTATAAAGCAATGAAAGAGCTTAATTATCATCCAAACAGCCTTGCACGAAACCTTGCGAAAGGAAAGTCCCTTACGATCGGGCTAGTGGTAGATGCAGATAATGAAAATGCATTTGCCAATACCTTTTTCACGCGAAGTGTTTATGCAATGGAAAAAGTAGCACAGAGAAATGGATACAGTCTTCTGATCACAAATGATGTGGAAGAAAAAAGTTCTCCTGCATGCGAGCTCATTTTTGGACACAGAGTTGATGGATTAATTTTGACTGCTTCAGACTTAAACCAGAATATTCTATCAGCCCTGAGAAATGAAAACATTCCATGGGTGGTAATGGGGGAAACGTCAGAGAAAAATGGAACCATGAACTGGGTAGATATGGATAATCTCCAGGGAGGCGTAAAAGCAGTCGAGCATTTACTTAAATGCGGCTATCGAAAAATTGCTTATGTGGCAGATGATCTGGAAGCCATGTTTACCAAAAGAAGGATCCAGGGTTATGAGAAAGCTCTGGAGGGAAAAAATACCTGTATTATTTTTAAGGAAAAGAATGAAGAAGAATTGGAAAGAAAAATTATAGAGTCAACAGAACATAAACATGTAGATGCATTTTTATGCTCCAACAATATAATTGCCTTTCAGGTTCTGCAGGCATTGAAAAAACTTGGAAAGCAGGTACCCACAGAAATTGGAGTTGTAACTTTTGATAATTATCCCTTTGCAGAATATATGGATCCACCGCTCACTGTAGTGGATATCGATACTTACAAGCTTGGGGAAATGGCAGCAGAGGTTTTGATAAATAAGATAAAAGATCAAAACTTTATACAAAGAGAGAACCTGATTTCAACTGAGTTGATTCCTAGGTTGTCTACTCGAAAGGTATAATAGAGTGAGGATATCAAAACCAATGCAGAATTGGAGAAAAAATGAATATACCGGCAGTACAACATCACGCAGGCTATCCGGATGTGTATCTTGCCAGCAGAAAGAAATTGGTGGTGACGATACATGCCGCTGCAGGCGATATTAGAACCTGCGAATTGCTGATTTTTCCAAGAACTTCACCAGAGAAGATCAGCAGTTACCTTATGCAGCGTGTTACTAGAGATGGTGTGAGAGATCATTTTACAGCAGAAGTGATTACAGAAGATACGTTAAGGTATTTGAAATATTACTTTAGATTAACTGACACCGCAGGAAAGATTTATTTCCAGAATGCATGGGAAACCAGTGAAAACGAACCAGAAGATGGATTTTATGAATTCCTCTATGCGAATGAAACTAATGTTTTAAAAGTTCCTGAATGGGCAAAAGGAGTTATTTATTATCAGATTTTCCCGGAACGCTTTGCTAATGGGGATTCTTCTAATGATCCTTCTGGCTGTCAGGAATGGGGAACAATACCTAACAGAGAGAATTATATGGGAGGCGATCTCTCCGGAATTCTGAAAAATCTGGAATACCTGAATTCTCTTGGAGTGGAATGCCTGTATCTGAATCCCATATTCAAAGGGGATTTTAATCACAAATATGCTACAACGGATTATTTGGAGATTGATCCTTCTTTCGGAACAAAGGAAACATTTCAGGAACTGGTTGAAACCTGTCATAAATATGGGATAAAAATCGTTCTTGATGGGGTATTCAATCACTGTGGCATACATTTCGCTCCCTTTCAGGACATACTTGAAAAACAGGAATTATCCAGGTATTGTGACTGGTTTTATATCAGAAAATTTCCTGTAGAAGTATCGGAAACAGATGCAGTTTATGAGTGTGTCGGGGACTATGGATATATGCCAAAACTGAATACGGCAAATTCGGAAGTACAGGCCTATATTTACAATGTGATGGTCTTCTGGCTGAACGAGTATCATATTGATGGATGGCGCTTAGATGTCGCAGATGAAATCGATCCCTCTTTGTGGACAAGAATCAGATATCGGATTAAGTCAGCGTATCCGGATTGTCTCCTTTTGGGAGAAACATGGGGAGATGGATTTTCCTTGCTGGATGAAAAATCCGTAGACAGTATCATGAATTATGTATTTCGGGATAGTGTGAGGGATTTTCTTGCCATGGGCAGCATTGATGCAAAAATGTTTAACCACAGAATTTGCCAGATGCGTTCCCATTATCCGGAAGAAATCAGGCAGGCGCTTTTCCAGCCGTTGGACAGTCATGATACGGAACGATTTTTATGGAATTGCAGCGGTGATATTCGCCGTTTGAAACTGGCCGCTTTGTTCCAGATGTGTTTCCCAGGGGCTCCAAGCATCTATTACGGTGATGAAATTGGCTTAAATGGTGACAATGATCCCGATTGCAGAAGATGCATGGAATGGAACCCCGCAAAACAGAATGCAGATGTATTATCTTTTTACAAAAAAATAATCCGTATCCGAAAAAAGAATCCATGTTTAAGAACAGGAAACATTGTACCACTTGTATGTGAAAAGATGACATACGGGTATTTATGCCAGTCAGACAACCAACAAATTTATGTACTCATTAATGTGGCAGAAGAAGCGACTGAAGTGCGGCTTCCCGTTCTTAAGATTGCAGAGTACAAAGATTTATTGACAGGAAAAAGTTATCAGGCAGAAAAGCGGGTAAACGCAGGATATTTTAATGAAGACATGATTTCCTGCCAGGGAGCTTTAAAGTTATCATTGAGAGCATTTGAAGGCATCATTTTAAAACAGGAGGAATGAAAAATGAGAAAAAGCAGTAAGTTATTTACCATTTTATCAGCAGCAATGTGTGTAACAGCATTAGGTGCAGCACCCTGTTATGCAGAAGAGGCTACCATCAATTTCTGGCATCATTACAGCGAACAGTCTGCCGAAAATGAGACATTGAATAATGTTTTGATCCCTGAGTTTGAAAAAGAAAATCCTGACATTAAGGTAAATGCAGTTTCCCATGAATGGTCAGATCTTCATGAAAAAATCCTAATCAGTGCCAAATCTGAGACGCTTCCAGATGTAGCACGACTTGACAGTGCCTGGGTACCTGAATTTGAAAAAATGGGAATTTTAGTACCTCTGAACCAGGAGATGGATGATTATCAGGAAGTAGCGGACGGTCTTCTGGAAAGTGCGATGAGTACCGCTCAGATTGGACAGGATACTTACGGACTTGCGTTAAATACAAATACGAAAATACTGTTTTATAATGTAAAGGCCTTCGAAGATGCCGGACTTTCTGCGCCGACTACTATGGATGAATTTATAGAGGACTGCAAGAAGCTGGCGGGCGAAAATGAAAATGGCCAGCAGATCTGGGGCTATGATGAACCAGCATTAGCAGGATGGAATTTATGTCCGTTTATCTGGAGCATGGGTGGTTCCATAACCAATGAGGATCAGACCAAGGCTACCGGATACTTAAACAGCGCTGAAACCGTAAATGCAATCCAGACACTTGCGGATCTGTATAAAGAAGGTGCGATCACTGGCTGGAACAGTGGAGATATCCCAATGACGGATGGTTTTGGAACTGGAAGATATGCCATGATCATGGATGGTCCGTGGAAAATCTCTGAAATGGAAGGCTCATATCCAGATTTTGAATACGCAACAGCTCCAATGCCAGAAGGCGAGGGCGGTTCCCATTCTGTTCTTGGCGGCGAGGATATTTCCATGTTTAATACGGCAAACAAAGATGCTGCATGGAAATTCATGAAATTTATGACTGGTGAGTTTGCGCAGGAAGAAATGGCAAAATGCAGTCAGATTCCGGTAAATAAAGCTACTCTCGAAAGCGATACCGTAAAAAATGCTGATTTTGCACCATTTATCGAGGCTATTAAATCCGCAGAATCCAGACCTACCGTATCCTGCTGGTCTGAAATCGACAGCGAACTGGCAACTGCTGTAAGCGCTGTTATGAATGATGAAAAGAGTGCACAGGATGCAATGGATGAACTGGCAGAAAAAGTAGACGCTTTATTAGCAGAAGAATAATAGAACAGATTCTTAAGTTAACGGGAGGGATTGTATGAAAACAAAGAAAAGCCAAAATATCCAGATTGGATTTCTTCTCCTTCCAGGTATTTTGATTTTTGGATTCTTTACCATTTATCCAATCGTAAAATTATTTATCACAAGCTTTTTCAAATGGGATTTTGGCTCTATGTTTGATCAGGAATTCATCGGATTTGTCAATTATAAAGAGGTTTTAACGGATCCATATTTTCATCTGGCATTTTCGAATTCCATTGTGTATACATTGGTAACAGTACCAGCACAAATGATACTTGGACTTCTGATCGCAATGCTCATAAACAATATTAATAAATTTTCCATTAGTTATCGAGTGGCATATTACCTTCCCGTTATTACTTCATGGGTAATTGCATCCTTAGTGTTCAAGTATGTTTTTAACACAGAAGGATTGCTAAACTATTTTCTCACCAAAGTAATACATCTGACCAGTGGAAACATCCATTGGCTGGACAGTCGGTGGGGCGGCATGAGCGTTGCAATGCTTTTGGGAACCTGGAAGGGAATCGGCTGGAATATGGTAGTCTTTTTAGCTGCTTTACAGACTGTTCCAAGGGACTTATATGAGTCTGCATCATTAGATGGTGCCGGAACCATTGCCAAATTTATCTATGTAACAATTCCTTCCATAAAAGGAACGATCCTGTTTGCATTGGTAATGCTCACCATTGGTGGATTTAATGTGTTTACATCGATTAAAATGATCACAGATGGAAATCCAGGACATAAAACAGAAAGTGTGCTGACCTGGATGTATTATAAGGCATTTAGTACAGGTGAATTTGGTTATTCCGCAGCACTTTCCTTTATTATTGCGGTGGTATTAGGAATATTGGCAGTTGTTCAATTTCGGATGATGGATCACAGTAAACTGGATTAGGGGGTGGGGAACTTGAAGATATCCAAAAAAGCTGTTTATAAAGGAATCACATACATAATCCTCACTCTCGGTCTTATCATTGTTGTTCTTCCAATGATCTATATGCTGAGTACTGCATTGAAGCCAAATGGTGCATTATATGAATATCCTCCCAGATTTTTTCCAAAAATAAAAGAAATTACCTTGGAAAATTTCCAGTATATTCTGCACCAAAAGAAGTTCGGAAACAATTTTATTAACAGTATTTTTGTTTCCACTGTGACGGTAGCAATAGCAGCAATTGTTGCGGCAGCAATGGCATTCTGTATTGCGAGGTTTAAATTTCCGGGACGTAAGTTCTTGTTCACGTTTATCATGCTGACCATGATCATACCTGGGACTACTTTGATTGTTCCCCAGTATGAGTTAGCGGTCAAACTGAAGGTGATCAATAAATTAAGCGGGTTGATTCCGTTTTATGTTGCATGGGTTATTCCCTATTCTACTTTCATGATAAAAGGGTTTGTAGAGAACATTCCCAGGGAGTTGGATGAAGCAACCTATATAGATGGTGGAAGTGTATTTACTGTTTTTTTCCGAATCATTCTTCCATTAACGAAACCAGGAATTGCTTCTGTATCTATTTTTAATTTCCTTACTGCATGGGAAGAATTTCCGTGGGCCAATACAGTCATTAATGATGATCTGAAAAGAACATTGCCCATTGCTATTTCCGGATTTTTCGGACAGCATCAGTTTACACAGTGGGGATATGTTTTTGCACTCTCTGTACTGAGCTTAATTCCAATACTTGTAGTTTTTATTTCCTGTCAGAGATTCTTTATTGAAGGATTAACGGCAGGAAGTGTAAAAGGTTAAATATGAAAATAGAAGAATCGGGTAGAAAGTGATTAACAATAGGCTTTCTGCTCGATTTTTCACGTTATAGGAAAGACCGCTTGCGGTGCTCTCCTAAATTGAAAAATGAGGATGTGAAGAAAACAACAATAAAAAGGAATTATTTCGAAAGCAGGAAAAAATAAATTTATCTTTTATAGAGTTTGAAATTTTGCATTTATTAATGCGAAGTCCCGGAAGAATGTTTAGCAAAGAACAAATATATGATATCATATGAAATGAACCTTATTCCGGTGATTATAATGTGGTTATGCGACATATCTGCAACATTAGAGAAAAGAAAACAAATGTCAGTGAGGTTTCTGTGACATTTGGATGCTACACTGAAAATGAAGGAGTGTGATACCATGCGAATTTTAGTAGTCGAGGATGATCGACTTTTGAATAATACTTTATGCTATAACTTGAATACTGCGGGCTATGCGGTTGATTCTGCACTGACAAAATCAGCGGCCGGTAGTTTCTTGACGAAGCAGGACTATAACCTGATTGTGCTGGATGTAAATTTGCCGGACGGGAACGGTTTTGACTTCTGCCGGGAGGTAAAAGAGCGCCGCCCCGATACCGCTATTATCTTTCTGACCGCAAATGATATGGAAAGCGATATGCTCAAAGGGTATGAACTGGGCGCAGAGGATTATGTGACAAAACCTTTTCCTATGAGCGTCTTTCAAAAGAAACTGGCGGTGGTGCTGGGGCGGCTGACAAAACAATATGGTGGTGATACTTATGAGGATGGCACACTGACCATCAATTTTTCAGAGATGAGTGCTGCCCTGTCAGGAAAGCCACTTACATTCACCCCACTGGAATATCGACTTTTGAAAATCCTGATGAAAAATCCACAAATCGTTTTGACGCGGCAAGTCTTGTTGGAAAAACTGTGGGACGCAGACGGAAATTTTGTGGATGAACACGCTCTGACTGCGGCTATCAGCCGGGTACGAAACAAAATTGAAACACCCGACCGTCAGTACATCAAAACGGTATATGGTATGGGCTATATGTGGATCGGAGGGGCGCTGAAATGAATGTGCGAAAACTTTCCGTCAACAAAGCCTGTATCTTTTTAGCTGTTCTCCTGCTGGCGGCAATGGTGACGGTTTCAGTGGCTTTATATGCGCTGACCCAAGATATAACCGCTGTTTGGTATGTACTATTGTTCGGCATCTTTGTGCTGTTTTGCTCTATTTGTTTTATGGTACTGGTTCGCCGCAAATTGGCGATGTTCTCCGATGCTTTTTGCAGTTTGATGGATGATATGTTGTCCGGGAATATGCAGCCGAAACAGACTGTGGAAGAAGAAAGTCTTTTCTATAAAATTGAATATCGGTTGAACCGTTTGTATGAAGTCATGCAGGAAAACAAGAACAGCATTGCACAAGAGCGGGCTGACTTGCAAGAACTAATTTCCGATATTTCCCATCAGGTCAAGACCCCGATTGCGAACTCGAAAATGATTAACAGCACCCTGCTTGAAAATGAAGTCCCTGTGCAAAAGCAAAAAGAGTTTCTTACAGCACAGGCCAGCCAACTTGATAAACTGGATTTTCTCATGCAGATGATGATTAAAACCTCTCGTCTGGAAGCAGGTGTCATTTCTCTGGAAAAGAAAAGCCAGCCGCTTTATGACACGCTTGCCGCCGCATTGGGCGGTATTCTTCTGAACGCCGAGAAAAAACAGATCAATGTTCAAGTGGACTGCCCGGAGAACTTGGTCGTTTCCCATGACAGAAAATGGACAGGTGAAGCATTGTTCAATATTTTGGACAATGCGGTGAAATATACGCCGGAGGGCGGTCAAATCCGTGTTTCGGTTGAAAGTTGGGAAATGTATGTGAAAATCGACATTGCAGATACAGGCATTGGCATTTCAGAACAGCATCAGGGAGCAATTTTCAAGCGTTTCTATCGAGAGGACATCGTACATGATGTAGATGGAATTGGTATTGGTCTATATCTGGCTCGTGAGATCGTAACCTTGCAAGGCGGTTATATCCGGGTAACATCCGAGGTTGGGAGGGGTTCAACTTTTTCCGTCTTTCTGCCTCGACAATAAAATAAGTACGCTAAAAAACAAAATGTCACAGACCTATGACATTTGAGATTTAATTAAACAGAGGTATTTTGTTTCCCGTGACATTTCTGTGAGGTTTACCTTTTATGATAGAGCCATCAAAAAGAAAGGGTGGTGTTCTATATGAACATATTACAAACGACAGATTTGAAGAAATATTACGGCACCGAACCGAACATTACAAAAGCATTGGATGGCGTGACCCTATCCATTGAGGAAGGTGAATTTGTTGCCATTGTTGGTACTTCCGGCAGCGGTAAGTCTACTTTGCTGAACATGATGGGCGGGTTAGATACGCCAACTTCCGGCAGTATTAAAGTAAAAGGGAAAGAATTATCGAAACTCAAGGATGAACAGCTTACCATCTTCCGCAGACGTAACATCGGGTTTATCTTTCAGAATTACAATCTTGTTCCTGTGCTGAATGTCTATGAAAATATTGTCCTGCCGGTGGAGCTGGATGGTGATACCGTGGACAAGCGGTTTATGGATGAAGTAGTGAAAATGCTGGCTCTCGATGGGAAGCTGAACAGTATGCCTAACAATCTGTCCGGCGGCCAGCAGCAGCGTGTAGCGATTGCCCGCGCCCTTGTTTCCAAACCAGCTATTATACTTGCAGATGAACCGACAGGCAATTTGGATAGCCGGACAAGTAGTGATGTTCTTGGTTTGCTGAAAGTTACAAGTCAGAAGTTCCATCAAACGCTTGTAATGATTACCCATAACAATGAAATTGCCCAGCTTGCCGACCGAATTATCCGTATTGAGGACGGAAAAATCGCACAGTGACAGGGGGTGACATTGATGGATGATATTTTATTTGGGAACAATAATCAGGCAACAATCAATCGTCTTGCCAAAAGAAGCTACCGCGCTAATAAGCAGAGAAATGTTTTCGTTACCATCGCATTATTCTTGACCGCCTTTATGATTACATCTGTATTTAGTTTGGGGTGCAGTTATTTTGAAACCTATCAAATGCAGCAAATTCGTGCGATGGGCACGACTGCGGATGTGGCAATTACAAGTCTCTCAGAAGAACAATATGAAGAATTGAGCCGATCCAGCTTGGTATCCGTAGTTGGTGTCAGTCAGAGATTGGGCAGCATTGATACATCTGGAATGGACGATGCCCTGCTGAGTATTACTTGGATAGACGAAACAGAATGGCAAGAACACCGTGTACCAACAATTTCAGATATACACGGAGATTATCCGCAAGCAAAAAATGAAATTATGCTCCCTACATGGGCTTTGCGTGCAATGGGGATTGATGATCCACAGATAGGGATGAATATTTCCCTTTCCTATCAACTCGGAACAGATTATCAATATATCTCCGATGAATTTGTTTTGTCGGGCTATTATACAGATTATTCGGCTTCACGTGCAGGCAACCGTGGTGCCGCTTATGTTTCGGAGCTTTTTGCAACACAAACAGGGCTTCCCTTTGATAGTGTGTCTACCGCAATGATTTCTTTTTCTGATGACAGTAATGCCCTGCGATCCTGTGAAAAACTAAAACGGAAGATTTCGTTTACAGAAAGTCAGTCCTTTGAAATTGTACCTATTGCTCAGAGCAATTCCACCACCATTGTTCTTCCACTGGCTGCTATTATCGTCTTTATCATTATCAGCGGCTATTTGCTGATTTATAACATTCTGTATATCTCAATTTCAAGAGATACACAATTCTATGGACAGCTTAAAACGATAGGCACGACAAAAAGACAAATCAAGCGGATCGTGCGTTCTCAAATATTCAGAACGGCGGTGATCGGTATTCCCAGCGGCCTGATTGTCGGTGGTATTGTTTCGCTTGGACTTGTTCCGTTTGCCATGAATATGATGTACTCAAGCGATACAGACCTTGGGGAGATAGTGTCCTTTTCCCCCATTATTTTTGCGGGTGCCGCAATCTTCACATTTTTTACTGCAATCATCGGCAGCATGAAACCAGCGAAAATAGCTGCAAGTATTTCTCCTGTTGCGGCTTCACGCTATACGGAGGCAAATACAAGGAGTTACCGAGATCATAAGAGCCATAGAACAAAATTATCTCGGATGGCACGAGATAATATTTTTAGAAACCCTAAAAGCGCTTTCCTTACTTTTGCGTCCTTATTTTTAGGCTTAATATTGTTTTTGGTTTCTGCTGGTCTACTATCAAGCCTAAGTCCCGACAATTTTGTAAATCAATGGGGAGAAAGTGATTTCGCATTGACTTACAGCATTTCCGAAGAAGGAAACCTGCTCTCTGATGAAATGTTGCAGCAAATTGAAACAATGCAGGGAATTGAAAATCTGCGCGTCACTTATTCTGCTTCACCGTGGCCCACTATGGATGTCATTTACGACGAAAATGTATTCGGGAAATATATTGATTCCTTGGATGGCGTATCAGGTCTTGATTTTTCAAATGCGGAAACACGAAAAAACTATACAGATAATTTTTGGAGCGGCGTTTACGGAATAGATTCCAGATATATCGAAGAACTTAATAAAACGCTTGATAAGCCTATTGACTTAACCGCCTTTGAAAAGGGAGAGTTGGTGGTTTTGTCCGCTATGACGGATGATGAGGGAAACCTATTGATTCAGCCAGGGCAAGCAATCACCGTTGTCGGTGAGTCCGGGGAACAGGTCTTTACAGTGGCAACTGGCTTTCTGGACGCTGATTTTCAGAGTGGTCGAGGAAATGAGAGAGGTACTGCCCCTGATTTGTATATCAGTAAGCAGGCAATAGAGAAGTTGTCTGGAGAAACCAAAATCTTTCGGATTGCTTTTGATACGATTGATAGCAGTTATGACAAAGGGATTATGGAGCAGCTTCAATCCATTACTGCTTCGTCACCGGGCATTACGATTCTGTCACGATATGAAAAGCAGCAAGAAATGGCCGGATATTTGCTGACCTCAAGGATTATAGCCGCAGGGTTGTCCGCTGTATTTTTGCTGATAGGAATTATGAATTTCATTAACACAATGGTTGTTAGTGTAAATACTCGGAAACATGAATTTGCAACACTTGAAAGTATAGGAATGACGAAAAAGCAAATTAGAAATGTATTGCTTTGGGAAGGCGTGTATTATTGGAGTATTTCTTTCCTACTGCTTGCCACACTGGGAACAGCGATATATATTCCAATATACTCAGCCTTTAGAAGAATGGTTCCTTATGCAGCTTTTCACTATCCTGTAATTTCTCTGTTGGTTGTCGCAGCTATTGTTTTGCTGGTCTGCTTGGCAACCCCCGTCATAACTTTCATGCAAAATGTTAAGCAAAGCGTTGTAGAGAGACTGCGGCAGAATTAAATATTTGCGATGAAAACCGGGAGATTATTCTCCCGGTTTTTCAAATCTCACAGGTTCGTGAGATTTCAGCCCATTATTCTGTCGAAACAGCGTGTGTCAGTGACATTTCTGTGAGGATTGCTTGTTAAGATAAGCGCAAAAGGAACAAGCTGCCGCACGACGGCAAAAGAAAAAAAGCCGTCGTACAGCAGCCTATCAACACGCCCATTTGAAACGGCGGCTTTGATTTTCAGAGCCGCCGTTTCTTTGCGATTGCACAAACCAATGACGACTTGCAGGGACACGGTAGCCGATTGGAGGTTAATTT